>OHJX01000029.1_pt1 | contig 106228 bp, 122 predicted proteins | sample 1568671 | NCBI WGS metagenome assembly OHJX01 (sample SAMEA3879589, study PRJEB24766) | human gut metagenome | biome: human-associated habitat; feature: feces | place: USA | collected 1985/1987 | reverse complement strand
CGTGCCGAAGTCACTGGAAGAACCGCCCGCCATCTGTTCCAGTTTCTTTTCGGGATAATAAATCAGCGTTGCCAGAGATTTCTTTTCGCTTTCCCGCAGACTTGCGCCAAAAATGGCACTGATCTGATTTTTGATAACGCCGGAAGCGTTGCGGAGTACATGGCTGAAGGATTCCACTTCCCCATGAATATCCGAAACAAAGTGCTCTGTCCCTTTCGGCAGGTTCAAAATCGCCTTTAGGTTCATAACCTCTGTGGCTGCGCTGTTGATATTTTTATACTGTTTGGATAATAACTGTAAATACTTCAGTTCTTCTGCTGTAAATCCGTCTTTCCCGGAATACATAAATGCCCCACCTGCCATTTCTTAGATTTGGTTGTTGTTATAAGCCGATTATACCACAGGGACTTGGAAAAATCCACTGCGTGTGACGGAAAATGTCCCACTAAAATTCATGGTTGGAAATCCCATTTTTCCTGTCTATTGTATACAAAAATACAGAAAATCCCATAAAAAAATAATAGCCAGAATCCTTTTGTTTCAAGAATTTTGGCTGTCTCTTTTTTCTTATGAATCAATTCTATTCTGTTTTTTCTTCTTCCATCTTCTCCATCATTCCCAAAAAGATACGTTTTCCCTTCTTGGATAACTGACGGTACCGCAGGATGATATCCTGTTCGTCTTCTGAAGCAATGGCACAGCTGTATTCAGAATTACCCACAAGGTAATCCATAGAGGTGTCGAGGGCTTTTGACAGGCTCGCAGTGGCATCTATTCCAGGAACAGTCTTTCCGGCCAGAATGTCACAGCAGGTTTCCTCTGTCAGCGTTGATTTTTTGATCAGGTCCGGAAGGCTCATCTGCAACTGAGCCAAACGGGCTTTTGTTCTTGCTTGCACTGCGGAAACTTCTTTCGGATCCGCAACAGCATATCTTGAAGTAGTTCGGCCAAGAATGTAATCTGCTGGCACACCGAAGCATGCAGCACTGCGATTAACAAATTCTGTTGACGGGAAAGAGTAACCTCTTTCGACATTCGATACTACTTGGCCAGAAAAACCTATTGCTTTTCCAAGTTCGGACTGACGCAGATTAGCCTCAGCCCGCAATTCTTTTATTCGTTCACCAATTGTCATAAGCAACCTCTAAATTAAGCAACAGTAACAATACCTGTATCAGGATCGATATATATCTGAGAAATAACATCGCCACCGAAAAGCAAAGAGGCATCTTTTTCTTCTCCCTCTAAATATTTATGAGTAACGACATACAATTGTCCTGCAACAATAGAAAGACTGTAAGTTTGATCAAGTTCTTTATTGACAATACCATGTATTTCGTCATCGGATTTAAAATAGTCCTTATAGTAGTTCAAGGCATAGCCTACAATGGGAGTAGTAGTTGAAGTTGTTGCAAGCCGCCATCTGCCAGTTTTGTCATTCGGAACACTGGGATAAAAACAAACCTGAAGTTTTTCGCTTAATTCTGCAGATCCATCATTTTCACCGATTTTACGAATAGCTAACATATTCATTGCACCATAAGAGTTATCCGAATTAATATAGTAGCAAGCTTCAACTACATCATCGTTTTTCATAGACGCCAAATAATCAGCGCCGCTAACGCATCCATTTTTTTTCATATCTTCATCATCATAAAAAGTACACCATAATCCATCCAAAACATATTTTTCGTCTCTGGAGTGAAAGTACATATCACAAGTGACATAATCAATAGTCGGCTGGACGTCTACGTTGCGAGCAATTGAAGTAATAATTGCATATTTCCCTGTATAATCTCCTGACTCAATATCTGTGCTCGTGACGGTGGGATATGTCTTTTCCAAGTATTCCCATAGCGCATCTTCATTTGTAAATTTCTGTCCATCTAATTCTAATGAATTTTGCTCCTGTTGCTGAGCTTGAGCGTAAATGAACTGAGCCGGAGATAAAATCAGTGAACAGGCACATAATAGCACAATAACTTTCCTTTTCATGGCCATTCCCCCCTTTTGCTTCGGTACCACTCGAAGCTTATTATTTTGCTTTCTTAAGAGGTTCGGCAGTATCTGTTTCCTGCCGTTTTAAACATTTTATGTACCCCTTCAATTCACCTCGAAATTCCAACTGCGCATCATGCGGAAGTGATCTAAATAAAGAAAGAACTTCCGATTCAAATTCAGAGCAGCGGTATTCTTGTTCTATTCCTGTAAGTAAAAATTCACAGGATGTATTTAGCAAATGTGCTATTTTTAGAAGCTTATCCGCGGAGGGAGGGCTACTATCCCATCTACGGATAGTTCCATTACCAAAACCTGCCTGTTCTTCCAAAAGCTTTAAATTCAAGTCTTTTTCTTTTGAAAGATTCTTGATTCGAGAAACCAAAGACATAATGATAAAAAACCTCCAATTTAGCAAATATGCGAAAAAAGTATTGACAACTAGCAAATATGCTATTATTATTAAAAATGTAATAAACAAATGTTTAATGCAAAACAAAAAAAGAGAGAGTTACATCGATGATAAATCGGAGAGCAATGCTTTGTTGTTTTCTTCAATCATGGCCGCCACAGCAATGATAAGAGCCTCAGCAGATGCTTCTGACATAACAGTGTTTCCGGCAGGAATACCGTTTCTTAATAATTCAGAAAGAATCCGGCGGTTTTCGTCACCATAACGTTTAAGCCCAATTCTTCTGAGATTATCAATCCAATTATCCATGATAACTCCTTTCTGATTATTTTAATGCAATCGCAAACAAATGTAAACAACAAATGTAATAAACATTTGTTGAAAACGGAGGTGATATTTTGAAGCGAAAACTGTCGCCATGGTGCAAAGAAGTAAAGAAAACCTTAATCGACAGAGATATGTCTGTCACGGAATTGTGCGGTGAAGTTGGGATGTGCAGGAACTACGTGACAACCACCATAAATGGAAGAATGTATGCACCTGCACTTGCTGAAAAAATCAGCAAGGCTCTGGATATCGATACAGAGTACACAATTTAATTACCATAACTTGATTATACAGCTTATAGAAGGAGAGAAAAATGTCGAAATTTGCTACGAAAGCAGCGGCTAATATGTTTTGCCAGGCACGATATGAGGCGGCAAAGTCAAATGAGCGTCTGAGCAGCAGAGAAGGTGCTGCGGAAGAAATAGGAATTGATCGTACAAGGCTAGCCAGAATCGAACTTGGGAGCACGATACCATATCAGGAGGAAGTTCTTCTGATGGCTGACTGCTATAAGGCGCCGGAATTGAAAGGAAATTATTGCCGGGAGATGTGCCCGCTTGGAAAGAACATGCCGAAGATAGAGAATGCAGGACTGGATAGAATCAGCCTGAGAATGCTTTCTTCTTTAAAGAAGATAAACGAGGCAAAGGAATCACTTCTTGATATTACGGCAGACGGAATTATCTCAGAAGAGGAAAAACCGGAACTGAAAAAAATCATTCAGACATTGGACGAAGTAAATGAGATCACGCAGAATCTGAAAAATTGGGTTGAGAGAAATCTGGAATGAGGTGCTTGGTATGGAAAATGCAAACGGTGTAATCAAAAAGCTTACATCTGCGGAACGTTCTTACTATACAGCCGCTGAGGTCAGAGAAATGATGGGTGTGAGCAGGGATACGGCATATCGCATGATACGCTCCCTTAGGTCGGACCTGATAGCCGATGGACAGCTTGCCAAGGGGTATCCGTCAGGGAAAATCCCCAAAAAGGCATTTAACAAATTATACATGATTGAATGAAAGGAGTGGATACGATGGCTTTTTATAGAATCTGCCCGGATTGCGGAGCGTATCTGGATCCGGGAGAACAGTGCAGTTGCCATGAAGAATGTCTGATCGAAATGGAAAGAAAAGAAAAAGCAACTGCATTTGTTGAAAAGATGATGAAAGAAGAAAAAAATGGCCAGCTTCGCCTGGCAGTATAGGAGGGAAAGATGCTGACAGCAAAAGATCTTGAAAAATATCATCAGGCCGCAGAGCGGATCCTGAATGCAATGGACAACAGCCCGGTGCCGATCAGCTGGCACGAAATGGACAGAATGGCATTGCAGAGCGTTATCGCAAAGGAATTGATTCTCATTGACAAGGAGGTAAGGAAATGAATGTATGCAAGGTGCCAGATATGTGCAAAGACATGGAATATAAGTATATCACAGAAGATTCCAAAACAAGGGTATATCTGTCCGTGGTGCGAAAATTCAATGAGGCAGAATATGAGAAATACTACATCCGCAAAAAGAAAGAGAAAGTGAGAAAGAGAATCCTTTTTATTGCAAGAGCTTTGAAGTATGCACTTCCAGTCCTGGCAAGCACGATTCTTTACAATATGCTTTCAAATAAGCTTTATCTCGAAAGAGGAAGCCATGAAATTGGCTCAGAAATAGTTTTTGTTGGAATATTCGGCATCGCACTGTTTGGGTTTCTGAATTGGTTTATAGGAGGTGATGAACATTAAAAAGGTCTTGGATAATAAGGGGAAAGCGGAGTGTAGACGGCACCCACGATCCTATCCAAGACCAGTCAGAACTTTTAAAAACAGGTTATCGACCCTTTGTTTTTAAAGTCATCGTCATTTTATCACAAAAATAGGAGGTTATCAAGTAGATGAAAGAGGTTTTAGGAAGCTTGCCGGAAGTTATAACGGCATACAAAAATTATAACCTGCTGGTGCCGACAGCAACGGATGTGCAACTTAATCCATTCTACAAATTCCATGTAGAAGAGGTTCCGGTTGATCTGGGCGAAAACAGCGGAGACATTTTCAAGGTTGGCTCAGTTAAGACAGGTAAGCAGGATGAGAAAGGAAAAGACATCTGGGAAGATGTGTTTTCTTTATCTAAGCCTTTGCTCAACAAAATGGCTATGGCAGCCGGTATCCAGTTCAATCCAAAGGAAACATATGGTGAGCGTATCGACCGGGTTACATATCGAGCACAGGCTCAGGGAGCTATGCGCAAGGCTGACGGAACAGCCAGAACAGAAACTGACCAGAAGGTGATCTGTCTGGAAGATGAAGAAGAAAAATACCGCATTGAGTTTGCTGACAAAGCCACAAAAGGCATTACTGATGAAAAACAGGCACAGGCAGCTGCGGAAATCTTTTCTGGACAATGGGTGGAATCCAAGAATAAATGGGGGAAGAAATGTCAGGCCTTTGTGGTTGCGAAAGAAGATAGAGACAGATACATTGATCGCTCCGTCATGGTAAACATGGCACTGCTGAAAAAGACCTGGGCTGAAAAAGCTATGACCGGTGCGAAGCTTCGTGTTATAAGAGCTCTGCTTGGTGTAAAAGGCACATACACAAAGGCGGAATTGCAGAAGAATTTCGCTATCCCAACAGTTATATTTTCACCTGATTTCTCGGATCCACAGGTCAGACAGGCAATGCTGACACAAGGCATGAACTCCGTGAACAATATGTTTGGTACACCACAGATAGCAGTTAAGAGCGTGGATTTCGAATCTGAAAGCACAGTATTTACTCAGGATGATTTGAATAATCCAGCATATGCTTCGGATACAGAAAACGAAGATGATTATCCACCAATGCAGGAGCCGGATATTGCTCCCGAACCGGAGCCAGAACCAGAGCCGGATAGATCGGCAGATTTCCAGTGTTCCAGATGCGGTGAGGTCATAAATGAAAGGGTTTACGAATATTCAATCAATAAATTCGGAGAGCCACTTTGCATTAAATGTCAGAGAGGAGGCGGACGCAGATGAAAATATTACATACAGCTGATTGGCATATTGGCCAGTTCAAAGGTCCTGTGGTGGACGGAGTGAATCTCCGTTCGCAGGATACAGTAAAATGTTTGGAATATATGGTACAGGTAGCTATAGAAGAGAAACCGGATATCGTTTGCGTATCAGGAGATATCTTTCACCAGGAACAGGTTGGCCCCGTGAGGTATTCAGACGAAATGATTACGGCAACGAACATCATTACATCATTAGCACATTTTTCGAAGTATGTGATCGTGATGCGAGGCACTCCAAATCACGATGGAGCTGCTCAGTTTAGAGTTCTTGAACGGATGCTGCTTAATATTAGAAATGTAGATGTTGTTACAGAACCAGGAGTAATAAAGACTCCATGGGCAGACATTGCCTGCCTGCCGGGATTTGACAAACAGGAGTTCAGAGCAAAATTCCCTGGTTTATCTGCAGACGAAGAAAATCTTGCATGGACGAAATATATTTCAGATATGGTTTTTGCATTGAGAGCAGAGTGTGAAAAGACACCGATTCTCATGGCACATTATACGGTTCCTGGTTGCAACATGGAATCAGGGCAGACCTCCTTCTTCACAAACTTTGAGCCGGTCATTCCAAGAGAAGCTTTAATGGCCGCAAGATATGAGGCGGTGCTTCTTGGCCATATCCATCGCCCGCAAATCATTGAAGGACTTGACAATGTATTCTATTCCGGAGCGATCAATGCAATGAATTTTAATGATGAAGGACAGGATCGTGGATTCTGGATTCATGAATTTAATGAGAAAGGCACTCTGGTAAAAGGACATAAATACACTACTCCATACAGACAGTTCCACACTATCACCTGGGATCCTGATGAAGCTAGCGACTATATCCGTGAAGGAGCTATGTATCTTCACAGAACAGGCATTTCAGAAGATGTGACGGATAAGATAGTCCGGGTGCGGTATTCCTGCACATCTGAGCAGAAAAAGGCGCTCAACATTCCGCTACTGCAAAAGAACCTGTATGAGCTTGGTGCATTCTATGTGGCAGATATTGAAGCAGAAAGCACTATTGACATCACGAACCGCGGGCTTCTCTCGGAGGAAAGCGACCCAAGGTTGAATCTGAAAAAATGGTTGGAGGAAAAGACATTTAAGAATCCAGACAAAATCGTGGAGCTTGCCGAGCCAATCATAGCAGAAGCCATGAAACAGAGTACCACTGCAGAGATTCACGGTGTGTTTAAGCCGGTATCTATTTCGGTAAGGAATTACAGAAACTACAAGGAAGAAAGTTTTGATTTTTCAGACATTTCATTTTGCACGATCAATGGAGTAAACGGTGCAGGAAAGAGCAGCCTTTTCATGGATGCTATTGTGGATTGCCTGTTTGAAGAAACCCGTGAGGGAGACTGCAAGGCGTGGATCCGAGGTACAGAGGATGCAAGAAGCGGTTCCATAGAATTTATTTTCGACATCGGAGAGAAACGATTCCGGGTAGTTCGCACCAGAACAAAATCCGGAAAACCAACTCTGAACTTGTCACAGTATCAGGAAGAAAGTGCTGACTGGATGAATCTGTCCAAGGAAAGAATCGTTGACACACAGGCTGAAATCGAGAAGCTTCTTGGCATGGACAGCATGACATTTCGCAGCTGCGCATTGATCATGCAGGACCAGTATGGATTATTCTTGCAGGCGAAGAAAGATGAACGTATTACTATCCTTGGAAATCTGCTCGGGCTTGGAATCTATGGAGTAATGGAACTGGATGCCAGAAAGAAGCTTGCGGATGCAAGAAAAGAGCTTGCTTCTAAAAAAGAAGCCGTTCGGATCAAGACTGACTTCATTAAGGCTCAGGGAAATCCAGAGGAAGAACTGGAGACAGTAGAAAAAGATATTCATAAAAAGCAGGAAGAACTTGAAAATCTGGATGAATCCAGAAGAAAACTGCTCGAACGTCAGGAAAAAATATCTGAGGCAGAGAAAGAAAGCGAAAAAGCGAGAAGTGAATTAAAAGAATGCTCTGAGGAATGCAGTGCCATGGAACATGACCTGGAATATTCAAAGCAGACGCTGACAGCGTGCAATAACCTTTTGGAAATGGCGGATGTGATACGGGAAAAAGCAAAACAGCATTCAGAATTATCTTTGCAGCTTTCTGGCGTAGAAAAGGACGTTATTAAATACAAAAATGCCAAAGAGACATTGAACGGTTACACCGAAGAGGCTGACCGTTACCAGAGGATTATTACAAAGAGCAAGCTCAGAAATGAGCAGATAGATTCTCAGATTTCTCTGCTGAGTTCCAACGTTCCGACTGATCTGGAATACAGACTTGAAGAATTGAATCGCAAAAAAGAGGAACTTGATAGCCAGCAGGAAAAGAGATACCGTGCATCTGTTGCAGATCACGAACTGCAGCAAATCAGATCATCATATTCGCAGCAGATATCAGATGCAAAAAATAAACGTGATTATCACCAGACAAGGCTCAGGGAAATAAAACAGCAGGAAGAATTTATGAAAAATTCCGGATGTCCGGATATCGAAAATGCAAGTTGCCGATTTCTTGCAAAAGCAGTTGATGATGTCAAAAACCTTCCTGTTGAACGGGGCTGCTTGCAGAAGTTTGAAAAAGAAATCGAAACGCTGACATCTGAAATGAACAAGAAGGTAGCGGAGAAACAAAAGAAAATTTGGGAGATCGGATACAATCCAGATCAGCTGAAGTTGTTGCTCATACAGGTGAATGGACTTGCAAAATATGAACGCATAAAGAAAGATGCGGAGCAAAACAAACTCGAAATTGCCCGTTTAGAGGCCGAAAAGGAATCGAACGATAAAAATATAGGGCAGTGCGAGGAGAATCTGCTACAGGTCAAATCAAAGGCCTCTGAGATAACGGAAACAGTTAATGAACTATCGAAATCAGTTGACAGACAGGAACAGATCAAACAGCAGATGGCTCATCTGCAGACTTATGTAGAACAGGAAAAAGAACTTCCTGTTTACGAAGAAAGAAAGCAGCATGTTCTTGAAAGGATTGAGAGCATGGAAAAAGAGATGGAAAAACTTACTGACAGAAAATTCATTCTCTCTTCTCAGCTTACTGGTATGGATACCATGATAGAAAAAATGAAGGAAACATTTTCGGCAGATATGGTAGAAGAAACAGGCAGGCAGATTCGCAGTAACAAGGAAACTCTTGGAGAACTGCAGATCCAGAAGGGAGTACTCCTTGAACGTCTGGAAAATATCGATACCATGCGAGGCGAAATCTCCATGCTGAATAATGGAATTGCTGTAGCTGCCGGCAGAGCGGACTGTTACGAAGCATTAAAGCAGGCTTTTTCACAGGACGGAGTTCCACACCAGATCATCAGGAACATCATTCCTCATATCACAGATACTACGAATAATATTCTTGGCCAGATGACTGGTGGAACGATGGGAGTGGAATTTGTGATGGAGCGCACCGTCAAAGGAAAGGACGGAGACAAGGCAACGCTGGATGTTCTGATCAACGAATATGGCAAGACAACTCTTCCATATGCTTCCAAGAGCGGAGGCGAGAAGGTAAAAGCTTCTCTTGCCGTTATCCTTGCACTGTCCGAGATCAAGGCAACAGCGGCAGGAATACAGCTTGGAATGCTCTTTATTGATGAACCACCATTCCTTGATGATGAGGGCGCACAGGCTTATGTAGATGCCCTTGAGACGATCCGTGATCGGTATTCCGATGTGAAGATTATGGCAATCACTCATGACGATGCCATGAAAGCGAGATTCGGCCAGGCTGTGACAGTAATTAAAACAGATGATGGCTCAAAAGTAATCTATTAACAGGAGGGGAAGATGGCAGATAAGAAAACTTATTATTACCTGAAACTTAAAGAAGGCTTCTTCGATTCAGAAGATATGCTTCTCCTGCAAGGAATGAAGGATGGATATATCTATAGTGATATCTTACTTAAACTCTATTTAATGAGCTTAAGACAGGACGGCCGGCTTATGTATAGGGGAATTATCCCTTATACGCCGGATATGGTGGCAACAATTACACACCATCAAGTTGGAACTGTTGAAAAAGCAATGAAAGTGCTGACATCCATGGGATTCATTGAAATTTTGGATAATGGTGCAATTTATATGCTTGATATCCAGAATTTTATAGGACGGAGTTCTAATGAAGCCGACAGGAAAAGAGAGTACAGAGCAACTATAAATGCCGAAAAATCAAGGATTATTGAGGATAAAGAAGGACAAATGTCCAGACAAATGTCGGACGTTCGGGCACCAGAGAATAGAGATAAGAGAACAGAGAATAAAGATAATAAAGATAATAAAAACATTAGCTTGGAGCTTAAAGACTCCAAGCAGAACACGTTCATCTCTCTTCCGTTGATTACAGGATCTGGAAACTATGATGTGACATTTGATTATCTCAATTCACTGAGAGAACTGTTTCCGGCACTGGATGTTGAACAGGAGTTTAGATCAATGGCGGCATGGCTTGACAGTCACCCTCGTAATCGTAAGACACCGAGAGGAATCAAGAGATTTATCACTGGTTGGTTAGAACGTTCACAGAATTCAATGCCGGCATCCAGAACACCGCAAGCACCTGCAGCTACAAAGAACATGTCAACGGATCAGTATATGGAGGCAACGTCCGGCTGGTGCGAAGGGATGGGTGATTGAAGTGACACCTCAAGAATTTGATTTTATCAGAGCTTCAATCAAAAGTGCCTATCCAACATTTAATGTCATGCCAGACCAATACAGCATCAGAATGTGGTACCGCATGCTTGGAGATCTGGACTATAAGCTTTGCGAAACAGCATTGATGGAACTGTTTGCCACTCATACATACCCGCCGCAGATATCTGAGATACGGGAGAAATGTGCAGAATACACAGTTCCACACCTCAAAGACCAGGGAGAAGCCTGGGGAGAAGTCCAGAAGGCCATCAGCCAGTATGGATATTACAGGCAGGAAGAGGCACTGGAAAGCCTGACACCAATAGTCAGAGAGGCGGTAAAGCGGCTTGGCTTCCGGGAGATATGCCTTGATGAGAACCAGGATGCTGTCCGAGCGCATTTCTTCAAGATATATTCAACCCTGATCGAGCGCAAGACGAATGATGCAAAGCTTCCTCCGAGTATTCTGGAAGCGAAAAATAAATATATTGCACAGCTTACCACACACGAAAATGCGGCAATAGAACAACAGCACCGGGACCAGATAGCAGAAGAACCAGAACGTGCGACACCAGAGTATATAGATATGCTAATGCGGGAACACGGATTCAAGAGGTGACAGCATGGAGCAGATAGAGAAAATACAGGGAACAGAGAAAGAATTCATAAAAGTCTTTCAAGAGCTGTGTTACAGCCGGAGTTCATGGCAGGTGTGGGCCGATCTAATGGCGGCAATGGCTTGCACACTGGCGAATTCGGTTGATAAGACGGAACCGAGATACACTGCAAGAGAGAAAGAATATGCAGAGTGCATCAAACGCCTTGGCGGGGTAGAGAAGCCGGCCAAATGCTTTGCGATTGTGGTTGAGGCACTGGAACGCAATCCAGATCAGGACTTTCTTGGAAAACTGTACATGAGCCTTGAGCTAGGGAACCACTGGAAGGGGCAGTTCTTTACACCATACAATGTCTGCGAATGTATGGCCGGCATAACAATTAATGACAATATGCAGACGTTGGAAAAGCAGGAATGGATATCTATCAATGATCCGGCATGCGGAGCAGGAGCAACACTTATAGCAGCGGCAAACATATTCCACAGAAAAAAGATAAATTATCAGACACGGGTTTTGTTCACTGCCAATGACATAGACAGGGTAGTTGCCCAGATGTGTTACATACAGCTTTCGCTTCTTGGGTGCGCAGGCTGGGTGGCTGTTGCAAATACGATATCCAATCCGGTGTGCGGAGATCCACTGATGCCGGTTGAAAAGCCAGGACAGGAATTCTGGTACACACCGTTTTATTTCAGGGGAGAATGGAACTGTAGACGGCAGATTCAGATATTTAAAGAAATATGCGGCTCATCGATAACTCCGATTGAAGAACGCAACCCTGGGAAGATTACTTTTTATTTTGATTTCGAGAAAGGAGAATACAAATGTCAGAACAGTTAAAACAGGAACTTGAAGCTGATACTGACCGTTTAGAGACGGAAACGGTTGCAGACAGTGAAACAATAGGGGAGCAGGAAGAGAAACCGACAGAGGGCAAATTAGAGGACCAGAAAGGCGATGAATCAAAGGAAGAAATTGAAGCGGCAGAAGCTGAAAACGAAAAGCCGGTAAAACAGAAAGCTAGAGAAAAGCTGGAAGCAGAAAAAGAAAAAGCAACTCAGAAGAACTTTGCAGAGCCGATCATTACTTACCTGATGAAAAGATGCGAAGAGGATCAGGGGCTTGCTGAGGATGTGATGCAGGAGGGAAATACCTGGAGCAAGTGCTTTAACTATATTGTTGAACAGGCCAGGAAGCAGTCAAATGGCAGAAGTACAGCAGTTGAAGACCGGGTTGTGTATGAATGGGCTGAGGATTATTACCACAAATATGAAAAACCGGAAACTGCCAAAAAGGAAAAAGGCAAAAAGCCTGCGACAACAAAGAAGACCGAAGTGCCAACTGAAAAGACAACCGAAAAAGTCAATCCATCAACTGAAAAGAGACCGGAAAATGAGACAAAATTACAAGAACCAAAAGGTAATACTCAGGTTTCTGAAAAGCCAGTGAAAAAAGATGCTGCTTCCAAGCAGCGGAAAACTGAAAAATCCAGTACAAAAAGCAGCGGCTTGAGCGGCCAGATGTCATTGTTTGATCTTCTGTAGGAGGCTGTCGCATGGAAAAGAGAAAATTAGCAAAGATTCCGAGTGAGGAAGCCTCTGACGAAATGGTTAGATTTTCAGACAGAGCAACAGGCACTCACATCATTACGACCAGAGAGATAGAAAAAGATCTTCTGATGCTGAACTTCTACCCGATAAAGGACCTGAAAAAAGGAAAAAAGGAAGCTCAGATACGAACATTTTTCTCAAAGAACGATTACATAACTCAAGACCTGACCACTGAAAAGGTGAAATGGTTGACTGCAGCTTTTGACCGGATGGATTGTATTAGCCTGTATGAATATCATTGGGATAGAGAGACAGGAAACAGATATACCCCAAACATGTTCTTCTGGACGGATTCAGATATCGACAGAATGCGTAAATTCTTCAAGGAATGGAGTACAGAAAAAGATAATAAAGACTGGACAGCGGTGACACGTTTTCAGGATATGGTTAAACAGCGGCGGCTAGATGAAAAACATGCCAAGGAGACGAACCCTATTGATGCAGTCATGGAAACAGTCAAAGAAATTCCGGAAGATTTCAAGAAATGGGTGTCAGAAAAGGCGATGTCATTTAGCCGATACCTTATCTATTCTGCGAGATCGAAGAATGAAGCTCTTGCGCACTGCACATATTGCAATGGAACCACACTGATAGACAGAACGAAAATTCGATTGAGAAATAATGAAAAAGGGATATGTCCTCTTTGCGGGAGCCCGGTCACTATCAAGGCCAGAGGCAGGATGCCGATGCATATATGGGACGAAAGGATAGTTTCATTCATTGAGCCAAGAGAAGAGGGATTCCTGTGGCGGTATTTTACGGCGCATAGAGAAGTAAAGCCGGATGGAAAGACAAATGATGGATTATTCGAGATTGTAAGGACATTTTACAAATTTGCACCGAACGGAACGCCATGCACCAGCAGTTATGAATACAGAGAGTATAAACAGACTGGTATTGTACGGTGGTGTACAGATGAAGGATACAGAGCAAGTTCATACTGCACCTTATATCCCGGCAACCTGCCGGAAGCATGGAAAGATACTCCGATGAGATACTCGGCACTGGAAATTTTGGCGGAGAATAGACCGAGTGAACAGATACATTATGCAAAGGCAATCAACAGATACAGGGAGTTTCCGCAGCTTGAATGGTTTATAAAAATGGGTTTGTATAAATTGGCCGCACATCTCATCAATGAGTTTCACGATGGTGCCTTTGGATATGAAAGCCGGAATGGAATTAGAGGGCTTAGAAAAAGTGGAAAAACAATATTTGAAATTCTTGGTCTTACGAAGGAAAACACGCGAATACTGCAGTCTATTGATGGAAACATTGATGAACTGAGATTATTGCAGGAAGCGCAAAGCTCTGGTTACAACCTAAAAGCGGAAGAACTGGAACGGTTCTATAAACTTTTCGGATGCAACACAACGCTGATCCGGAAGGAGAACAGGAAATCGACCATCCATAAGATCTGCAGATATATTGAACGCGAAGGTGCTGATTATCGCGTGGGAGAGAGCGGACAATGTTGGCGATATTCCTATATGCAGCGTAAAGAAAGACCAGATATCAGGGAAGAACGTTTGCAGAATTGTGCCAAGGACTGGTTGGATTATCTGGCTTGGTGTAAAGAATTGAAATATGACCTCACCAATATGTTCTTCTATTTCCCGAAGAATTTCAAAAAAGTTCATGACAGGACAGCTGCGGAATATCAGGCATTGCAGGATAAAAAGGCAGCGGAAAAGAAACGGCGTGAAGAAGAACGGGTAAAACGGGAAGCTGAGGTTATGAAAAAACTTCTGGGAGAAATGCTCAAAGAGAATGCCGGCATAGATAACGCTTTCCTGATAAAAGGAAAAGGATTGATATTGAGAGTGCCAAGAGATGCACAGGAAATCAAGAATGAAGGAGCTGCCCTTCACCATTGTGTTGGAACTTACGTTGACCGAGTGGCCAAAGGGCAGACACACATCTTCTTTGTGCGCAGAGTGGAAGAACCCGATACACCATATTTCACAATGGAATATAACAATGGTCGCGTGATCCAGTGCAGGGGCAGCCACAACTGCGGGATGCCATCATCAGTAAAAACTTTTGTAGCTGCATTCGAGAAACTGATGAAAGAACGAAAAGAAAAGATGGAAAGGAAGTGTGGATAATGGCGAAGCAGAGCATCAGAAGTATTCGAAAAGGAAGCGTTCAGTGGAACGAAGAAGACCGATTGCAGATGGTCTCCATGCTGGCAAAAGCAGGATATGCAGTCCAGATTGTCAGAAAAGAAGTTCCCGGAGGCGAAAACAGAAAATCAGCTCAGTACGAATACGTGATCGAGTATGGAGAGAAGGTGGAGTGATGAAATTCATAGCACGAAAACCAGTTGTAAGAACGGAAGTTTACCGGAAATACGGATTCACATATGTAGAGCATAAGCCTTGTTATTGTCCTAGATGTAATCATGTGTTGAATGCGGGGCCGAACTTTCAACCGAAATATTGTAGCGAGTGTGGACAGAAGATTGACTTCTCCGAAGTGAAGTGGAAAGAAGAAAAAATCCTTGAACATGCAGGAAGGAGGCTGGCCAATGAATAAGAGCGGTATCGAATGGTGCGATCATACATGGAATCCAATTACCGGTTGTCGGCATGACTGTTCTTACTGCTACGCTGTCAAGATGTCACTCCGTTTTTGTGGAAACATGAAAAGAAATATGTTCCAGACAGACCAATATCGAATGGAGGGAGATCTGTTTGTCCTGGATGAACCGTTCATGAATGAGGATGGAAAGCCTGTCATATATCCATTTGGGTTTGAACCGACATTGCACAAGTACCGCTTCAACACCCTTGATAATTTGAAGATGGGTAACAACATATTTGTTGGAGCAATGGCAGACATATTCGGAGAGTGGGTGCCTGACAGCTGGATTGACATGGTATTTAATGAGTGTAAAAAGAGACCTCAGCACAATTACCTGTTCCTCACAAAGAACCCGGAACGATATTGCGAGCATGGTGTTCCAGAACTTAAAAGTAACATGTGGTATGGAACTACGGTCACAAGAGAAAAGGAAATGCAGATGATTGGGAAGCTTCCTGCTTACAGAAAAAGTTTTGTAAGTATGGAACCTATACTTGAAGATCTTGAGCCGGAAAACCATGAAAATCTAATCAGAGTGATTGACTGGGTAATCCTTGGAGCTGAGACAGGAAGAAGAAAAGATAAAGTTGTTCCGGAGTTTGAATGGATCAAGAAGATAGTTCTTACTGCAGACAATGCTGGAGTACCGGTATTTATGAAAGACAGCCTAATTGATGTGGTAGGGGAGAAGAACATGCGGAGAGATTTTCCAAAGGAACTGCAGATTCGAAAAAGGAGCGAGAAAGTCAATAAAAAACTCAGCGGTAACTGTATGTTGTGTGGAAAGACAGAAGATAAAAACAAGATGGTTACCTTGACCGCAAGGGCGGTCAGGGGCGGTAGGGCAGCATCGTTTGGCTATATGTGTCATTCCTGTTTTGCAAAATGGCTGACTATTCACAATATACCAGTGCCGGACCTGGAAAATAAAAAGGAGATTGAAGATGGCAAAGAGAAGCTGTAGAAGAACAACTGATGAAAACCTTATTCATAAAAAAGCTGTAGAAATGAGAAAGAAGACAGATGAACAGCTTGTGCATTATGTGGAAGATCGTGTGGAAAAAGCACGAAGCGAGGGCTTTAATTGTGGAAAAGCCAGTGTTCCAAAAACCGGAGAGGGAGCAAAGGAGTTTATCGCATTCCTTCAGCTGAATAAGATTCCGGGAATTGGAGCAGTAACAATAAACAAACTCATAAAGGTAGCGGAAGAAAATGGATACTTATAAGCGTTCAATAAGAGGTCTGCAGAGCAGATCTAACGGGGAACATTTTGAGGGAATGATAATTGCGGCATCCAGATTCTACGAAGAAAGAGGAATTGCAGCAGTTGATAAAACTCCGGAAGCATTTAAGGTACTGAAGGCAATGGACAGGAACAGAGGGCAGTTCATCTGCTGCTTCACTAAACAGGCTCAGCCTGATTTCAAAGGAATTTTGATGGATTCAACCATGATCTTGTTCGATGCAAAGCACACGGACAAGGATAAGATTAGCAGAGATGTAGTTACTGCTGAACAGCAGGCATGCTTTGAACGGTATATGAAGCTTGGAGCGATGTGCTTTTTGGTTGTGTCTCTGGAATTTAAAGAATTCTACCGGATTCCGTGGGTGGTATTCCGAGATATGAAGAAGATTTACGGACACAAGTACATGAACCGGGAAGAACTGGAACCTTACAGGATCAAATATTCAAACGGAGTGGTGAAGTACCTCGATGGTATTGTCCTCCGGGAAAGGAATGAAAATGAAAGTACAGAAGTATGAGATCGCCAGAGTTATTGACAAATTAAAAAGTATTGTGCAGAAGAATGACCAGTTTCCGGCTCTGGGAGGGATTCTGGTAAAGGACGGGTATTTAATTGCCTCCAACTCCGAGATTACAATGAAGGTCAAATTAGAGGCCTCAGAAGGCAGTTATTTTATTATTCCAATGAAAGCCTTTGACTTGATCAAAAATCTTCCGGATGGAGAAATCGACATCAGCGCAACCGACAAGAATGTAGTTATGATCAAGATAGGAGCAATTAAAAACAAATACCAGAGTTACCCTCCGGAAGAATTCAATTTTGATATTACAGAGGATCCGGAAGCGGATGGAGTAAAACTGAATGGAAAGAAGATCATGGAAGCTATTGGACATGTTATTTATGCCGCTGCTGATGGCGGCACAAACGCACAGATGACCGGAATTTATTTTGAGGGTACAGACAGCGGAGTTTCCCTTGCCGCACTGGACGGGCACGTGGTCGCAGTAGATTCTGTTAAAGCAGAAGGCGCAAAGGACATGAAACTGATCGTGCCGAAGGCAACCGCCAAGAAGTTAATCTCCATGGGCGTGATTGATGATGTGACTCTTACATATACCAAAAACAGTGCGGTATTCAAATCTGACGAATACACCATCTACACCAGATTGATTACAGGAAATTATTTTCCGTATCAGAAGATGTTTACTGAGGGTGAAATCAATACATGCGCATCCCGCACGGCCCTGATCGGAGCAATGACCAGAGCAAAGATGTGTACAGAGGAAAAACAGCCGGCAGTATTCCAGATAGAAGACGATGTGCTGAATATCAGCATTCGGGATAAGCTGGCAGACTATCAGGAACAGGTGCCGCTCCAGGAAACCGTATGCAAATCCATACGGTTGGGGTTTGATTCCAAACTGGTTCTTGAAACACTGAAAGCTTTTACCTGTGACAATATTGCACTGGGCTTCACCAGCCCACGAACACCGATGATTGTGGAAGCAGAGGACAGCGACATGAAAGCCATGGTGCTTCCGGTTGCGATAAGGGAGGCTTAAATATGATCGAGATTATATCAGTAAAAGATATCAAAGACGCAACATCAGAGGAACTTGCAAATCTTCGCCGGAAGGGACTTCTTCCGGCAGAAGAAACCAGAAGAATATCTGGAAGACCTCTCAGCTCGTATGAGCGAACCAGAGCACAGGTGGCTGCTACTGGAAACAGATGGGCGATGGAAAACTTTATTGCCACGCACAGCTGAAAGGGGATGAAATAAATGAATTTGTATAGATATTATCAGCATGATGGATTCCGATGCGAAACTATAGTCGGAATTGTTAAAGCAAAAGACATGCAAGAGGCTGAAAAAATCGTAAAAAACCATTACGAAAAAGCATATCGAGGAGAATTCCAGCGCGATGGTTGGAAGCTGGAAGAAGTTGAGTTTTCCGATGATGGATGCAGCGAAATTTATTACGGGTGATTAATATGGCGAAGGCGTTATATAACTTATGCAAAAGGAATGGGACAGTGATGGAGTATTCCATCACTGGATCCGAAGTAGCTGAATTAATCAGCTGCAAAAGGCAGGACGTTTATAATTCTGCGAGCTATGGCCAGATGATCCAGAAAGAGTTTTACGTTGAAGTTGTAGACCGGCCACTGAGCAGAACGAAAGATCTTACATTGCTTTTGGAATATGACCGGGTTTGCAGAGAAATTCTTGAGAGGTGCGGATAATGAAAGTATATAAAGCAGTGCATGAGAGAGAAAACAAGTGCAAGGAATTGCACAAAGAGATGAATATGAATGTAGGTCCGACCAGACTGGTTCAGCCGGATTTTTACCTGTTGGTCGATGTGGACGATCTGCAGAAACAGGTGAATACCTTGGAAAATGAAGTTCATCGCATGAAAAGAGCAGAAGCAAGGAGGAAATGGCGTTATGGAAGAAAAAAATATTAAGATAACAATTAATGTTGAATGCTCGGAAAAATCTAGTGTAAAAAAAGAACAGATTGCGGGATATCTGCTGAGAGCTATTGCAGGAGTGACTGCAAACAATAAATGCCTTATTACAAATTATGTATGTGAAATAAATGAGAAAAAAGATGATAAGTTACAGAAGGAATATATTACAGAAAAACCTAAACTTACAAAAGACGAAAAGAGTTTTCTTGACGGACTGGATCCTTCATGGACTTATATGCTGAGAAATGGAAGAGGGCAACTATATCTTGCTAGAAAAGTTGAGTCTATGTACGGAAACCCATACAAATATTTGTATTTAGAGGGCATAACAAATGCAAAGTTTGATTTCATTGAAGCAGAAGACGAAAGCTGGTTGATTGATGATTTAAGAAAACTGGAGGTAAAAGATGAGGCTAATTGATATGGAATCGATTCCTATGATTCGCCACTATTGACAATAACAGTCTAAAAAATATGTCCAAAAGCATATAGGAGAAATGAATAAATGTTAAAAATAATACGGTGTGAGGGAAACGGGCAAGGTAGTTGCAAAAGATGTGACGATAAAGGCATCTGGAACAGGCACTGGACGTGCTTCTTATACAAGATAGAGGGGCAGGAAGGTTGCTATTGTGAGAAATGCATAAAAGAAATTATGAGGAAAGAGGGATTTGATTGAATGAACAGACAGATAGAAAGAGATATTCGAATATGTCCTTGCTGTAATAAAGAAGTAGAACGCGGTGAAATGGATTTTACCAGAGATTGTCATGGTATAGCATTTAGACTTGTATGCTTCTCTTGTTGGGAGAAGTTAATGAGAAAAGGCTTTGATGGAGAATATTATTCAGAATTGGATGAATGCATTGACTATGAGTATTGATAATAACAGCTTAAAAGCTGCGTTTAAAAGCATATAAGGAGGACTAAACGGGAAGATGTAAATTAGAATGCCCGGACGGCGAAACAGAATGCTGCATCTGCTGCGAGAAACAAGGCGGTTGTGATAACCGGTGCGACATGATGGATAGCTATGAATATGCGGAGGAGCGCGAAGAATATGAGACTGATTGATTTATTGGCAACAATTGACACAGATGTTGAGAGCGACGAGAAAGTCCAGATATGCCATCCAGGAAGAAACTGGGAGGATTACGATGAATTTAGTGCCGGTTCAAAACTGTTGAAACCATTTTACGATTTAAAGGTAAAATCTCTATCTGCAATAAACACAGATGTGATTAGAGTTGATCTGGATTTTGATGAGGAAGGGAGATAAAAATGTATCAAGCATGTAGTGTTGTATGCAAGGTTGAGGATTTTAAGCCCGCAAGTAATAATTTCAGATCTGAATTTATCGGAAAAGATCAGACAGGTCGTAAACAGTATCGGGGGATAAGCTTCAAGAAAACGCAATTTGGGGATATCGAAGATATTAACTACTATCCATTGATGAAAGAGTTTATTGAAATTGCCGGAAAAGCGGAATTGTTGAAGACAGTTAAAGATTACTGCAGAGAACACTGTGCGTGGCTAAAGACAGAGAATGATATAGAAAATCATGCCATTGATTGTCTACTGTTAAAAGCATATGAATACTGGAAGGATTTTCCGAAACAGATGTCAGAACCGGATAAATGGATTTTCTATTTTGAGGGTATAAAAATGCTCTCTGGAAGCTTATGAGCCGAGATGATTATGCTTTTCACTGCACAGGATGCCGTTGTAATCATTGTGCAAACAATGTGGAAACAGGAGATAACTGTGCAGGGGAAGCGATAAAAGCCTGCTTCGTCTGTGACGAATGTAATTGGTATGATGGGAACTTGAAAAATAGAGATATGACATGTAAGCAGTGCGAAGATTATATTGTAACAAATCAACATGCTGAGTATTTAAGAAAAAGGATAAAGGTGGTAAAGAAATGAGGAAGATTAAGGAGAAACGTATGCAGAGTTATGTCCTTAGAGCCAGAAAAATGGTCCAAGAAGGAAAAAACAAAGAAGGGGCAGAAATGCTTAGTGAAGGCTTGAACTATTACAGTAAAAATATCATTAAAGCTCTTACGCCATATGCAACTGCAGACGCCGGAATTATTTCTATGGTCCTGCGCAACTTGGCAGATGGTATCGAAAAGGATAATCCAGGAGCAAAAGAACTTCGCATGTGGGCAGAAAACAACACCACAAAACCTGAATTGCAAGAAACAATTAAGGTAAAAAAACCCAATATGAGGTAGAAAATGACAAGAACTGAAACAACCAAATTCCTCGGAAAATTACTTACAGATACTCGCCTCGGAGGGGCTGGCTCGCACTGGGCCAGCGAGGTTAGTATTGATCCATGGACACCGAAGGCAAGGCGGGTGGACTACATGGAATTTTCTCCGGCGAATCAATGCTCTGTGTCAGGAATAGAAAAAGGCATATTCACCTGCTATGAAATCAAGAGCTGCAAAGAGGATGTTTATAGCGGTAATGGTTTGAATTTCTTCGGGGAAAAGAATTACATTGTAACTACGATGGCGTGTTACAAAGACATTCTGCCAGATTTCCGGAGTGGCAAATTTGCTAATTACATGAGTGAAAAGCACCCGGATTCATCAACTTATTACGGCATTATGGTTGCTATTCCGTTTTGGGGAGAAGCAACGGAAGAATTCAATGATCCTACACCATTAAGCGAGGATAGAAACTGGAAGTTGGAAATTGTATTGCCTTGCAGGCAGGGGATAAGAACGAAGTCTATGACAGAATTACTGTTCTGCATGCTGCGGAGCGGGCGTTGAGAGGAGGAATTAAGATGGCAATATTTCATAAAACATTGCAGTATCATGAAGATACAACGGAGAAAAGAGATATTTCGCAGGAAGATATAGAATTTCTGAAGAGATTACAGCTTGAGATGAATACTCAGGACACAACAGGAACAGCGGATCCTCGCTTCTGGGTTATTAAAGGCAGTGAGAGTGTGATCAATAATGAGGATCCGGACGAGCTGTGCTTGCAAGTAGATGGAAGCACAGTTACAAGTACAACGGAAGAAACGGTGAAGTATCTCAATGATAACATCTTGCCAGGCAACAATATCGATAGGGAAAACTGTAGAATTGAAACAGGGCATACACAGGATTTCGAGTTGACGTATATGGAGGATGGAGAAGAAGTGTATGAGGATTTGTCAACGCAGGAAGTGAATGAATTTCTTGCCAACAATGGACATGACGATACCATGATAATTGGTATTTCGATCAGACCATTTATGTACCCAAACACGATGTTTCTTACAGAGAAAGAAGCCAGGGAACATCTTGAGAGAAATTATTATCATTACTCAGAAGACGCACATACATATTGTATGGTTGCGTGGAGATCTCCGGAAGTAGAAAAATTGTGGAAAATATTACGGGAGATAAAATGGGATTGCAAAGGCAAAAAACTTGAAAGACATAAAGCTCCTAAAACTGCAACAGGGTATGAAATTGGATACGAAGATGGATGGAATGAGTGTCTTGAAAAAATAGTGGGAGGCGAGTAATTTGAAAAACTTGGAAAAAATATTAGAAAACCATCGTATTTGGAACCATCAGGTGATATTTCCGGCGCATGCGGCAATGATCAAATTGCCAGATTGCGGAACCAGTAGTGTCATTTGGGACTGCATGAATGGCTACGAACATGTATCGGTTTCACCGAAAAAGAGATGCAATATCCCAACCTGGAATGATATGTGCGTATTGAAAGACGTTTTCTTTGGCGAGGAAGAGGAAGCGTATCAGATTCACCCAAAGAAGAGCCAATATGTAAATCATGTTGAAAACTGCCTGCATTTATGGAAACCGATAGGGCATGAAATTGATGAATTAGTAAAGAAAGAAGGTGAATAAATGAGAAGTGTATTATTTTATATTGCAGGAGCTGCTACAGTAGGAGCGTTTTTTACATTATGGTGTGCGATAGCAGTACAAAGAGTGAGAAAAGAGAGTGAAGCATCCAAGTACGGAGAGATTTGTGCGAGGATTCAGAAACAGATCGATGAAACAAGAATGAGAATTTCTTCTGTGAAAATGCAGCTTCATATAGCAGATCATGCTCTGGATCAGGCTCTGCTCCAGTGGAAGTACGAATACCTGGTTAAGCAGGAAAAGTGGCTTATTGAGCTGATGTGTGGAAAAAGAGAAGAAGAAAAACAGGAGGAAAAGCGATGAAGTGCAGTGTCAGCACATATTATAAAATCTTGGATGCAGAATTATACAACTTTGACGATGGTTATATGCGACTGAATGTTGATATTAACGCAAAAACTATCGACCTTGAAGAATATGTGAGCAAACAGAAAAAAAGCATTGCGGATATGTGTAATGTGCCGGAAGAAAAGGTAATTCCAATATCTCGATTAGAGTATGAAACATATACAGACGAGTAAAGAAAGGGAGCCCATATGTACAGTAAATGCCAGAAGTGCGGAAAGAAACTGACGGATCCGGAAAGTATCAAAAGAGGATATGGACCGGAATGTTGGAACAGCCTTACTGCACATTATTACCGGAATCCTGTTGACTGGGAAAACTACAGCGTACCTGGGCAAATGAACATCGAAGATTTTTTGGATATGGAAGGTGGGGACAATGGCAATAAGAAAGATATGCCCTGAATGTGGGCAGCAGTACAGCACCAGACCAGCAGTATCAAGAAAGGATCGGAAAACAGAAATATGTCCTGACTGTGGAACAAAGCAGGCACTTGACACCGTGAGGGACTTACTGGGACCGGGAATGACCGATCAACAATGGGAAGGATATAAAAGTGGATTCCTAAAAAAATCGAGGGAGGGACAGCATGGACAGAACACTTTATAATGCAGTGGATGCAAGGACAAGACTGCTCATGATGCAATTTGCTCTGCATCAAAACCTCAGACGCAGGTTTTCAGATCTGACTGGACACGCAGAGACAACGAGGCAGATATGTTCGTGAAAATGGTGAAACGTCTGGCAAAAGGATTTAATTTTAAACTTTGCGACAGAATTCGATTTGAGGATCCGGAAACAGGAAAGAAATATTTGTGAGGTATGGCATGGACACAGAGAAAAAAGTACAATTCGTAGCACTGACAAAAGAGGAAATTGATGCAATGATTCAGCAGGCTGCCCTTGCCGGCGCACAGGTTGCGTCTGATGCAATGATGGTAGGGCAGAGAAAAAGCGAGAAGGAGAAGATTGATCGTCGTTTGCATAACACCGATTTGCTCCTTAGAAATTACAGAACTTTAAAGGCGAGCTACGAAAATGCCGTCTACAAGTCCAAGGAAGGGGAGGTTACAGAGGTACTGGAAGACATCATGACCATGAAAGATGATAAGGTCATAGTGGAGAGCATCAAAACTTCGGCCAAAAGAACCGCTATCATGGTGCAGCATATTGACAAAATGCTTGATGTATACCGTATCTATTGTAGCAAATTATCGGAAAAAGATAAGAGACGCTATAAGATTATTAAAGCCCTTTACATATCAAAGACGCCAATGACAATTGCAGAAATTTCAAAAAAATTTTCGGTCAGCAAGGTCACTGTATACGAAGATATCAAAATTGCGAAAGAGCGCTTATCTTCGCTGTTTTTCGGAATTGACGGTTTGAAGTTTTTTTAATAAAATCAGAATAACGGAAACTGTTAACTTAACATTGACTTAATAACGAAAATGGTGTATGATATGCGAGTAAAATTTTAATCAAAAGCCATGAGCCACTGGGGAAAAACCAGTGGCTTTTTTAATGCAATCTTGGGAGGGAGGAAAGGATAGAAAGATGGGAATGCTCCTTTAAAATATTTTAGAGGAGATTACGCATGAATGGAGTAACAATATTATTTGTATATGCAGTTATTATGATCCTGGCAACAGTGATCCTGACAAAGAAAGAAAAAAATGTGGAACGCTTCTGCGTTGGAAGCCGTTCTGAAAACTGGCTGATGTCGGCTCTCAGCATTGCGGCAACGTGGATCTGGGCTCCGGCATTATTTGTATCAACTGAAAAAGCATATTCCACCGGATGGGTCGGTTTATTTTGGTTTCTGGTCCCGAATGCTCTTTGCCTTGTGATATTCATTCCTTTCGCAAAGAGGATACGAAAGGAAATGCCGGAAGGAATGACACTGTCTGGTTACATGAAAGAAAAATACAAATCGGATGGAGTGAAAAGAGTTTACCTCTTTCAGCTGATCGGACTGTCTGTTCTGTCAACAGGAGTTCAGCTTCTTGCGGGAAGCCAGATTCTTAGTGCAGTAACAGGAATTTCGTTCAAAACCATGACAATTCTGCTTGCATGTATAGCAATTTCCTATTCGCTGTTCTCTGGAATTAAAGCATCTATGCTTACAGATGCTATTCAAATGGTATTCATGCTTATTGCATGTAGCCTATTTGTAATATTCGGAGTAAGAAATACAGGAACACAGGGCATTATACAGGGCCTGAGCGGTATATCAGGAGACTGCACAACGCTCTTCTCTGGAAAAGGAGTAGAGATTTTCTTAGCCTTTGGGCTTCCGACAACAATCGGACTTTTATCCGGTCCGTTTGGAGATCAGAGCTTCTGGCAGAGGGCGTTTGCAGTAAAAAAAGAGAAGCTGGGAAGAGCGTTTCTTCTTGGAGCAGTTCTTTTTGCAATGGTTCCGCTGTCAATGGGAATCCTTGGATTTATGGGAGCCGGTGCAGGATATCAGGCACAGAACCTTGGAATCATCAATTTTGAATTGATCCGCCACTTTTTCCCGTCCTGGGCAGTATTGCCGTTCCTTTTCATGATTGTTTCCGGCTTGCTGTCTACAGTGGATAGCAACCTGTGCGCAGTGTCTTCGCTTACGACAGATATTGCAGGAGGAAAAGACATCAGGAAGACCAGAGCTGCAATGGCAGTGCTTCTGATTGCTGGCATTCTGATTGCAAATATCCCGGGAATTACAGTGACACATCTGTTTCTGTTTTATGGCACACTGAGGGCGTCAACATTACTTCCAACAGTCATGACACTGAAAGGGATAAGACTGAATGCAAAAGGGATTATCGCAGGTGTGGTTACTGCACTGGCTGTAGGGCTTCCTGTATTCGCCTACGGCAGCGTTTTGAATAGTGGACCATATAAAACACTAGGAAGCTTGCTGACAGTCCTGTTGAGCGGAATTATCGCCTTGGCCGCTTCCAGAAAGGAGAGACGCTATGCTCGGTAGAAAACAATCCGTTCGAAATAATGAAGATTGGAAGAATGCGCTTGATCACATTGAAGAGACGGTGTCAAAGAAAGAACTGGATTACCTTGTGAAAAAGACAGTGAAAGACATCAAAGAGAAATGCAAAGGGAAAAAGGCAGCCTATGCATGGAGTGCGGGAAAAGACTCCCTGGTACTTGGAGAGATATGCGAGAAAGCCGGCATTGATCAGAGCGTCCTTGTAAGGTGCAATCTGGAATATCCGGCATTTATTGCATGGATAGAGCAGAATAAACCTTCTGGCCTTGAGGTTATCAATACCGGACAGGATATGGAATGGCTGAAAAAGCATCCGGATATGTTGTTCCCGGATAAAAGCAATAAGGCAGCACAGTGGTTCCATATCGTACAGCACAGGGGACAGGCACGATATTATAAAGAGCATCAGCTGGAAATACTTCTGCTCGGACGCAGAAAGGCAGACGGCAATTATGTTGGAAAAGATAATATTTACACTAATTCAGCCGGAATCACCAGATACAGCCCTCTTGCAGAGTGGAGGCACGAAGATATCCTTGCATACATTCACTATTATGATGTGAAGCTCCCGCCCATATATGACTGGGAGAAAGGATATTTATGCGGTACACATCCATGGCCTGCCAGACAGTACATGGAGACAGAACAGCAGGGCTGGAAAGAAATTTACGACATTGATCAGACCATAGTTGAAAATGCAGCACAGCATTTCGATGGAGCCAGAGAATTTTTAAAAGCTATCAAATAGCCGGTTGCAGCCGGAAGCCATTGCCCTTCAGAAATGGAGGACAAAATGAACGTTACTACAAAAAGGCTGGATGCCCTTAAACATCCCAAGAAAAACGTTAGAATACATTCCGAACAGCAGATCAGAGAGCTGAAACGCTCCCTTGAAAAGTTTGGACAGACCAGAGCAATTGTTGTGGATGAAGACGATACGATCTTGATCGGCAACGGCTTATACGAAGCTATGGTAAGCCTTGGATATCAGGAAGCAACCGTATATGTAAAGACGGGGCTTTCAGAGAATGATAAGAAGAAGCTTATGATAGCAGATAATAAGACCTATGCTCTTGGAATTGACAATCTGGAAACCCTGAATGAGTTCCTTGAGGAACTGCAGGGGGATCTGGATATCCCTGGATATGATGAAGAAATTTTACAGCAGATGGTCGCTGATGCAGATGAAGTGACTGACAAGCTCTCGGAGTACGGCACATTGGATGAATCTGAGATTCAGAAGATGAAAGAGGCAAATGAAAAGAGAGGGCAGAAAGCAACGCCAGAAGAAACACCGGACAATAATTCGGAGAACAGTTCGGAAAAGCCGAACACTTCGGATAATTCGACAGCAGAAGGACAGAGTACCACTGAAACAGAACCGGAGATCACAGAGACCAGAAGGTTTGTTGTCTGCCCTAAATGCGGTGAGAAAATATGGCTGTAAAACGCTGCGAATCAAACATTGATGTTGTGAGGGCTGCGGAAATCCGAATAAAAAATGTATTTGGAAATGGCCTGCCAGTGTTCTTTTCCTTCAGTGGCGGAAAAGACAGCTTGTGTGTGGCACAGCTGATGGTGAATCTGGCCAACCGAGGCGAGATCAATATGAAGCAGCTTACCGTACAGTTCATAGATGAAGAAGCAATATTTCCGTGCATGGAAGATATGACAAGAAAATGGCGCCGCATCTTTATGATGATGGGGGCGAAGTTCGAATGGTTTTGCGTGGAAGTAAAACACTTCAACTGCTTCAATGAACTGTCGAACGATGAAACCTTTATCTGCTGGGATTCCACAAAACAGGATGTCTGGGTACGGCAGCCACCTTCCTTTGCAATAAGGAACCACAGGCTGTTACGGCCGAGGATCGATGCTTATCAGGATTTTCTGCCAAGAACAACTGTGTCAGGCATTACAATGGTTGGAATCCGAACTGCAGAGTCGGTGCAGAGGCTTCAGAATATTGCATCAATGACAAAAGCAGGGAACAAAATGACTGCGAAAAAGCAGGTATTTCCGATCTATGACTGGACAGATAATGATGTATGGCTGTTTCTTCTGAGAAACCATGTCGATATCCCGGAGATATATCTGTTTCTCTGGCAGTCTGGTTCAAGCAAGAGGCAGATGAGAGTATCTCAGTTCTTTTCTGTTGATACGGCCAGAAGCCTCGTGAAGATGAATGAATATTATCCGGACCTCATGGAGAGGATCATTCGGAGAGAACCAAATGCCTATCTTGCAGCCCTGTACTGGGACAGCGAGATGTTCGGCCGAAGCTCCAGAAAAAGGAAAGAAGCTGAAAAAGGGCAGGAACAGAAAGATTATCGGCAGGAGCTGATTTATTTATTTAACCACATGGACGTATTCTTTGATACTCCGCATAAAAGGCATGTGGCAGAACGATACCGCAACTTCTTTATGTCGGTATCAGCCATAGCAACAGATGCAGATTATAAGCATATATACGAAGGACTGATATCCGGTGATCCCAAAATGAGGGCATTCCGGGCATTGTACCAGAGAATATATGGACGTTACATCAGTGATGCGAAGAAAGGAGAACGACATGGATAATAAATTATCAGCACCATTATCTACCTTGCAATGGGTAAACAGGGATTCATTAAAGCCAAATGACTACAACCCGAACAAAGTTTCGAAAGAGAATCTGAAACTGCTCATACAATCTATTCTCACAAACGGATGGACACTTCCTATTGTTGTTCGTCCCGACATGACCATTATTGACGGATTCCACAGATGGACGGTCGCAGGAATGGAACCATTACGTTCTAAACTCGACGGAAAAGTACCGGTGGTTGTTGTGGAGCACAAGGAGCATTCAGAGGATATTTACGGTACTGTCACGCATAACAGGGCAAGAGGTACACATTTGCTCGAACCGATGAAAAAAATCATTAAAGAACTTATGGACGATGGCAAAACCGTAGAAGAAATAAGCAAACAGCTTGGAATGAGGCCGGAAGAGATCTTCCGATTGTCTGATTTCTCAAAAGAAGACTTTTTGAAGATGATGACAAAAGGGGTGACAGGCTATTCAAAAGCTGAATTTATCACAAAAATTTAATATTGTTCTACGATATATAGAACAGAAAGCGGGGAGAGGGAGTGCAACCTCTCCCTTTTGCATATGCCGAAATAAGATGATGGAGGGGAGGGGTGTCCATTGGCAAGGGCAAGAAGTCCCAACAGCATTGAAGCTGAGGAAATGTATAAGAACGGGATGAAACTTGTTGACATTGCCAAGAAGTTGGACGTCCCGGCCAGCACAGTTCGGCGGTGGAAATCAACACAGAATTGGGACGGAAAGACAAAAGGAAAGAAAAACGAACGTTCGCAAAAGAAAAAAACGAACGCTCGCCATAAAGGTGGACAGCCTGGAAACAGAAATGCAGTTGGAAATAAAGGCGGTCCACTGAAACCGGGAGATAAGATTGCAGAGAAACACGGAGCATATTCCTCTGTATATTGGGATGTCCTTGATGAGTCTGAAAAAGATATGATCGAAGATATCCCGATGGATGAAGAAATGCTCCTGATCGAACAGATTCAGCTCTTTGCCGTGAGGGAAAGAAGGATCATGATTGCAATCAATAAATACCGGAACATGAAAGGTGAAGTATCCCTGTATGGATTCAACCGAAGCGAAAGCAAAAGGACATTCAAAACAGAAGAGGATAAGCATCTCTATGAAGAACGCATAGAGAAGAAAATATCTGCTGAAGAACGTCTGCCGGGAGATATGTATAACATGCAAACCACAATGGAAAACAAGGACAATATGATTGCCAGACTTGAAAAAGAGCTGTCAACTGTACAGTCAAAGAAGACCAAGGCTATTGAAGCACTTGCGAAGCTGAGACTTGAAAAGCAGAAGATAGCTGGAGAAAGCAAGGGCAATGAGGTTGTTCGTGCATGGGCCGAAGCTGTGGTAAAAGCAAGGGAAGGAGAGAACAAAGATGGATGATATTCAGTTCTCTGAATTCCTTGATGAAAGCATACCGCTGTGGCGAAATGATCCGGTTATGTTCTTCCGGGAGGTGCTCAGCTTTGAACCTGATGAATGGCAGGCGGAAGCTGCAAGAGATTTGGCGGCAAACCCGAAGGTCAGTATTAAATCTGGACAGGGTGTAGGAAAGACTGGTCTTGAGGCAGCAGTGTTCCTGTGGTTTATTACCTGTTTCCCATATCCAAGAATCGTTGCGACAGCACCAACCAAACAGCAGTTGCACGATGTCCTCTGGTCTGAGATTTCTAAGTGGATGAGCAAGTCTGAGTTGCTCTCCATGCTTCTGAAATGGACAAAGACCTATGTTTATATGGTCGGCAATGAAAAGCGTTGGTTTGGTGTTGCCAGGACTGCTACAAAGCCAGAGAACATGCAAGGCTTCCATGAAGATAACATGCTTTTTATCGTTGATGAAGCTTCCGGTGTTGCGGATCCGATCATGGAGGCTATCCTTGGTACCTTATCTGGAGCAAACAATAAACTTCTTCTGTGCGGAAACCCAACACGAACATCTGGAACATTTTATGATTCACATACCAGAGACAGGGCACTGTATAAATGCCACACTGTATCATCTGCAGACAGCAGCAGAACAAACAAAGAAAATATTGATTCGCTCATAAGGAAGTATGGATGGGATTCAAACGTAGTGCGTGTCCGTGTCCGTGGAGAATTTCCGAATCAGGAAGATGATGTATTTATTCCGTTAAGCCTGATCGAGCAGTGCAGTAGCAAATTGCTAGAACTTGATGATACGGACGGGATGCAGTTTGTATCACTGGGGGTGGATGTGGCCCGTTTCGGAGATGATGAAACGATCATATATCGTAATTATCATGGTCATTGCAAAATAGTCCGAAACAGGCGAGGACAGAACCTGATGGCCACTGTAGGTGACATCGTAAAGGAATTCAAGAAGATATACAGAGAATATTCAAAGTATGAAGGCAAGGTGTATGTACAGATTGATGATACCGGCCTTGGTGGAGGTGTTACCGACCGACTAAAGGAAGTCCGGAAAGAACAGAAGCTTCACAAGATGCAGATTATTCCGATAAATGCAGCAGAAAAGATTGAGACCGATACGGCAGCGGGTAAAGACGCAGCTGAAAGGTACAATAACCTGACCACCGCCATGTGGGCCAGTATGCGAGACCTTCTGGATAACAAGCAGATTGTAATTGAAGACGATGAGCAGACAATCGGCCAGCTTTCCTCCAGAAAATATACAATGGCGAGTAACGGAAAGCTTGAAATCGAATCAAAAAAAGAAATGAAGAAAAGGGGTCTTGATTCCCCTGACCGGGCAGATGCTCTTGCTTTGGCATTGTATCTCGGAAAGATCAAGAAACACACAGGTACAGCACCTGGAGTTAAAGAATTGCAGGAGCTGACAAAAGACAATTATTGGGGCTGATATAGCCGGAAAGAGGGGTGATGAAGATGAAAGAGTATGGACGGATTGGACAGAAACGCTGGGAAGGACAGTTTTACGAGGAATTTCTTCCAGAACTGTCTGGAATGCGTGGCATAAAAGTATTTCAGGAAATGGAAAAGAATGACGATACCGTTGGAGCCATTCTTTTTGCAATTAAGATGATGATCCGGCAGGTTGAGTGGCATGTAGAGCCGGGAGGTGACAGTGCCAAAGACAAAGAAGCTGCAGAGTTTGTTGAAAGCTGTATGGACGACATGCAGGCCACATGGACAGATACCATTTCGGAAATCCTGTCATTCCTACCTTACGGTTGGAGCTTCCATGAGATTGTATATAAGCGCCGAATGGGTAAAACAAAGAATCGGAGATCATCAAGCAAATACTCTGATGGATTGATAGGCTGGCAGAAACTTCCTCCGAGAGCACAGGATACGTTATATCGCTGGGAATACGATGATAATGATAACCTCATAGGAATGACACAACAGCCGCCTCCTGATTACGGACTGCTGACTATTCCGATCAGTAAAGCAATGCTGTTCCGAACGGAAAGTGCCAAAGATAATCCGGAGGGGCGGAGCATTTTGAGAAATGCGTACAGATCCTGGTATTTCAAAAGAAGGATTCAGGAGATAGAAGCTATCGGAATTGAGCGTGATCTTGCAGGTCTGCCAGTTATTCATGCTCCTGAAGGCTTAGAAATATGGGATAGTCAAGATCCCGAATTGGTTAAGATTAATGGAGCGCTTATTACCATGGTAAAGAACCTTCGCAGAAACGAATCTGAAGGGCTTGTTCTTCCGCATGGATACGAAGCAGAACTTCTGAGCACCGGAGGGACAAGACAGTTCGATACCAACGCAATCATAAACCGATATGACACGAAGATTGCCCAGACAGTCCTTGCAGATTTTATTATGCTTGGACATGAAAAGACTGGAAGCTTCGCACTAAGCTCTGACAAGACAGAATTGTTTTCTGTTGCGCTCGGAGCTTTTTTAGATGTTATTTGCGAGACATTCAATAACCAGGGCATTCCTTCGTTGATAGATATCAATGGTTCCCATTTCGATGGGATTGAAGATTATCCACAGCTATCACATGGCGATGTTGATAAGAGAGATATTACAAAACTGTCAACATTCTTGAAAGATATGGTTGGCACAGGAATCCTGATACCAGACGAAGAATTGGAAGATTATGTCAGGGAAGCAGCAAACCTTCCGGAAAGAACGGAAGTTCCAGATTCCAGAGAAAAAGATGAACGGCGAGAAGCGCAGCGCAGAGCACCAGAAAAGACAGTAAACGAACCTGATGGACCAGAGGTGGATCCAGAAGAGAATCAAGATGCTGAGGAAGCCAAGAAAAGGTTAGGCAGGTGATTTGATGATGCGAAAAATACGGCCAAGATCAAGGGCTGTTAAAAAAAGCGAAGAATCACAGAGAGTACTGGATGCGCTTGACGTTTATCTTGAAGGGAATGTGGATGAACCAGTAAGATGGCTTGTTCGATTCTGGCAGGATCAGGCAGCAGTCATGCTGTACAGAGAACTGCGAGAAATCGTAATAGGAGAAACGGATCCGGAAAGCCTTTTTGATATATGGTTCCAGGATTATTCGAAGATGCTGTCAGAAAAAATGACACCTGTATGGGAACAAGCGTTTCTTGAAGGGTGGAAAAACAATTCCCTCTTTTGTGGAGCAGAAGATGTAATAAGCTCTGAGAGCTGGGTTCGAAGCTGGATTGTTGATCATACGGGAGATTTGATAACAAATTGCTGTAATGAGCAGGTGGGCGCAATCCGGTATCTGATTGCTGAAGCTGAATCTCTTAATATGAGCAGTGCTGAAACGGCAAGATATATCCGGCCGACAATAGGACTAACAGAGAGACAGGCTGCAGCGAATCTCAAATATTACAACTCCATCAAGGAAAGGCTGACAACAGATCATCCGAGAATGAAACCTGAGTCAATTGAGCGGAAAGCGAGGGAAGCTGCTTCGAAATACGCAGAAAGACAGCAACGGTATAGGGCAGAGACTATAGCCAGATCGGAAATAGCGCAAGCCTATAACCATGGTGCAGATGCCTTTGTGAGGGAAGCGGTAACTGCAGGGAACCTTCCGGAGATGGAAAAAGAGTGGTCAACGGCTTTGAACGGCCATGTCTGCGCATCATGTGCAGCTCTTGAAGGAACTAAGATAGGAATGGATGATGAATTCAAAACGGTATCCGGAAGGAGAGAAATCACAACGTCTATTCCACCATTACACCCGCGCTGTAAATGTGCGGTGAAGTATGTGAGGGTGAAAAATGAAAACATTCAATGAAATAATGAAAATAAGGGACGAACCGGTTGGAAAGCCGGAGGTAACAAAAAGAAAGTTCCAGGTAAAGAAGACAAATAATGAAAAAATGCAGGCATTCGGCTGGGCTAGTGTTGCCATTGCTGAGAATGGAGAAACTCTGGAAGACTGGCAGGGCGACATCATAGAGCCTGATGAACTTGAAAGTGCCGCTTACAAGTTTGTTGATCTCTACCGGGAAGGTGGAGAGATGCACGAAAGAGGCGGGGTTGCTTATCTGATCGAGAGTGTTGTATTTACGGAAGAGAAGATGGCGGCAATGGGAATCCCAGAAGGTACACTCCCTGTTGGCTGGTGGATTGGCTTCCAGGTTACAGATGCGGATGTTTGGGAGAAGGTAAAAGATGGAACTTACAGCATGTTCTCCATTGAAGGGAAAGCAGAAAGGGTAGAAGTAAACAATGAATAAGTATATTGGAACAAAGCTTGTTGAGGCAGAAAAAGCAACTCTTGCAGAAGCACAGGCATTAAAAACAGGTGCCTGCGATACCATTGAAGAAGCAAGAAGAAGGTTTGGAGGTTCAGATGATGGCAATCCGGGATATGTAGTTAAATATCCGGATGGATATATCAGCTGGTCTCCGAAAGATGTGTTCGAACAGTCTTATATGCAGGTTCAAGAGGATCCGAAACTGATATCTGGCGTATTAATAGGAGAACACATGGTGAATGATTTTATCAGTTACACCAAAACCAGTACCGTAGGTTATAAGACGGTAATGGTTCGTTGCGTACTTCGAAATGGTTTTGAGATCATTGAAACATCTACATGTGTAGATGCTCAGCTCGGAGAAGAAATCTGCATGAAGAAGATAAAGGATAAGATCTGGTATCTTTTAGGATTTCTGCTTCAGACAGCGTGGCACGGAATTAAATAAATGTGATCAATAGGCATCCGAAAGGGTGCTTTTTTGATAAATAAAAGCGAAAGGAGGAAGCATTGTGGCAACAAAACTGAAAGGCCTGGAAGTAGGTAAAGTAGATTTTGTTGATGAAGGCGCAAATCAGAGAGCTGACATTAAACTGCTGAAAGGCAAGAACAAAGCAGAGGAAACACCAGACCCAGAGATCGGACTGTTTAAACGATTCCTGAACTGGATCAGCGGAGAAGTGCAGAAATCAGCTACAACCTTCGATGAACAGATCAACGCTGTGAGCATGGACGCAATCCGGGATGAAATCTGGTCCGTATGTTACGCCCTGCAGAATTCACTTAATTCAATCCTGTGCGACCCAGAACTGGACAGCAGCGGGAAGCAGAGTGCAATGGATACAAGCATTGAACAGTTCGCTACAGCTATGAAGGAATACATTCCCGGATGGGCTGGCGGAACATCTGCAAAAATCAAAAAGAATCTGGATGCACCTGACGAAACAGATCTTCCTATGGTTATGAAAGCACATAGCAATCTGGAGGAAATCATTCAGAAATCCGTAGAAACGAAAGGAGAATTGGAAGACATGATTAAAATCGACAAGTCAAAAATGTCTGCTGAGGAAAGAGCGACATATGATGAACTTATCAAAAAGTTTGCCGTAGAGACAAACGAGGATCCGTCTATCGAGAAGAAAGCACCGCAGAAATGCGAAAAAGAGGAAAATCCAGACGTTCTCGATGATGAAGGAGCTAAAAAGAAAACAGATACAAAGAAATCTTTTACACCGCCAGAACAAAATACTGACGATGATATTTACAAAGGACTGCATCCTCTTGTGAGAGAAAAGCTGGAAGCTCTCGAGAAAAGAGCGGAAGAAGCGGAAGACAGAGAACTTTATGCAGTTGCTAAAAAGTACGAAGTTCTTGGAGAGAAACCGGAAGAACTGGCTAAGTCCTTGAAGACACTGAAAAGTGCAGGCGGAACTGCCTACAATGACATGATCAGCATTCTCGACAGAAATGTGGCAATGGTCAACAACTCTGGAGTGTTCGGAGAAATCGGTAAATCATTCTCTGGCGGAACTGCTGCAGTCAAGAAGTCTGCAGCAGAAGGAAAAATCGATACGATTGCAAAGGGTTTGATTGAAAAAGATCCTTCCATGCCATATAACATGGCACTGGCAAAAGCCTGGGAAGCACATCCGGAGCTTATGGCTGAGTACGAAGACGAAGCCGGATACTAAGAAGGAGGCGAATGATAATGGGTAAAAATTTTAATGGAACACAGATCAACCAGTCACCAACTATTTCCGAAAAGGCAGGAGCAGATGTTGCTGATATCCGTAACCTTATTCTGAAATACGATACTGATGGTAATGTGGTTGTCGCTGCCGATGGCACAGCACCTCTGCTTGGCGTTTCTATTATCGAAGGTGGATATAATGACATTTCCGGTGCAGAAGCTGGAAAAGTTAAAGAGGGCGAAGACGTTGATATTCTGATCAAGGATATCGGATTCGTCATTGCTTCCGCTGAGATCAAGAAAGGGCAGGAGGTTACTGCGACCACCGGAGGAAAAGCAGCAGTTGCGGCAGCTGGCGATTACGTAATCGGTGTAGCTCTTAACAATGTATCTGCCGGAGGATACAGCAGACTGCAGCTTTCTAAATACCAGAAGGCAAAAGCATAATCTTGATAAAGGAGGAAAATATTAATGAGAAACACAGCAGCAGGAATCCAGTCTGAAATCGCAAAAGGCGTATTCAGACCCCACACAGCACTTACAAACATGGCTCTGGCATACTACCAGAATGCAGCTAACTACTTTGCAAAGGCTCTTTTCCCAACCTGTCCGGTAAGCCTTTCTTCTGATAACTACTATGAGTTCAGCAAGGAAGATCTGCTGAGAGATAACTGGAGAAGAAAACCTGCTTATGGAAAAGTTGATCCTACAGTAGTAGGCGAGAGTATGAAACCTTATGTATGCCAGGTAGACCAGATGATCATGGGAATCGACCAGATTCGCCAGACCGATCTCAGCAGAAGACAGGGACCAACCACAATGCAGCCGAAACAGCAGAGAGTAAAAACCATTGCAGAACAGGCAAATATCCATCAGGATCGTCTGTTTGCGGAAAGCTACTTCAAAGCCGGCGCATGGAAGAATGAACTTGAAGGAGTAGACAATACCTCTCCGAGCACAAACCAGTTCATTAAATTCAGCAATGCAAACTCTGATCCTATTGCATTTATCGATAGCGAGAAGACAAGCATGAATCAGCAGACAGGACGCATGCCGAACCGTCTCGGTCTTGGTATCAATGTATTCAATGCCCTGAAGGTGCATCCGGCAATCCTTGAAAGGGTTAAATATGGCGGAAGCACTGCAAACCCAGCGTCTGTAACAGAAAATGTTCTGGCACAGCTCTTCGGAGTAGAAAAGATCGTGGTGCTTAAATCCATCATGAACAATGCCAGCATGGGAGAAGATGAAAATATGCAGTATATCGGAGATCCGGATGCATTCCTTCTTGCCTATGCCACAAATGCACCGAGCATTGATGAACCGTCTGCTGGTTACATTTTCACTTGGGATATGCTTGGAAATGGACAGATACTTCCGATTCTGAACTATCTTGGTGAGAATGGAACACATACAGAATATGTAGAAGGACTTATGGCAGCAGATATGCATAAGACATCCGATGATCTGGCGAGATTCTACAAATCTGCAGTCTAAGGAGGTGCCATATGAAGCTTGTTGCAAATAAACCATGCACTCTGAGCGGAAAACGATACTTCATCGGAGAGGAAATCCCGGCCGAAGCAGTCACTGATCCGGTAGCTCTTGAAAAAATGGGAGTGCTGACTGTGATTCGTGACGGTATTCCGGTTAAAACACTTGAGGAATGCGTGGCATCAGTCGGAGAAGTATTCTTCAAAATCGAAATCGTAAAAGGAGATAAGGGCTTCGATTTGGACGTTACAGAGTCTCAGCTTCAGGAAGCAGTAAAAACTATGCAGATGAACCAGAAGGATGCTGTAGCTCATATTAGAGACACTGTAGAGGATAATACAGTGCTTATCTTTCTGAATGCAGTAGATTCGAGAACTGCTGTAAAGAAAGAAGCTGAAACTAAGGCGAAGAGCCTTGGGGAACTGGAGGAAAGCGCAGGTGATGCCTGATGCCTGGAACATATCAGTACGAACCGGGGAATATTGCTGAATACGGAAAAGACCGTATGCGTTTTGAACTCGGAGATGTAATGGTCGATGGAAAAGAAAAGACTTGTGCGCTTTGCGATGAGGAATACAATGCGGTGATTCCGGAAAAGGTTCCGACGGCGAGACAATGGAAAAAAGCAAAACTTCGTTGCCTTGAAAGCATTATGCGGAAGTTTGCATTTGAACCCGATACAAAGGTTGGCCCACTCTCCTTATCCATGGGGGAACGGGCCAAACTATGGAAAGAGATGTATGAGGATCTGAAAAAAGACTTGAAAGCCAGTGCAGCTTCGGCCGAAGCAATTCTTCCGTTGGCAGAAAATCCAGAAACAGGGCGGATAACACCGCCTTATTTTTATGCCGGAATGATGTCGCATGAGGAAACAGAGGGGGAAGACATATGATGTTCGGAAACGCAATGTACCTTCGTCCGGGGAATCTCTGGAAGAACTTCCGGGTATTGAAGATGCATGTGGACAATGTAGATGGATATGCAAAGAACTCATATGAGGATACGGGAACTATAGTGGATGGAATTCTTGCACAGGCGACTTCGAATGAGAGGGAGCTGACAAAACACCTATGGGACCAGAAACTGCATTCCCTGACGCATACCCTTGTGGTATCTGGAAGATGCGATCTCAAAAAGTCAGATATTCTTGCATACGAGGAAAAAGCATATTTAGTTCTTGCTGTTGATAATGCCGGAGACCTTGGGGTTGCCGGCATTGCTTATCTTGAAGAAAGGAATGATCTGAAATGAGTCCGGAGGCAGCAGCGGCAGCTGTACAGGAAGAAGTAAAGAACCGCGTAGAGCGAACCAAACGGCAGGTTGATGCAAAGATGATGCAGGGTGCAAATGAACTCAGGAATGCTGCTCTTACGGTATTGGCCAATCCAAGTCCTTCAGCTCCCGGAAGTCCACCGGGTGTAAGGAGCGGAAACTTGAGAAGAAACTGGAATATGTACAGTTCTGGCGGTGGAGGAAATGGCATATTCGGAATCCAATCTGGAATGCACTACTCGGGATACCTGGAACATGGAACAAGCAAAATGGCAGCTCGTCCTTATGTTGAAAAAATCAAAGAAACTGCGATGCCGGAAATCCTGGCATTGTTCTCAGAATTAGGAGGGTAAATGTTACTGACTGAAGAAACAAAGAAAGTTATAAATCTTGCTGAAATCGGAAGAGGCTCTCTTATCTCGGCAAAAAATAAAACCTGGGATAAAGCGCAGTCTGGAATAGTGACAGAAGTGACTGCTGACACCATCACAGTTTTATTCCTTCCGGAAACACAGAATATCCAGAATCATTTCGCGATCCAGGCTGAGGCTATTGAAAAAGGAATGTGGACTATCAGATATTCTTCTGACGGAATGGAAACGGTGAACGTATATGAGGGGAGTGTAGAAGATGGATCTGAATCAGTTGCTGTATAGAAGATTATCTCAGGACAACCTTCTGAACGGAACTCTGGCCAAGTACGCAGATAAGCCGGCCATCTTTAACACAGAGTTTCCTCCTGATCAGCAGGAGGGATGGAATGGGAAAAGCCAGTATCCGAGGATTTCTTATGTCTTCAACAAACAGGTGGATACAAAGCGGTCTTCATCTGGCCAGCTTACTGTCGCATTGTACGACATCATGGACCCGCTTGAAGTAGAGAAGATGGAAGTTGCTATCAGGAATTGTCTTCAGGACGTGGTGATGAAACCAGAAGGGGAGGCACCTATGTGCTTTGCATGGGCCAGAAGCGAACCTTACATCCTGGAAGGAAACGCAGTGCTGTGCAAAGAAATTGTGTTCGATATTCTGGAATACCCCGCACAGGAAACTACGGATCCAGATCCTGTTATGGCGTTGAACAGGTATATTAAGAATCTTTTCCCAGAATGCATAGTTTTTGGAATTGATGAGTTATCAGAATACACCATTCCGGCAGATACTCCTGTTTTCTATTCTGGACTGAAATCAATTGACAGCACAGATGGTCATTGCAGGAGTAGCCTGTCGTGGTTCAATGCAGTTATTTCGGTGCATCTCCTGTGCCCGAAACCGTCATTGCGGTTGAAGATGATGGCCGCACTTCACCAGAGCTTAGCGAAGGATGAAGAGATCATCATGTTTGATGATTCCCCAATGGTCGTGAAAGCTCTGAAAATGAACAACAATGCTGATTACCTTAGAGAGGGGCAGATGTCTCTGACAGGGTATTACGCGTGCTTAAAAGACGCATTTAAGCAGCCTGGTATATCAGGCGTAACAATCAACGATCTTACATGAAAGGAGTAAGCAATGGCAGAAAAAGATATCAAGAAGACACCGGCTGCGACACAAACAGTACAGTCGTCTGCTGACAAGTACACCATCCAGGAACTTGAAAATGCAAGCACAAAAGTATTTGGAGTTCCTCGCGAATGTGCAGTAGCAGCCTTCAAAGGCTGCAAAAAAACAGAAATGACTGTTGCGGAAGCGAAACAGATCATTGATAGATTCATGAAAAAGGAGGTCAAATAAATGGCAGGTTATTTTTCTCTTGGAGAAAACAAAATCCGTCCCGGTGCATTCTTCAATGTACAGAAAAGAGGGGACGAAACAAACTTTGGAGCAATTGATGGTGTTGTAGCAGCGCTTTTCAAGTCTTCGATCGGACCACTTGGAAAAGCTACAGTTCTTCCGGCAGCTGAAGGATATGAAAATACCTTTGGTACTGGAGGCACCACAGATGCATTAAGAGAAGCGTTTTATGGAGGCGCTGTCAAACTTATCGCTGTTCGAGTAGGAAACGGTGGTACGGTTGGCAGCGCCTCTCTTGCTTGTGCAACAGGCAAGGCAAAGCTTTCAACAAAATATCCAAGCGGTGCAAAATTTACAGCAACAATCAGAGAGAAGCTTGGTGATTCCTCAAAGAAGGAGTGCATTGTATATCTGGATGGTTCTGAATTTGAAAAGGTAACATTTGCAGCAGGAGCAGAAGAAGCTACTGCGCTGAAAGAAGCATTTGCTTCCTCAAAGAACTTTGTAGTCGATATTACTGATGCATCAGGAGCCGTTACAGCGGTTAGCCAGTCCGCTTTCGCAGATGGCGCAGATCCGACAGTAACAAACGCAGACTACAGTGCCGGATTAAAAGAAGTGGAGAAATATTACTTCAACACCATTTGTGTTGATACAGAAGACGCCGCTGTCCATGCATTGGTAGCGGCATTTCTTGACCGAATTTATCTGGCTGGCTCTTTTGGAATGGCAATTGTCACTCCAAAACCTTCCTCTTCACTGGAAGATAGGATGACATCCATCTCCAGCTTCGATACCGAAAACGTAATCGCGCCGCTGAATGCGAATGCCAATGCCGGCAATGAAGAGCTGAAAGGATATCAGGTGGCTGCGTATATTGCGGGTGTTGTAGCCGCTACTCCTGCGAACCAGTCCGTTACACACGCTACTCTTAGCAGATACAGCGTTCTGAATGAAATCCTTACAAATACAGAGATGGAAGTAGCTGAAGAAAAAGGCTGTCTGGTCCTCTCTACGGCTTCTGATGGGGCTGTATGGCTTGACAATGGTGTTAATACCTTGGTTCATCCGGATGCCAACCACGACAGCGGATGGAAGAAAATCCGTAGAACAAAGACACGTTATGAACTTCTGAATAGAGCAAATGCAGCAGCTGACGCACTGGTTGGAAAGGTTGATAACGATACAAACGGAAGAGCCACTATCATGGCAGCTATCCAGGGTATCTGCAATGCCATGGAGGCAGAAGGAAAGATCCAGTACGGCAATGTAACTGAATCTACAACTGTTACTACTGATGGAGACACCTGTGGATTTGATATCGAAGTGATCGATCTGGATTCTGCAGAGCACATCTATCTGAATTACTACTTCCAGTTCAGCACTATTGTTGCTGCATCTGGAGAATAAGAAAAGGGGGAATAAATAATGCTGAATAAGAGTGCGGCTACTGATGCCAGACACAGCAGATCCGGCAAAGACGCGATGCTTTATAACTCTGCTGGAAAACCATTTGCACAGGTTGAAAGTTTCACTACCAAAGGTTCATTTAATAACTACAAATATGCGCCTCTTGGCCAGAACAGAGAGCTTGAGGTTAATGGAACCGTAGGAGTTACCGTAAATATTTCCGAAATCGTAGTTCTTGATGGCGAGCTGTTTAATGCGGTTATCAATGCTATTGCAAACGGAGAATCTCCTGTTCTGATGTTTACAGGAGTTATCGAAGGAAGAAATGGATCACAGGAACGTGTGACCTACAGAGAGTGTATCCTTTCCGGAGACAGCGATATCCAGAATGTATCTACTGGAGATGTACTGAAAAGAGCTTTTGCCTTGCATTGCAACGGCAAGGTTGAAAACAAAAGCACACTGACAATCTGATTTCTATTAAGAGGGGCTGCGTATCAGTCCCTCGTTTTTAACAGGAGGAAAAGAAATGAATAAAGATTTTATGGATCCGGAATTAACAGAGGAAGAGAAAAGAGAAACTATCCTTGCAAATGAAGATGATTATCTGGAAGGATTATTGGCAGCAGCAGATGATGCAGCAAACGATACCAAGAAGATCGATATCATCCGTAATGAACGAAGGTATTTCTCCTTCAGCATTCATTCACTTACTGATGAAATGTTAAAAGATATTCGTAAGAAATATACGAAATATACCAAGAATCGTCGCCAGGGCATCCGGGTTGCGGACGAACTGGATATGCCAAAGTACAGAGCTTCTCTGATTTACAACTCCACTACAGAAGAAGACAAAGCCAAACTGTGGGATAATCCTGCTGTCAAAAAGGGTCTGGAAGCAAAAGGCATCTGCATTATCAATGCTCTCGATGTAATTGACGCTGTTCTCCTTCCGGGAGAAAAAGACCGCATTATGGATATCATTGATGATGTTAATGGCTTCAACAATGAAGAACTGAAGGCTGAAACTGCAAAAAACTGATTATGGCCGGTGGGAAGTCAACATTGCTCCACCACATATTTCAACGCCAAGGTTTATTGCCAAGTGAAGTAATGAGTCTGCCCTCTGGAGAGAGGGCTTTTCTTTTTGCTTCAACCAGGCTATGGATCGAGGCGAATACGAAAAAGGGGTGACATGGTAAATGGGAGAAACAATTAGAATTGAGATTCCTGTATCTGTGAATGATAATACAGACCCTGGCCTATCAAATATCACGAATAAGATGAACACCCTGGCCACTGCCGCCCAGAAGGTAAATCGGATCCTCTCATCTGGATTAAAAACCAGAGGAATTGAACAAACAGCAGAGCGAGTAGACCGAACGCTTGGACGTGAGCATTCTATTGAAGTTTCGGCAGATGACAATGCCACTCCGGTTCTTTCAAGAGTTGAAGATGCAGCTGAAAGAGTAGGAGGAATTTCAGCAGATATTGAGATAGGAGCAAACGACAATGCTACTGCTGAAATATCTGGTGTCGAGGATGCAGCAGTAACCCTTGACGGAACAAGCGCTGATGTAGAACTGGGGGCGGATGATAATGCCACCGGGGTGGTAAATAGTGTTGGAGATTCACTGTCTGTTCTAAACGGAAATGAAGCGGTAGTAGAGCTTACTGCGGACGACAATGCTACGATGCAGATTATGGATGTGGAGGATGCTTTAGCTGCCTTGAATGGTGAAGTGGCTGTGGCCTCAGTGGAAGCTGACGATACAGCCACGCAGATAATCCGAAGCGCTGAAGATGCAGTGGCCACATTCGATGGAACTTCCGGGACAGCGGAACTGGGTGCAGATGATAATGCAAGTCCGATCATTGATGATGTGATGGATAAAGCATCAGCCTGGGACGGAAGCGTATTTACGGCAACTATGAGTATAGTAGATGCCGCTACTGCCCCAATGGGAGCGGTTTTAAACGCTGCAAAGAATCCAATAGCACAGGGCGCAACATTCCTTGGAGTGAGCGCAGGACTGGCTGATACTGTGAATACATACAAAGGGTTTGAGAGTATGATGTCACAGGTCCAGGCTATATCTGGTGCTACAGGAAAAGAATTTGATGATCTGACCGCAAAAGCACAGGAAATGGGTGCAACTACGAAGTTTACCGCTACTGAAGCAGCTCAGGCATTTAATTACATGGCTATGGCAGGCTGGAAACCAGAACAAATGACCGCAGGTATATCCGGTATCATGAGCCTGGCAGCAGCTTCCGGCGAAGATCTGGCAAGCACCTCGGATATTGTTACGGATGCTTTGACAGCTTTTGGACTGAAAGCAAAAGATGCCGGGCATTTCTCGGATGTCCTTGCAAAGGCGTCCGCTAGTTCGAATACAAACGTAGGCATGCTGGGTGAATCATTCAAATATGTTGCTCCGGTAGCAGGAGCCATGAAATATAGCGTCGAAGATACTTCTTTGGCATTAGGACTTATGGCTAACAGTTCAATTAAAGGAAGCATGGCTGGTACAGCCTTAAAGACATCCCTGGCTAACATGGCAGCACCAACTAACAGCATGGCAGAGGCTATGGACAAATATGGTATTAGCCTGACCGACAGCTCAGGAAACATGAAAACACTGAAAGGCGTTATGGATAATTTGCGAAGCAGTTTAGGAGGTCTTTCTGAAACTGAACAGACAGCGGCGGCATCCACCATTTTCGGAAAAGAAGCTATGAGCGGTATGCTTGCTATCATCAATGCTTCAGAACAGGACTATAACGATCTTTCCAATGCAATCGGAAATTCAAAAGATGCAGCACAGGATATGGCTGACACCATGTTGGACAACCTAGCAGGCTCCATGACTCTTATGCAGTCGGCTGTAGAGGGCGTTCAGAACAGTTTTGGACAGAGACTTACTCCTTATGTCAGAGGATTCGTTGATTCCATTACAGATGCAATGCCGGCTGTGACGGTTGCTCTGAATGATTTTATGGACACTGTGGACAAAAAAGCAGCACACATGAAGACAGTTATCGGGACCATGACGGCATCTGATGAGTGGCAGAATGCGGATATGTTCGGAAAGATGGATATTGCATGGGATACTCTTATCGGTCAGCCTTTTGTCGACTGGATTGGCGGAGATGGGAAACATCTGATTTCTTCCGGCCTCGGAACATTATTCTCTAGCGCGTCTGCTATTCTTCCGGGAGGAAAGAAAGCAGGCCTTTCTTCTGTGCTCAGCTCTATGCTGATCGCTAAAGGAGCAACTGGGCTTCTTGGAAATGCAAAGAATATTGCGACCACCTTACAGCCTATCGGAAATGCTATTAAAAGCATTGGACTTGCAGCACAGACGGCGCCAAGTGTTGGAGCGTTCATAAGTGATCTGGGAGCAATGGTTCCGACAGCGGCGAAATTCGGACTTGCGGCAGCAGCAGTAACAGCGGCAGTGGTTGGAATTGGTGTTGCAGTAGACAACTATAACCAGAAAGCTTTGAGCAGTAATCTGGAAGAACATTTTGGAAACATCAAACTATCAGCTCAGGAAGTGCAGGACATTGCTTCTGGAATTCTTGATCAGAAGTACCTGGCCAATGTGGAAGTTGCCTTAAATGAGGTAAAGAACGCTGATAAGCTTCGAGAAGATGCTCAGAAGGCACTGGAATCCAATGACGTTCTGGAGTTTAAGAGCAGAGTTGGTATTAAACTTACGACAGAAGAACAGGAAGATTACACAAGTAATATCGAAACTTTTGTTAAGAGCAAGATTGAAGAACTGGAAAGCCGGACATTTGCAGCGCATATCCACGTTCAGACGTATCTCGGAGGTACGGAAGAGGGACAGACATTAGCCCAGAACATCGAGAAATGGGCTACAGCGGATTATGTTGAATTGGATGGATTATCTAGCCAGTTATCACAAAAGGTCTCTGAGGCACTGAAAGATGGAATCATAGATGCAGATGAAGAAGGCGCCATCAGTGCTTTACAGGAAAAAATGAACAGCATAACTGCCCGGTGGAAGGAATCGGAAGCACAGGCAAAATGGGACTGGATAAATCAGGAATACGGGAGCTTGAATGCAGCTGATCTGGAAAGTGGCTCATTCACTGACTTACTGGGAGCAATGAGAGATCAGAGGCAATCAGCAAAGGAAAGCGTACAGGCAGATGTTGAGCAGTGGTATTCAGAGCTTAATTCCATGCAATCAGCCGGAAGAATCACATCTGCTCAGAATAAGCAGTATCACGAAATGACTGGTTGGTATGTAAAAGGGCAGGAAGGAAGTGAACTGTCGAAGAGCTTACAGCTTGGTTCGAACACTTTGAATTCTGCATATGCTGAGAAGATTCAGAGCAACAGGCAGAGCCTTGCGGAAAATACGCAGTTTTCTATTGATTCAGCACAGAAACAATTAGAGAGCGGAGATACATCCGCTATGACCAGCGCATTGATGTACGGATTCAACGAACTTGGCAATGGAAAAACATTAGGAATTACAACTGATGCTACACAGAATGCCTTGAGTACCATGTATGAGAGCATGAAACCTGATGTAACACAGATGCAGGGCCTAATTGACGATTACCGGGAAGCGGGGAAAGCAGTTCCGCAAAGCCTTATGGATTCATTTAATGATGCTATTGAGGTTGGAGCAGCTGCTGGCGATACGTCTGCAACATGGCAGAACTATGCTAATCAGATCTGGAAGAATGGAAGTGATGAATTAAAAGCATCACTTACGGATCCGAGCAATCCAATGTATGAAACGGTCCGCAGTCAGTTGCCTCCTGAACTTGCAGAAGCGATTGACAGGGCGGCGGCAGAGACTACAACTGAAGATGTGACACTTGAAGGACTGAAAGCTTCTGTTGATGGAGACGTTGATATTGACAAAGATGCATGGACTTCAAAGCTGAATGAAGCTCTTGGTGACTTGGGTGAAACACAGGAGGTTACCGCTGATCATGTAAAGATTAAGGTTGATCAAGGCGATTGCCTGTGGGAAATTGGCAACGCTCTTGGAATTGACTGGCAGACCATTGCAGAACAGAATGGTATCGAAAGCCCGTATGTTATTCACCCAGACCAGGAACTGACTATTTCCATGGATACGTTGACTGCAGAAGTTGACGGAGACAAGGCTCAGGCTGCTATCGAGCAGGCTATGTCGGCTCTGGATGCAGAAGGAGCAGAAATGTCTGTGACAGCAGAAGGAGTCAAAGTTGATCTGGCAGATGTAGAAGTGGATTCCGATACAGCGGCGGCTCAGATTGAGGCAGCTCTCGGCATGGAATCCGGGACACTTGCGGCAAATGGAATTGAAGTGCAGGCAGGCGCATCTGTTACTATCCCATCAGAACTGGTAACGGTGGATACATCTGGCATGCAGTCTGCAACCGAACAGGCAGCAGATGAAACGGAAACAGAGCCTATTGAGCAGGAAGCATCTGCAAATGTAAATGTCACAAATACAACGACCGATACCTCCGGAATGCAGGCACAGGCGGAAGAAGATGCAAAAGGTGCTGTAGGAGATGTACCAGTTGAAGGCAGTGCAAATGTTACCTTCTCAGGCACGACAACAGACACTTCTGGCGTTGTGGAGCAGGTAACAGCAGATATTGAGAGCGCAGTAAGTGATGTTCCGGCCAATGGTCATGCGAGCATCACGTTAGATCAGTCCAATAATGCGGCTGAGATTTATTCTCTCGCAACAGCTGATGTAGTATCTGCTTTCTCGGAGACAATCCCAGCAGACGGACATGTTGATGTCACACTCGACCAGACCAACAATGCAGCAGCGATTTATTCGGAATGTGCCGGACAGGTACAAAGCACATTCGCACAGGGCTTCACAGCCTCTGCAGATGTTGCAGTTACGCTGAACTGGCATATCACGAATCCATCAGCTAGCATTTCCACCTCAAGTAGCGGATCATCTGTATCGGCTACTATAGCTGGGCACGCAGAGGGCGGTGAAGTCGGACTGAATGGAGCTGAGCTGTCGTGGGTAGGTGAGGAAGGATTGGAGTATATCATTCCTACGGTGCCGGCCAGACGACAGAGAGGTATTGAATTGTGGAAATCCGCAGGACGGACACTGGGAGTTCTTGGTCCTGATGATGAGATATCAGCACATGCGAGCGGAGGAATCGTTGGCAAAGAAGTATCAAACACGACACCTTATTTCGACACAGATTCCAGTTCACAAGATTCTGAAAAAACAGAGAAAGAAACTGTGCCAACGAATGTAGTGTCAGACAAATCTGGCGTTGTGGTACAAGTTAACCTCTCCCCGCAGTTCAATATATCAGATACAAATGACAGTGATGTTATTCGGCTCATTAAAGCTCACATCAAGGAGCTGGCTGACGATCTTGGAAGCGAAATTGCAACAATGCTCAGCGAAGCTTATGAGAATACGCCTGTTACAACATAAGGAGGGAACATGGGAGCGATATTAAAAGAATTGCATAATTCGGCATCGAAGTTCCAGTTCCCTTCGATGCCAAAAGATGATGTTGATGTAAAAAGAGAAACAGCATATCAGGAATATAACATTCTTGGAAAAGGAAAAATGAGTTACCCATCTGGTATGGGTACTCAGATTATAAAATGGTCTGGATATTTCTGGGGGGCAGGCAGAAAAAAGCTTGCCTCCGTAAACCAGAAATGGATAGCGCCAAAAACCTGCGCCAGCAAACTGAAAAGCTGGCAGACAAAAAAGACACCTTTAAATCTGGTGGTTTCTGAAGCTGGTATCAATGAAGATGTTACTATCAAATCTTTTGAGTATAAGCCTTTTGGCGGACATGGGGACTATTCGTACGAGATATCTTTTGTTCCATATGTCGAGATGAAGATTTATACAACAAAGGAACTGGGGACTAAGAAAAAAGCTAAAAAGAAAAAGAAAACCACTAGGCCAAGTACCAAGAAATCTACTAAAAAGAAAAAGACCTACAGGATTGTCCGAGGCGATACGCTTTGTGGAATATCTCGTAAGAAATATAAAACTGAATCAAAGTGGAGAAATATCTACAATGCCAATAAGAAGGTTATTGAAGCGGCTGCTAAGAAACATGGCCGGCGCAATAGCGACAACGGACATTGGATATATCCAGGAACAGTACTGACTTTACCATAAGGAGGCGAGAGTATTGATAAATCCAATGAAATATAAATACCTCGTGGCCATTATGACTGCAGATAAAAAGGCTTACGACATCACGCAATTTGTCGAAGATGTATCCTGGGAAGAGGGAGAGGACCAGCTTGCGGCCAGAATTAGTTTTTCAGCCAAGAACGATAAAACTTCAAAGGGAAGAATTTCTTCTCTTGCTAAGCCTGGGTGTTATGCAGCACTTTTGTATTCCTATAATGGCGGCAAAAATGCCGAAGCAACCAGAGGAAAAATAGTTGAATGGAATCCTTCAGCGAGAACATCCGGAGAGAAGTTTAAGGTAAAGGCATACGATGTTCTATATGATCTGCAGGAATCACAAGATCATGTATATTTTTCAGCTGGCGTAAAGACAAAGTCAGCCATAGTCCAAGTGCTGAAACGCTGGGGCATAAAGGTCACATCTTACAGCGGACCAAATGTGAAGCATGGGAAACTGGCTTATAAGTCTGAAAAGCTTGGAACAGTGGTTGTGAAAATCCTCAAGGAAGCCAAAAAGAAAGGTGGCATTGAGGCATGTCTGCGGGCTGTGAAAATGAATGTGACCGTAGTTGGTTTTGGAACAAATAAAACAGTATATCATTTTGAAGAAACACAGCATCTTACAGAAGTAAACCATAAGATCAGCACTACCGGGATGGTTACAAGGGTAAAAATCATCGGAAAAGCAAATGATGATGGATGCTCACCTGTTGAGGCTACAGTTGATGGAAAGACAAGCTACGGAATCCGACAGAAGATTGTTTCCAGGGGAACCAATGATACTTTGGATGAGGCAAAAAAAGAAGCGAGAGAGATTCTTGCAGATGATGGCAAACCAAAGGAAGAAATCACGATAAAACTCCCGGATATTCCTATCATTCGGAAGGGTGACAAGATTCATCTAAAAACAGCTTCAATAAGTGCTGGGTATTATATCGTAATATCTGCTACGCATGATGTAGATAAAATGCTTATGACACTGGGATTGAAAAAAGCACCGGCAGCAAAAAAGAGCAGTGGGAATAAAAAAACAAAAGCAAAATCATATGATGTTGGGGACATTGTTAATTTCCATGGCGGTAAGCATTATGTCAGCAGTTATCCAGATGCCAGAGGATACAGTGTAGGAGCCGGAAAAGCAAAAATCACGATCAAAGGTGGTTCCGGAAAAGCACACCCATGGCATCTGGTTACACAAAACTGGAATCAGACTCATGTCTGGGGCTGGGTTGACGATGGATCATTTGACTGACAGGAGGAACATTATGTCAAAAATGGAAAAAAATGGAATGGAAAAGCTTGCAAAGGTATTGGATTCGAGAATGGTAGAACACTCAGGAGGAGGATTTTCGTTCGACTTTGGAGTGATCAAGAAAGACTATTCCCTTGTTTCCAATACTTTTCCTTTGCCTATTCCTAAAAAGGATTATTCCGTCTGCAGACTTTTGGCTAATCTATCAACAAACGTATCTGGAGGAACACACGGAGGGCATAACAGCGGAACGGGCTCACATAGCCATAAGGTGGTTATGCCTAAGTTAAAACCGGGAGATCGTGTGCTTATCGTATGGGTTGAGGGAGAACCTGTAGTCATAGATGTAGTAGTCAAGGCAAGTGGATTATAGGAGGCAATATGGAAGAAGAATCAAAAAATTTACTGCCGACTGTGGATGTTCCAGATTTTGTGGATGAAGAGGAAGATGAAGAATATGACGTTGACTATAAGCCATCGCCAATGTGGGATCTTGAAAAAGGAGATTTCGTTCGCACCGCCGCAAATAATGTGCCAATGAACGATGGATATGAAGCATATAAAATATGGTGTGTAAAAACGGTATCTACAGAAAGATATTCTTGTCTGGGATATTCGGATGATCATGGAACTGAAACGGAAGATATAACAAGAGAATCTGACCAAAGCACTGTAGAACTTTCTCTAGAAAGGACAATCCAGGAAGCTCTGATGGTCAATCCGCGGACATCATCGGTAGAAGAGTTTTCTTTTGAATGTGGTACTGGGAGGGTAAAAGTATCATTCATAGTTTATTCGGTTGATGGAGAACCCTTTACCGTTGATTCAATCATAGAAGTTTAGAGGAGGTGGTTAATATGGCTAGACCAGAATTTGAAGTTCCGGAATTTGTGTCAGAAAGTGATTCTGACCAGATACAGGAGAGGATGATGGGAAACCTTCCGGCGGATATATCGGATATGGAAGGTGATTTCCCATATGATTTTACCATGCCTACGGCCATCGAGATATCTCAGCTTGTACAGTTCAATCTTGTTCGCTGCCTGATGGTTGCGTTTCCGGAATATTCCTGGGGCGATTGGATGGATCTGCATGGCGCAGAAGCAGGAGTGACAAGGAAAGAAGCTGTAGCAGCAACTGGAACAGTGTCTGTTACGGCGGCTTATGGCACAGTATTGGCAGCAGGCACAGTCTTTGCAGTTCCTGCAACAGATCAGATGGAAGCTGTTGAGTTCCAGACTTTACGAACTGTTACGTTCACAGAGAATGAAACCATGGACCTTGCGGTTGAAGCGGTCACTCCGGGGGTATCCGGGAATGTTCCGGCAAATACGATTACAATTATGGCATCACCGATCAATGGCGTTACAGCAATTACCAACAGCGAGAAAACATCGGGTGGTGCTGAAGAAGAAAATGATGAAGATTATTATGAACGAATCCATGCAGAATTCCAAGATTCGCAGTTCTATGTAGCGAATGATGCTGACTATATTAAGTGGGCCAAAGAAGTCCCCGGGATTGGAGATTGTATTGTAGAACCAGCTGTTGAAGGGCCAGGAACAGTGGGATTGATCTTAGTTGATAGTAACGGACAGCCCGCATCAAGTACACTGGTCACAGCAGTTTACAACCATATCGTTTCTCCGGACGACAGGAGCAAAAGACTGTTGCCTACTGGATCGTCTAAGCTGATCGTCAAGTCAGCTACAGTAAAAACTGTAGATTTTGCCTGTACAGGACTTGTTCTGGATGGCGTTGGATTGGATGATGTAATCTCGACATTCAAAACTGAAATGATGGCAGTCTATTCCGCGGCGAAAGAAACAAATATCCTCCGGTACAATTCGGCTCGAACAGTACTGTCAACCATAACCGGAGTAAGCGATTTCATAGATTTTACGATGGATGGAAAGAGAGAAAACATTCACCTTTCATCAAGCGAGTATGCAGATACCGGTAATGTGACATTTACATTAGAGGGGGCTGAGACATGAGTATAGATCTGGAAAGATTCCCGTGGAGCGATTCGGCCAACAGAATGCTGACATATGTAACTAAAGGCTGGTATGATAAATCCTATGTCGGAAAATGGATATACGAAGTTATGGGTAGAGAGCTTGATCTGGCCACTGTGCATATTGAAGAACTTCCATACCAGATGTTTATCGATACAGCTACATGGGGACTTAAATATCATGAGATCAAGTATGGACTGCCCGTAAGAGAAGACCTGTCATATGAAGAAAGACGACGGTTGCTCCGTGAAAAGAAAAACACAAAAGCACCAATGACCCCATGGCGAATGGAACAGATTTTAAAAGGCGTGACGGATTATGATGTCCAGGTTCATGATTGTAATGAGCCGGGACATTATTTTTCTCACCCTAACATATTCAGCGTTCAATTGGAAGGTGAAACAGAGGTAGAACTAGGAGAAGTTAAGAGTAAAGTCGATAAGCTGAAGCAATCACACACAGTATATCTTCTTTCTGTTATCCTCATGCTTATTGAATGCACAGAGAGCTTTGAACAGAGAGTGACGTATCATTCAGATTTTTCATGGTGGAAGTATTCTCTTGATGGTTCCTTCGCTCTTGACGGCAGTATCAATCTGAATCATTGGTATCCGACAGAATTTCGCCCAGTCTATCCATTCGATACAGTCTTAACTGAGAATTTTATAGCAGATCGAATTTTTCACCGGATTCCAGATGTATATCATGAAAATATATTTAAGCCTTCCTTTTTTGTACGAAGTGATTTTGTATGGTGGGAAGGTTTTCTTGATGGAAACTTTTCACTGGACGGAACGAGAAAGCTTAATTCTTGGTATCCGATGGAAACTTTTATCGGGCATAGGCTGTTTATCGGCAATCAGGAGGCTTTTGAAACGAAACAGTGTATTTCATTGCCTGATATGATTAATGCTGAGAAAGCTGATTTTAGAGGCACACAGAGGGTAATTATGGGCTGGCGTGATGGTAATAAGATCCTGGACGGCAACTGTTTGCTAGACGGGACTTTATTGCTTGATGCAGGAGAGCCGCCATATCTGCAGACAGTTCGGATTCGTGCGCCTGTTAAACACGAAGAAGAAGTAGAGGTCACAATGGTTATTCCTTCACGGGCCGCAAGACTGGATGGAACGTGTAGGCTAGATGGAAGTGTAAAACTAAATTCAGGAAGGGAGGTCCTTTAAATGGCAGGGACTACAGTTACAACACTGGCTAAGAAAAAAATGGTAAAAGCAAGAGCGGGGATTTCATCGCTCCCAAAGATTGTAGGCATGGCTTTTGGTGATGGAGGTGTAGATTCGGGCGGAACAGTAAAACCACACAGTGCCGATCAGAACACCTTACATCATGAATTGCTTCGCAAGAACGTTGATGGTTATGAGGTTCTTTCTGATACAAAAATCAGATATCGCTGCACACTGGCAGAAAATGAGCTGGCAAACACTTATATTTCTGAAGTTGGGTTATATGATGCAGATGGGGATATGGTGGCCATGAAAGCGTTTCTGAAGAAAGGAAAAGATGCAGACATGGAATGCGTGTTCGAGTGCGATGATACATTCTAACGTATTTCGATATTTTGTAACAAGTAATCGGATAATGATAGATAAATGTTATCATAAGGAGGTAGAAAATGTCGTATTTCGATATTTCTGGAGCTGTTTTCAACAATCAGCTCCGCGAATTAGAAACTTCTGATCCTGCTCATGCAGATGTGTTTAACGCTGTCTTTCGACAGTTGATAAATAATGACGTGGCACTTATGGAAGCCGCCAGTATGTTTGCGGGAGAAAAAAATAAACAGGCTGAATTCATTCTTAATCTCAAGAGAACTGGGAAAAAATATGGGGTTCATCATAGTGCATTTGATGTATCGCCATTGTCGGCGGGCACACGTACTCTCGATGCTGTAGGCATGGTAGCACAGCCTTCTACGAACACAGTAAGAGGAAGAAATGATTTTGAAGGCGAATCTGTTTTTTATGGATTGGAAGTTAATGGTCATGTAGATGATGCCGGAGAATTCATTGTGGAATATATTAAGGGAATCGACAATGAGTTCTCCAGGACAGAAAGAGATACATGGATGTTGTATCTGACTCAGTGGATTAACATAACCATTGATGCAAATGGAGAAAGCCTTGTTATCTCAGATGAACATCACGCAGGCTTCTTTCCGGAAGGAGCAGCAATCCGTACAGATCAGACTGTCAGACCGTTCGTTGCACAGGCTAAATATATGGCTGGAAATGGTTCTGATGGAAAGGCTGCATCTATTAGCGGAGTAAACGCTGCGCATGATCAGTCTCACAATGGAATGATTACACGATTCAAAGCCAAAGGAACACAGTATTGTGGAACAACTGCACAGGATAAAAACCATATGGACAACCTGTTTGAGGTCGCTTTCGCAACACGGAATTCACAGTCAATCATGTCTGGTTGCACAGGATATTACAACAGGTTCTATGCGACTGTTGTTGAAAATAATGTGGAACGTATCATTATCAGCAAAAGTGATGCAAACAATTTGGTGGTCGGAAGCACGGTATCCATTGGAAATGCCACAGCTTTAAGTGGTAGCAATCCGACGGATGATAGAGGAAATGCAGGACTTCATGCAAAAGCAAATCGTGTCATCATTACAAAAATTGAAGATTATGACAGCAATAATTCGGCAGTTTATGTAGATAATGGAGGAACTAAATTTTCTACCGGTTCTACAATGGTAGGCTCTACAGAAGTAAAGACCACTATCGTTACAATGCCATGGCACACAGGTGCATGCGATAATGTCCTTGGTTCTTGCGGTTCTCCGAACAGTAATACATCTGGAAAAGACCCATACATTCTGTTCGGTGTAGAAATGTTACTGGGATTTTACGAAGTTATCAGCAATGTAATTCTTAAGATATCTAATCATGTAATGACGGCTTGCATTTGTTATGACTGCACAAAGTTAGCAACAAGTGTGACATCGGATTATGTTGAGTGTGGATATAGTATTGCAGATACACAGGAAAGTTGGAAATATATCAGTGAACTTGGATATGATCCGGAAAATCCTTCTGTAAGACATGGAACGAAAGTAGCAGCTTCCTCCAGCACAGGGTATGCAGATGGACAGTATACAAATAAGCTTGATCAGACTTCTGACGGGTTAAGAGAGTGGCTTTCCGGCGGCGCCCTGTACGCCTGGTCTTACGCGGGCCGGTGGTGTGCGTCCCTGCTCCACGGGCTCGGTAACAGCTGGTGGTCCTTTGCCGCGCGTCTTTCTGCTTCTGGACGCTGTGCGAAAGCAGCAGCGTAGGGGGTGAATTGCCGAATGGCAAGAGGGGAACTCCCCTTTTATTTCCCGGCGTAGCCGGGGCGTTTTAAAATCATACGGACTCACGCTACGTTTGGCAGTGGCTTTCCGGCGGCAACCTGAACAACTGGTCTAACGCGGGCCGGTGGTATGCGAACCTGAACAACGGGCTCGGTAACAGCTGGTGGAACTATGCCGCGCGAATTTCTGTGAGAATTTTGATGTGTAGCGTGTTTCGCTGTCCTTTGAGACGGCCCTAAAATGGCGGGGGCGGAATGCCCGAAATTCAAGCACCAGCATCGGCGGTCAGGAAACTGACTGCTGACCCTGTGGCGGAAGTGGACACAGGTGGGGGTTAGTAGTAAAACCGAAAGCTCTTGAACACAGAAAGAAAGAGGACTGGTAATGAAGACATATTGCCGAAGAATGGATATTTCTGACGAAAATTTCATCAGGAAATACATAACTGCATTTATATATGACAAGCTAGAAAATGGTAATATGCCGAGTATTTTTGCTTACTATGGAAGCATAAGTAAAAATGAGGCTAGAAGGCGGTTGGAGAATTCACCGGAATTTGTAGCATCTGTGATCGATCAGATTGCATATGAAATGTCGTGGCATTTGAAGACCAGAACTGTAAGGGAACATATCTATATGGTAGTTCCGGAAGAGAAACTTGTGAAAAATGTTGATATAGTAGATGGAATGAGCGGAAAAATTAGAACGCTAGGACTTGAAAAGATGATCATGCAGCTATATGAGGTGTTGGCCAAGGAAGCGGCAGATGAGTTGTGGACGGCAAAAGTCGGACTTTTTCAAGTTGCATCAATACCTGGAAGAGGACAAGCTTACGGTAAAAAATACATCGAACGATGGATGTCGCGTGATCCGGAAGGAACTAAATATTGCGTTCAGTCAGACATTAAAAAATGCTATCCCTCTATGTCACATGATAAAATATTAGAATTTCTTCGAAGAGATTTAGGAAAGTCAGATATGTTGTTGTACTTGTTTGAGACTTTGATTGGATTGTATTCTGAAGCAAAGGTGCAGAACAAAGAGAAAGATTGCAAACATGGGATTTTTATAGGCTCTCCGGTGTCGAAAGATCTGTGCAATTATTATCTATCTTATTTGTACCATTATTGCACAAATGAACTTTATGAAATGAAGACCAGACGAGGGAAGACAACAAGAAAAAGATTGATTTATCATATCATGATTCAGATGGATGATATCATTCTTTTTGGCTCTAATAAGAAAGATCTTCATAAGGCAATGCTGCTTGTTATTGAATTCGTAAAATCTACACTCTGTCTAAAGATCAAAGATTCCTGGTCGTTATTTCGTACAGGTTATGTTGACAGAAACGGAAAACAAAAAGGAAGGGATTTAGACTATATGGGGCTTGTGTTCCATGGACAGAATTTAATCAAAAGATGTTATTCCGGAAAAACAGTGACAATACGGAATGTGTCAACAAGAATAAGAGCATCAATATTCCTAAAGGCTCGCAGGAAAATTCATAGATTTGCGAAAAAAATAAAGAACAAAAAGATTATAGGTAGTAAATTCGCCATGAGTACCATAGCATATAACGGTTGGTTTGTAACAACAGACTCCTTTCTTGTGAGGGTTGCAGAATGTTGGGATCAACTTATTTCGATGGCTAAAAATATAATCAGCCGTTATGCGAAACAGAAAAGCTATGCTATGGAAAAATATTATAAGAAGTGGAGGAAATTGAATTATGCATAAAACGAATAGCCCGGAATCACAAGGAAACATTACATATGCTGTTCTTCCAGATGGTTCCGCTGATGTATGGATTCGTAAGAACGAAGTCCAGCTTCCGGAAAAAGATGAAGGACCACAGGGTATGGAAGCTGATGAAATCTATTTTAAAGTATCTGCAGGTGTTGTTCATAAGGAAGAGATAGTTGCAGATCTTGATTTTTGGTTCGATCAGTTGAAAGACAAAGAAGAAGGCTGCAATGCTGATTATCTTTCTATTGAAACATACCGAGCAGAAAAGAAAAAGGAGATTTCTCAGATCTGCCAGAGTACAGTATTTGCAGGCGTGGACATTTCTATTTCTTCAGGAACAGAACATTTCAGCTTAAAAGATGAAGATCAGCTAAATCTCTTTGGAAAACAGGCTCAGCTGACCGCTGGCATCAAAAAACTGGAATACCATGAAGACGGCAATCCGTGCCGGTATTATTCTGCTGAGGATATGCAGAAGATTATTAATGGTGCAATGGAATTCAAAAGCTATCACACAACCTATGCGAATTCACTGAACATGTGGATCAAAGGCTGCTCCAAAGCTTCGGAAATCGCCAAGATTGAATACGGAGCACCGATCCCGGAAGAATATCAGTCCGAAGTTTTAAAGGACTATCTGGCCGAAATGGCAGCCGACAAGGAGGTTAAATGAATACTCTGAAGACCATAGGCAGAAACGCTGTGCTTTTCGCTATAGGAGGTACGATTTACTACATGATCGAACTGATATGGCGAGGGTACAGCTCGCTGCCTATGGTACTGGTTGGAGGGCTTTGCTTCTTGTTTTGTGGTTCGATAAATGAATTTCTAGGATGGGATATGCTCATATGGAAACAGATGTTTATCTGTGCTGTCGGGATAACTGCAATTGAGTTCCTTTCCGGATACATTTTGAATATTGTATTGGGACTTGGAATATGGGATTACAGCAATATGCCTTTTAATATAATTGGACAGATATGTCTTCCTTTTACTGTGGCATGGTATATCCTATCTCTATTAGCTATTGTATTGGATGATCATCTGAGGTATTGGATATTTGGTGAAGAAAAACCAAGATACAAGTGGAGGTAACGACGATGGATGAAAACCAGGTTTTAGAACTTGTGGAATTCTATGAAGATATGATTGAAAAGCAGGATGAAATCATAGTGAGGCAGAGCAGGTTCATCAAGAGCCTGGCAACCGAACTTTCTCATTTGCGAAATATGTTGAATGTAGAAGCGAGCGAAGATGAAAGACTTGACACAGGGATTATTGAAGAAGTAAAGGAAGAGTATGTAAGCATGAGGGAACCGTAGAGGTTCCCTTTTTTCATGGAGGTAAGGTATGGTGCATGCGAGAGATAGACCTTTTAGGCACAACACATTGGCATCTATTAATGGCGAAAGGAGGTTCTTATGCGAAAACTGGTGGATTGGTTAATCGGAGGTAATCTGGATCGGCTCTTAAAAGCACTCGGAGGGGAAGAGTAATGCTCGAAACATTTTGTCTATCTGTGCTTGGCAGCGGAGGTGTTGCCGGCATTTTTTTTGCTCTGATTCGTCACTATATTGAGCGAAGGCTCATGGAAGTGGAGGCACGAGAGCAGGAACGCATTAAGTATAAAATTGAACAGAGAAAAGCGGATGAAGAAATTACACATGCTACGGGGCGCGTGCTCTTTTGGCTACATCATGCAATTGTAAAAGGAGAGCATAATGGCGAGCTCGAAGAAGCATTTGAAAATCTTCAGCGTGCAGAAGCACACAAAAAAGAAATGGACAGAGAAGTTCTGGCCAAATACAGCATTGATTAGGAGGAATTACTTATGGAATTACTTAACTTTTTAAAACAGATTCCGTTCCCGGTATTACTGGTTGCGGTGTTAATTTTGCTTGTAGTGACTTTGGTTATTGCGTTTCAGTATGCCAAGCATAAAGGATTGGAAGGTATCCGTGAACAGGTATACCAGCTGATCCTGAAAGCGGAACATATGTATAAAGAATCAGGAACGGGACAGCAGAAATTGAAATGGGTTGTTCAGCAGGCGAGAGGATTACTGCCAAAGTGGCTGCAGGTTATTATGTCGGAAGATGCGCTGCTTAAGATAATTGATGTGTGGTTTTGCGGCGTGAAAGATCTTTTAGACGATGGAAAAATTAATGGTTCACAGAAGGAAGGGGCTTAAGCCCTTTCCTTTTTTAGGGGGATATTATGAAAACGAATATAATGGGAACTGCAGTTGCTACGGTCCAGCAGATGCAGTCATATATACAGAAAGTTAATCCGGCAGTACCTAAATCTGTAATCGATATGGTTGAATATTATATATCAGAAGGAAAAACGGAAGGAGTAAGGGGAGATATCGCCTTTGCGCAAAGTTGCCTCGAAACAGGTAATTTCACATTCAATGGTTCTGCCGTAACATTGGACCAGAACAATTTTGCCGGAATCGGCGTTACAAAAAATGGTATGAAAGGGAATTCGTTCTCTCATCCATGGATCGGCATCCGGGCACAGATCCAGCATCTTAAAGCATATGCATCTAACGAAAAACTGTACGGTGTATGCGTGGATCCTCGCTTCTGTTATGTGAAAAGAGAAATAGCCCCATATGTTGAATGGCTTGGGATACAGGAAAATCCACAGGGCGGAGGCTGGGCTGCCGGGAAGAATTATGGCTCAAAGATATTGGAAATTCTGGCGAAGATAATCGCGATGCCAGAAGTGAATAAGGAGGATGTTACAATGAATCTTAACACAAGTTTAATCAGCAATAACAACAGCTATGCAAATCAGGTGCCTAAATACATCGTTATCCATAATACAGATAACTTTGCAAAAGGAGCAAACGCAAAGGCACATGCCAAGGCTCAACATGACGGGAACTTCTCCGGCTACTCTGCTCATGTATATGTTGATGATACCGAGGCTTATCAGGCTACACCTTTTAATCGAGGCGCATGGCATGTCGGCGTTAACTATGGTGGTGGTCTTTTCGGAATTTGCAACAACCACAATTCTATCGGCATTGAGATGTGCGTGCAGGCAGGGTATAATTATGATAAAGCATTTCGGAACACTGTTGAAATCTGCAAGATGTTGATGCAGAAGTTTGGAATTGACGCAGATCATGTGGTATCCCACTATGATGTGTGCGCAAAGAATTGCCCTTCTGCAATCCGGGCAAAAGGTGACTGGAACCGCTTCAAGCAGCTGATCGGCGCAAAGGCAGCAACTACAACTGTAGATAAATATTACAGAATCCGGAAAACCTGGGGAGACAGTAAGAGCCAGATCGGAGCGTACAAGAGCCTTGAGAATGCAAAGAAAGAGTGGAAACAGGGCTACACCATCTATGACTGGAACGGAAAAGCAGTGTATCCAGAACAGAAAAAAGACACTTCATCAAGCAAAGCAAAAGTTAGCCTGACTGAAAAATTAAACATTCAGCTTCCGGTGCTGCAGTCTGGAACAGAAGGTTCGGCAGTGCGTTGCCTGCAGGCAATACTCGGAGTTGCTGTTGATGGAGATTTTGGAAAGAACACCAAGACGGCACTTAAAACATTCCAGAAGAATGTTGGCATTGATGATGATGGTTGCTGTGGCCAGAATACATGGAAAAAGATTGCTGACCACATGAATGCAAATACATTCAAATAATAACAAAACAGGTGCTTTTTATAATATGTTTGCTTCAAAAATTGCCTTACAGGGTATAAAATATATCACGCAGTTTATAACAGTATTTGATATAATCTAACAAAAGTCCTTCCGATATATCAAGAGGTGCTAAATTATAACGGAAGGAGCAATGGCATGATTAAAATTTTACTGTCAAAAAAGCTTGGGGAGATGAGACTTACTCAGGCAGATTTGGCGAGGGCAACCGGAATAAGACCCAACACCATCAACGAGTTGTACCACGAGCTTGCAGATAGGGTGAATCTGGAACACCTCGACTTGATTTGCGAAGCCCTGGATTGTGAGCTGGATGAATTGATTGTTAGGGTACCGAACAAGGAATCAGCCATAACCCACACTCGCCAGGGAACTCAAAAACCCGGCAGAAAGAGGTAACCGCTGCAACGGTTACCTCTTATTAAAGAGGGGAAATCCCCTCTTTATTTCACTTCTTTTAAATTATAATCCAATGAATCGTACAAATAATCTGTATCAAATCCCATATCTTTGTAACCTTGCAATACAGTTCCAACATAACGGTTAGATGGCCTTCCCGCAGTGGCTGAGTCAGGCAAGAGGTATATCATAGCCTTTTTTCTAGTACCGTTTTTTAATTGTACAAATACATTTCTCTTTTTATAAAATCTCGGATATCCCTCGTACAGATCAAGAGCCTTCTCATTTTTGCTATCGATATTCCAAACAGCAACAGGAACCCTACTTCCTTTTTGCCTTTTGACGGTTGCATAAGATCCTGTGTGGCTTCCTCTGTAAAGTAATTTCCAATTTATCAGATATCCGGTAAATGCGACCGTTGCTCCAGGACAACGGTATGACATTTGCTGTACGTTAAGATTGCTTCCGTATGCTACATATAAACTCATGGCATTCCCTTTCTCCCCGTAAAGCCGTTAGGTCAGCTGATTTATAACTAAGCAACCTGTTCTGCTTTTGCGTTTTCACGGAGCTGTTTCATCATGTGAAGCCTGCAGGTCTTAAATTCATCTCCGTAGAGTCCAAGGCGGTTAGTCAAAATATTGTACATAAGTGTAATTTTTTTCTGAGCGGTATATCCATTCATTGAACGGAATACTACTTTATCATCGGATTCAATAGCCCAAGCAGAGAGTGCAAGGCAAAACTGAACATATGCTTTAATTTTTCCTGCATGAAGCGTGCTATTGAAAAGTCTAAATTCAACAGTACCTTTCTGGAAGAAGCTATGGAGATTCAGTGCATGATATCTTGTGGAGTTATAATGCTGATGATCGATACCACCACAATATCCATCGTTTGCTGGGCTATACCAGATCTTTTCGACAGAATCGGTTGTGATGTTCTTATCTTTTTTCATGGTATCGAGCAGGTTTTTACAAACTGGCAAACACCAACGATTTTTTCTGCTTCCGACTGCAAGGGCATCATAAATAATTTCCTGCCGACTATACATGAAGTTTACCAATCTGCGCAGAGAGGTTGCTGTATGGTTTGCTCCATCAACATGGATATGGATACCACATGAAGCATGAGGTACTCCACCAATTTCTCTGAATTTGCGAATGATTGCCTGCAATGTTTCAAGATCATCATATTTGAGAATAGGAGTTACAAATTCAACCCTGTATTCGTCCATGTTCGCATTTCCTGTTTTGCGTACTGGAATAATGGAACTGTCTCTCATTATTTTCCATTTCCGTCCCTGTGAATCACGAATGATTCTGGTGTGATAGCAGGTGTGATCAGGACCTGTTACCGTACTCCCGATAACTTCGGCAACAGCTTCAGCTGCCATAGCTCTTGTGATTCCTGTAAATTCAACCTCAACACCGTAGTTCTGTTTCTTTAAAAGTTCTGACATATCATTTTCCTCCTATTATCTCTCAAACCTCGCACCGTCTATGCGAATGTTTGTTCTGTTGTTTATGTTTGTATATTACCATATGTACCGTACATGTCAATAGTTTATTGAAGAAAATCTCTAAAATAATGAAGAAAAATATTGACAAAATAGAGAATAAGAGATATAATAATATCATAAAGAACAGGGAGGTGTTAAGATGAACAAGAATCGCAAGAAACCAAAAAAAGAAAGCGATCATGAAGAACTGCTCGCAAAGTTGATCTTCATAACCGCAATCTTAAATTTGATTCAAGCCATAGCAGACTTGATCAAAACATTCAGTTAGGAAACGGGGAGGTCAGAGCTCCCCTGAATCCAACTTTAATATACAACACACAATAACGCATGTCAAATGAAATGGAGGTCTATATGAACATTATATTAGATATTGCCAAGATTGTTATTTCAGTTGCAACGCTGATATGTTTATACAAGATATACAAAAAGAGAAAGGAGGATTGATAGAATGATTTCATACAACCCGCTTTGGCACACACTAATAAACAATGGTATGAACAAAGGTAACTTAATGGAAAAAACTGGAATTAGCTATGGAACTATGGCTTCCATGGGAAAGAATGAGCCAGTCAATCTAAAACAGATAGATAGAATCTGCAAAGCTCTTAATTGCGGCATCAGTGACGTGATAGAGTATATACCTGATTAACATCACTGCAATAAATAATACGATTTATTCCCGTGATGTTAGAGTGATGTTTGGAACTATTGCAAATAATAATACAACGTGGTATATTTAATAAAAGCCCGCCTCTCTTATTTTATTTAATACACGGTAACACGAAAAAGCGGCCTAGTGTTATTGAATTCGAATAGTTGAAGCTGAGCTGTAAAGCCTTTGTTTACAAGGGTTTTACAGCTTTTCCTTTATAGGATTGCATTTTCATTGCATTATTTTTCTTCAACTGTTCTGTGATAGATTGCTGTATGTTGATTGCTGGTATAATTAGCAATGCTTTCAGTAGCAGATTGTACTTGTAATATTCCAGTCAGCTTTTTAGCAACTTCAAGATTAGTATTTGGATACAGATGACCATAAGTGCCGAGTGTTGTCTGTATTTTTTCATGTCCTAAACGTTCCTTGATAAGTAAAGGATTTTCGCCCATGCTGATAAGCAATGAAGCGTGAGAATGTCGCAAGGCATGAATTTTAATACGATGAACACCTGCTAAATTTGACAACTTTTCCAAAGCTCTGGGAAGCGTTGTTTTACTGGTTGGAGTTCCGTTATAACTTAGTACAAGTGGACAATCGGGAAGAACCTGTTATTGAACACTTTGCCAAGCCTTTAGCTCATTGAGTGTATCTGAATCAATATAAATAGTACGGATACTTGCCTGTGTTTTAGGCTCAACGAATTTATAGTCCGTCATTGTTCGGTAATATAATGTTTTGGTAATGCTAAGCAAGCCTGTCTCAAAATCTATGTCTGACCAATGTAATGCTGACGCTTCGCCAATTCGCATACCCGTCATAAATAATAACCAGAACGATATAAACAAATAATGTTCATAATATTATGTAAGGAAAGTACCCATGACAGGGTGGTAGCCTCCCGAGTTTTATGATACCGGTCTACCGGAATACATAGGAAGGGAGGTGGCGCCGATGACGGCTTATGAGATCATTTCGATTTTCATTGGGATATTGGCATTGTTGATGTCCTTTGGTAGCTTGATTGTAGCGTTGCTTGCCTTTCTCGATAAGAGAAACAAGCGAAAATAAAAATGCCTATCCTGTCTGCCAACAGGATAGGCGGTGTCCTTAAGGACATTCATTAACCTAAACTCGGAGCATCCACCTTTGGAGTGGGTGCTTTCTGTTTAATTAGATATTATCATCTTATGTTTGATAATTCAAGAGGTTTTACTAATTTGGATAATTTTTTACAGTAAGGCGGTCAGTGCCTTTTTTGACAACCATATTGTCATCAAGCAGATGCTGCTTGATTTCTTCAATATTTTCATTGATATGCTGCAAACTGTCAGCATACTCTTCTTCTGAATATTCATCTTTAGCATTTATCATATTTTCACGAATTTCCAGAGCTTTCATGTAGGTACAGAGTTTTTTATTGATGAGGTTGTTCTTAAAGGACAGCTTAACAGTAGCAGGTTTGAAATTGCCATCATCGTCTTTATCTGCCTCAAATTTCATATCGATCTGGTCATCCAGTTTAAACAGTAATGATAGGTAGAATTCAGACTTTCAATAGCATTGGTCGTGTAAATAACCTTTCCGACATCCGGTGAAAACTTGAAAATCGGCGTTATTGCATCCCAGTTATCATACCAGCGTTTCATAGAATTCGGGTATTTTGCGATCCATTTTTCAGTAACACGATCTAGTACTTTTTAAGATAAGGTAGAAATAGTGCAATTTTCACAGGATATTATACAAGAATTACATAGAAATATATCGTATTATTGATATAGTATTCTTGAATTGTATGTGAGGAGAAAACTATGGCAGCTGAAAGAAAAACATTAACACAGTTATCTGTGCCAATATGCTTAGAAACTTTATTTTATATGCTTTCAGGTATGGTCGATACGCTTATGCTATCATCTGTAAGCGACCAGGCTGTAGGAGCAGTGGGAACAGCAAATACATATATAGGTGTTTTTATTATCATGTTCGGCGTAATATCGTCGGGTATGATAGCTGTTATGTCACAAAATATCGGAGCCGGAAGACCGGGGATAGCGTATCAGGCAAGACAACTTGGACTTATATTCAACGCATTGATAGGTATCGTAATGTCTGTCATTCTTGCTACTTTTTCTGGTGGGATACTTCGAATCGTAAGTATTGCTCCGGCTTTGCTTGAGCCGGCTGAAATATATCTTAGAATTGTTGGCGGCGCATGTTTTTTAAATGCACTGATTCCTATTTTCTCCAGTTATTTGAGAGTGTTTGGATATACAAAACATTCTTTGATAGGAACTGTTGTTGGAAATGTTCTCAATATAATACTTAATTCAGTATTCTTATTTGTATTCAACTGGGGTGTAATGGGAGTTGCTGTTGCCACGGTTATTTCAAGAGTTGTAAATCTTATTATTGTAGCAGGTATGGGGGCTGTGCTTATAAAAGCAAAACAGAGTCCTGAGCGAATTGCATCAAGAAAGATATTTGCGCAGATTGTTAAGATTGGTTTTCCTTCTGCGCTTGAAACAGCACTTTACAACATCGCAATGACCTTTATTGTGCGTTTTATGAATCAGATGGATGTGGATGGAATGAATGTTACAGCACGCTCATATGCTATACAGATTGCAAATTTTTCATATTGTGTGGGAGCTGCCCTTGCTCAGGCAAATGCAATTATGACCGGTTGGAGAATTGGAGCAAAAGAGTTTGAGGAATGTAACAGGGGAACGAGAAAAGCTGCGATATACGGTATCATCACAGCGACCTGTTTTTCCGTGACATTTGCATTGGCAGGACATTTTATCGTGCATATATTTACTGATGATACACAGATGATAAATCTTGTGGTAAAGTTGTTAATAGTAGATGTCTTTCTTGAATTTGGAAGGGTAACAAACCTTGTATATGGTCAGGCATTAAAAACGAGTGGAGACGCACTTTTCCCGGTCATACTAGGTGCAATATTTATGTATTTGTTTGCAGTTGGCGGAACTTATTTTCTCGGAATACACATGGGACTTCTGGCTGTAGGATCATATATTGCTATGGCAAGTGACGAATGTGCGAGAGCTGTGGGAATGGTACTTAGATGGAAGAGTGGAAAATGGAAAAGTAAAGGTCTTATAGAAGTATAGGAGAGATTATGTACTTTGAATTAAAGGAAAATAAACCGCATGGTACAAAGGATGATCCGTTTAGTACATATCATATAAAAAATGAGGGACGATCATTTCAGATACCGGTACATTGGCATGATGAACTGGAAATTATATATGTAAAAAGTGGGTTTTTGACTGTAAGTATATCAGGAGAAAATTATATTGGAACCCCCGGGGATGCTTTTGTAGTGTCGCCGGGTAATCTGCATTTCATGGGTTCACAGGCTGGAGAAGTGGATTATTTTACTTTCCTTTTTCCACTTGAATATATCTCTTTTTGCACAGATGACATGTTAGATGATAAATTGCTTACTCCATTAAAAAATGGTCATTTGATGATAAGACCAAGGATTAAGGATGCAGCAAAAGAGTTGTGTGAGCAGGTGGCCGAAATATATATGGCAAAAAATGATGAAAAGAAGTTGGAAATAGCTGTTCAGATAAAGACAAAAATAATTCTTTTACAATTTATTCTTCACATGTGGGAGAATGGATTTATAATCGAAAATGATAAAAGTGGAAGAAATACTGTAGAAAAAGAGATGATTTCATACATACAGCAGAGTTTTACAGGGGAGATATCATTAAAGGAATTTGGGGAACAGTTCCATCTTTCTGAAAAATATGTATCGCAATATTTTAAAGAACATTTTCATATTACGCTTTCAAAATATGTTACATATTTGCGGTTGGAGCATGCAAAACAGTTGTTACAAAATTCGGACATTCCAGTTACAGAGGTTGCAATGCTCAGTGGCTATCAGAATGTAAGTTATTTTATCAGAAGCTTCAAAAAAACATACGGAGTGTCTCCGTTAAAATATAGAAAAAATGAGCCGAGTACATAGATTTAGCGGAGTGTGAAAGAAACATAAACGATGTTACAAACAAAAGGTTAGGGAACACCTGAAAGGGAGTTTCCTAACCTTTTATTGTATAGAGCTGTTATCAGTCTGCTCAATCAATAAATAATCAGGCAATTTTATGCTACAGGAACATTTCCTGTAGATTTCCTTTCAATCAGCTGTGTATGCAATAAAAATGTACTGATTGAAACGCCATTAAGAAGACTGGATAACGCAAAGAATCCACTTTTTCCCAGTTCAATACGATCTTGTCTGATTGTAGTCAGTGGAGGTGATGTATAAGCAGCGATTGGCAGATCATCAAATCCGATAATGCTGACATCATCAGGAACCTGATATCCGAGCTGTTGGCATTGGATAAGAGCTGCATTCGCAAGGGTATCCTGGCTGCAGATGATAGCTGTTGTTCCATTTTCCAGAAAACGAGGTAAATGTTTCTCCATAAGTGAACGACCGGAAGACCAGCTTAAAGCTGTGGAGTGGGCACGTGAACAAAAGAAAAAAATTCTTGATGATAAGAGCAGACGTATCGCAGATGCACTCATGGAGAAAATGACACCTTTGATAATGAAGAATGGTACACAGAAATAGAGTGGGTACAATTTGGGTACACTAGAAATGCAACAGTATAAACGACATATGAAACAGTATTAAAATGATACGATTTTTGCATGAAAAATTACTATTTTCATAAGAAAAATCAAACCCGAAAAAGAGTTTGAATAAAAAAGTGAAATAAACAAAAAAGCGAAACGGGTTGTAGGATAGAATTCCTGCAGCCTTTTTTCTGTTGCAAAAAAATAGCAGCTTTTACAGATTAGGACTGGTCGACTGGCCAACGTCTTGATACAATGTAATCGGTGAAACAATCCGCAGGTATCGTAGTCGGGGATTTTTGCCCCCGACATTATATATAAGTAACCCCATGTATGAAAAGAAGGAGAAGCCTCATGCAGGTATCAGATAAATTAATCAAACCACTGACAGAAGCGAAATATTTAAATGCAGATAATGTAAGCAGATATCGCTGTATTATGCGTATTTTTTTTGAACATTACGAGAAACTGAAATACTGGCTGTACCAGGAAGAAGTTTACGAAGAAATGATGAAGGATCCTTTTTTTGCAGATTACAGACCAGAGCAGTGTCAGCAGGATCTCACAATGTTGACAGAGTGGAAAAATCTGAATACGATCCAGGATACGAAAAAGGTGGCATCCATTGAAGAATTTAAGAACAAAAAGTACCGCTATCAGATGACAGAATATAGCGTAGAGATAGAACGTCTGGTGCTTAGACTTGAGAACCTGTTTATTGAAGGTGCATCCTTAGAGCCCACATTATTGGAGCGGATACGAAGAGGTATAGAACGGTTTCCGGAGATGGTGGAAAGAGATAAAAATGAAGTATATACCTGGTGGACAGATCTGAATAATGATTTTGTACGCCTGAATCAGAATTATCAGGACTATATCAGAGATCTGAACAGTGTGCGGGCAGAAGAAATGATGCATACGAAACAGTTTCTGGTGTTTAAGGACCGGCTGATCGAATATCTGCGCAGCTTTATTAAGGGATTACAGAGAAATGTAGGTGTGATAGAAGAAAGCTTATGCATGCAGAAGGAAGAGATGAAAAATCAAGTATTTGAAAAAGTAGTTGATTACGAATTGTCGATACCGCGAATGGATGTGGAAGTATCGAAGGAAATGATCTGGCAGAAAGTAAAGGGCCGTTATCAAAGTATCTATGACTGGTTCGTAGGAAATGAAGGCCAGGAGAATGAAGCGGGAAAGCTTTTTGATGCGACAAATGACATTATTCGCAGGATCACAAGATATGCAGCGCAGTTAAGTGAAAAGAATGCATTGGGGGCTAACCGAAAAGAAGAATACCGCAAAGTGGCAGAATTATTTTTGCAGTGCCAAGATATGGAAGAAGCCCACAAAATGTCTGCAATGGTATTTGGCATGGAGTGCCCGCAGCATATTGCCGGAGATCTGGTACGTGAAACGGATAGCATGAATATCGGAGTATACGAAGAACAACCCATGGAAATCAGTTTAAAGCCAAGGATACGCACATACAGGGAGAAATCCAGAAGAAGTGCGATCCGCGAATCAGCAGAGCAGAAGCAGGAAACAAGACGTAAAATGCTGGAAAAACAGAGAGAAGAAATGGAAAAACTGCAGGCGTTGGAAGTGAATGGAAGGATTCATTTTGGAGAATTACCGGTGCTGGAACCAAGAATCAGGGAGATTCTTTTGAAATGGCTGTCGGATGCCATGGAATCTGCGGATTTTTCCGCAAGAACGGATGATGGAAGAAGATACATATTAGACAGAAGCCGGGCAGACGAGACCTGTGTCGTGCATTGTCTGGATGGTAATTTTACTATGCCTGACCTGTCAATTGTATTTCAGGAGGAACCGTGATGAAGGAACTGGAGATCCTGTTAAATAAAAGATGGATATTAAAATCCAGAGATAAGGAAACCTATTATAAATTAAGAGATGCCCTTGGAGAACTGCGTAAATTTACTACAGAGAAAATGGGCTGCCAGATTATTGATAATTCACTTCTGATAAAGATGGAGAAGATTCCGGTGATACCGGAAAGCTTTATGGGGATTCAGAAATTTTCCTCAAAAGAAGAATATGCCTACCTCTGTATTCTGCTGATGTTTCTGGAAGACAGAGATGCACAGGAGCAGTTTATCATATCACAGCTGACGGAATATATTACAGCAAATCTGCCTGGGGAAATCTCCGACTGGACATTGTATACGAACAGAAGGAAGCTGATCCGTGTAATGAGATTTGCTGCAGATCAGGGGCTTATAGGAGTTACTGATGGAAAAGACGAGGCATTCATGGATGATGAAGGAGGAGAAGTGCTTTATGAAAATACAGGTGCATCCAGATATTTTATGAAGAGCTTTTCAAAAGACATTATGGAATATACGAAACCGGAAGATTTTCAGGAAAGTGACTGGTTTGAAGTGGATGAAGACCGAGGCTTTGCAAGAAGGCACAGGGTTTATAAAAGACTGATCTTTGCACCTGGTATGTACAAAGCGGATGGCTCATCAGAGGATTTTGAATATCTGAAATATTATGGACGCAGATTAAGTGAAGAACTGGAGCAGATATTTGACTGTCATGTGCACATTCATAAGGGAAGTGCATATTTGCTGTCGGGAGACGACTGCAGGATGGGAACCGTATTTCCTGGTAATAATTCCATTTCAGATATTTTGCTTTTGTGTTTTCGTGAAATACGCAAGAAAATTGAGAGTGGTCAATGGAAGACCGGATTGGATGAAACCTGTCTTATAGATCAGATTGAATTTGAAAATATGATAAAAGAAATGAAACAGGAATATGGAAGTGGATTTTCGAAAAATTATCGCGAGATGCCGGAAGGGGAATTTGTAAAAAGTGTGTTGGATGAGATGGAGTTGTGGATGTTTATAAGAAAAGAAGAGGCCACTCATCAGATAAAAATATGTCCGCTCACCGGAAAAATACAGGGAAGTTATCCGGAGAATTATATGGGAGGAAGAAATGATGAATAGCAGATGGCAGGCAAATAAAATCGGACTGATTAATTTCTGGTATTATGACGAACAGGAATTCCCATTTGTGAAGGGAAGAATGCTCCTTCGAGGTTCAAACGGATCGGGAAAATCAGTAACCATGCAGAGTGTGGTACCGCTTCTTCTGGATGGAAATATGAGCCCGGAACGACTGGATCCTTTTGGTTCCAGGGACCGTAAGATGAGCAGCTATCTTCTGGAAGAAGATGACGGACGTGAAGAACGCACAGGCTATCTGTATCTGGAGCTTAAAAGACAAAACAGTGACACATATTTAACAATCGGAATGGGTATCCGCGCAAGAAGAGGAAAGAATCTGGATAAATGGTATTTTAGCCTGACCGATGGAAGACGTATCGGTAAGGATTTCTTTTTGTATAAGGATTCAGGCGAAAAGGTTACACTTTCCAAAAAAGAACTGGAAAACAGGATTGGGGATGGAGGCCGCGTTATCGACAGGCAGGTTGACTATATGGAGTATGTGAACCGCCAGATTTTTGGATTTGAGACAACAGAAGAATATAAGGAAATGATAGATCTTCTGATTCAACTGCGTACACCGAAGCTTTCCAAGGATTTTAAGCCATCTGTAATCAATGATATTTTAAGTGATTCCCTTCAGCCTCTGTCTGATGATGACCTGCGTCCTATGTCGGAAGCCATTGAAAATATGGATACCATGACCATGAATCTGAAAAACAGAAAAGAAGCCAGACAGGCAGCAGAAAAGATTCAGGCAGTATTTTCAAAATATAATCAGAAATTATTATATGAAAAAGCAGAACGCTGCGAACAGGCTGGGCTAAAATTGGAAAATGCAAGGACACAACAAAAAGAACAGGAGAAAAAGCTGTGTGAATGCAGAAAGAAGATTGAAGCTCTGAAAATAGAACATCAGCAGCTGGATGTGAAACGTGAGTCCATGGAGAAAGAGAAAGAATCTCTGAACAAAAGCGACGCTGTAGCATTGAAGCGAAGAGAAGCGGAGCTGATTACAGAATTAAACGGACAACAGAAAAACCTGGGAGAAAAGCAGAGATTCCTGGAGCAGAAACAGACTCAATATCAGGATGCACAGAATCAGATTAAAACAGAAGAAGACAGGAAATATGAGAAAGAAAAAGAACTGGAAGAGCTTATAGAAGAGATGCAGGATGAGGCTGATGTCATGGCCTTTGAGGAGCATGCTTTTATGAGGGAAGAGCTGGAAAAACATCCGGAAGAACCATACAAATTCAATTTACACCAGCAGCAATTTGATAACACAAAAGAAAAAATTAATGAGGGAACAGAGATACTGGCAGAGACAGATCGCCTGGAAAGACAGAAGGATGATCTGATAAAAGAAAGAGAAAGACGGATTCGTGAACTGGATACTCTTCAGAGAAAAGTGTCAGAACTGGAATCTGTATTTGTGCAGACACAGAATGAATGGAAAGAAGCATTGTATCAGTGGAACGGTGCGAACCAGGAGCTGGCATTAGAAAAAGAATTATTAAGAGAATTAAGTGTATTTGCCGAAACGTATAAGGAATCTTCTGATTTTGCTGAGGTTCGTCAGAGGATTGCTGAAGTATGGATCAAGAAAAATGGGGAAATCGAATCTGAACTTTCCGTAAATGATACAGAGAGCCGAAATACGAAAAAAGAGCTGGAAGAAGTAAGGGAAGATCTGGCCGAATGGGAGAATCAGAAAGAACCACAGCCGGAACGTTCAGAGGCAGTCATATGTAACCGCAAGAGACTGGATGCTCTTGGAATTCCATATCAGGAATTTTACAAGGTTATAGAGTTTGGAGATAATCTGGAAGAAGAAGCCTGCAACCGTCTGGAAGAAGCTTTACTAAAGATGGGGATTCTGGATGCACTGGTAATAGATGAGCAATACAAAGAGCAGGTTCTGAAAACAGAACAAGGATGTGAAGATCATTATCTGTTTATCTGCAAGAACAGTCAGAAGAATCAGCAGCCAGACAGAAGTCTGTTGGATGTATTGGAACTGAATGAAGAAGTGAATGACATATTTTCCAATCAGCGTATTACCGGAATCCTGGGAAGCATTGCATATGATAGTGAGAGCTTGTTTACCGTTGCAGAAGATGGAACCTACGAAATGGGAGTGCTTGCCGGAACTGTGACAGGAGAGTATGAGGCAGGATTCCTAGGAACAAAGGCCCGTGAAAAACACAGACAGGCAAAGATAGAAGAGTGCAGACAGAGAATCACAGAGTTGGAAACCGCATTACAGCAGCTGGAGGAACTGCATAGAAAGCTGTCTGACAGAAAAGATATTCTCAGAAAAGAATACGAGAATCTTCCGAAAGACACAGATATGAGAGAAGCCCTTCGGATGCTGCAGGCTGAGGAGCGAGAATGCGAACAGCTGAAGCGCGAGAGTGATAAATTGGAGTGTCAGATCCGTGAACTAGTGGAGAGACTGAAAGAAAAGAAAAAGAAAGCACTGGAAATTGCAGAAGCATTATATCTGACCTGTTCTTATGATATATTTAAAGAAGCAAAAAAAGCAGCAGAGGAATATGGAAAGCATTTGATCAGCCTGATTGCCGCACACGAAATGTATCTTAGAAGTCTGATGTATCTGAGAGAGCGAAAAGAACATCTGGAAGATCTGGATGCAGATATGGAACAGATACGGTATGATCTGCAGGAGCTTCAAAAAGAAATCAGGAGAAAAACAGAAGAACAGACTTCCATCCAGGAACAATTACGTCTGACGGATTACGAAGAAATTAAAGAACGGCTTGATGCATGTATTAACTGGCTGCAGGAGTATCCGGAGCAATTACGTGTATGCGTAAGCAGACAGACACATGAAGAAGATGAAGTGGGACAACTGACACTGCGCTTAGACGAAAACCAGAAGAAAATTGAAGAATATGAAAAGAAAACGAAATACTTTTCAGAATGCTATGATATGGAAAAGGCTTTGCATTATGTGGAAATACCCAAAGAGATACCGGAAGATGCCGGACATATCAGAAGTTATCTGGAATCAGATGTAAAAGCGCTGGATAAAGACAGTGTGATCCGCGATCTGAATAAGGTATATTTTGAAAACAGAGGCTTTCTTACAGACTATCATTTAATGCAGAATGAGTTGTTTACGGAAGAAGAACAAACGGAATTTCCTGCAAAACGACTGGATATTTCGGCCAGATATCAAGGCGTAAAGATATCATTTGCCAGTCTTCTTTTGCATCTTGAAGAAGACATTACAGAACTTGAGAATCTGATCAAAGATGGAGACCGGGAGTTGTTTGAAGACATTCTTGCCAATACGGTAAGCAGAAAAATCCGTGGAAAGATTAACGGGTCTAATACATGGGTACAGAAGATGAATTCCCTGATGAACGGTATGAATACATCCAGCGGATTAAAGCTTAGCCTTAGATGGCGAAGTAAGACTGCAGAACAGGAAGACCAGCTGGATACGAAAGAACTGGTAGAATTACTGAAGAAAGATTATCGGCTGATGAGTGAAGATGAGGCAGCCAGATTGTCTGCCCATTTCCGTTCCAAAGTGGCAGAGGCACGAAGAAATGCGAAAGACAGTGCGGGAATGGTATCCTTCTATCAGATCATGAAGGATACGCTGGATTACCGTAAATGGTTTGAATTTCAGCTGTTTTCCCAGAAAAACGGAGAACGTCAGAAGGAGCTGACAAATAGTGTATTTGGAACCTTCAGTGGCGGGGAAAAAGCAATGTCCATGTATGTACCGCTGTTTTCTGCAGTTGTGGCCAAGTATCAGGGAGGAAGAGAAGATGCACCGAGATTGATATCTCTGGACGAGGCATTTGCCGGAGTTGATAATAAGAATATTCGTGATATGTTCCGTCTGATGACAGAATTCCAGTTTGATTTTATTATTAACTCACAGGTTCTGTGGGGAGATTGCGATACGTTGGATGCATTGGCAATTTATCAGTTAATCCGTCCGGGAAATGCGAAATTCGTAACTGTTATGCCCTATTTATGGAATGGCTGCAGGAAAGAATTGTTAGAACACGAGGAAGAAGTAGAACAGAGAGGAATAGAGCTTGGACAGGCAGCAGGAGTATAAATCTGAGAATAAAATGAAAGACTGTCTGGCTTATTTTCGCCTGAGCCCGGTCTGGGAGAAGGTTCTGAAAGGCTTCCGGGAGAAATATATTTCTTACGGAAGGTTTGGTGGGAAAGTAATTCTGAAGAATCTGAAACCAACAGATATTGAAGAGCTGGAAGGATTTTTCGGAAAATCTTTTCACAGTCAGAAAAGTGTAACGGTGTCAGCAGAAAAATTCAGACAGGCGCTGGAAACAAGCAGATATAAAGAGATAACGCCGGAATGCCTGTTAGAGAATTTCTTCGAAGAGCCATTGCTTGGAAGACAGGAGCAAAAATCCTTGCGGGAACAGGAGAAAGAGCGTATATGGGAGATTTTTCAGAGAGACTATGAAGAAACTCCTGCAGAGGCAGCCTTAGAATCGTTGCGAAGCATTGTGAAAGACAATGGGAATCAGGAGTTGGCCAAATGGGACAGGACGCTGCGGTTTGGAGCAGAAATCTATAACAATCTGCCATATCGCAACACAAAGATGTATCTTGCCGTATTTGCAGCTATGCGGACAGGTAATCCACATGCGTTTGATATTGGAACAGCCGATGGGAATTTTTTATACCAGATCATACAGATGGATCTGGAAATAAGAGGAATTACAGTAGAGACATCTGCAATATTTCCTGCGTATAAACGTCAGAAAAGTTATCTGCTGGCAGGGATTATGCTGGATGATGTTTCCAATTATGCGATGATGTATCAGGTGCAGGCTGTGAAAAAAGATGGAACTTATCATAAAGGTATGGCAGGCTTTTTAGAAGAACAGCACATTGTACAGGTTCCTCTTGCAGTGCTTACAGAATGGGAGTCACTTCATTGTCCCCGAAACGAAATATATATTGTGGAAAATCCTTCGATTTTTGCAATGCTTTGTGGAAAAGAAGAAACAGATCAAAAAGGAAAAGCCTATATGTGTATGAACGGTCAGCCAAGACTGGCGGGGTTGATAGCATTGGATTTATTTGCAAAATCCGAAACCCGAGTTTATTATGCAGGAGATCTGGATCCGGAAGGTGTGTTGATCGCACAGAAACTTTCGCAGTATTATAAGGGCGAATTTTATTACTGGCATATGGAAGCTGCTGACTATGAAAGGTGCAGGTCTGAAGAGGTTATATCACCGAAGCGGCTGAAGATACTGGAACGGGTAACGGATGAAAGGTTAAAGCCCGTGGCAGCGCTGATTAGAAAATTCAGGACAGCCGGATATCAGGAGATGCTGGCAGAAGAAATGCTGTAGAAATCAGAAGAAAATTTTTTGAACAAAAAGGAGAAATTATGAAGACACGGAGACGAATTTTGCCAATTGTATTAATAATTGCAACACTTCTTCTTGTACTGGATATTCCTGTGGCGGCAGCCGGGACGAAAAAGGTAGACGTTTTGTTTACCCATGATACACATTCCCATCTGGACAGCTTTTCAACAATTGTGGATGGACAGCAAAAAGAAGTTGGCGGTTTTGCGAAAATAAAAACCCTGATAGATGAAAAGAAAAAAGACAATCCAGATACCCTGGTATTGGATGGCGGAGATTTTTCCATGGGTACATTGATCCAGACCGTATATGATACGGAGGCTGCGGAGCTTCGAATGCTGGGATATCTGGGGTATGATGTGACTACTTTTGGAAATCATGAATATGACTATCGGTCAAAGGGTCTGGCAAATATGCTGAAGGCAGCCATAAATTCCGGTGAGACAGTGCCAGAGATCGCAGTGTGCAATGTGGATTGGGACGCTATGGAGAAAGATGGCTTAAATGATGGGCAGAAGCAGATAAAAGAAGCATTTGAAGCATACGGTGTGAAGGATTATGTGGTAATTCAAAAGGGCGATACAAGGATTGCTGTGGTTGGCGTATTTGGAAAAGATGCCCTGGAATGTGCGCCTACATGTGAATTGCTGTTTAAAGATCCGGTAGAGGCGGTAAAACAGACAGTAGAAGAGATTAAGAAAAATGAGAATGTGGATATGATCGCATGTGTGTCTCACGGCGGAACCTGGGAGGACGAGGACAAGTCAGAGGATGAAATCCTTGCTAAAAAAGTACCGGATCTGGACCTGATCATCAGTGGACATTCCCATACAGAGCTGAAGGAAGCCATTAAGCATGGGAATACATATATTGTATCCTGCGGTGAGTATGGGAGAAACCTTGGATCACTTTCAATGACACAGAAGGAGGACGGACGTTGGGAAATGACCTCCTACGAGCTGATTCCTGTGTCTGATGAGATCAAGCCGGATCAGGAAACACAGAAACGGATTGATGAATTAATGGATACAGTAGACACTAATTATCTTGCAGATTTTGGGTACACCAGGGATGAAGTTCTGGCTCAGAACGATATTGAATTTAACAGTCTGGAAGAGATGGGCACGAAGCATGAAGAGCTGAATCTGGGCGATATCATGTCGGATGCTTATGTATATGCTGTGGAAAATTCAGAGTATTACGATGGAAATCCGGTAGACGTAGCGGTTGTACCAAGCGGAACGGTCCGTGATACATACACGAAAGGCGATATTACAGTAGAAGATGTTTACAATTCTTTTTCTCTGGGAATTGGAAAAGACGGTGTAGCAGGATATCCTCTTATCAATGCATATCTGACAGGAAAAGAATTGAAGCTGGTAGCAGAAGTAGACGCTTCTGTTTCAGATTTTATGACAACTGCAAGATTGTATTGCAGCGGACTGAATTTTACATATAATCCTCATCGAATGATTCTGAATAAGGTGACGGACTGCTATCTGACCAGAGAAGATGGAGAAAGAATTGAAATTCAGGATGATAAACTGTACCATGTTGTGACCGACTTGTATACAGGACAAATGCTTGGCTCTGTAATGAAAATGTCCTATGGCTTGCTGTCTCTTGAACCAAAGGATAAGGACGGAAATCCAATTGAAAATCTGGAAGATCAGGCAATCATGGAAGATGGCAGGGAATTGAAAGCGTGGGATGCCATTGCAAGATATATGCAGTCTTTTGAAGATACAGACGGGGATGGAATTGCCAATGTACCGGAATATTATGCAGCCACTCATAACCGTAAGGTTGTAGATGACAGCACAAATATTATTGATCTGGTGAAAAATCCCAATAGATTCTCAGTAATGATCGTGCTGATCTGCCTGCTCTTCATTGTAATTATTATCCTTATTGTAGTCCTGGCCCGAAAACTGGTCCGCAAGGCAAAAAAGAAAAGTATGTGATAATATCACAGAAATGGGGAGCAAAATCTGATATAATACTATAAACACCATAAAGCTACAAAAGGGGCTGTCAGGAAATAGACAGCCCCTTTTACGTTCAGAATCAATCTTCTTCCATCCATACCTTCATGGTTTTCAGAAGCTTTTGTTTCTCTGGAATACTCATTTTATGTACCTGCTCGGAAAGCTCGCGGTCCAGGGCAGTTTCACGGTATTCAGAATCAATTCTGCCAATCAGGGAATCCAGGGAGATGTTCAGCAGCCTTGCATAATAAATAAGGATACGCAGGGACATTGCAGTACGGTTATTCTCCACGTTGCTGATGTAGCCAGGAGTTACATTCAGAGCTTTGGCAACTTCTGCCTGGGTAAGCTTCATTTTGATTCGCAGTTCTTTCATTCGGGATCCTAAGTTTTCGTAATCAATCTGATTCATATTCCTTCTCCAATCTTTTTAACAGGTGCCGAACTGGCTTACCTGTGATTTTACACGTATTTAAGCTGCTTTCCAATTTGAACAAAATCTCCTGCAAATTCTGACGCACATCTTGCAGAAAACCCTTTTCAAACATGCTCCGGCAATCAATGGAACGGTTTCACCGCTTCCTGATTACCTGCGAGTTCTTATATTATGGAATGACAGCTTCTTTATCCATAATATAAAGTATATAGAAAATATATGAAAAATGTAAGCTGTAAATTGTATGCTATTTATTTTATAGCTATATATCTGTTGTCGTTATTTTGACATTTCTGTCAGATACCCATATAATAATATGAGTGTCAAAAGATCTTTTGCCACTCATTTGATACCCCCGGATTGCGACCCAGCTACGCTGCTCCCGCAATCCTCCAAATATTCGAAATCCGCTGATTTACTGCGTAAATCGCTACTTTCTCATATTTGGCGTGTCCCAAGTTCAAACGCCTTATCGTGCAAGCACGAACGGCTTTTTGACCTTTTGACACTGGTATCATATAATAAAAAGTGAAATTGGAAACAGGAATCGAACAGTTTGAGGTAATCACAAGATGCAGGATACATTTGAAATGCTGGAGGAGCTTTTGGAACAGGAGCAATTTGAATTGCTGTTTCCGAAAGAAAACGGAGCACAGGCTGAATGGGAATGTTATGAGACATATGAAAATAATGAGGGAAAACAGGGCGAAAAAGACAGCCTTGCCAGAGTGGGAAAAGAGAAAATTCCAGGTGATATCCGCCTTGTTTATTTGATGAATGATGCCGTAGAAAGCTTTCTCATTTTCCGGGATGCCAGACTTACAGGCTCTTATCTGGAGAATTATGAAGGCCCTCTGAAATCATCCTTAAGTCAGGAAGGGGATGAATATATACTGGTAGTATGGCAGGGGGAGAACGTAGTCACTCTGTTTTTCAGAATGCTGGATCTGGAGGTTTATCTTTATAACTATGGGGAGATCGGTCATTTCTGGGTGCCTGGATATGAATATCTGCGTCAGCTGGAATATCGGATCGCCATTGCAAGAGATAAGCTGGAATATCTGGGAGAAGAGTTTTGTACAGAAGAAGAAAGGGCACTTGTGCAGCTGGCGGACTTTCCACCGTTGAATTATTGCTGTTATCCGGCAGTGCCGAAACAGTATATTGTGCCAAAGGAAGACCCCTGGAAGCCGTCTGCAGCAGCATTTCAGGTAATGGAAGGGCTGGCAGAAGAAGCCCGGGATTTTTCGCTGCTTCGGTTGTTGCATGTTTATAAGAAATTTCCAGCTCCATTTATCGCCAGGATTTTTGCCAGGGCATTACACAAGAATAAGCATAGTGCAGTGATTGATCTTCTTACCGGAAAAATAAAAAGCGCAGCGGCGGCTTATCCTGACCGGAATTTTGGAAATGAGGCTGATCAGCAGTTAAAAAGCCTGCTGTCAAAAGCGGGAAAACTGCAGGAAAAACTGACCCGGGACGGAATCCATGCAGAGATATTAAGAGAAGAGCCCTTTACAACAGCCAGAGACAGCCTGGATTTTCAGGTTTTTCTCATGGTTTGGAAAAAGGGCTGGCGGAATCGCAAGGTGGAAATCCGGAAACTGTGAATAAGAAATTATCGTGCTTTAACACTTCTCAGAAAATAACAGATCGCCCACGCAATACTCATCCCCGCGGCGATTCCAAATGCAAAGAGAAAGGTGTCCCTCCCATATTTAAGTGCCTGCATGGGATTTCCCTCTACAATACTGCTCATGCAGTAATAAAGGGTACTTCCGGGAATTAATGGAATCACGGAAGTAACGAAAAAAGAAGTGGAAGTTTCCTTGCAGATTCTTGCCAGGATTTCCGCATACACATCTGCAATAAAACCAGCCAGCAGTGCCGGAAGAAAAACACTTCCCCACAGACTCTTCCCAAAGAGAAAGACCAGCCAGCTAAGAAAACCACCGGCAGCAGCCAGCGGCAGATATTTAGTTTTCATGTGAAAAAGAAGACCAAAAGCCACAGATCCGATAGCTCCGGTAATCAGCTGTATAACCGTCATTGTGATCAAAGTCCAAACCTCCCAAAAAGAATAATTGCGCCCATAAAACCAAGTGCCAGTGCTGCTGCAAGAAGTAACGCGGCGATCAGCCTGATAATACCCGAAAGGGTATCACCAATGAGTACATCGCGGATCGCATTAGTTGACATAAGTCCTGGAATCAGAAGCATAATATCACCAATCATGATCTTATCCATGTGAAGGAAAGGACAGAGCAAAGTAAATCCGCAAATGGCGCAGCCTGTGAGAAAAGACGCTGCAAATTGGAAAGTAACCTCGTTCATACATACTGGTCTTAGATATTTTTGCAGGCTCCATATCAGGATTGCAGCAATGCCGGCAGTAATGGCATCCGGAATAGTGCCGCCGTAGAAAAGGGCAAAACTGCAGGCTGCAAGAACGCTTCCAAGCAGTTTCCAAAGAGGCTTAGGTCTGTTTGCATTGATCTTCTCAAATTCATTTCGCAGCTCCGCAGCAGAAACCGGATGACTGCAGAAACGGCGGCTCAGGTCATTGAGCTGCTCCAGCTTGGTGAAATCATTCCCCCCACATTCATGAATGCGCCGTGTCTGCGTCCGTGCGCCATCTCCGGGAAATTCCATAGTAATAACAATGCTGGACGTGATGACAAAAACATTCATATGGGTAGCACCACAGGCATAGCCCATCCGGTTCAGGGTGTCCTCCACCCGGAAAATTTCTGCGCCGCTGTTTAACAGTGCGTCGCCCATATCAAGAAAAACATGCAAATAATCTTTAGATGTCTGCATAAGGAATGCTCCTTTAAGTTATAGAAAAGCCCTGATGGGCAGGATTCTTTCGCGAATCATTTTGCTACGGGAATAAGATAAGTATAAAGCTTAATGGCAGGCAATACAACCGTTAAATAATTGATTTCCGGAATCTTGTATTCCATAAAATGCCCGATTGTGCTAACATAGAGCATAGTAGATTACGAAATATTTTCAGGAGGAAATTTAAATGGGTTGTACTACAATTTTAGTTGGAAAAAAGGCATCTTATGATGGTTCTACCATGATCGCAAGAAATGACGATTCCGGTTCCGGTCATTATATGCCAAAAAAATTTGTGGTGGTTCATCCGGAGGAACAGCCGCGGAAATATAAATCTGTGATTTCTCATGTGGAAATTGATCTTCCAGATGATCCAATGGGCTATACATCTGTGCCAAATGCAGTAGACGGCGAAGGAATCTGGGCAGCTAGCGGTGTAAATGAGGCAAATGTGGGAATGACTGCTACAGAAACGATTACCTCCAATCCCCGGGTACTTGGCGCGGATCCTCTGGTAACCTATCAGCCTGCAAAGGACGGTAAGGAGGAAGCAGCCGGTGGAATCGGAGAGGAAGATATTGTATCCATTGTTCTTCCATACATCCATAGCGCCCGCGAAGGGGTAATCCGCCTTGGAAGCATTCTGGAGAAATACGGAACCTATGAGATGAATGGAATTGCTTTCCAGGATCAAAACGAAATCTGGTGGCTGGAAACCATCGGCGGCCATCACTGGATGGCAAGAAAGGTTCCGGATGAGGCATATGTAGTAATGCCAAATCAGCTTGGAATTGATAAATTTGACTTGGAAAAGGCATTGCGGGATCAGGAAAAATATCGGTGCCCATGTGAGGAATATGCGGATCTGGAATACATGTGTTCCGCTGACCTGAAAGAATTTATCAGCAAAAATCACCTGGATCTTTCCATGGATGGTGTACTGAATCCAAGAGATGCGTTCGGAAGCCATGACGATTCCGACCATGTTTATAATACTCCTCGTGCATGGTATATGCTGAGAAACCTGAATCCGAAGACAAAAATCTGGGATGGCGTAAATGCAGAATTTACTCCATATTCTGATGATCTGCCATGGTGCATGATTCCGGAAAAAAAGATTACTGTAGAGGATGTGAAATATGTATTGTCCTCCCATTATCAGGGAACCTCTTATGATCCATATGCTTCCTATGGAGAAAAAGAACAGCGCGGAGCATTCCGTTCTATCGGTGTGAACCGTACAGATTTCCTGTCTCTGATCCAGATGAGACCAGGCATGGAAAAGGACTGCAATATTCTGGAATGGGTTGCATTTGCATCCAATGCATTTAATGTGCTGGTGCCGTTTTATGCCACAATTGATACCACTCCGGACTATTTTTCCAGCACCACCAGGGAAGTAACCACTGACAGCTTCTACTGGGTAAGCCGCATGATCGGTGCCATGGCAGATGCTTCTTATAAGAGCTCCATTTTCCATATTGAACGTTATCAGGAGCGTGTAATGTCAAAAGGCCACCAGCTGATTGGCAAATATGACGCTCTTCTGGAAAAAGAGTCTGACGCAGCGAAGCGAATGTCCCTTCGCCATCAGGCCAACCAGGAAATTGCGGATATGGTGAAAAAAGAGGCTTCTGACACACTGAATAAAGTGCTTTATGAGCTGAGTAATCAGATGAAGAATGCTTATTCCAGGTCTGATGCGTAATGTCAGAGCCTTTTTCAAACACGCTCTAGAAACCTGTGGACAAATTTCTTTCAATTTAATATAATAAAGTGCAGAAAGCAGTTACATAGGGAACCGGAATGAAAATTAAGGAGGCTGGAATGACAATAAAAGAATGTTATGAGAAAGTTGGCTCAGATTACGATGGAGTTCTGAAAAGACTGGGAAGCGAAGCACTTGTGAAAAGATTTGCAGTAAAATTTCTTAACGATCCAAGTTTTCAGGAGCTGACAGATGGTCTTGCCGCACAGGATGGAGAGAAAGCATTCCGTGCAGCCCATACCCTGAAGGGTGTGTGCCTGAACCTTGGATTTACAGAATTGTATAAGGTCAGTGCAGAGCTTACGGAGGTATTAAGAGGAAGAGAAACCGCAGGAAGTGATGAGCTTTACGCGCAGGTGAAAGAGCAGTACACGACCTTGACAGATGCTATCAGGGAACTGGCCGGTAATTAATGCCTGCTCCTATTCAGCAGATATCATCCCAAGAGATATTTTGTGAACTTCGTTTACAGAAAACCCAAGAAGTACGGTGCGAAAACATGGGAAACATGATTTCTGTGCATCGCGAAGAGTGTAACTATGAAGGAACGGAAGCGGACCTTATGGGCTGCCAGAAGCCATTGCGATTTTGTTTATCGTATTTTTGCATAAGTGGAAAAAGAATACACTGCTTAGTATTGGCGGTGGAACGATTTTGTATATGCTGCTGGTGCAGAGGGTGTTTTAGACCGTGTTTGAAAAAGTATTCCCGCAAATTGTGACGCACATCTTGCAGAAAGCCTTTTTCAAACACGCTCTGAAATTGGCAATACACCAAATCTAACATATCTAATCAGATATAGCAATATTCTATAACGAACTCAAGGTAAAATGAATTATACAAAATCCTCTTATCTTGCTATGATATGTTCAGACAAAAAAGAGAGAAAACATTTCTCTGAACGCGATCATACGAATCTGGAGGAAAATCATGGCAAGAGGAATCAATACAAAATGTTTACATTTGGAAGAAGAGGAAGGCTGTTGTAACAATTATGGCTCTATCAGTTTTCCGATTTATCAGACAGCAACATATGAGCATCCGGCAGTAGGCCAGAGTACAGGCTTTGACTACAGCAGACTGCAGAACCCGACCAGAGAGCATCTGGAAAAAATTGTAGCAACTTTGGAAAACGGAATCGATGCACTGGCTTTTTCCACTGGAATGGCAGCAATCACTCTGGTAATGGAGCTGTTTAAACCAGGAGACCATCTGATCATAGATGCAGACCTGTACGGCGGAAGCATCCGGCTTTTTGACAATGTTTCTTCGAAAAACGGGATCCATTTTTCCAGAATCGACTGTTGGAAAGAAAATGTGGAAAGTTATGTAAACGAAAACACAAAAGCAATTTATATTGAAACTCCAACCAACCCCATGATGAATGTCACTGATATTGCGGCACTTGCGGAAATTACAAAAAGACATAATCTCCTTCTCATAGTAGACAATACATTTTTATCTCCATATTTCCAGAATCCACTGGAACTGGGAGCGGACATTGTAGTGCACAGCGGAACCAAATTCCTGGGCGGACATAATGATACCCTGGCAGGATTTCTGGTAACCAACAGAGCGGATATCAGCGAAAAGCTCCGTTTTCTTATTAAAACCACAGGCTCCGGCCTGGCTCCTTTTGACAGCTGGCTGATCCTCCGCGGTATCAAAACTCTTGGAATCCGCATGGAGCAGGCACAGAAAAATGCTTTCAAAATCGCAGAATGGCTGAAAACAAAGAGCGCAGTGACCAGAGTAATCTATCCGGGATTACCAGATCACCCGGGATATGAGATTATGAAAAAGCAGGCCAGAGGATTTGGCTCCATGCTTACCTTCCAGCTGGAAAGCAAGGAGTTTGCCCTTTCTGTTCTGGAAAAAGTGCGGATGATCAAGTTTGCAGAAAGTCTTGGCGGTGTGGAGACGTTGATCACATATCCAACTACCCAGACGCATGCGGATGTGCCGAAGAAGATACGGGAACGCAACGGAATTACAGAGGCAACCCTTCGCCTCTCTGTTGGAATCGAGGATGCCCAGGATCTTCTTGATGAATTTGAAAAAGTATTTGCAGAAACAGAGGAAGAATTATATGGCGGAAAGAAATCTTGATTTTGATAAAGTGATTAACAGAAAAAATACCAGATGTCTGAAATATGATTTTGCAGTAAAAAGGGGCAAGCCGGCAGATGTGCTGCCTCTTTGGGTCGCAGACATGGATTTTGAGACCTCTTCTTATATTGAGGATGCGCTGGTAGAGCGTGCAAAAGAGGGAATTTTCGGATACAGTGAGGTGCAGACCCCTTATTTTGAAATCTTGGCAAACTGGATGAAGACTCATCACAATTGGGACGTCCGGGAGGATTGGCTGATTAAAACGCCAGGAGTTGTTTTTGCCCTGGCTATGGCGGTGAAAGCATACACGCAGCCGGGAGACAGTGTGCTGATCCAGCTTCCCGTTTATTATCCTTTTTCAGAAGTTATTCAGGATAATGGCAGAAAAGTGGTGAGCAGCAACCTTTATCAAGGAGAAGACAACCGTTATCACACCGATTTTCAGGATTTTGAGAAGAAAATCGTGGAGGAAAATGTGAAACTGTTTTTCCTGTGTAATCCCCACAATCCGGTGGGAAGAGTGTGGAGCGCAGAAGAATTGGAAAAATTAGGAGATATCTGCGTAAAGAATGGTGTGACCGTTGTCAGTGATGAAATCCATCAGGATTTTGTTTTTAAGGGAAAGCATCAGGTGTTTGCCGGTCTGAAAAAGGAGTTTCAGGATATTTCCATTACCTGCACTTCTCCAAGTAAAACTTTCAATCTTGCAAGTATGATGATTTCCAATATTTTTATTCCCAATCCGGAGCTTCGCCGAAAATTCCGGAAGCAGCTGGATGCGGCAGGAATCAGCCAGCTTGGGGTTCTGGGACTGGTGGCAACAGAGGCCGCTTATTCCAAGGGAGAAGAGTGGTACCAGGCGATGCATGCTTATGTGGAGGCGAACATCAACTACACAAAAGAGTATGTGGAAAAATATCTGCCTGGGGTAAAGATGACAGATCTGGAAGGCACGTATCTGGTGTGGCTAGACTTCCGTGAGACAGGCCTGACTGTTGAGGAACTGGAGGATTTGATCCTTAACAAGGCCAGACTTTGGCTTGACAGTGGAAAGATTTTCGGAAAAGCAGGCGAAGGATTCCAAAGGATTAATGTGGCGTGTCCAAGGGCAACGCTGACGGAGGCGTTGGAGCGGATTAGAAAAGCGTTTTAAATGGAGATATTTTTACTTTCAGTTGTGTATAGCGCATAGGAATGGTAAAATAGAAAAAACATTTTGCGTATACACAGGAGAAAACCATGACCAACAAAATCGACCGTGAAGATATGCTGGCGCTGACCAGGAGGATGAATGTTGCCCGGAGTTCTTTTACAAGGATTGCGGGATGTTATGTGGATAAGGACGGGGACTTTGACGGCAGCTTTAACGTGAATTTTTTAAAGCTGTCTGCCGCAGAAAAGAAGAAAAACATTGAGCTTGCCAAGGTAGTTCCCTTTGCAGCAACAAATGTAAATCTGAAACGTTATGAATTTGCAGATGCAGACAGAAGGCCAGGAACCGTGTGGCAGCTTTTGATGGCAATCCGGGAATGTGGGCTGAAAAACGATGCTCTTATGGACAGCTTCTATGATCTTGTAATGGAGAATTATAAAAGCAGGAGACCTTATGCAGTTTATATTTTCCACGACAGATATGATATTCCGGCAAAGGCAGCAGATAAGGAGCGGCTGGGGGAATCAGAAGCTGTTTTTGAATATCTGATCTGTGTAATTTGTCCTCTTGCAGATGAATACGAGCCAGGTGAGCCGGAGTGCGGCTTTCTTTTTCCGGCATATACAGATGGAGGCGCAGACCTGAACCATGTTGCCGTGTTCCAGAAGGATGCAGACAGACCGCATCTGGAACTGGTGAGGTCGATTTTGCGGGTGAAATAATAAAAATTTAACAGTTGCTTTTGCAAAATATAAAAAAGGTACTCTGTTATATTGGTATCAACATAATTGATATTAATATAACAGAGTACCTTTTTACATAGTCTGGAGTTGTACTTTATGGGATATTTTCGTATTCCCGTATGATCTCCTTTGCAGCTGCATACTTCGTCCGCCAGTGCTTTAGCTGCATTGGATCCGGCGTGACGGAAGAAAGCCGTGTTTCATCTGAATTATGGGCGAGATCCGCAATCTTTACCTTACGAGCCAGCGGATTTTCGCAAAGTCTGCGCACATAATCCAGATAATCATCGGAAGGAGCGTGTGTAAGCAGCTGGACTGCCTCTGTGATCTCTCTTGGGAATTCCGCTTCCAGATCAGGAAGAGTCAGGGCAGTATCTTCCAGAACGTCATGAAGCAGGGCAATGCAGGTGGTAGTTTCATCTGTCATTTGTTCTGCAAGATGAACCGGGTGAAGAATATAAGGAACCCCACTTTGGTCATATTGTCCTTCGTGTGCTTTATATGCAATTTTTATGGCTTTTATGGTTAAGGGAGTATAGACCATAGTTTATTCTGCAGGCGCAGCCTCCGTGTCTGTATTTAATGGAGTAAAAGCTGCCAGAATTTCATCTGCTTCTGCTGTGGTATCTGTGGTGTATGATAAAATAATGGAGACAAACTTTCCTCCCTGTTTGCGGGTACAATATTTCTGAAGAACTTCATAGTCATTGACTGCCACACTTGTTTCCATAATACGGAAATCCTGTCCGGCAATCTGTATATCGGTTACGTCTGAATAAGTATAGCCCATCCCGGTAGCGTCCAACATCTGCTGTGCAGCCAGAAAATACTGGTCGACAGTCATATTCTCCAGAGAAGCATCCTCAACAACTAAGGAAACATTAGGAAAACCAGAGATAGAAGAAGCCATCATTTCATAAACGGTTCCTGACAGGGCGTCATCTCCAAGTTCCACGCCGGAAGATTCTTCCAGGGTGGTCTGTCCCTGCTTCATAACAGACTGAAGCTCTTCCTCTGTATTCATGACTACTGTTTCCGGTGGTGTGAATTTCAGATTCAGCCATTCACTCTGAAAATCAGTGTCTGTGATGGTGCCTTTTTCATAAGGGGAATCAGAAGTATCTGTAGCACTCTGTGTATGTGTCTCTTGTTCATTATCTGCTGCATCAGCTGTCTGTGAGGTCTCCTCCGCCAGTACTGGGACAACAGCACCGGTGCAAAGGGAAAAAGCCAGCACAGCCGGTATTAGTAAGCTCTTTTTTCTTCGCATGAATTCGGTATCCTCCTAAGATTTATAATGTCAGAAAAGTTTGATGCGTTTGTTGAATAAAGATGGGGATGAAATATCCCACAAATTGTGATGCACATTTTGCAGAAAGCCTTTTTTAAACATGCTCTGATGTCGTGAAACTATTATAGCAAATTCGAAATTACTTTCCTAGTGATAAAAGGTAGAAAAAAACGTGAAAAAATTGTGAAGGGTTACTGTTTCAAGCGAAAATTGCAGAGCGCCTGCGCTGTTACTGTTCATTTCGTTCACAGTAACGCGCTTCGCGGAACGTTACCAGTGAGCAGTAACGCTGCGCTACTGTCCTGTTTGGTGATTTGCTGTGGGGAGTTGCGTTTCCTGTCATATTTCGTTATAATAAAAACCAAAGACTCAAAAACAGATTTTTACCGATTGACAACTTATTATACAAGGAGTTTCTATATGAGCTTTTGGAATACCCTGAAACAGAAATTACGAAGCTTTATTCCGGTAAGCCGCACCTATATGGACAATAAGCTGCGTGAACTGGAAAAAGAGAATAAACGCCAGGAAAAAATCCTCCTGGAGCTTCAGAAAAACAGCCAGTCCATGCTGGAGCTGAAGGAATATGTGTCACAGGAACTGCATCGCCGGGACGACTGGGGAAAGCGGGCTGCACAGGTGCAGCGTGAAGCGAAAGAACGCCAGATCTGGGTGATCAAATGTCCTGCTCCTGAGGAAAAAAAGATCCGTTGGGGCGATTATGCGTATGCCGTTGCCTTGAAACGCTACCTGGATCGAATGGGAATGTACACTATAATTGACCTGCACGAAGACTGGGACTGTGAAGTAAACGCAGATGTGGTTCTTGTACTTCGAGGCTGCGAATTTTACCGTCCGGATCGTCGGAACACCAAATGCCTCTACATTATGTGGAATATCAGCCACCCGGAGATGGTTACTCAAGAAGAATACCAGCTCTATGATATTGTATGCGTAGGTTCCCGCCATTATGTCAGGGAGCTTCAGGCGAAGCTTACGGTTCCTGTTTATCCATTGCTTCAGTGTACAGACACTGAGCTTTTTTACCCGGATCAGGCAGCTGAATGCAGCCGTGGAAAAGATTATTTATTTATTGGAAATTCCCGTGGTGTGGCCCGCCCATGTGTATTATGGGCAGCACAGGATAAGCTTCCGCTGAAAATCTGGGGTGCCGGCTGGAAAGCCATGTTAGGCCCAGATAAGACCATGGTACAGGACGTTTTTATCGAAAACAGCCAGATTCCAGCCCTTTACCGAAGTGCCCGCGTCACATTGAATGACCACTGGAAAGACATGTTGGATTACCAGTTTGTGAATAATCGCATTTTCGACGCCCTGGCCTGCGGTCTCCCAGTAATATCTGACTGCTGCGATGAGCTCAGGGAAATCTTTCCGGAAGCAGTGCTGTACTATAGCAATAAAGAAGAATTCCACCAGTGCGTGAAGGAAATTGAGAACAACTATGAAGAAGTGAAAGCAAAAGTCGACGAGCAGTGGCCGGTGATTAAGGAGAAATATTCTTTTGAGACGAGAGCGCGAGAACTGGTGGAGATTGTGGAGAAACACAGAACGGAGAATTCATGGCTTCAATAAAAACAATATCAAAAATTTTGATCATTATACCAGCTTACAATGAAGCTGGATGCATAGAAAAGGTAGTAGACAATCTGGAAAGGAATTATCCTCAATATGATTACGTGGTGATCAATGATGGCTCCACCGATGACACCCGTAAGATATGTGCCCGCCGCGGTTATAATTTCATGGATCTTCCTGTAAACACCGGACTTTCCGGCGCGATCAAAAGCGGTATGCGCTATGCGAACTATTATGGATATGATTACGTTCTCCAGCTGGACGGCGATGGTCAGCATGATCCAAAGTATATAGAGGATATGATTACGGAGATGGAGCGGACCGGTTGTGATATTGTGATTGGGTCCAGATTTAAGACCAAACGCAAGCCTGTTAATTCCAGAATGATTGGAAGCCAGCTGCTTACCTACGCCATCATGATAACCACAGGCGGGAAATATATTGGAGATGTAACTTCCGGAATGCGCCTTTTTAATAAGCGCATGATCAAACGCTTTGGCTACGATATCAATTACAGTCCGGAACCGGATACCCTGGCATACCTTTTGAATTGCGGGGTAAAGATTGAAGAAGTGCAGGTAGAAATGCACGAGCGAATTGCCGGAACCAGCTACCTGGATTTCAAAAATTCCATTTGGTATATGATGAAAATGTTCTTTTCTATTTTTATTTTTCAATGGGTGCGTAAACGAGAGAAAGGAGACAAAAAATGAGCGACACGCTGAAAGGTTTACTTATTATTGCCTCTGTTCTGACTGTTGGATGGATTCTTCGAAAAATCCGAAAAAATAAAGTCAAAATGGAGGACGCTATTTTCTGGATTTTTTTCGCGGCCATTTTACTTTTGCTGGCAATCTTTCCGGAAATTTCCTATGAATTGTGTCGTATATTCGGAATTATGTCACCAAGTAATCTGGTGTTTCTGGTGATCATTTTCCTGCTGGTAGAAAAAATATTTACCTTATCTATTATTGTATCTCAGCTGGAAGACAAGATTGGAGTGTTATCAGCAGAAGTTGCGCTTCGTTCCAAGGCTGAGAATAAGAAGATTGATAAAGTAGATGAGAAAGAGACGTTATTGGAACGGGAAGAAGTAGAAAAGCAGGAGATAGAGGCTGAAATTGGTATTGGAGAGGGAAGATGACCAATGGTTTCTTTAAAAATCATTCCAGCAATCTGTACTCCCCACTTTGGGGGATATTTTGCAGAAAGCCTTTTTCAAACATGTTCTGGAATGAATATATCTAAAAGTTTATAGAGAAAATGAAAAATATGGGATTAAAGAATTTTGATAATAGTAATAAAATAAATCTTCATACATTTGCAGTATGCGCGTACGGTGAGAGTCCGTATTTGGAAGAATGTGTACAGTCTCTTCTGGCGCAGAAAGTCAGAACCAGAATTCTGATCGCGACTTCAACTCCCAATTCATATATATATGGAATTGGTGAGAAGTATGGAATACCTGTTCATATAAACCACGGTGAAAAAGGTCTGGCTGGAGACTGGAATTTTGCCTATAGCTGTGCAACAACACCGCTTGTAACCCTCGCTCATCAGGATGACAGATATTATGTAAACTATACGGAGGATGTACTGGCAGCTGCGAAGAAATGTCGTCATCCTCTTATTATTTTTACAGACTATAATGAACTTCGAAATGGAAAAACGGTGACAACTAACCGGCTTCTTAAGGTGAAACGTCTGCTTCTGACTCCTCTGAAACTGACTTGCTTTTGGAAAAACCGTTTTGTTCGAAGGAGAATTCTCTCCATAGGATCGGCTATCTGTTGCCCTGCAGTCACCCTTGTAAAAGAAAATCTGGACAGTTTTTCCTTTAAAAATAACATGAAAAGCAACATTGACTGGCAGGCATGGGAAGAAATTTCCAGGCGAAAAGGCGAGTTTGCATACACTGCAAGGGCAGGAATGGAGCACCGGATCCATCAGGAATCCACAACCTCGGAACTGATTGAGGAAAACGGAAGAAGAGCGGAAGACTTATATATGTTCCGGAAATTTTGGCCGGGGTGGGTTGCGAAAATGATTGAGAAGGTTTACCAGAAGAGTGAAGAATCTAATGAGGTGTGAAGAGAATTAAGGAGAAAATCATGCCGGAAGTATCTGTCATTATTCCAGTATATAATAGTGAAAAATATGTAGAAAAATGTATCTGCTCGGTTATGGCGCAGACTTTACCCGAACTGGAAATCATTATAATCAATGATGGGAGTATAGATGAAAGCGGGAAAATTCTGCGTAAATTGGCGCAGAAAGACAGCCGGATTATTCTGTTAGAACAGGAAAATAAAGGCGTGGCAGCAGCCAGAAACCTGGGTGTAGAGAAAGCGACCGGAAAATACCTTACATTTGTGGATGGAGACGATTACCTGCAGGAAGACTATATTGAAAAAATGTACAGTCTTGCGGAAAAAGAAACTCTTGATATGGTAATATGTGGCCTGACTTATGTGGACGAAGGTGGAAAAGAGCTGAATAAGATTATTCCGGGTGTGTATAAACGTTTGGAAAATGAGGAGTGGACATTCCGAATTTCAGCAGTATGTTCCCATTTATACAAACGGGAACTGTGGGAAAAGTATGACGTGAAATTTCAAAGCGGTGAGCGAGGGGAGGATATGCCGGTTTCTTTGTTTTTTTCTGCTGTATGTCCAAGAATCGCTACCTTGCCGGAATGCGGGTATTATTATGTGCAGCACGCATCGTCAGCGGTTCACAATTTCAAAGGTTTGGAAAAATACTCTCTTCCGTATAAAGGCCTGGAAAATACTTTAACCAGAGTAAATAAAATTGGAATTCAGAACAGTCCGGAATTCTATGAGCTGTTTGTTATGAGGATTTTTGCAACCTGTCTGTTTCAGCTCGCCCCGGAAGCAAGATGGGAGAAAATCAGGGAATTGTGCGATTATATCAGCTGTACGGTAAATATGTATTTTCCAGCTTATTGGAAAAACAGTAAAGCAAAGCTAAATGCAAAGGTTGACATTCCATTTATGCAGAAAGTAGCAGTAAAAGTATTGATGCTTTTATTAAAAACGAAACTTCTTAGGCCCTTTGGCTGGCTGATCAGTAAAAAAAAATAACAAAAAAGATTGTGTGGCGTGCTATTTCCAATGCTTCATATTTTAAATGTTGAAGTAAAATTTCAGTAGAAATATTAAGAGGAAAACAAATGGAATACGTAAGCTTTGTGATATTACATTATAAAGATTATTCAGTAACGGATACCTGTGTCAGGTCTATATTGGCAATGGAACAGCAGGAACGTATCCGGATTGTGATCGTAGACAACGACATTCAGAAAAAAGAAAAAGACAGACAGGAACTGCTCCAAAAATATCAGGGGAATTCCAGAATCAAGGTTTTGCAGATAAAAGAAAATGGCGGCTTTTCTTATGCAAATAATCAAGGGTATCAGTACGCCAGAGAACATTTTGGGAAAAGCTATATCATTGTTTTGAATAATGACATTGAATTTACACAAAAAGACTTTATCAGCAGACTGGAAAAAAGTTATGTAAATAATCAATGCTATGTTCTGGGTCCCGATGTGATCAGGCAGAGTACCGGTGAACATCAGAACCCAATGGATACCAGACTTAGAACCAAAGAAGAAGCAGAATATACTATAAAAATGAACCGCCTGGCGTTACGTTTTTATCCAGTCATGTATCCTGTTGTTTACCATATGCTTCAAAAAGCGGAAAAAAACAAGATAGAAAATCAGAAACAACATATGACACTTTATAGTCAGCTTCAGAAAAATATTGTCCCTTTTGGCGCCTGTCTTATTTTTACTCCATCATTTGTCGAAAAAGAAGAAAAAGCCTTTGAGCCGGAAACCCGGTTTTTCTACGAAGAATATATACTGGCGCTGCGCTGTCAGCGAAAAGGCTATAATATTGTGTATGATCCTTCCATGTCGGTGAAACATGAAAGCGGTGCAGCAACCAAGAAAAGCTATGGGACAGAAAAGAAGCGGATTCGGTTTATGATGGAGAAGACTGTGGGGGCGTGTGAGGTTTATTTGGAGATGCTGGGAGAAGAGTAAGTCTGAGAGATACTTTTTCATGTGGTTTTCTTGCGTTTTATATACATATATGATAAGATAACTTCGATTTAAAAGGACAAATATTTGAAATGATCAGGTGGAATACATGAAAAAATGGTGTGAGAAATTGAAAGGAAATTTATTTTTTGTTAGTCAGTTTGCATTGGATGATTTTAAAACAAAATATGCCGGTTCTGTGTTGGGATTTTTCTGGGCATTTGTTCAGCCGGTTATTACGGTATTAATATACTGGTTCATCTTTCAGATTGGATTCAAAAATGGAGATGTAGACGGCTATCCATTCATATTATGGCTGGTATCCGGCTTATTGCCATGGTTTTTTGTAAGTGATTCTATTACAAATGCAACTTCAAGCTTAGTAGAATACAGTTATCTTGTAAAAAAGGTTTTGTTTAATATTAATATATTGCCAGTTGCAAGAGTTGTATCTGTGTTTTTTGTACAATTATTTTTAATTGGTTTTACAGCGATATTATTTATCGTATATGGACAGATGCCAAGTGTGTATTGGTTACAGTTAGTTTATTATATTGTCTACATGCTTCTTGTATGCATTGGAATATCGTATTTCACTGCATCACTTTTTGTTTTTTTTAGGGATGTCGTTCAAATCGTATCCATTGTTCTACAGATTGTTTTCTGGATAACACCGATTGTATGGCAGATGAGTATTTTTGATGAAAAGGTACAGTGGGCACTGAACTTTAATCCTTTGTTTTATCCGGTACGAGGCTATCGTGACGCATTGATGAGTGGAAAATGCTTTTGGGAATATGGATTCGGATGGAATTTGTATTATTGGCTGATTGCGTTGGCTTTTTGTTTAATAGGAATGAGCTGCTTCAAAAAATTAAAACAGCATTTTGCTGACGTATTATAGAAGTGAGGATATTAGGAATGCAAAATTATGCAGTGAATATAGAAAATTTGAATAAAACATATCGCTTATATAATAAACCGTCTGATCGTGTAAAGGAAGCGTTAGGCTTTGGCAAGAAGCAGAGTAAAACTTTTGAGGCGCTTAAGGATGTAAGCTTCAATGTGAAAAAGGCGAGACAGTGGGGATTATCGGAACGAATGGTGCCGGTAAATCTACTTTGCTGAAAATTGTAACCGGAGTTTTAAGTCCGACAGCAGGAAATATTCAGATAGAAGGTAAGGTTTCTGCTTTATTGGAACTTGGAGCTGGCTTTAATGAAGAATATTCTGGAATAGAAAATATATATTTGAATGGCCGTATGATGGGTTATTCACGTAAGGAAATGGATGAGCGCCTTAACGGAATCGTAGAATTTGCGGATATTGGAGACTTTATCAATCAGCCGGTGAAAACTTACTCAAGCGGTATGTTTGCACGTTTGGCTTTCGCAGTTGCGATTAATGTGGAACCAGATATTCTTATTGTAGATGAAGCACTGAGTGTTGGAGACATTTTCTTCCAGAACAAGTGTTTTAAAAAATTTGATGAGTTAAAACGAAATGGCGTTACGATTCTTTTTGTATCTCATGATATCGGAAGTGTACGCCAGATGTGTTCCAGAGTTTTATGGCTTGATCATGGTACGGTCAGAGCCTTTGGCGAAGCTGCGCATATTTGTGATATGTATATGGACGAAAAGCGAAAATCAGCAGAATATGTGGCCGGACATATTCAGGATGAAGTTGCAGGGAATGTCTTCATGGAAAAAATTGATGAAGAGAGAAAATATCCCAAGATCAGTTTTGTGGAGGATCGTTTTCACAATGACAGTGTGGCAATCCGTTCTCTGTTTTTTACAGATTCCGAAGATAAAGCGGTAAATCGACTGTACGTTGATAAAACTTATCGAACTCATGTAGTAATTGAGTGTATGAAAGATGCACCAAGCCTGATTGTTGGATTTGTGTTGGAGAATAACAAAGGACTTCCTCTGTTTGATATTAACAATTTTATTAATCAGGGCGAAGTGGTCAACGGAAAGAAAAATGACATTATTGAGATCGTGTACGAATATACATTGCCGCGTATCATGAATGGTGTTTATCTGGTAGGAGCAGCGGTAGGTCAGGGTACACAGTCTAAGCATGAAATGCTTACCTGGCTTCATGGTATTATGGAACTGGAAGTCGTAAATCAAGGTTACAATTCTTCTTATATTGAAATTCCAAGCAAGATCAGAGCCTTTTCTAATCGACAGGAAAATGTAATGTTTTTATAGAATTTGTGGGTAAAATATGGATATTGTAATTGTTACATATAATTCTGAAAAATGGATAAAAAGGTGCCTGGATTCTCTGCTGAAGGCAAAGGCACTTTCTTCAGATCTGAAGTTGTTTTTTGTGGATAATCATTCCAGTGATCAGACGGTAGAATTGCTGACTGCTCATAAAAAGAAATACGACTTCAGCCGTTTTGAGATTATTCAGCAGGAACAGAATCAGGGTTTTGGAAATGCTAATAATCTGGGAGCATCCTTTGGAAAGGATGAAATTGTTTGCTTTTTGAACGTTGATACAGAGGTATTCGAAGATACTTTTAAGCGGCTGGAAGAGATAATTGCAGAGTCATCGAAAGAAATCGGAGCCTGGGAATTCAGACAGCTGCCATATGAGCATCCCAAAATTTATGATCCTGTTACTGGCATTACAAGTTGGATGTCCGGAGCAGCATTTGCAGTACGCAGAGAAATTTTTGAAAAACTTCAGGGGTTTGATAAAAATATTTTTATGTATGCGGAGGACGTGGATTTCAGTTGGCGTCTGAGAGCATCCGATTACAAAATTAAATATTGTCCGACTGTGAAAATAATGCATTATTCGTACGAAAGCATTGGAGCGGTGAAGCCGGCGCAGTATGTAAATTCTCTGATTAATAATCTGCTGCTGCGATATCGTTTTGGCAGCTTTTCCGATGTGATGAGAGGCTATTTTCAGTTTGCAATAGTGTTTTTTTTACATCGGGCCCCCTATCCGGGAGCAAAAAAACAATTGCTTCAGGCTTTTGCGGCACATTTTTCATGTATCTCTTCTTTTAATAATAAAAGTTATGCCAGGGCGCAGGTGGGACAGTTCCTGGAGTGGGATTATGAAATTACGCGTGACAATAAAATCCAAACACAGAAGGATTGTGAATTTTGTCCTTTGGTTTCCATTATTGTGCGAACCTGTCAGCGTGCAGAAGTTTTAAGAGAAGCGTTGATCAGCATCCGAAATCAGACGTATTCCAATATAGAGGTTATAGTGGTGGAAGATGGTGAGGCTTCTGCTGAAAAAATGATCGTAGAAGAATTTTCAGATTTGAATATCCGATATTATTCCACCGGAAAGAAAGCCGGACGTTCAGAAGCGGGAAATCTTGCATTATCGAAAGCAGCCGGGGAATATATTAATTTTCTGGACGATGATGATATCTTTTTTGCGGATCATGTAGAAACCCTGGTACAGGCTTTGGCGCAGAACAGAAAATATCTTGCAGCATATGCATTTGGATTTGAGACTCCGGTTGTTGTAGAAAGCACCTCTCCGTACAAATACCATATTAAAGCTTATAATAAGCGATATACGACTGCATTTGATGAAGTAGAGCTGTGTTATCATAATTTTATACCAATACAATGCATTATGTTCTCGAGACGTCTTTATGAAGAATTTGGGGGCTTTGACAGCTCACTGGATTATCTGGAGGACTGGGATTTATGGGTAAGGTATGCACAAAGGACAAAGTATATTTGTGTGGAAAAAACAACATCTTTGTATAGAGTTCCTTTTGAACAGAAGATTCAGAAAGAACGACAGCATCAATTAGACGAGGCATTAAAAACAGTACGAAAAAAACACGAATCCTATGAGATTCCTGTGAGTGCAGCAAGACTGGCTGTATATGGAAAAAAACGAATATGGGAGAAATAATAATGAAATTACAAATTCAATCTGTAATTTATGGAAATCAGGTAGACGCTTTGGTGAAAGCAATGAAAGCCCTTCAGCAGGCTGTAAAAGTCTATCACAGACGCGTGGGAGATCTGCAGGTGAGGCTTATTTATGGTGACTCTACACCAACTCCTGTTCTGGATGAAAAAACACAGAAAGATATCCGTGAAATGCTGAAGGCGGAAATTGAATTTGAATATAAAGTATTTGGATTTAATTCCGGAACTGCCAAAGGTCATAATCTGATGGCTGAGAATACAGATGCTGATATTATGATGATCATGAATCCAGATGTTATTTTGGAGCCAACCTGTCTGTGTAAGCTGATGGAACCTCTTAAACTGAAAGAGGTTGGAATGGTGGAGGCAAGACAGACTCCGCTGGAGCATGCAAAGGAATATAATACAAAAACAGGAGAAACGGAATGGGCATCTACTGCCTGTACTGTGTTTAAAACAGAGGTATACAATAAAATAAATGGTTTTGATGCAGAAACCTTCTTTTTATATTGTGATGACCTGGATTTTTCCTGGCGTGTGCGCTTGGCTGGTTATAAAATCATTTATATGCCATCCGCTATTGTATATCATGCTAAAAATCTGTCCTTATCAGGAACCTGGCAGCCTACATCCGCAGAAATATATTATTCTGCAGAAGCAGCCATGCTTCTTGCCTATAAATGGTCAAATCCGGAAAGGGCAGAAAAGCTTTGCCAGCAGTATCTGACTCATGGTGGTGAAAGCGAAAAAAAAGCAGCGCAGGAATATCGTAAAAGAGAAAAAGAGGGTACTTTACCCCAAATGATAGATCCAGAACATAAAATCGGAAGATTTTTAGGGGATGAATATTGTAAGATGCGATTTAAGTTTAATCACTAATTGCTTTGAGGAAATGAGTATGAATAATAAAAATAATAATAGTTGGAAAGATATTATTGGTGAATTTTCAGCGAACAGTAATGTTGGGCTGTATTTAAAAGGATTAGAGCATTTAAATACAGAAGAAAACCAGAAATTATACGAAGAGAAATATCTTCCTGTCATTCAAGGTGAAAAAAAGGAAAATTCTCCTTTTTTAAGCGTTATTATCCGTACGCAGGGAAAGAGAGAGCAGGGATTGCGCGAAGCCCTGCTGTGTCTGCAGGCGCAGGAATGCCAGGACTTTGAAATATTATTGATTGCGCATAAAGCTGATGAAGAACATGGTAAGTTGATCGAAGAAATTCTGGAAGATCAGGAAGAGGAATTCAGAAAGAAAATAAGATTCTTTCGTCTGAATGAAGGAACCAGAACAACTCCGCTGAATTATGGTTTTTCCCATGCGTGGGGCAAGTATGCAGCTGTTTTTGATGATGATGATATTCTTTTCTCAAACTGGGTAGAGGAATTTAAAAAGTGTGCAGAAGAAAACGAGGGCCGTATTCTTCATTCTTTTGCATTTGCACAGGACTGGGAAAATCTGGAAAAACTGGGATATTGTGCAGTGGCTGCTCCGTCTGCAAACTACTGTGTTCCCTTTAATTTGATCAATCAGTTATCTGTTAACAGATGCCCATTGATGACTCTGGCGTTTCCTGTAAATATTTTTCAGAAGGCAGGAATTATATTCAACGAAAGCCTTAATGTGACAGAAGATTGGGAATATTTTATGAGAACCGCTTTTTTATGCGGCGTTTCCGATATTGAAGCACCGACAGCAATCTACAGATTCTGGAAAAACATTGAAACATCTGCCACCTTGCATGATCAGGAAAATTGGGATGCAACGTATCATTCTGTACAAGAGACTTACAACAGTCAGAATATTATTCTGCCGGCAGGAAATATCAGAAGAATCATAGAGCTGTCAACAGCTGGTGCAGCTCAGAATCTTGTAAATGCCAATGGCGAAATGGTAAGTCAACTTTTCTTCAGTAAAGGTGAAAGGTTTAGCAATAATCAGGTGATTCAGGCCGTGAATAAGGCAGAAGCACCGCAATTTGACATCTGGTTTCTATTTGAAGAAAAAACAAATGATTTAACAGCAATGCGATTCGATTTATGTGAAGAAGGACTGTTTATGCTGAAAAATTTCAGTGTGGATATCTGGTTTACAAACGGAGAGAAAAAAGTACTTACGTTAGAGGATTGTGTACATAACGGCCTGGAGACGAAAGAGGGAGTATTTTTCATTAACTCAGATCCGGAAATCGTGTGGGAACTTAAAGATGAAAGACTGCTCGATGTTGTGAATGTGAAAGGGGAATTTGAACGGCGGGTGAAAACCAAAGGATGGGTGAATACGCTGCTGAATATTTTCCCATTGAAAAAATGTTTTAAAAAGAGAAAACTACATAACAAAGGGTATTTTTAGATCAGGAGGGTAAGATAATGAAAGTATTGGTAACTGGTGCTGCTGGCTATATGGGAAAATATGTAGTAAAAGAATTGTTGGGAAAAGGTCATGAGGTTTATGCAATTGACTTTAACCATAAGGAAATTGACTCAAGAGCTGAAATTCTGGATGTGGATATATTTTCCGGTGATGACAGAATTTATGAAAAGGTAAAATGTCCTGATTTATGTATTCATTTAGCATGGCAGGATGGATTTGTGCATAATTCACCAAAGCATATGGAAAACTTATCAAAGCATTTTACATTTCTGAAGAATTTAATTGATGGCGGCTGCAAAAGAATCGCAGTTATGGGAACCATGCATGAGATTGGATTCTGGGAAGGTGCAGTGGATGAAAATACTCCGTGTAATCCATTATCACAGTATGGTATTGCAAAAAATGCATTGAGACAGTCTCTTTTACTGCTAACCCAGAATTCAGATGTGAAGATTTACTGGTTAAGAGCATATTACATTCTGGGAGATGACAGACGAAACAGTTCTATTTTCACAAAGCTGCTTCAGGCAGTAGAAGATGGAAAAGAAGAATTTCCATTTACTTCAGGTGAAAACAAATATGATTTCATTGACATAAAAGATCTTGCAATGGAAATCGTAGCTGCAAGCACACAGGATGAAATTACTGGAATTATAAATGTCTGCACAGGAAATCCAGTTGCTCTGAAAGATAAGGTGGAAGCATTCATTAAAGAAAAGGGACTTCCGATTAAATTGAAATATGGAGCATTTCCTGACAGACCTTATGATTCCAAGATTATTTATGGCGATAGCACGAAAATAAATAAAATTTTAATGACAACAGGGAAATAACATTATAAAAGGATGTGATCGTGTGGAATTCGGAAATGGAAAAAAGAATCAGTTAGTATGGCGCTCGTCTGAAAACAGATATCATAATGAGGAATTCAAAGTGAATGAAGATAATGACAATGTAAATGTTGCGATACTTGCACGCCAGGTAAATGCAGAAAGTACAGTGCTTGATATTGGCTGCGGTGAGGGCAAATTTGGTGCTATGCTACTGAATAAAAAATGCCAATTATATGGAATCGATATTGATTCAGAAGCATGTCGAAATGCATCGGAAAAATATAAATATAATAAGATATTCTGCACAAATATTGAAGCGCCTGATTATGCGGATGAAGGATTTGCAGAATTAGAAAGTCTGTCTTTTGAATTTGACTATATTGCCTTGATCGACATTCTTGAACATGTAATAAATCCTACAAGGGTTATTGAAAACTCAGTCAGATACTTGAAAGATAAAGGGAAAATCCTGATCAGTGTTCCAAATGTGAATAATGCAGATATATTTTTAAATTTGCTTAATGATCATTTTAATTATCGCGAAGCGGGTGTGCTGGATAATACACACACGAAATATTTTACCAGACATTCTTTTATTGAGTGGATCGAAGATATTAATAGTACAGCAGACTTTGCACTGGATTGTGAATATATAGGAAGTACTTTCGGGGAAACCGAGTTTATGCAGGAAGTGGAGAAAAAGTATCCAAACGTGTATGAACTGATTCAGTTAAATCCATGGTTTAATGCGATTCAGCATTTGTTTGTACTGACCTATTATAAAAACAAAAAAGAGGCAAACACCAATCATCTAGAAGGACTTTTACAGGAAAAGGGTAATAATCTTGTAGGAAAGCTGAATCAGGTGCTTGATTTTTCAGGGGCAGATTTGCAGGAAAAGGATTTTTCAATGCTTCCAAATGAGAGAAGAACTTTAAAAGAGCAAGTCTTTGTATCAGAAGAAGGATGGAAAAAGTGTGCAGATGAGTTAAAGAAAGCGAAAGCCTTTGAGGAAAAAAATCAGAGAGACATTGATGAATTAAAGCAAGCATTAGAGCAATCGCAGCAAATGGTGAGTGAAAAAAATGCGGAGCTTAAAAATGTAGAGGATAAATTGGCGCAAAGTACAGCCGCACTGGAAGAAACTCGTGTTGAGTGGAAAAAGTGTGCAGGGGCATTGGAAGAAACCCGTACCGAATGGAAAGAATGTGCGGAAGCATTGGAAAATGCGAAAAAAGGCTGGGGAGAATGCGCGGAAGCATTAGAAAATGCGAAAAAAGGCTGGAAAGAATGTGCGGAAGCGTTAGAAAGTGCGAAAAAAGGCTGGAAAGAATGTGCGGATGCATTAGAACAGGAAAGAAAATCAAAGTGATGTATCCACATAAGTGAAATATAAGAGGAAATGGAGAAAGAAATTATTTAATGGCGAGGGAGAAAAGAGACAATAATTTTAATATCATTAGGTTTGTTGCTGCAATAATGGTTATGGCTGGACATATGGCATATATTGGTGGCTATACCCTTCCTACATTATGGGGAGAAGGAATTCAGGCGCTCGGAGTAAAAATCTTCTTTTTGATTGGTGGATTTCTTATTGCGAAAAGCTGGGAATCAGATTCTAATCCGGTACGGTATATGACGAAAAGAGTTTTTAGAATTTTTCCTGCGCTTATTGCATTTACATTAGTTGCTGCTTATGTGATTGGACCAATCCTGTCAACACTTACAATCAACGAATATTTTCAGTCACCACTGGTTAGAAATTATCTGCGAAATATATTGTTATTTCCAGCATATTCACTGCCGGGAGTGTTTGAAACAAATCCATATCCCAATGCAGTAAATGGTTCATTATGGACTCTGCCTATAGAATTCGCAATGTATATTTTGGTTCCGATTATTTTGATTCTTGCAGGAAAAAAAAAGGAGAAGAGATATTCTTTTGCTTTTGTTTCTGTGATTACCGTTGTATTATGTTGTCTACAAATGGTAAAACTTTTGTATCATCCTGAATGGCGTTGTGTCATATATGGGACAGATATATGGGCTGCGATGGAACTGATTCCGTGGTATCTGATTGGAGTGTTATTCACTTTTCCATGTATGCAGAAATTGTTAAATATTCAAGTAAGTATTTTGGCAGCCTTCCTGTTGTCCTGTCTGAACCCAGGATCGCTTACCTTTTGTATATTAAAATATGTGACATTTTCATATACAATATTCTCCTTTGCATTGGTGGAAAAACCGACCTTTGCAAAATGCTTTTCGCAGGCTGATATATCATATGGATTATATTTATATGGTTTTTTTGTGCAGCAGATCATAGTATATCTGTTTAATAAAAGCAGCATTGTAATAGGAGAAATTTGGTTGTTGGTATTTTGTATTGGCATTACATGCATAATAGCGCTGCTTTCTTTTTTATGCGTAGAAAAGCCGATGCAGCAGCTAAGCAAGAAAATATTGGCCAGATTATAGAAAATGCATAATTATATTAGACTTTTGTTCGTCGATTATCTATGTAAAAACTATATAGTAATCGACGCTGGTTATTATGGATAGCTCTGTAAATCTTGGAAGTAGTACACGTTTTCCCATATTTACATGAATTAGAATACAATGCTGATATGGAATAATTTGATTAATTATACGATAGGGGTTGGAATGATAATTGAAGAATGTAATTTGACATTTGATCCCGATATGCTGGTGAATATCAACTCGTATAGAGAATATCATCCCAAAGAACATTTTTCCACTCTTGCCCGCCGATTACCAATGTAGTAAAATAAACCTACATGGTAATCGGCGGTTTGTTATTATGGAGGGGTTATTTCATGGGCAGATTTGTAAATCTTGGCAATAACGCGTTTCAGACTGCACTTACTATTTATAGTCACAAATTTATTATATGGGAGAAAGAAGTATGAAACAACGTATTCAATGAATTGATGTTGCAAAATGTTTTGGAATGTTTTTTATTTATTTAGGACACTATGGAGTTGTGACAGGAAATGCATATAATTGGGTTTTTAGTTTTCACGTATGTTTATTTTTTTATTTGTCTGGATGCCTTGAAAATTTTAATCATAAAACAATATTAGAAAATATTCAAAAAAAGGTTATTAATATTTTAATTCCTTTTTTCTTTTTCGCTATATTAGGCATTCTATATAATGCTGTATTGATAAATACAAATGTTTATATACACGAGAATTTAATGCTTTTATTAAAAGGGGATATTCGAAATCATATAAATTTTGGGGGCGGATTATGGTTTCTTTCTTGTCTGTTTGTTATTGAAATATTATTTTCTTTTATAAAGAAAATGAATAAAAAAATTATTATATTTATTACATGCTTAATTTTATTTATGTTCTCACAGTTTTTGATTTCTCCACCTCCCACCGTACAACCAAGTTGGTATTGGAATATTGATAGTGCATTATACTATACTATTTTTTATTGTATAGGATTTATTACATATGAGCCGGTCCTTAAACTTTTTAGAAGTAAGAAATCACTTGTAAAATGGATTTCAAATATTGCTCTGCTATTATGTTTTATATATTCGTTTTCCCTATTTTGGCAAAATAATTTATTGTCTAAAATAATTGGATTAAATGATATAATTGGAAAGATGTTTGAAATTATCACTCCGCTTCCTTCTATATTTTTAGTTCTTAGAGTTTCGTATTTTCTATCGGGTGTAGAAATATTGGAACGATTAGGAAGAGCATCTTTGTATTTGTGTGGAAATGAATTTATAATAAAGGAATTGGTTCCGCAGATTCTTGGTATATTCAACATTTCAATAACTATAAGTACTACAATTCAAGCATACATATATTGCTTTTTGCTATTATGTCTTGTAGAAAAATTGTTAATGCCATCTGAAAAATTAATTATAGAAAAATTGCAAAATGAAACTTCTTCTTTAGTTAAAATGTTGTTACAGTGTAAATGATTGTAAGTGTCTTAAAACATGGTGTAGTGACTCCAGACGTTTCTCCTGATATAATGTAATATAGTGGTTTTGAGTCACTTACGAAAAATCACACGTCGGAAAAAGAAGGGAATGAAGGACTTTATCCGTGGAATCATAGAGGAAAATCAGGGCGGTTTTGAGAACAGCCGGGGGAAATATGTTGACAGGTATGATGTATACGGTATGATAGTGGTGCTAGAATATAAATAGTACAAGCCAAAATGAGAAATT
>OHJX01000010.1_pt1 | contig 231394 bp, 183 predicted proteins | sample 1568671 | NCBI WGS metagenome assembly OHJX01 (sample SAMEA3879589, study PRJEB24766) | human gut metagenome | biome: human-associated habitat; feature: feces | place: USA | collected 1985/1987 | reverse complement strand
TTAAACCACATGTTCCTCCGCTTGTGCGGGCCCCCGTCAATTCCTTTGAGTTTCACCGTTGCCGGCGTACTCCCCAGGTGGAATACTTAATGCTTTCGCTTGGCCGCTTACTGTATATCGCAAACAGCGAGTATTCATCGTTTACTGTGTGGACTACCAGGGTATCTAATCCTGTTTGATACCCACACTTTCGAGCATCAGTGTCAGTTGCAGTCCAGTGAGCTGCCTTCGCAATCGGAGTTCTTCGTGATATCTAAGCATTTCACCGCTACACCACGAATTCCGCCCACCTCTACTGTACTCAAGACTGACAGTATCAACTGCAATTTTACGGTTGAGCCGCAAACTTTCACAACTGACTTACCAGTCCACCTACGCTCCCTTTAAACCCAATAAATCCGGATAACGCTCGGATCCTCCGTATTACCGCGGCTGCTGGCACGGAGTTAGCCGATCCTTATTCATATAATACATACAAAACAGTATACATACTGCACTTTATTCTTATATAAAAGAAGTTTACGACCCATAGAGCCTTCATCCTTCACGCTACTTGGCTGGTTCAGGCTAACGCCCATTGACCAATATTCCTCACTGCTGCCTCCCGTAGGAGTTTGGACCGTGTCTCAGTTCCAATGTGGGGGACCTTCCTCTCAGAACCCCTATCCATCGAAGGCTTGGTGAGCCGTTACCTCACCAACAACCTAATGGAACGCATCCCCATCCTTTACCGGAATCCTTTAATAATGAAACCATGCGGAATCATTATGCTATCGGGTATTAATCTTTCTTTCGAAAGGCTATCCCCGAGTAAAGGGCAGGTTGGATACGTGTTACTCACCCGTGCGCCGGTCGCCAGCAAAGAAAGCAAGCTTTCTTCCTGATGCCCCTCGACTTGCATGTGTTAAGCCTGTAGCTAGCGTTCATCCTGAGCCAGGATCAAACTCTTCATTGTAAAAGTATTGTTATATATCCCAATAAGGGATGATATTAGCTCTGTTCAGGATGTCGAAAATTTATTGACGGTCATTTTTTACATACCTATATAATAAGTATTGACGGTTCTAAATTTGACTTGTACTACTTGTATTGTTTATCAATTTTTCAAAGAACTCTTCTTTTTTAAATTCTGCTTCGTTTCAAAAGCGGGTGCAAAGGTAAGGGGTTTATTTTAAACTGCCAAATGTTTTGGGAAGTTTTTTTTCTCAATGCCCGTCTTTTATTTCCAAGCCTCTCTGTGCGAAAGGGAAAGAAGAGACAGCCAAAGGCCCTCGCTCTGCGAATCGGACTGCAAAGATAATAACTTTTATAATAATGATCCAAATAAAAAGGAAATTATTTTTGTTATTCTGTAAGGCAGGTCCTACGCCGTTGCAACATGTCAAAATTAAATGCTGTCCGTCTCTTGGAAAGCGGATGCAAAAGTAAGGCATTAGGAGATAAGAGACAAATATAAAAGGGGATTTTTTTGAAAAAAAATTGAATAAAAACGTAAAGGGCTGAGGGAGAGGAAGGTTCTGATAATTGATTATGGGAAAGGGAAAGGTCGGGGAAGGAAAGGGACACATTATTATATTATATAGGGGAAATTTATCGGGGAGAGGGAAAAGGGGATTTGCCGAGAAAGGGGGAAGGAGAAGTGTTTGCGGGAGGAAATTGAGGAGAAAATAGGGAATTTAACGGGAACTTGACGGAAATTAAACGGGGTTTAAGCAAAAAACTCGGTGGGACCTTGGCGGGAATTGAACGGGAATCAGACAGGAATCAAACAAAAATTGAACGGAAGACCGCGTTAACATTGTTAATGCAGTTGGGGAGACATTTTTTTCAGGGGCGGAAAGAACAAAGCTTTGGCTTCGAAAAGACTTGTTATTTGGAAACAAAAGGCTTGATTTAACAGAAGGTTAAATCAAGTAATAGGAAGAGGAAAAACAAAAGGGGGAAAAGGATTGAGAATGAAGGAAATAGAGAAAAAGGGGGTATTTTCTGGGAAAAGGGATAAGTCGCGGGTAGAAAGGGATAGTTGCGATTAGGGCAAGTATAGGGGCAATTCGGGAGAACGCATTTGCGGTCCGGGAAGCCAAGTTGCACAATATTTTCATCAGCGAAGTTCGGGGTGGAAACGGAAGAAGGCTACCTTTCAAGCCAAAGACATGTTGGTTTGAAACCAAGAGGGCGTTGATTTAAAAGGTAAAGGGCCTTGGTTTGAAACTAAAAGGAAACAGCCGGAGCACAGTACCCCACCCGCTCCCGAAACCGGCTCCTAAAGCAAATGTCTTCCTGTTAAAATCACCCTTTCAGAAAACAAAATCCCCTACCCCATGTTACATAACCAACTTAATTTTTATAACCTAAACCAAAAGAATTATGGCTAAAGAAAGTGTAAAAATCCTGCAAGGAAAGCTCGATGTAAAAAGTTTGATTGATCAGCTGAATGCTGCATTATCTGAAGAATGGTTGGCATACTATCAATATTGGGTAGGTGCATTGGTAGTGGAAGGTGCTATGCGCGCTGATGTACAAGGGGAATTCGAAGAACATGCTGAAGAGGAGCGTCATCACGCACAATTGATTGCTGACCGAATCATAGAATTGGAAGGAGTTCCGGTACTCGATCCGAAAAAATGGTTTGAACTGGCTCGTTGTAAATACGATTCTCCAACAGCATTCGATTCTGTCAGCCTGTTAAATCAGAACGTCTCTTCCGAACGTTGCGCTATTCTCCGTTATCAGGAGATTGCTAACTTTACAAACGGTAAAGACTATACTACATGCGACATCGCAAAGCATATTTTAGCTGAAGAAGAAGAGCATGAACAAGACCTACAGGATTATCTGACTGACATTGCCAGAATGAAAGAATCGTTTCTTAAGAAATAAATATTAGTTTCTTCAGAAATAGAAAGAGGAAATACCCCACCTGAGGCTGTTTCCTCTTTTTATTGTTTATCTCCATACAATAACTTCTCCTTTACTCCCCGGTTATACTCAAATATTCACATTTTATATGTCGCAACCGTGACAAAACAAAAAACTATGCGACTTATGGGATGAATTTCAACTCAATTATTTATCTTTGTTAGCTTTAAAAGAGCTGGCATAAAAACAATATGTACAATGAAAGATTTCTTTAAATTTACGCTTGCTACAGTGACCGGCATCGTGTTATCGGGCATTGTTTTATTCATTATCGGAGTCGTAACGCTTGTCGGAATCATTTCGTCATCGGATACAGAAACTGTGGTAAAGAAGAATTCTGTGATGATGCTCGACTTGAAAGGTACCCTGGTTGAGCGCACTCAGGAGAGTTTAGAAGGTTTACTGGGTAAATTTACCGGTGAAACAGCCGATACATACGGACTGGACGATATACTGGCTTCAATCAAGAAAGCTAAAGAAAATGATAACATAAAGGGCATTTATATACAAGCCTCATGGCTGGATGCTTCGTACGCTTCGCTACAGGCGATACGTAAAGCATTGGATGACTTTAAGGAGAGTGGCAAATTTGTCGTAGCATATAGCGACAATTATACGCAAGGACTTTATTATCTTTCGAGTGTTGCCGACAAGGTGATGCTCAACCCCAAAGGCATGATCGAATGGCGCGGACTCGCTTCAGCACCTATTTTCTATAAAGATCTATTACAGAAACTGGGAATTGAGATGCAGGTATTCAAGGTAGGTACTTACAAGTCGGCAGTGGAGCCTTTCACCGCCACAGAGATGTCTCCAGCCAACCGGGAGCAGGTTACAGCTTTCATCGGTTCTATCTGGAATCAAATATTGGATGGTGTTTCCGCTTCACGTAAAATAGGAAAAGATTCACTGAATATGTATGCTGACCGCATGCTAATGTTCTATCCGTCAGACGAAAGCGTAAAATGCGGACTGGCCGACACGCTGATTTATCAAAATGACGTACGCGACTATTTGAAAACACTTGTAAAAATCGACGAGGACGATCGCCTGCCCATCTTAGGACTCGAAGAGATGGTTAACATTAAAAAGAATGTTCCTAAAGACAAGAGTGGGAATATTCTGGCTGTTTATTATGCTTCCGGTGAGATAACCGATTATGCCGGATCAGCAGCGTCTGATGAAGGTATTATAGGTAGCAAAATGATTCGTGACCTGCGTAAACTGAAAGAAGATGACGATGTAAAAGCTGTTGTATTACGCGTAAACTCTCCGGGAGGAAGTGCTTTTGCGTCCGAACAGATCTGGCATGCCGTAAAAGAGCTGAAGGCTAAGAAACCGGTCATCGTCTCAATGGGCGACTATGCCGCATCCGGTGGATATTATATCTCTTGTGCTGCCGACAGTATCATAGCCGAGCCAACCACTCTGACGGGTTCTATTGGAATCTTCGGCATGATTCCGAACGTTAAAGGATTAACCGAAAAAATCGGATTGACATATGACGTAGTAAAAACCAATCAATTCTCAGACTTCGGCAATCTGATGCGCCCGGTAAACAGCGATGAAAGAGCTTTGCTACAGATGATGATCGGCCAAGGATATGATTTATTTGTAAGTCGTTGTGCCGAAGGACGCCATATGTCTAAAGATAAAATTGAGAAAATAGCTGAAGGACGTGTATGGACCGGAGAGATGGCTAAAAAAATCGGATTGGTAGACGAATTGGGTGGAATAGGTAAGGCACTGGAAATAGCTGCACAAAAAGCCGATTTAAAAGGATACACCATTATATCCTATCCTGCCAAAAAGGATATTCTGTCTACGTTGCTTGATGTCCAACCCGGTAATTATGTAGAATCCCAAGTGCTGAAAAGTCAACTGGGAGACTATTATAAAGATTTCAGCCTGCTGAAAAATATAAAAGAACGCGCCATGATTCAAGCACGCGTTCCGTTTGAACTGAATGTGAAATAGCAAACTGCATGGAAGAAAACTCTATCAAGATACATAAATGGCTATATCCGGCTTCATGGTTATATGGAGCAGGAGTAGCATTACGAAATAAACTCTTTGACTGGGGGAAACTTCAGTCAAAGAGTTTTAATGTTCCTATTATTTGTATCGGGAACATCGCAGTGGGCGGTACGGGTAAAACGCCGCACACAGAGTATCTGATAAAGTTGCTTCATGATGAATTCCAAGTGGCTGTATTAAGCCGGGGGTACAAGCGCCATACCAAAGGATTCGTACTATCAACAGCAGAAAGTGACGCCCGCAGTATTGGCGACGAGCCTTATCAAATACAATCGAAATTCTCCGATATCCGGGTAGCAGTTGACGAAGACCGCTGCCATGGCATCGAAAGGTTACTCACACTTAAAGAGCCTCCGGTCGAAGTTATCTTGTTGGACGATGCGTTTCAACATCGATACGTGAAAGCAGGACTAAATATTCTTCTGACAGATTATCACCGTCTGTTCTGCGATGACACCTTGATGCCTGCGGGACGCTTGCGGGAGTCTGCACAAGGCAAAAATCGGGCACAGATAGTCATCGTAACCAAATGTCCGCCGGATATCAAACCTATTGACTACAATATTATTACGAAAAGGTTGAATCTGTTCCCCTACCAGCAGTTATATTTCTCATCTTTCCGATACGGAAACCTGCGGGCAGTCTTTCCCGATTGTGCCACTGTACAAGAGAGAAAATTATCCTCTTTACAGACAGAGGAACAGATACTGCTAATTACCGGCATTGCATCTCCCGATACGATCATCCGTGAATTGGAAATACATACACGGAACATCGACTTACTCGCTTTTAGTGATCATCATAATTTCAGCCAGCGAGACTTGGCGCAAATAAAAGAGAGATTCGGTAAATTAAGAAAAGGGCAACGCCTGATTGTCACAACCGAAAAAGACGCGACACGCCTGATATGTCATCAGGAGCTGGATGAAGGGCTGAAACCATTTATTTATGCCCTACCCATTGAAGTAGAAATATTACAAAATCAACAAGATAATTTTAACCAACACATTATTGGCTATGTTAGAGAAAATACAAGAAACGGCAGCCTTCCTGAAAGGAAAGATGCACACAAGTCCTGAAACAGCAATCATTCTGGGAACCGGACTTGGCAGTCTGGCAAACGAAATTACCGAAAAGTATGAAATAAAGTACGAAGATATCCCCAACTTTCCTGTGTCTACCGTAGAAGGGCACAGCGGTAAGCTTATTTTCGGTAAATTGGGTAATAAAGAGATTATGGCAATGCAGGGACGCTTCCATTACTACGAAGGTTACTCTATGAAAGAAGTGACTTTCCCGGTACGCGTGATGCGTGAACTGGGTATCAAAACATTGTTTGTGTCCAATGCCAGTGGCGGCACCAATCCTGAATTCGAAATCGGTGATCTGATGATTATCACTGATCATATCAACTATTTCCCCGAACATCCGTTACGTGGTAAAAACATCCCGTACGGCCCCCGTTTCCCGGATATGAGCGAGGCATACGATAAGGAACTGATCCGCAAGGCAGATGCCATTGCAGCAGAAAAAGGCATTAAAGTACAGCACGGAATATACATCGGTACACAGGGACCCACATTCGAAACACCTGCAGAATACAAACTGTTCCATATCTTAGGAGCTGATGCGGTAGGAATGTCTACTGTCCCCGAAGTGATTGTAGCCAACCACTGCGGCATCAAAGTTTTCGGCATTTCCGTCGTAACAGATCTTGGGGTAGAAGGAAAGATTGTAGAAGTATCACACGAAGAAGTTCAGAAAGCAGCCGATGCTGCCCAACCGAAGATGACCACCATCATGCGCGAACTGATAAACCGTGCATAAATACTTCCTTATCATAAAATAAGATATATGAGAACAGAGATAGCAACCTTAGGTGAATTCGGACTGATCAAGCATCTCACCGAAGGAATTAAATTAGAAAATGAATCTAGCAAATATGGAGTAGGCGACGATGCAGCCGTCCTCTCCTATCCTGCCGACAAGCAAGTGTTGGTGACTACCGACCTCTTGATGGAAGGTGTACATTTCGACCTAACCTACACGCCGTTAAAGCATTTGGGATACAAATCTGCTGTGGTTAACTTCTCCGACATCTATGCGATGAATGGAACGCCCAAACAGATTACAGTTTCACTTGCTCTCTCCAAACGCTTCAGTGTGGAAGATATGGATGATTTTTACTCCGGACTCCGTCTGGCATGCCAACAATATAAAGTCGATATTGTAGGTGGTGACACCACCTCTTCTTTGACAGGGTTTGCCATCAGTATCACTTGTATTGGTGAAGCCGACAAAGATAAAGTTGTTTACCGTAATGGCGCCAAAGATACCGACTTGATCTGTGTCAGTGGCGACTTAGGTGCCGCCTATATGGGGCTGCAACTGTTAGAACGCGAAAAAGCAGTCTTTAAAGGCGAACAGGATGCTCAGCCGGATTTCTCCGGAAAAGAGTATTTGTTGGAACGACAGCTCAAACCAGAAGCCCGCAAAGACATTATTGAGAAACTGTCCGCCGCAAATATCGTTCCGACTTCTATGATGGATATCTCTGACGGACTTTCTTCGGAGCTATTGCATATATGTACTCAAAGTAAAGCAGGTTGCCGTGTCTACGAAGAGCATATCCCTATCGATTATCAAACTGCAGTTATGGCAGAAGAGTTCAATATGAACCTCACCACCTGTGCCATGAACGGTGGTGAAGATTATGAACTTCTTTTCACTGTTCCCATTGCCGATCACGAAAAAGTATCGGAAATGGAAGGTGTCCGCCTGATCGGACATATTACAAAGCCCGAATTAGGCTGCGCACTGATCACACGCGATGGTCAGGAATTCGAGTTAAAAGCTCAGGGATGGAATCCACTACAGGAAAATAAATAAAAAATTCCGAAAGAAAAACACTGATAATAAGCAGAATAGCTTTTTATCAGTGTTTTTTATTACCCTAAGGTTTGCAAAATCAAAAACTTTCACTACCTTTGCAACCGCAAACAAGAAAGGTGCCATAGCTCAGTTGGTAGAGCAAAGGACTGAAAATCCTTGTGTCCCCGGTTCGATTCCTGGTGGCACCACTTTTCAAGAAAGAAAAACGATGTAAATCCCTGAATTTCAAAGGAATTCGGAGATTTTTTTTTTCCAAGAAATAGGCAAAATTTGTGGGATCAACGTAAAAATGATTCAGCATGTCGTTCTTCATCAAGCGTAGCAAACTGTTAAAAAACGGGGAAGCATCCGTGTGTGTGCGTGTCACTTATGACCGCCTATACGTGGAACTTCAACTAAAGCGGAGCATAAAAGTCCCACTTTGGCTGCAGGAAAAAGAGAAATCGACAGGCAAAGACCTAAATTCAGTAGAACTTAACTATTACATTGACGTCCTGCGTGTGAAATTCTATCAGATTTACAAAAACTTGGAACCGGAAGGAAAGATTATCTCCGCACGTGCCATAGTGAACCGTTATCAGGGAAAGGACGAAACTTTCAAAACATTGTATATTCAAGGAGCATAACGACAACTGTCGAAAGCTAATCGGAACGGACTATGCCAACATCACCGTAAGACATTACGATAATTGCCTTAAACATCTCATGAAACTGGTTAAACGTGACTACAAGGTAGATGATATGCTACTGCGTGAGGTAAACGGGGAACTGGTGTATATCCTTTTTGTCATGTTCCTTTCGGATAAAGTCTGCCAGTCCATTAAGAAACTCGGTCAGTTTGCCCGGCTTTCGCTTTATCACGTCCTCATGCTTTTGGTAACAATCGCCTATCTTGATATTGAACAGCCATTCAACCCCTTTGGATAAGTCCACCCAATAGGCAGGCTTTCCGTTCTGATATATGATGCTTTTGGAGAGGAACAGACCGCTTACCATTTCCATAATGTTGATAAGGGTTGTTTTGTCAGCGAGAAAAAGAGGGGAAAGGAATTGCTTATTAGCACGTTGTTGTAGTTGTTCCGTGTATTTGATACGCCATTCGATAAGGCGTATTTCGGTGTTTAGAAGTCCTATCGCTTCATCAATTAAATGCAAATAGGGCATTTTTTTCTTGCTCAAACCGCATACGGTACGATTTAAGACGATGTAAACCAAAGGAAAAATATCGGAGTAAAACGCTGTAATCCTGTTCGTTGATACCAAAATTGGCTACATGCATAGCCAATTCCTCAATAGCTTCTGCCAACTCGAAAACAGAAACTTTGCGCTGCGAGCATTCCGACAATAGCCGGAAAAATCTCTGTTCTAATAAATTTTTCATATCAGAATATTAAAGCCGCCAAATAAACAGCTTTAGATGAATGTTTAACAATAGATTTTATGAGATGCCTACAAAACTGGCATTTCAACCTTAGTAACCAGTTCTTCTTCTGAAGTTCCCGGCTTACTATAATAATATTCTATCGATGCTCCTGAAGATTTATAACCTTTAGCCGCAATCCATTCCTGCATCTCACGATACAAAGAAGCTAATTCAGTATAGTTCCCCTTATGTAAGCAAGATACTATTTTTCTGCCCGGAATGGTAATCGCTATTATGTTCCCCTTTCCACACAGGACTTTAGCTGATTTGAATCCAATAATCATGTGAATACCTTCTGACATGGATTCAAAATTAAGATATTCCACAAAAGGAACATCTGCCATTACAGCATTTTGTTCTTTAAACAACGTTTCTATTTCCATAAAGCTTCTGCCAATATCCATAGCTATTTCTTTTACAGTAGTACGTATTTCCACAACTAATGCATACGTTTCAGATTGTTGAAACAGTGCGATTTCTGAAATCTTTCCCATACTATATTATTTAATATCAGTGAATATTTTTTTCTTTAAGACAGGTATATATATGTCAGTTATCAATTCCGGTACATCTGTATCACATGGAGAATTTATATACACCTCAAAACTAAATGTGTTTTGGGGATAGTACTGACTATCAGGAAACCATTCTTCATAAATTATTCTATATAAATTACATAAGAAATCATAACTACCTATATGCCGGAATATAGCATATCGTCCATTAGGGATTTGTACAGTATTCAATTTGGCATCCGGTATATCATTCATAATTATACCTACATAGAAACGGCATTTATCTTCCGGTGTTATTGCCGGATTATCCAAACTTAGACTGACAAAGTTCGTGTGTTTTTTGTCTATCCTATTGAACCTTGCATAATACAACAGTTTATCCCATACCATCTTATATTGAAACTTATTTTCGTATGCTTTCCCCCACTTCCAAACAAGAAACAAACATTTTATTAATCATTATTATTCTGGGAGTTAGCGATGTATGTGCATTTCGTCTTCGAGGTGTAAATATTTCTTTAAATAAGGATGTTGAAACTCCAAAATGCTTCTTGAATGCTTTTGCAATACTGTATTTGTTTTGATAACCTGCCAGTTCCGCTATCCGGGATAATGTATATTCGGTTGAAGTCAATAAGTGTGCAGCATATTCCAATCTAAGTCGTTGTATGTAATTTCCTATATTTTCACCGACAATAAATTTGAATACCCTTCTAAAATGATATTCTGACATTCCGCACTTTTGGCACAATGTAATTATATCAAAATCTTCAAACAGATGATTGCTAATATAATTAACTATACTTTGAATAGCTTGGTTATGAACATTCTTCGTATCTTGTTTTTGTTTCCACCGATTGAGTGTCGGCAGTCTTTTCTCCAATATCATTTTCAATTCTTCGGGAGAATAAACTGTATGGGCATACATATTGTATTTATTTACGTATTTAAGCCAAATATCAATCATCTCGTGCATCGACACGTCAACTGTATATTTCCCATCTTTCAGACAGTAGTAACAGAATGTATCGCTTTTAGAACCATCCAAATTAGTTCCCAGCCATTCTTCCATATCAAAACGAAGTGGCATACCGCAACTTTGACAATATCTCTTGCTCATTTTAAATTCAAAAGTATGATAATAAAGAAAAATACTTCTTTAAGATAATGATTTTCTGTTTGGTAGCCTTTTGATTTCTAAAAGGCGTTCTATATCACTAAACAATCCGGTATTTCTCAACTCAAACATAATCCACTTACCGTCATGATAAACAGTTGCTTCATCATACAATCTTTGTACTTCTTTTGAGAACAGTTCTCGTGACATTTCAAATTTATCACGTTCTCCTTTACCTAATATAACCATAAAGCCAAAGGAATTTTCTTTAGCGTATAAAACACAGAGAGTTTTTCCACCTCTTCGATACTTATATTCATATTTCCATTTTCTCCCACCACTGTTCCACAATCGTTCCATCTCATACTTATGCTCAATTAAAAGACAAAGAGCATTCCATATTTGATAAAGTCCTTTTCCCATCAAAGACTCTATGGCTTCCAGAGTCGGTATTTGAAAGTCTTTTTCCATGATGAATTGTAATAACTTGATTGATAAGGCAAAAATAGCTTGTTTTTTATTTGTTCCGTTATCCAATATGGCTAATTTTGTAAAAGGCAAATTACGAATGCAACCCAATGATACGATTGAAGACAAATAAAATAAAACTCAATGAAGTTATACAGAACAAATAACTAACTTTGTATTCTAATTATTTGAGATTCATGCTGAATACAGAAAACATACAATCACTCATTGATAGCGGAGAGGGCTACAATGTAGAATTTAAAGTTCGTGTCCCTTCAAAGGTTCGTGAACTTACAGAGGAAATATGTGCTTTCGCCAATGCAGACGGAGGATATTTGCTTATTGGAGTAGATGATAACGGGCAAGTAATAGATACTAATTTAGAAAACGATAAGCGTTCTGCCATTCAAGGTTCTATCAGTGAAATATCTCCTGCACTCCACTGTGAATTGTATTCGGTAAATATTGGAGATAAAACTATTTGGGTGATTGATGTTCCGTCCGGCAAGGACAAACCTTATATATTTTCCGGTTCTATCTATGTGCGTGAGGGAGCGAACTCGCAGAAACTTCGCACAGCCGAAGAAATGCGCAGCTTCTTTCAGGAATGTAACAAAATCTTTTTTGACCATATACCCTGCCATTGGTTCAATATCTACACGGATGCAGACGAACAGATGATTAAGGATTTCCGAACAGAAGCCAAACTTAGTCCATCCACACCCGACAAACAAATATTTGAGAACTTGGAACTGTTTACCGAGAATGGAACGGCAAAGAACGGTGCAGCGATGTTCTTCGGAAAACAACCTGAACGAAAGTTTCCACATGCTGTTACAAGATGTGTTCTTTTCAAGGGAACGAATAAAGTCTATATTATAGATGATAAAACTTTCGGAGGTTCACTGTACCAACAATATCTACAGGCTATGTCTTGGCTGGAAAGCAAACTGCAAGTAGCTTATAAAATAGAAGGAGCAGGACCAAGAGAAGAAATTTGGGAAATACCTCTGACTGTATTTAAAGAAGCTATTATAAATGCCCTATCACACCGTGATTACTACGAACAAGGCGCAAGCATTATGATAGAAATGTTTGATGACCGGGTAGAGATTTCCAACCCCGGAGGACTTCTGCCTGTTGTTGCTAAAGATTTTGGACATAAAAGTATGACACGTAATCCGCTAATTTTCGGTTTATTTACCCGTATGCACTTGGTTGAAAGAGTTGCATCCGGTATTCCTCGTATGCAGGAAGCCATGAGAGAAGCGAATCTGCCCGAACCGGAATTTCATACGGAGGGGATGTTTACAGCGGTGTTCAAACGTAAAATCACTAACTCTGCCAACTATGACACAGTAAATGGCAGAGTAAATGACATAGTAAATGATACAATAAACGAGAATGAACAAGCTATTCTCAATCTGCTGGCAACCACTCCCGGTTTGAATGCTTCTGAAATCAGTAAGCATATCAACAAGAGTTTAAGAACGACTATGCGATATATCAAGGCTTTACAAGATAAAAACTTGATAGAGTTTAGAGGTGCGCCTAAAACCGGAGGATATTTTTTGAAAAACGAAACGTATGGGATATAAGAATAACGATTTAAAGAAAGGAGCTAAATTTGCTTTATTCGTATCTTCATATTTACCATTATTTATATTGGTAATACTCAGGCAACTTTCGGATAACTATAATTATCTCCACTGGGGAGGAATATCAATAAATAGTATTAAAATATTTCTATCTTTCTTTGGCTTATCAAGTGTACTAACTTTGGTCTCTATATTGGGAATTATCGGATTGTATAATACATTGAAAAATATTGAAGATATATCAGAAAATGGATTTAATGCGCAAATTATTGATATTAAGAATAAAAACAGTGAATCTATCGGATATATAGCAACTTATATAATTCCTTTTCTATTTCAAAGCCTTAATGGGTGGTATGAAGGGATTTCTATCTTATTTTTAATGGGTATTATATATAGGATATATATAAATTCATCAATGATATTAATAAATCCAATTCTTAGTTGTAAATATTCTATTTATGATATTGAGTATTCTAAGAACAAAAAAATTAAAAACGGATTTATCATATCAAAAGATAATTCGTTACAGGATGAAGATAAAATAAAATTATATGAAATAGGAAACAAGCTGTTTTTCGCAATAAACAAAGAATAAATATGATATTAGAAGATTTACTTGAGAGATTGGAGGATATAGAGGTTAGTGATACATATCTCTATTTTATAACGCGAGTTTTAAAACAGAATCAGAAAAAAAATAGCAAAGTTCTGGATAAATATCTTTTTAAAGTATATCAAGTTGATATAAATGATGAAATCCGTAATCATTTATATTCCTTGACGCAAGAACAATTATCGTATCTCATTAATAAAAAAACTGAGGTACATGAATATGATGTTATTACAGATGATACGCAACATTTGTTCACTTATTCTATGACAAATAAAGTAATGTCATTTGCAGATGTTGTTAATAACCAGTTAAAAGCAATTCCACCTAAAATCACAAGTCTTGAAGAAATAATTGAAAATGAAGAACTATGGGCTTATTGTGTAGGATTTCAAAACCAAGACGAAGATAATATTTTCACATTTCGGAAAATTCTTGCAGGAAAAGTCGCTATTGATGAAAAAGACAGTAACAATCGGAAATGGATTCCTAAGGCACTAAGAACTGTCTTCAATACCAAAAGCCAAAAATTAGAGTTGATACAAGGAGAAACCGTCAATCTTGACAAACAAGTAGATTGTTTATATTATAATGATATTTTCTATATCGCTAAGAAAACTCAATTTGAACAGATAGTTGGATTGGAAGAGGAATATAAAAAGCAAGCAAAAGAAGTTTTAACTCAACTTGAAGAAACTAAGATGATTACAGGTTTAGAGATTATCAACCAACAAATTGAATCTAATCCATCAATCCATAAAAAACTGGTTCGACTTACCAAAATCGGGAATTACAAAGGAATTGACACCAAAGCCATAAACAAAATGCAACGGATTTGCAAGAAATATGGTAATCAATTGAATGTTAAGGATGGAAAACTCCATATAGAATCAGAAAATGATATAGATTTAACATTAAAGATGTTAGCAGACTACTATAAAAAAGGAGAAGTTTCCGGAAAAGCATATGGGACATATGCTGGAAAAGAAATAAAAGAAGTAAAACCTATAGAAAAATAACAATTATCTTCTATCTTTGCATTCAGAAATCGTACCCAAGATACAAACTGATGTCGAACGGTACAAAGTTGTGAAAACCTTATTCAAGGGACTAACATCGTAATAAAGATATAACTTACTGAGAAATAGCGCATACAAACCGATTGTCGGTTGCTGGTGGCATCACTTAAAATAAAAAACGTTGTGAATCATCTTTCGCAACGTTTTTTATTTATCTCCACAAACTATATTAGTAACCTTTTTATGGTTCAAACTAGTACTTCAACAAAGTAGAAAATCCCGTAATAACCGAACTGAACTAAAGACATAACCTGAATTATATTTTTCTAACTGCTCACAGTCTGTCGATGCAGCCCATGCCGCTGACAAACACTGTATCTTTACGGAATAGCATGCCTCGATATCAGAAACCGCATCTCCTACATATATCATTTCATTCGACTTAAAGCCATAATATAATGATATGGCCTTCATTGCTTCTGATTTTCTGTTCTTTTCAGAAGAGCCGGTTTCTATTCGGTCAAAACACCCATCCATACCAAATTGTTTCAATGTAATATCACAACTTCTTATACCTTTCCCCGTAATAAGAACTACTATTACATTTCTTTCATGTAATTGCCCGATCAATGTTTTCATCCCTTCAAATGGCTTGGGACATAAAATGGCATGCATTTCTTCATAAATTACATAGAAATCATTTAATGCCTTCTCCCGACTATTACCGGAAACCACTTGATTGATCATACCTTCTTCATTTAATCCGAAGGTCCGCGCTATCTCGTCATCTGATAATTCATGATCTACATAAGGAGTAGTCGCCTCTCTGAATGCTGCTAAACATAGCGGAATAGTATCTCCTATCGTACCATCCAGATCAAAAGCTACCAGCCGGATCATATTTTTCAGATTTATTGATTTGACGAATCACCCTACATGGGTTTCCAACAGCCAGACTGTTTGCAGGAACATTTTTGGTAACAACACTTCCGGCACCAATAACACTTCCCTTACCAATAGTAACCCCGGGCAATATAATAACTCCACCACCGATCCAGCAACCATCTTCAACAGTGACTGGAAGGGCAAATGTATGACGGACATATCGAACTCCCTCCGGTGCCTCAACAGGTGTTAACCGTTCATTCAAATCAATGGGATGCGTTGCCGTATAAATCTGGACATTAGGAGCAATCAGTACATTATTACCAACTGTAATCTTATTGCAATCGACAAACACACAGCCTATATTTACCGTAACATTATCACCAATATGAATATTACATCCATAATCGCAGAGAAAAGAATGTCCTACGGAAACCTCTGTTCCGATACTACCGAACATTTCTTTCAGAATCGCATATTTTTCTTCTTTTTGTTCATAAGACAGTGAATTGTATCTCATCAACAAACGGTGAGTTTTTCCTTTTAGTTCTAGAAAAACCGGAGCATGGCAATCATACCATTCACCAGCCAAGCATTTCTCCATCTCTGTTTTCATTCGTTCCCTCCCATGCGGATTTATAAGAAAGTAACAATTTCATCCTTGTCCTTTCGGGTAGTAAAGTGATCAGGTTGCTCTTGGATATATCCCAATGATACAATAGCTACCGGATATCTTTCGGACGACAGCCCGAAATTAGCTTTAAACAATTCCGGATCAAAGTTGCACACCCAACAACTTCCCAGCCCTATTTCGGCTGCGGCTAAACAGATATGCTCTGTAGCAATAGCAGCATCGATATCCGCATGATTTTTGTTATCGGATTTACGTACCCATGCTATCGATTTATCGGCACAAACAACAATGTATACCGGTGCCCGTGCGAACCATTCTCTATTATAACATTGCCGTAAATTCTGTTTTTGTTCTTCACTGGCTACCACCATGAAATGCCAAGGCTGATAATTAACTGCAGAAGGAGCTAAACGGGCACATTCAATGATATAGTCGATTTTATCCTGTTCGACCCTGTCTGACTTATAATTTCTCACCGAGAAACGTTTTTTTGTAAGTTCTAAAAAGTTCATATCCTATCAATTTTTTATATTTAAAGCAAAGTTATACCATTTCCAGATCTATTATTATGTATTACTTTTCGTTATATCGGTAAAATTACGTTTTTTAGACTATATTTGTCTTATGAAAAGAGAAAACTTACATCAACCGTTTGAGATTAGTTTCAGTGAGTTTGACGAGTCAATGCTAAAAGAACACGACCATACTTTTTTTGAGTTGGTCTACATCTTATCGGGTACAGGTATCCAATGGATTAACAATAATAAATTTTCTTATCACGACGGACACCTATTTATGATAACTCCCGGAGACTCACATTCATTTGAAATACATTCCACTACTAAGTTTATCAATATTAAGTTCAATGATATCTACATTCATTCCGCTGTTTTCGGTACAGAAAACATAAAACGATTAGAATTTATCTTACAGCATGCCAACCACCAACCTGGCTGTATTTTACGAAATCGAACAGACAAACTACTCGTAAAACCTATGATTGAAGCCATCATCAGGGAATACGTCAATAGAAACTTATATAGCAAAGAAATCATAACGCAACTGATAAACACCATAATAATAGTCGTTGCACGCAATATCGCCATGTTTCTGCCTGAACAAGTAAATGAATGCTCCGAAGAGAAATCACTCGGTATACTGCAATATATCCAGACCTACATTTATCAATCCGAGAAAATCAAAACGAAAGCTATCAGTCAACATTTCGGCATTTCAGAGAATTATTTGGGACGTTACTTTAAAAAACACACAAACGAAACAATGCAACAGTACATACTGAATTATAAACTGAAACTGGTAGAAAACAGATTATTGCATAGCGAAATGAGAATCAGTGAGATTGTAGCAGAATTAGGTTTCACCGATGAAAGCCATTTAAATAAACTATTTAAAAAATACAGAGGTTGCAGCCCCACAAATTTCAGAAAGAATAATGCAGTATAGCCCCAATAATAAGTTATACAAGTTTCAGACGCCCTATTCGTCTGATATGCCCGATATCTTCTCCTTCTTTACATTTTCCTTTTGTTGCTCTCTATACTGTCGCGGAGGCATGCCATACCTTTTCGAGAACAGTTTATAGAATGTTCCGCGGTTGTTGAATCCGGTCTGGTCCATAATCTCTTCAATAGTAAGATTCTTGGCTATTAACAGTCGTTCTGCCATTGTTAGACGGTATTCCTTAATGATATCAGCAGGAGACTGTTCAGTTATCGGTTTTAGTTTCCGGTAGAACTGGCGGGTACTATACCCCATCTCACTACTTAGCAATTCCACTTGTAAATCGGGATTTGCAATATTCTTCTCTATAATCTCGAGCATTTTATCCAGGAACTCCTGATCTTCTTTATGTATACAATTACCATGTTCCATAGTGAAGGAACTGAAAATAGAGCTATAATATTCTTTCAAGTCTGCCTCCCGTTTGATGAGACGATAAACGATTTTCTCCAGATACTTCACGTTAAAAGGTTTGGTAACATAGGCTTCTGCTCCTGACTCGATGCCCTTTACCTGATCGTCTTCGTGATGTAGGGCGGAAAGGAGGATCAGTGGAATATGACTCCATAATTTGTGTTGCTTTATCTTCTGAGCAAACGATAGTCCATCGATACCGGGCATCATGACGTCTGAAATAATTAAGTCGGGTTGCTTCTGCTCCAGACTGCTCAATGCATCTTTTGCATTATCAAAAGAGCACACATTGTATTTGTCTGCAAAAAGTTCTGAAACGAACCATAACATGGAATTATCATCATCAATAACCATGATGGTCCGTTTACCCGTATCAAACTCTATGGCAGTCTTTTCTAAAACAATAGGTTCCTCCGTAGCCGTATGTAATAGTCCGGTTTCATAAGTAGTTTGTGTAGTTTCCCGTTCAGTTATGGGAAGATTGGGCAAGGTAACGGTGAATGTTGTCATTTCATAGAGAACACTATTTACGCTGATTTCCCCATTCAACTGCGTAATCATGCTCTTACAAATAGCTAATCCAAGTCCTGTACGAGAATTCTTACCGTTCATCTCAACAGAATCCAATATTTTATAACGATCGAATATTTTGGATAAATTTTCTTTGGCTATCCCTTTTCCAGAATTGGATATACAAAAAATTAACGACTGGTTTTCCACTTTCAACTCTATTGTGATAATTCCTTTGTCGGGCGTGTACTTAAAAGCGTTGGATATTAAATTGCTGACAATCTTATTGAAGCAACTGATATCCGTATTCCATTCAATGTCCGGAGAAATATGCAACTGATAATTCATTTCTTTATTTTCAGCCAGTTCTTCGAAAGATTCCGCTATGCTTCTAACCTTTTCCGACACGGATAACTGTTGAATAGAAAGTACTTTATTGCCGGTTTCCAATCTGCGAAATTCAAGTAACTCTAAAATCAGATTATTCAGTTTTTCAGTATTTTGTTGTATCATCTTTGCATACTTCTGAGTGTATGCGTCAATCTCCGGATTGGCAAGTATCTTCTCACAAGGACCATAAATCAGGGTCAGTGGCGTACAGAATTCATGAGTGATATTAGTGAAAAAACGCAATTTTGATTCGTAGATTTCTTCTTTCTTCTCCCGGTTCATCTTGTCCAACATACGGTGTTGTTTGCGACGGTATATATAAATGAGCCTATATATCCCTGCAGTGCACAACAGTGCAAATAGAATGAAATATACCATATAGGCCAGCGGACTGAGATACCACGGCGGAGTGATACGAATAATGACGGATTGTGTTTGGCTTTCTTGCCCGTTTATATTGTTTTTGTATTTTACTAATAAAGAATATTCACCCGGAGCAAGATTAGAGAAAATAGCGCTGGTGGATGTTCCGTTTTCTATCCATTGGTTGCTCATTTCTTCAAGCTTATAATAAAAAGAATAGTTGTTGCCATTGATGTAATCAATAGCCATAAAATTTAGCTGAAAGAAGTTTTGACTGTAATCCAGTTGAAGGATTGTTTTACCTTCCTTTTCATAAAGAAACTTATGAATATTGTGTTCTTTGCCAAAGATAGACAGTCCTTTCAGGGTGATTTGCGGCATATACTCTTCGGTGATACAGTCATTTGTCTGAATGGAAATAAAACCATTTGTACCTCCAAAAAACAGTGTTTCCGAAACGACATCTTTATAGAAAGCACCATCACTGAACTCGGTGATTTCCAATCCATTTCCACTGTTATAGGTTTGCCCTGTACGAGTCTCGGGGTTGAAGCGTATCAATCCCTGGTTGGTACTCAACCAAAGATCGCCTTGGTGGTCCTCTAAAACTCCGTGTACAGTGTTATTTAAAAATAAGTCCGCTTTCCTATATAAGGAATCATCTTGTTCAAGATGCAACAACCCCGAGCTAGTTCCTAACCAATAACCTTTTGCGTTTTTGTAAATAGCAAAAATGTCGTTAGCTGTCTGACTGCTTACAATACTGTCAAAACGATGCGGAATCATTTCCCCTGTCTCTACATTCATGCGGTATGCACCGCAACCACGATTGCCAAACCAAAGTATGGAGTCGTTTTCCTGGTAAGAAGTAAAGAAATAGTTCGAAGCCATACGCCCGTTATCAATAACAGTACGGGAAGCAGATTTTACAGTAGGAGTAGCAGTAGAAGCATCAAAGATAACTTTTACAATGCCTTCACCTACCGTAGATACCCATAAGGTCGTATCATTCGGTTGTTTTATAGAATGCACATACTTCACTTTTTCTCCATTGGCAATGATAGGCAGTTCTTTTAATTGCCTGCTTAAGTACGAATAATAATTAATTCCATTTTCGGTTCCGATCCACAATTTATCTTTGCATCCGGGAGCAAAACAATAGACGGAATTATCTGCCAGCGCACTATTATATGGTGTAATCCGATCAGACGACATAGGCATACTGTTATCCGGAGTATACTTTTTAATGCGGAGTATCCCACTTCCTTTGGTTCCTATCCAAAGCGTTTGCTCCTGATCGTAGTAAAGAGCCCTAACCGGATTACTTATTTGATATACAGGAGTGTCTAAAAGAGTATTGGTAATAGAAAAGGTGTCATTATAATACATGTATACTCCTTGTCCGTCTGTTCCTATCCATACAATATCTTGAAATTTATCTTTCATCAGACAGAAAATACCGGAATGTATTTCTGTTTTCTGTATCTGATATTTCATCTTTTGAGAGGACATATATTTTAGAACAATGAGACCACTGTTTTTGAAACCGATGTAGTAATCGTTTTTTTGCTTGATGATGGAAGATACTTCCCCATGCACTTCAATCTGACCTCTTAGGTCAGCTATATAGTATGCTTGCCGGTTATTAAAATCATATTCGTAAAGAGCGTAGGTTTCGTCAATAAAGTAAGCCATATCTTTCTCGGCAAAGGCATGGTATAATTTACACGAATGCGTAAAAAGATTCTTACGGGTTAATGTCAGCCCCTGTTTTGTATTCTCAATACGATAACTTTGAGTCTCTTCATTGGAGGTAAATATCCATAAAATATCGTTTGAATCTACAGTCATAGAGAGTACATGGCTAAATTCAAGATTGGGAATTTCCAATCTATTGAAAGATTGTGCTTCTCGCTGATAATAATAAAGATAGCCATCATCTTTCAGAATAAAAAGCATGTCATCCTTATTGTTAGCCATAAAGTATTGCCCTTTGAATTCAGTGAAACTCTGACTGGTCTGTTGCTTGGTATCTAAGCGATTCAATCCATAATTAGTCTGCACCCATAATATATCCTTCTCCGATTCGATGATTTGATTTATCAAGTTTCCGGAAAGTAAGGTTTTGGAAGAGCTTATTGGGGTATACAAATATATGTCGGTTCCATCAAAGATATTCATGCCATCGCAAGAGCCGATCCAAATGATGCCCCGATCATCCTGATAAAGAGAGAGAATAGCACTATTTGAAAGACCATCTCTATTGGAAAATTGTCTCAAACTGTATGCATGAACCTCCAAAGGCAGGCAAAATAGTAAGCAAAGAAAATACAGTAGTGACAAGTATGTTCGATAAATGTATTTCATGTTAGATATAATGCATTAGTGGGTTCACAAAGATAATACATGCCGGACAAATAATTCTCAAGTGCATGATAAATGTTTTCTCCCGAAGAGATTGCCATTTCTATCAAAATAGTATCCGAATCCGGACTTGCTCCACAACTTCTCCCTGCAAAGCAATATGAAAGGAGAGAAATGATGCAACCAGTCCGGATTGGATAAAGATCAAGATAGGATTATCACTCAATGACAGAGGCAAATCCTCCGTTACGTGCCAGACGCACTATTATTTTATCTCCTTTTTTAAGAGTATATTCTTTTTTTCTGTAATCCATAGCTTGTCGGTTAGCATTAACCCCATCCTCAAAAGAAGTCATCCGATAAGATTGTCCTTCTTTCAGGAAGTCAAAATCCAATTCAAAGGTTCTCTCTTGCTGTCGGTTGTTAGTCATGCCACCGATATACCACTTATCTCCTTTACGTTTTGCCACAATCACATATTCCCCAGCCTTAGCTTTCAAAGCAATGGTTTCATCCCATGTCTGCGGGACTTGAGTAATATATCGGGTACATTCGTCATTGCGATAGTAAAGTGTAGGATTGTCCGCCATCATCTGCAACCCACTTTCGAAAATAACAAATAAAGCCATTTGGTAAGCTCGTGTACCTATACTGGCTGAATTAGGACGTTCGGAACAATAAATTTCCGGTTGCATACTAAGCATGGCACCCGGCGTATAGTCCATTGCACCAACCGCATTTCTCATAAAAGGCAGATATATGCTGTTGTCCGGTCGACATCCACCCATTTGTTCCATTCCTCTTACGCCCTCATAAGACAATACATTCGGATACTTATATTCCAATCCGGCAGGCTTAAATGCCCCATGAAAATCGACAAACAGATGGTGCTTGGCAGCCTCTCGGGCTACTCTTTCATAATAATTCACCATCCACTGGTCACTTCTGTCCATGAAGTCGATTTTGACTCCCTTCACACCCCATTTCTCGAAAGTCTCAAACAGCCCGAAATTGTTTTCTACAGTGAGCCATGTCAACCAAAGCACAATGCCTACATTTTTTTCTTTGCCATAACGAATGAGTTCATGCACATCTACCGCAGGATTTGGTGTATAGGGATCACGGGTACTCATAGCCCAGCCCTCGTCCATAATAATATATGGTATACCATAATTAGCAGCAAAATCAATAAAATATTTGTAAGTATCGAGATTGCATCCTGCTACAAAATTAACATCCGGTCCGTAGGGAGTAGCACCGTTCCACCATTCCCAGCTTGCCAATCCGGGCTTAATCCAGGAAGTATCTTCCAATATGTTCTTTTCGGCCAATCTATAAGACATCGTATTCTCAATGAGTTGGCTATCTTCTGTACTAATGACAAAATAGCGCCAAGGGAAATTACGCTTTCCACTGGTTTGTGCTATATAGTCGGCTTCTTTCAGTATTTTGACACTCCGATCACCGTCTTCTCCAAATTCAAGAGGTACTCTGGGAAATACAGAAACCATACCATTGCTGCCATTACTTTTCAGAAAAACAGCCGGATAATCGGTTAGTGATGTTTCACTGATTAATATCTTACTTCCTTTTTGAGTATCAATCAGAATTGGCAATAAAGCCATTGAGGCAGATGATTTCCATTCTTTGCTATACAAATGGGTATATTCTTCTTCATAAGCCGTTTTAAAACTTCCGGACTGTTGCATGTGTAGCAAATAATTATCAGGGAAGTTCACTTGGAGGGTCTCATTCTTCACATTGATCATTCCTTTCTTATTGGTTATAAAACGGTAGGCAATTCCGTCATTGAAGGCACGAAACTCTACGGAATAACCTCCTTTGAAGTCTAGAAGAAGTTGGTTGTACCGATTACTTACAGACGAAAATTTCAATGGAATAACAGGCTTTAAAGACTCGTCTATATTCTTATGGCTTACTTTAGTCATTTTAGGATTCGTTCCCAATTCCTGGTCACCGATTTCCATTGCAAGGTGACACTGCTTTAACAATGTCTCATTCCGGCAAATGACATCGTAGTAGATTTTATCTGAGAGATTCACTGAAATCTGAATATTCCCATCCGGCGAAGCCAGCTTATGTATGTTCTGTCCCTGAATATACAAAGAAATACTAAAAATTAATAGCAGCAGTAATTGTTTTTTCATACTAAATGATGTGTTTTAAAGTTTTATTATTTGCAAAATTAGCACATAAATAGAACATTCTGTTCTGCATTTGTGACATATATGTATCCATTTATGTCATTATGGGTTCTATATACTTTAATGTCATGTATTTGGGTGCGTTTTTAAGTATAGATTTCTATCTTTGTACAAATGAATAAAACTAAAATAATGTGTATATCAAAGTAAAAACTAAAGGGTATGAAAAACAAATGTATGCTAGTTGTAATTTTACTGATCTTGTCAGGTACAGCATTTGCAAAAATTGTGCTGCCACCTATTTTCTCTGATAATATGGTGTTGCAGCAACAAACCAATGCTCCCATTTGGGGTGAAGCGCAGCCTATGAAAACTGTAAAAGTAACCACCTCATGGGATGGGAAGACGTATGCGGTTCAGGCTGATAAAGCAGGAAAATGGAAAGTAACTGTTCACACGCCTGTTGCCGGAGGACCATACGAGATTGCCTTGACAGATGGTAAGAAAGTAAGTTTAAAAAATGTGATGATTGGCGAAGTATGGATATGTTCGGGACAATCGAATATGGAAATGCCATTAGGGGGATGGGGAAAGATTACAAATTACCAGAAAGAAATTGCAGAAGCCGGACACTCTAATATACGACTTCTGCAAATAGAACAAATCAACAGTACCCAACCGGAAACGAATATAAAAGTCCGCAATGACAGTTGGCAGGTTTGTTCACCGATAACCATCCCTGAGTTTTCTGCTACAGCTTATTTCTTTGGCAGAGAAATCTCAGAGAAACAAAATGTTCCGGTTGGCTTGATACATACTTCTTGGGGAGGCACAAACGTTGAATCCTGGATAAGTGGAGAAGTCTTGAAGGAGATGCCGGAATTTGTGAAAACAGTGGAGTCCATTCAGAAGATGCCGGGTGATAAGAAAATACTCAAAGCAGAATATTTAAAGGAGCTCACTGCCTGGAATAACCGTGTGGACGAAGGTTTTGCTGAAGGAAAACCGGTAAGAGCTGCTGCATCATTAGATGACAAAGATTGGGAAAGTATGAATTTCCCGGGTGAAGTGGGTCCACAATTGGCCGGCTTTGATGGAGTTATGTGGGTTAGAAAAGAAATCGAAATTCCCGCTAGTTGGGCAGGTAAAGATGTACAACTATCCCTGGGGGCTATTGATGATAATGATATTACTTATTGGAATGGAATAGAAATAGGCCGTACAGATGGGCCGACTCTTCAACGCAAATACATCATTCCGGAAAAAATGGTAAAGGCTGGAAAAGCAATATTAGCCATTCGAGTCTTGGATACAGGTGGTAACTGTGGCATTTGGGGAGACCTTTATCTTCGCTCTACAAATGATGAACAGATTAGTCTGTCCGGTGATTGGAAATATCAGGTTGCTGCGGATACTCATAAGGTAGGGGCACTTCCGATAGACAGATCCGTAGATCCCAATTTACCGACTTCCCTTTATAATGCAATGATTCATCCACTGATATCTTATGGTATTCGAGGAGCAATTTGGTATCAGGGTGAGAATAATTCTTCCAGAGCCTATCAGTATCGGGAACTTTTCCCATTGGTAATAGAGAATTGGCGCCGGGATTGGAAACAGGATTTTCCATTCTATTTTGTGCAACTGGCCAATTTTATGCATGAAGTTTCCCAACCGGCAGAATCAGAGTGGGCAGAGCTTCGTGAAGCACAAATGCGTGCATTGGCAGTAGGCAATACCGGTATGGCTGTAATAATAGACAGAGGTGACGCCAACGACATTCACCCTAAAGATAAACAAACCGTAGGACATCGACTGGCTTTGATTGCCCGTGCCAAAACATATGGGGAAAAACTGCCTTATTCCGGCCCGATCTATCGCTCCCATCAGATTGTAGGAAATAAGATAATTCTTTCTTTTGATCATACCGATGGTGGATTGAAAAGTAGCGATGGCAAGGAGTTGAAAGGCTTTGCTATAGCCGGGCGCAATCATGAATTCCATTGGGCCAAAGCTGAGATAGACGGAGACAAAATTATAGTCAGTGCACCTGAAGCGGTACCTTATCCGGTTGCTGTGCGATATGCTTGGGCCAATAATCCGGTCTGCAATTTGTATAATGGAGCAGGACTTCCAGCTTCACCTTTCCGAACAGATGACTGGAGAGGAATTACGCAAAAGGATTAATTGTTCTCATAAAATACCCTCATCCTTTGTCACTGTTAAACGAAAGGTATGAGGGTATTTTGTAAATGCTGATATATGGCCTCCAAGGGTATCCTGAATGTTACATAAATAAATTACCGGATTACTACTTTCTGCACCCTTGTCGTATGAGATAAACATTTATCGTCCACGTAAACTATAAAACCTTTTCCCCTACCATATTTTTTCCCTTTCTTATCAAAAATAATGGTAATGGTTTTGCCTTGGCAATATACATTATCCAAACAAAAATAGTCCCAACATCCATCAGGAACAAGAGGGTTTATGATAATACTTCCATCTTCCTGCGGACGAACTCCCATTAATCCTGAAATAATCAAATTACAAAAAGAAGAGTGGTTATAATCTTTCCCTCTTTCTACACCACCTTTAGAATCATCCCAAGTTCCGTTTTTCCATGATTTCAGGCGAGTCCTCGATATCCAGTCTCCCGTATAGGGATTGATATTTTCATCAATCCAACAAATCGTATCGTTATTGACTGATAAAATACGATGACTATTACTGTATATGTTCAAAAGACTTAAATAATCTTTTTTAGTGATGATGGGAGAATCATAACTATTGAAATAGTTAGCCATTGCTGCCAGTGTCATGGAAGTCAAATAGGGCCAGCTGGGACCATTCCATTGACATTCGTGTCCTTCGTATGAAATCTTGAAATCAGGGCAACGCTGTTCTACAGTAGTTGGGCCATAGGCTGCTTCAAATCCCTTGGAATCAAATAGTTGTTTCCATGCTATGGAATAGTTATCCGGCGGTATATTATAGAACCAGGGAATGTATCCAAGAAGTTCACGTGCATAAGAGAATTCCATCTTGCCATTTAGAGGTATAACCTTATAGAAATCAGCCTGTTTATCCCATAGCCTCCGGTTTATTATTCCTTTTAACTTATCAGCCTTCTTCTGATAGGTCCGGGCTTCCATGTCACGATCTACTATTGAAGCTATTTTTGCCAACGCAACAGCCTCACCGTACATATAGCTGTTAATGGTAGGGCGATAACCACGTCCACCTTCTGACAAATGTCCGGAAACAGACATCTCCATTCCATCCCTGTCGTCAACCTGCCAGAACATTCCAGTCGAATCCCGCTTTTCTTCTTCCCACTTTGCAAAGTTATCTTTTAGCTTGGGATACAAATCGGCCAGTAGCATTTTATCATTGTGAATTAAATAGTAATTGTAGATAGCGTCTGCAGCCCCAAAGCTGTATAGCCTCGGATTCCCGCTACCAGAAAACCAGAAAGAAGCATAATCAGATAAAATTTCAGCGTTTCTCAGCCACCGGCCCTCGTAGAAATGATGGTTAGCCGCACAACTGATGGTATTATACTTTCCGGCCCAAGGAACATCCGGCAAGAATTCAGTAATAACGAACCCGTCAGGAGTCTTCTTTATATGCTTTCTATAGGTCCACCATCGAAAATAATATGTTTTCTCCAACTCCTTATCCGGACACTCAAAAAATGGAATATTCTTTCTTAAAAAATCAGATGCACCACAGTTAGGGATATCTTGTTTATACAATTCATTATCTTCACGATTGAATTGATTGACGTAAGACTCGATTACTTCCGGAGCATCTTTAATGAGGAAGTTTTGCCCCTGCATGTGCAGGGGCAAAACTATACCTAAAGCTATAAATAACTTCTTTATTTGCATATAGCTTAGAAATTTAAGTCATGATTGTCATAAATAGCCAAACCAATCTGTTCCAAATGTTCATTCCGCCCATTGTACCAAAGCATCCAGCAGTCTTTCTCTTGAATGGCAAATGGCTTGTAAGTGGCACTGGCATCCCACCCACCTTCCGTAGGAGAAATGATCGGGTTTTCGGAGTATCTTTCCCAATCATTGATTCCGTCTTTGGAACGTGCCATTCCTATCTGCGCAAAATTAATGTCATAGAAACCGATATAAAACATTAAATAATCATTTTCGCGTTCTATCACCTGACATGCGGTAACCTTATGCTGTTCCCAACTTTGTGCAGGATCGGCTTTAAATATCGGATTTTTGTCCCATTTAGTCCAATGTAACCCGTCTTTACTCGTTGCATAACCGATAGCATCGGGTTCATATTGTTCTCCTCCGGAATACCACATTTTAAAAATATTCTCGTGTTTATCCCAAATTACATGAGGACACATGACCGCAACTTTCTCCCAAGGCTGTTCCGCTGACAAGACCGGTTCTTTGCTTTGCCGTTCAAAGTTATAGCCGTCTTTACTTATAGCATATCCAATCCATGACTTACCGTCATTTTGTCCCGTATACCACATGTGATACAGTCCGTCTTTGTAAACAACAACCGGACGATTCATGTCAGCCTCCCAACTACTGCCTTCAACAGGTGGCAAAACTATTTGCGGCGCACTCCAATTTTTTCCATCTTTACTTGTGGACAATGCAATACTTTTTTGGGGGCGCCAAGAACTGTACATTTTATAAGAGTCACTATCTTTCAGTACACAAATATCGAATACCGTACCTAAATCGCCACCACCCAAGACAGGATTATTTTCATATTTTACCCATTTTCCTGTGGCCTCCTCTTTTTGTATTGTTTTCTTTGGGGAGGTAGTGCAACTACAAATTCCGATGATGACGGTAAGGCTAATCAATGTCTGAATTACATTTTTCTTCATATTCATTTTCTGTTTTTTACCTTTGCTTTTCCCCCTCCCTACAGACAGGGAAAAACAAAGGTATGGATATTACATTAAATTTTTAACTTTAACTATTACTATTTTTCCCAGCCGGGATTTTGTTTCAAGTCAGGATTCAACACCAATTGTTCAGTAGGAATCGGCTGAAGATACGCTTTTGTTGGGTCGAAATGAAAATGTCCGTCCGGAATGTGGCGTTGATAAGGTTCAAAATAACCTTCACTGTCCACCCAGTAGTTGTCCTGATTACGTTCGGGACTCCAATGCCCCACCTTTTCCATGAAATCTGCCTTATTGATTGCGGCGGGAATGTGGAAGTCGTTTTGGAAATACTTCACTAACCAATCCAGGTTTTCAAACTGAGCAGCGTTTGCCCCCTGTATTCTATCGTGATTCCATAAGTGGTGGGCACGCCAACGCTTTAAGTCATCGTGGCGGTAACCTTCACATGCTAATTCTATACGGCGTTCACGTCGAATCTCCTGTAGCAGATTGGAAACCGGTACCCCCTCATAACCTCTTGCTGCCGTAAAGTCTCCCTTCGGATCGGTATAACCTACGGAAAGTGTGAGATGTGGCATACCTACCCTATCACGCAGTTTATTAATGGTAATGTCTAAATCATTCTGTGTGATGTTACCCAGTTCAGCTCTTGCCTCTGCATAAATCAGCAGTGCTTCAGCATAGCGAAAAATGATACTTCCTTTGATACTTCCCGAAATGGTCTCCTGTTCGTTGGCATCGGGATCAGCACCTTTGGCCAGTTCATATCCTGTGGAACACTTCTCTACACCGGAAAGGGTAATATTCGGCTTTATGAACACAACCGTTGTATCCTTCCCGTTGATAGTTCTCGGACGTCCGGGAGTAAACATTGTTTGTGCCAAGCGTGGGTCACGGTTGGCAACCACATTCAATAAATTAGTATCCCCTGCATAATTTTCGGCCAGGCTTATCGGCAATGCCTGTGTACCGTCTTCACTGATGCAGAGATAGGAATCAACCAATGCCCTGGTCAATCCTACACCGGCACCATTACGTCCGGGATTACGGTTATCATTGTGCCAAAATCCCAGTGAGCGATCAAATTTCTTCCATAGCATAATCTCCTTGCTGCTTGAATAGTCCCAACGGTTGAACAGTGTGTGATAGCCGTCTTCCACGCCCATGTTGTCCAAGTCAAACAACTGGCTGTCAATGACCAACTTCGCCATTCTGGCCGCTTCTTCCATATAAGCCTGTACATTTCCCTCTCCGGCGAAAGGCGTACCGGCATGATACTTCTCCCAAGTGGCTTCGAACAGGGCAATTCGTGCTTTGTATAGCATAGCTGCCTCTTTTGAGACACGTCCGGTCTCCTGCTGACTATATGTCGGTAATCTGTCTATGGCATCATCCATGTCATTCAGAATCTTATCAGCTAACTCGTGCCGCTTCAGGCGAGGGCCGTACAATTCTCCTGATTCAAGATCCAGTGTTTTATCAATCCAGGGAGCACCGCCAAACTTCCGCAGAAACTGTTCATAGTAGAGCATAGCTCTGAAGAAGTAAGCTTCACCAATGTATTTGCGGGCTTTTTCCGGTTCGGGAGACTTGTCACAGTTATCCAACAAAAAGTTGACACTGCGTATTTTTCCCCATTCAGTAGTTCCCCAGCCTTCGCCACTGGAAGGAACCTGGTGCAAACCTTCAATCAAGTCTTTGTTATCTTGATAATTGTCACTAAGCAGGTTATCCGAACCTCGGTCAATATGATAAATATAGTTGTTAGGCGAGCCCCAAAATGAGGTATAAAACTGATTTACGTACAGTTTGCATTCATCTGCCGTATAGGTCAGATTCACATCCGCAATCTGATCCAGTGGGTCTCTTGCCAACCAGTCTTCACAAGAAGAGATTGCCATGCCGGTAAATAGGCAAAGTGTATAGATTAACTTTTTCATCTTTTTGTATTTTTAGAGTTTTAGAATGTAACGTTAACACCAAAGGAAATTGACTTGGAGATGGGATATGCACCGCCCCACGGAGCTTCGGGATCAAAGTTCTCGTTAATACCGGAGAAAGTCAGCAGGTTATCTCCACTGAAGTAAATGCGTACTTTTTCCAGCCCTACCTTATTAATAATAGCTCCCGGTAACGAATATCCCAACTGAATGTTCTTCAGGCGGCAATAAGCACCAGTATCCATGTAACGGGTCTGTTTCTGCAAATTCTTACTGGTGCTCCACAAATAGAGTCTTGGTAACCATGGATCCGGATTACTTCCATCCTCACGCCAGCAGTCCAGTGTGTTTTTCCATACATTGGAACCCCATTGCCCACCTCCGAGTCCAAAGGCAACAGGACCTTCCAGCCATAAGTCACGTTTCATGGTTCCTTGTAAGAACATCGAAAAGTCGATACCGTTCCAGTCTGCATTGAAGCCAAAACCAAAATTATAGCGGGGAGTATCATTACCAATGATAGAGAGGTCTCCATGGTCTTCCAGCGTCTGATTTCCATCGTTAATGTTAGGATCATCATCCAGATTCACATACTTGATGTCACCTACAACCCAGTCACCACCAAACTTGTTCTGTACGCCAGAATCGTTAATGGCTTTCGCTTCAGCAGGATCGGTCATTATATGATCGGTGGTATATCCCCATATGGTCCCCATCTTCTTACCTACGTAGTAGTCATATATCAGCCCCTTGGGATTTGAATATTTCAAAACAGTTCCTTGGTAATCTGAAAGATTGAACGATACACTGTAGTTGAATGATTTGGATGCCAGCGAGAACTGGTCTCTCCATCCGAGTGTCAGTTCCCAACCCTCATTACGTATATCGGCATTGTTCGTATCAGGAGAGTTTACACCCAGCACGGCAGGCAAAGTGACACCCTTTGTAATAAGTCCGATAATATCTCTTCTGTACCAGTCGAACGACATAGTAAGCCGATTGTTCAGTGCGGCGATGTCAACGCCAAAGTCCAAAGTACGATTCTTCTCCCATGTATTATAGGCAATCATATTAGGAGCACCAAAGGCACTGATTCGTTTGTCACCCATAATATAATCGGTCGTAGCGTTATAAGGTACGGTAGAGATATATTGGTAATTTTTTCCCCGCATATTGCCCAATTCTCCCCAAGATCCTCTTAAACGTAATTCGGAAAGTATCGAAGTATAAGGTTCGAAGAAAGCTTCCTTAGCCACATTCCAACCGGCGGAAAAAGCTGGGAAAGTTCCCCACTGGTGTCCTTTGGCATAACGGGAAGAACCGTCTCTGCGCAGGTCGAACTCAAAGAGATAGCGGCTCTTGTAGTCATAGTTGAAACGACCGAAGAAACCGAGAGTAGCATAATGATCCAGAGAATCCCAGGCCTCTATCTTTCCTGTACTGGTAGAAATGGACGGTTGGCCCGTTAATACCATCCCCATTTTATTGGCATAAAGACCGAAGTTCTTCTTATATTCCGACTGCATACCGGCCATTATCTTGAAATTGTGTCCCTTGAACTCTTTTTCATACGTAGTATATGCATTCATTGATGTGAAGTCATCATTGTTAGATTCCTGCCATACACGCGTATCTTCAGTTCCAAATCCACCTTCAAGGTAAGGCTCGTTGCTCACCGAGTAGGAATAAATGAGACCTTTGGAGTAACTACGTTTGTTCATCCATTTGTTGTAGGTAAAGTCGGCATTGATAGTCCAACCTTTCAGTGGCTTGATGACTACGTTAGCAGTGCCCCAGAAGTTATCGGTGTATGAGGTCTGAGGATTGGCATCGGCAATGAATACCATACGTCCGGCCGGAGAGAAATGTCCATTGGGATCACGCACAGGAATAGTAGGCCACACTACTTGTGTCCAACCAATCATATCGTTGACACTGCCACCCGGATTCATGCCGTAAGCGGGAGATACACTCTTTTCGTGTGAATAACGTACATTCAAGCCCACGGTCAGCCACTTCGTCACGTCAGTCGTAATTTTGGCCAACGCATTGTAACGTTGATAATGATCATCGTAATATCTCAGTTTGCCTTCGTCTTTCAAATATCCCAGAGACATGACGTATGTAGTCTTGTCGCTACCACCCCGAATTGAAATGTTGTGTTGTTGGTTGAGCTGGTTATTCTTGAACATAGCTTTTTGCCAGTCTTCGTTGGCATTTGAACGTCCGTCTCCCCAATCAGCCCAACGGTCCGGATTATCTCGTTGCGGCACGTTGTTGGGAATACTGGTCGGATCATAGTAATATTTTTCAATACGCTCCATCGTCTCCAGGTCAATAATACCACTACCGCCTCCATTGATGTCAGCTTCTCTAAAAAGTCTGGAAAACTCCAATGAACCGGCAGTTTTGGGTAGTACGGTCGGACTGTTGAACGAAAAATTATTGTTATAATTGATGACAGTCTTTTCATTCTTCTTACCTGACTTAGTGGTAACCAATATCACACCGTAGGCAGCTTGTGCTCCATAGATAGCACTTGCAGCAGCATCTTTCAATACAGTCAACGTCTCAATGTCATTGGGATTCAAATCATCGAAATAACCGGTTACACCGTCTATGATAACCAATGGACTGTAGGTTGCGTCCAGTCCGGCATAACCTCGGATATTGAACGATGCCTTCTTACCCGGACCACCGTCTCCATTGGAGATATTCAAGTTGGCTACCTTACCCTGAAGTGCTGCGGCAGCATTAGTTACAGGACGGTCCTCAAGTTCCTTCGCCCCCACTGTGGCAATAGCACCCGTAAGGTTGGCTTTCTTTTGTACACCGTAGCCCACTACCACTACTTCGTCTAACAATTCCGTATTGTTCTCTAATGTAATATTTAGAAAATTACCAGTTACTTTTACTTCCTGAGATAAATAACCGATAAAAGATACCACAATAGTAGAACCTTTTACAGCGTCGATGGCAAAACTACCGTCTATGCTAGTAATCACTCCGGTCGTGGTCCCTTTTACAACTACATTAGCACCAATTACAGGTTCGCCAATATTGTCTACAACCTTACCTTTTACTTGTATAGCCTGCTCTATGGCGGCCATCGCGTCCATACTTCCAAAAAGTAGCAATACCATTAGAGGTATTAGAATGTGTTTTTTTATTTTCATAATACTAACTTTGATTAAAAAGACATTTATTTTTCAACATCTGATAGTTCCTTGTTTATGTAAACAGGAAGAATGAGCTAGGAAGAGTTTTCTTTTGTCATACCAATTCTTTTTTAATAAGTGTTTATATTTATTTAGTTACTGCTAACCGAGCATACATCTCTACCATAGCAGCTTGCGTTAACAGCCACTTGCGGTCATCATGGGTTCTTCCACTGAAATCGATATCAAAAAGCCCCTTCTCATCACGCACATGTTCCCATGCATAATCCATGTTTTGATTGAAAGAGTTGATATATGTTTTATTATGGTCAGTTTGGTAGAGTTCAATGAACCCTCTCAGCATAACGGCAGTAAACCATACATCCCCCTTTTTAAGGAGTTTGAAAGGTTCCCCTTCTTCAGGTATAAAATTTATAAAAAAATAGTTATAACACGCTTTTGCTATATTTTGAGCATCCTTCAAAAAATGGCTACGACCGGTAAGTTGATATAATAAAGTGGCAGCCTGCATCATTTGCCCACTATTGTAGGCATATTTAGACTTATCAATTTTCCCATCCAAAGAGATATTGTCAAAGTATAAATAATCGGTCGAATCTTGCAGTCTTTTTTTAGTCCACTCATATAGTTCCTGCCCTTTTATCAGGTAAGAACTATCTCGGATAGCTTTGAACATTTTTAATGCGAACACTGATGCCGGTGCGTTAGAACATGTATTTTTAGATACTTTCTTTTGCTCACACCAATAGATACCTCCACCTAATTTGTCATCTGCTCCACTCTCTATAAATTTCCAGATAAGCTGGGCTTTCTTCAGGTATTTTTCTTCTTTTGTATTTAGATAAGCATCTGTGAAGTCAATACCCAACCAGATATTATCATCGTAGAAGCGGTCGGATTGGGAAGCCGTGTTTATGTACGAGGCATAACCGACAGGGCTTCTGCTGATATCTAAATATTTTTCAAGTCCCCGCAATACCTTGTTATCGAGTAATGTCTTATAGCTCTCATCCCCGGTTGCTGCACATAGTGCATTTACAGCAGAAAATGTCCCGGAATAAGGCCATAAGTAAGAATATTGATTGGGGATTGCTTTTTGTTCTTCAGAAGCCAGATACGTGGCTGTGTAATTTCCTACATTAGAAGGATAATTCTCTCTTAACAAACAGGTTCCTGATACAGAATAATTTGCATATAAAGAATCAAGTGTTTGTGTAGCCCGTATCAGAGTTAAGCCACTATCTATAGTAGTTTGTTCTTGTGTATCGCATCCGGTCACAGTCAATGCACAAATGAAGATGATGAAAAGTACTTTTTTTGAGTTCATTGTCGCTCTGTTAGATTATTATTGTGTATCATTACTTTCTTTTAAAGAGGATATTTTTAAGATATCCTCTTTTCCTTTGTTTATAAAACCTCTTTCACCTAATCAATTTCTCTAATAACTACTGAAATCTGCCTGCAAAAGTATAAGATACACTGAAAGGTGCTTTATAAATCCATGACATAAAAGTATAGCTGTATCTTATGACATAAATTTGGATAATTATGTCCCGAAATCGTATAAGAAAAAGTGAGAAAAGAGAAAAAAAGATGATTTATGAAGAAGGAAAGAGAAAATTATATATTATCCATCAACAACCAAAGTACAATTCCGGTCAAACTTTGACGATTGGTAGAGCATCACTTTATCTCTTCCCCCGGTAGTATAATTAAGATCCGAAAGCAATTCATGTTATTTTGATCGCATTTCTTCTTTGGTAACGGGGATTTATTACATCGATTCCTGTTTTTTGCCTCAAATATGATTAAGCAGATAATAAAAAATGAATAAATATCACCCATTGGAAATAAAATGCCATATTTGCACAATATTATATTCATTTTACCTAAAACAAATTATCAAATCCCATGCATACCACCATTTTAGAAACCGAACGTCTCCTTCTTCGTCCTTTCCGGGAAACGGATCTGCAAGAGCTCTTTGAATGTTGCCAAAACCCAAACTTAGGAAATAACGCCGGCTGGGAACCACATAAAAGTATCGAAGATTCCAAAGAGGTCTTACATACTGTATTTATGGGAAATGAAGGAGTTTTTGCCATAATTCTCAAAGAAGATAATTCACTGGTGGGTTCTATCGGTATTATTACTGACCCCAAACGGGAAAATACCCGGACACGTATGCTGGGATACTGGCTGAAAGAGTGCCATTGGGGAAAAGGTATGGCCTCGGAAGCGACACGAACCATATTGGATTATGGATTTAACGTACTGGGATTGCATTTGATTTCAGCGAACTGTTATCCGCATAACACCCGTTCCCGACTTTTATTGGAACGGAACGGATTTGTATACGAAGGTATACTCCATGAAGCAGAAATGACTTATGACGGACATGTATACGACCATTTATGCTTTTATCAGAAAAAAGGAAGAGTGCCCATGGACTAAAAAGATCTTACGATGATATCCGCAAATAGAGTACGGACTGAACAGCCAACAAAATCACAAAAAGATATTCCGCTGTCAGATATACTGCCAGAGAGGCGGTATAATGACTTAGCAGATACAAATAGAACAAATAAATAACAATCGTTATCAACTGGAACCAAAAGGCAATACGGGTTTTACCCGTACCCGTCACCGCATTAATATACACATATCCAGGCAAAGCAAACACATAATTCAGCAACATCACTGCAAAAGGGATACTTGAAATATTAATAAGTTGAGAACTGTCCGTATAGAATCCAGTAATCTGCCGACGAAAGACCATAGCTAATACTACCAGGGGAAGCCCAATTGCATAGCCCAACTTTAAAATTTTCCTACAAAGCGGAAACAGGTATTGCCTCTCTCCTGCTCCGATCAAATTACTGACTAATGCTCCCGTAGTGGCAGCAAACGAATTGACAATCACAAAGAAGATTGTAGAGACACTTCGAATAATATTAGAAACAGCAAGCTGAGCTTCTCCCAGTCGTTCAATAACCACGAAAAAAAGAAACCACGGAGCAACACTGATAAAGGCATGGAGTATACTCCATACGGAGAGGTGCCATAGCTCCACTAACAAACATTTGTCAAATATAAATTTTAGTCCAAAGTCTGTTCTATCGATTTTCAGCCAAGTATAAACCACAATAATCAGAAGAGAAGCAGCTTCGGACAAAGAAGAAGCTATCGCCGCACCCGCTATTCCTCTATCAAGAACAAAAACAAACCAATAATTACAGGGAATATTTATTAGAACGGCTGCCAGTGCCGCCCATGACAAAGCATTGGTTCGGACAATACCAATATAAAAAGAACGAAATGCCAGAAAGGGAAAAGAAAAAAGCAAACCGAAACATCTCCAATCCAGATAATCAATCACGGCACAATATATCTCAGAAGAGTGCACAAAATATCTCAAAAGAAACGGAGAAAAAAAATAAGAAGAGAGGCTAAGCAAGATAGCAAGTACACATAGAAAGACTAACCCCTGAAAGAAAGTTCCGCCTGTTCCGGTATAATGTCCCTTTCCATTGTACTGTCCAACCATCACTTGTACTCCCAAGCTAAAACCAAATCCTAACATATAAATAGCAAGATAATAAATACTGCCAAGAGCGGAAGCACCAAGTTCCACCTCACCAACATGCCCTAGAAAAACAGCATCGGTTATATTGATTAATTGTTCCATCAGAATGCTCAACATCACAGGATAGTTGATAAGCCAAATTTGTCGATAAGTATAATTCATTGCTCAACTTTATGAATACTGCACATTTATGACACAAGGAAGATATCCTACCCAACAGTATCAACATGTACATAACTGATAAATAAATAAATAGATATGAAACTCAGGGAGAGAAGCCGAGGCATCTATCCTATAGCTGAATAATTTTATTTAGAAAAAATTATTCGTCGAGCTTAGCTATATACAAAGTTTCATGTAGGAGATTAATGACTTAATGATGAATACGGAACAAAAGTATAAAAAAGAAGCGGATAAACAATTTTCTCCCTCAAACGTTTTATTTTCACATAGAATGAAAAAACAAATAAGAATATGGAACAGTCATTCAAAAAGGGAATTGTACTCCATCTAGCCTCATTAGTAGAATATTCTGAAGGTGGAATTATCAGTAAGCAGTTAATCAAAAGCCCTGCCGGAAACATTACTTTATTCTCATTCGACAAAGGCGAAGGACTTAGCGAACACAGTGCTCCATTCGATGCTTTAGTACAGGTATTGGAAGGATCTGCGAATATTGTTGTAAATGGACAAGTTTTTACGGTAAATGCAGGAGAAAGTATTGTATTTCCGGCTAATGCGCCGCATGCATTGACAGCTATTGAAAGATTTAAAATGTTACTGACAATGATTAAAGAGTAGAATCCTCTGATACAACATTCTGGATTGAGATAGAAGAATAATGTATTAGGTAAGTTTATTCTTGATTTTTTTAATATCTTTGTTGAAATCAAATCTTACCTCAATACGATGAATGTCAAAATAGAAAGTAGCTGGCAACAGCGCCTGCAAGAAGAGTTCGATAAACCCTATTTCGAAAAATTAGTGAACTTTGTCAAGAATGAATACGGGAAGGCACATATACTTCCACCCGGACATCAAATTTTTCATGTATTCAATTCATGTCCTTTTCAGAATGTAAAGGTAGTCATTTTAGGTCAAGATCCATATCCTAATCCGGGACAATATTATGGTATATGTTTTTCCGTACCGGACGGTGTCGCTATTCCCGGTTCACTTTCCAACATTTTTAAAGAGATACATCAGGATCTAGGCAAGCCGCTTCCCAATTCGGGTAATCTGGATAGGTGGGTCAAACAAGGAGTATTCCCCATGAATTCCGTACTTACCGTACGAGCTCACGAAACAGGTTCACACCGTAATATAGGATGGGAAACTTTCACCGACGCAGTCATCAAAAAATTAAGTGAAGAACGTGAAAACCTGGTATTCATGTTATGGGGATCATATGCCAAAGAAAAAGCATCACTAATCGATACCGATAAACATTTAATATTAACCGCCGTACACCCTTCTCCCCGATCCGCCGATTATGGATTTTTCGGTTGCAAACATTTCAGTAAAGCCAATACCTTTTTACGAAGCAGAGGCATAGAAGAAATTGACTGGTAGCATTTTTATTTGCATTCAGCAACATCGGACAAGTGCCCTCTTTCTTTTCACCCTATCTTTGCAACATTGAAATACCAATTGAATCATGGAAGGAAAAAAGACAACGCAAGAAGAATATCAGAAGTGTGTAAATGCAGTAGTAGATTATATTAATCTCCACTTGGGTGAAGAAATTGACCTGAAATCATTGGCCAGAATTTCCCATTTCTCCCCCTTCTACTTTCACCGCATTATGAAAGCGTTTTTGGGTGAACCCATCGGTACCTTTATTGTCCGGACACGAACTGAAGCAGCGGCACGCCTATTACGTTATTCATCAACTTCCATATCCGATATTGCCTATCGGATCGGATATGCTTCTCCATCGTCTTTTTCCAAAATATTCAAACAAATGTATGGTATCTCTCCAACAGAATATCGTAATAATAAAAACTATGTAATTATGAAACCAGCAATTATTAAACCGGATCTGGAATTGAAAAAGGAAATCAGAGAACTCCCCCAACGAAATGTAATTTATATCCGCCTCTTTGGTGATTATAAACTAAATGACTATGCAGGCACATGGATGCACCTCATTCAGTTTGTGAAAGAACAAAATCTTCCGATGGGAGACCCTTCTCCACTCTGTATCTACCATGATGACCCCAAAGTAACCCCAACCGATAAACTTCGTACTGACGTATGTATGTTGTTACCATCAAATGCAAGGCCGAAAGGAAATGTAGGATTCAAGCAATTGCCTGCCGGACGTTATGCAACCTTCCTATACAAGGGTTCATACGATCAGTTGCAAGCCGTGTATGACACAATTTACGGCAAATATCTACCTGAAATGGAGTGTACACTAAGCGATGAACCAAGTGCTGAAAGGTATCTTAATGATCCATCATGTACTCCTCCCGAAGAGTTATTAACCGAAATCTACATTCCAATCCGGTAAATCTTCAAAAGAATATAGGCAGGCAAGGCATTTTCTCCTCTTGCCGGCCTATTGGTACTACTGCAATAAATATATTCAATACAAATAATACATACTAATCTCTCCCCCAACTACCCTTTCTCTTATATAATAATGTAAGCATCGTATCCAATTAAACAATTATTATATAAATTCAAAATATTATCGTAATTCATAGTAATAATTATATTAATAATACTAGTTTTGTTATCACATAAACCAAACGACTAAAAAGACAAATAAATAACCCCAAAACTAAATCATGAAAAACAAGTCAATTGCATCTTTTATGATAAAAATCGTAATGATGCCTCTACTCTTTACAATCTCATGTGTAAATGAAATTTCAGAAGATCCTGTAGATATTCCCGGAGAGATACCCATCCGTCTTTCTACACAAATTTTATGTAACCACACACGTGCTATCAATAACGAATTTCAGGAAAAAGATGCCATCGGTCTGTATGTATTGACACAATTATCAACCATCAACCAGAAACGATACATTGACAATATGCGTTTCACATGTTCCCAAGCAACCGGTTTCGAACCAGAAGAAACAATCTATTATCCCAAGGGAGACGGTAAATGTGATTTTATAAGTTATTACCCTTTTCAAGAAACAGGTATTAACCAAGACCAAAGTATAATGCAAGTCCAAATACATACCGACCAAAGTTCTGTAAGCAAACACTCGCTCTCCGACTTTATGATCGCTACAAACAGTGATATTACCCCCAGTCAAAATATGGTATCTATGGAATATAAACATAAACTCTGCAAACTGAAAATCACTATAAAACCAGCTCCGGGAGAAGATATAGATGAACTTTTAAATGACAATCCATCTCTATCATTAAATGGATTCCATTCGGACGCATCATATGATTTTCTCACAGATCGATTCGAGCCATCGGGACAAACAATTAGTGTCACACCTCATGGAGAATGGAAAATAGAGAATAACGCTCTGACAGGCAAAGAAGTCATATTAATACCCGAAAAAATAGAATCTGACAATCACTATATAAATATAGATATAAACGGTAAAAGCTATAGTTGTCCATTTCCTGATAATTTTCAATTAGCCAGTGAAAAAAATTGTTCTATAGCCATTATCTATAAATCATCCGAAGGTATCCAAATCAACAATTTCGATCATAGCATTACAGACTGGACAGAAGGGGATTCCGGTGAAACGACAGCCCAGGAAACATCAGGCGTAATTCATCTCTCAGCTCTAAAATTCAGTAAAAGTAACGTTTATAAGGCAATTAATGAAGGAACTCAGGTAGCTGAAATATGTAAAGAGTATCTTTTAGCTGATAACATCGACGCACAAGCCATTGTCGTCTATCCCGTTCTAAACGGAGCAACAGATCTGAATAACGGAACAGTAATTTGTTTACTTGACGAACCAGCATCCATTCATGGAGGTAAAGTCTCTTGGAACAAAGTTAATAACGCATTAGACTACACGCCAGGCAATCAAAGCATCATCAGCGACTTCTATATAACCCAAGACAACTCAATATCAATTTCTAAGCCGGAAAACCCTCTACCGGTGCGATTACAAGAAGAGGTCTTGACAGATATACGAAATACGGAAACCCAAACTTACCCTATAGTCAAAATAGGAATCCAATATTGGATGGGACGTAGTCTAGAAGCGACACACTATACTGACGGTAAAGCAATTACTTTAAAAAAAGATTTTACAACAACAGCAGGCTATTACACCGGCAAATTTAAAGATGCACCTCAAGACTTTTACTTTTACAATTCAGAAGCTGTTATTTCAGGCAAGCTATCACCTCAAGGATGGAGTATTCCTACCGAAACCGAGTGGGAACTATTAAAGCAATATATAAACAACGATGCTTCTAAACTGAAATTCGGACCATGGTCGAGCGATGAAAATGGTGACAAGCTTCCCATACTAAACATTACGGGATTCAATGGAGTACCAGAAGGATATATTCTAAAAAGTAAGAACGGATATACCAACGGCTTATATACGGTGGTATACTGGTCTACCAATTCATCTGGAAATCAAACAAACAGAGCAATCTATTTGCTGCATACCACAAATGAAATAAAAGATGGTAATATAACAGACAGAGCTCTTTCTGTCAGATGTATCCGTAAATAACAAGCATTTTGCATAGCATACAGAATCTAAAGTTTAGGTCAGTAACGGTGATAGCGATCTATCTAAACTTTAGATTTTATATTTTATCGTAAAATTATTCTTATCATCCGAATAGGGAATCTTCTTATTTTTTCTGTCTTTATAATCAAGAAATCAATTATAAAACCAAAAACAGAAAACATATGCAGAAAGTACTCTTTATCACCACAATCCTACTTACATTATTCGCTCTTTCTATCCGTGCCGAACACAATCCTCGAAAAAGGCCCGATGTATCTGCCCAATTCCAAACCGTCTCCGGTCACAGCATCAGTTTAAATGGCATCGGACTAGCCTATAGTTATGAATATGCTTTTGCCCCCAAAGGTACTATTATTTTTAGCGCAGGATCTTCTTATGCTTTTGGAAGAATACTACAGCTCAAAATGGAATCACTCCGCGAATTTCATATCGACACCAAAGACTATCATTTAGTAACCGGAGATTTAGCCATAGAACCACGCTTTTATTATAACCTGAAGAAAAGACATCGCAATGGCAAACGTACTTGGGGCAATTCCGGCGGGTATTTATCTGTTAATTTCGGATATTCTTTTCCAATAACCATTACCAGTGGAGTGAAAGCAGCCCACATATATGTTATCACCCCCTATTGGGGATTCCGTCGCGTATGGAAGCATTTTCTATTCGATCTATCGGGTGGAGTCGGCTATATCGGATCCTCAAATGGAACTTCTGCCGTTTATCCGGGTTTAAGAATAGGTTTAGGATACAGATTCTGATCCTCCTATTTTAATTGTAGAATAAGCAACCAAAGTGTCTTATACAAAAAATGGCTACTCATCCCGAGCAACCAATCTTTTGTTAACCTTAAATCTAATACTTATGAAAAAAACACAATACAAATATACCGAATTTCAATCAATTAGCAAATATCAGATCAAAAATATTCCGTATTATAACACCGTTTAATATTCACTCCTATTTTGTTAATACTTCGCATTAAAAGCGTTAACAATTAACACATTCGTTCACAATTCTCTTGTAACTCTATAGCCTTTGGGAAAACAATATTATTCTCCAAATGAATATGATGGTGCAAATTATCTTCAAACGTCCTCAACATCTCAAGTAGCAACCTATAACTACTACAAGCATCACCAGGTACCAGATATCCATGAGTTAACCCGGAAATCCTGCGAAAACGTTCTCCTTCGGCATCATGTTCGCTCATCATTACCGAAATAGGGCTACTCACACTTCCACAATGGAAAGCCGGAATAGGACGATGTTGAGCCACCGCATCAAATAAATCATATATATAAGGAAACAAAACCATCTCCTCCTTAGTAAGATGATTGTTCAAATCTATCCAGGATTCCTGAAACAGTTCACGCACTTCATAAAGTTCCGGGTGCTTTCCGGCATGTGCTTCACAAACCCTATCAAGCAACTGGAGAATTTGCGGTCCCTGATAACGGATATTACGATGATGGAACTTCAAAATGTAATCTACTAATAAATCTATAGGCCAACTTTTAAAGTCAAGAGTTAAGGACTGTTCCGATTTTATTTGCTTCAATTCTTCAAGCAAACAATCTGCGTCTATCCCCATTTTCCCGCAAGCATCAGCCAGGGAAACATCTCCATTACAGCAAAAATCAATACCATACTTATTGAAGACCTTTGCATAATCAAAACAATCGGCTACAATTTGTCCAACCGCCATTAGTTTATAATCTTTCATAACTTTCATCTTTTATTATTCAGTGGGCAAAGGTCGGAAATGAGATACAAATAATTTGTAACCAATGTTACAGGATGGATTTTCTTTCGTTTTTTAAATAAATAGAGCGAGTCCACCAAATGAGGATGTGTCAAAACCCGGATACGCCACAGATCAGCATCGTTAGTTATCAATAGATTAAGTTCACTTTGTGGAACCCTGTGTTACTCTGTAGTGAGTTATGACACACCTTCAGTACTACTCTCAATTAAAATAATACAAGAAGATAGCGATACCTTCAAGGGCTTTCTTTGGCTGATCTTTAATCTCAATCGCAAATTTAATCTCGGCTTTAGCCACACCACGCAGATTAGTCAAAGAATGGAGACTTGCTTTCAAACGTACACTTTGGCCTGACAATACAGCTTGTCCAAACTTCATCTTGTCCATACCATAATTGATCATCATTTTTAAATTATTGACCTCAATAATCTGATTCCATAAATGAGGAAGCAATGACAATGTCAAATATCCGTGAACAATAGTGCTATGATAAGGACTCTCCACTTTAGCACGTTCCGTATCCACATGAATCCATTGATGATCCAATGTTGCATCAGCAAAAAGATTGATACGTTCCTGAGAAACTTCCAGATAGTCAGAGACTCCAATCTGCTGACCTATCAACTTCTCAAAATCTTCATAAGAATTAATAATCACTTTATCCATATTTCTTTATTTAAAAATGTACATCTTTGCCACAAAGATATATTTTTTTTAGATAAGTTAAAATTAATCTGATCTTTTAGATTCTTCCGAAGAAAAACCAAACGGTTTTATACATGAATCTGCTTTCCCAAATATTCTATACCGATATTTCGAAACCAATAAATAAATCGCATCCCTCAGCTTAGCCGGAATAAGAATTAATGGATAAAGACACTGCCAGAATCCCCCCAAATCTTTTAAAATATAGAGTATAGCTGTAGATTTGGAATAACAACGATTATTCCGAAAATAATAAAGAGTTTTATTAGTACTTTCAACAGCATATCGTTTCAAGAGGGATTTCCCCGTTTCGGACTGTAATGAAACAAAACGAAACAAGCCTTTTCTATCCCTCTTTACAACAAATGTAACCGCACCATTGCAAAGGTTACATATACCATCGAAAAGTATAACATTCATTCTAATATTCTAAATGATGGAAGTCTCGAATGCACTGGTCAGCATATCATAATCAGCGTCGCTGTATTCTCCTTTTTCCCTTACTTTCTTCACCTGTTTTATAAATGTTTCCACTTGTGAAAGGAAAGCCTGATAAGACTTCATTTCGCCTTCATGACCATTCACAACAGGAAGTTTTTTCGCCGCATCCAGTTGTTGGGTTAGCTCGGCTACCTTCAGATCAATACGTGGACCGTCCATCCTATGTTTACGTGCATAAAGATTCAGAATACTCTGCATTGTGGAAGACATTTTTCGGACAGACATAATTTGTGCTTTTAACGGATTATCCACCAAAAGTACCAGCTCGGCCTGTTCGGTGAACGGACTCAGAATATCAAAAATATTCTGTTTATATTCGGACATCTGCGTGCTTAACTGATAATTCACATCCAACAATTTCTTCGCATTCGTTACATCTTTCTTTTTCAAATAAGAAAGATAAGTATCAAAGTTGGCATAAAATTCTGTCCTTGCCTGAAACAATCCGGTATAGTTCTGTTTCAGATTCCGGCGGGTCTCCTCGTTGAAACAGTTACCCGGATTCAACACTATTGCCGAGTCTTTTGAAACAACGGCCGGAGGAACAATGGCAGAAAGAGCCGGGGTTTTTCCTTTTTGTTCCATATAATCCAATACAGCATTTACATCTTTTTCCTTCACCATATCTTTCAACACCCCAAGCGAAGTATTATAATACTTGATTACTTCTGCCGCATTTTCAATATCTGCCGTACTGACAACAGGAGCTTTACTCTTATCCCCGCCTGAGCAAGAAGCTAACAAAAAAGCACTTACAAGTGCTCCAACTAACAATAGATTTTTTTTCATAATGTTTCCTTTAATAATTAATAAATAGAACAAGCTTATAGAACGTTGATATTGCACTAATAACAATATAAAAATCATTTTGCTTTCAAAATCATCTATAAATTATAAAGGAAACCAATCGGATGGAAGAATAAAGATTAATATAGGGAAACCATATAAAACAAAAAATGGCTACTCATCCCGAGCAACCAATCTTTTGTTAACCTTAAATCTAATACTTATGAAAAAACACAATACAAAAATACCGATTTCCAACTAATTAGCAAATTTACAAGCCATATCCAGTCATAATATAACATGGTTTAATGTTGTCGGCAACTTATTAACATTTCACATTTATACTGTTAACAATTAACAAGTTCTTTTTTACCTCAACAGATATAAAGAAGGCTAATCTATCCCAAACTATTTATTATATCCTCCCAACTCACCGAATATAAAACATCATCCAAAAGCATCGAGTAAAGAAGCACGTATAAATCTATAAAAGCACGATTAATAATCAGATTTCAGCAATTGCAGAGATATGCAATCTGTTACTTCTAAAAGTAGAACAATGAAGTCAACACTGTATTTATAGTCTCTTCATATATGGGCATAAAAAAAGGCTATCTATCCCAGACAGCCAATCTTTTGTTAACCTTAAATCTAATACTATGAAAAACACATTGCAAAGATACGGACTTTTATCAACTTTGCAAATTTACCAAGCGAAACGGACCATCTTATAACATGGTTTAATAGAACGACCGACCTGTTAACATTTAGGCTTTCTTTTGTTAACATTTAACGGATTTATAAAGATTTGGCGGAATAAAAGATATACAGATGCAAAAGTCAGGGAAATGGTGCTAAAGAGGGTTTATTCGAATAACAAATTCTGAAACAGACTGTTTATGTAAGTATCAATCCTCAAAACCATCCTATTATGAACAGATTTGAAAATAAGATAATCATTATCACGGGAGCTGCCGGTGGAATCGGCGCATCAACCACACGCCGCATTGTATCTGAAGGCGGCAAAGTAGTTATTGCTGACTATTCAAGAGAAAAAGCAGACCAATTTGCTGCCGAGCTTAGTAATTCGGGAGCAGATGTACGTCCGGTTTATTTTTCTGCTACAGAATTGAAAAGCTGCAAAGAACTAATCACCTTTACAATGAAGGAATACGGGCAGATCGATGTACTGGTAAACAATGTAGGAGGTACAAATCCCAGACGGGACACAAACATCGAAACTCTGGATATGGATTATTTTGACGAAGCCTTCCATCTGAATTTATCTTGTACCATGTATTTGTCCCAACTGGTTATCCCCATTATGAGCGCACAAGGTGGTGGAAATATTGTAAACGTAGCCTCAATAAGTGGAATCACGGCCGATTCGAATGGTACTCTTTATGGAGCCAGCAAAGCAGGAGTCATCAATCTGACCAAATACATTGCCACCCAAACGGGAAAGAAAAACATCCGTTGCAATGCAGTAGCACCGGGATTGATCCTGACCCCGGCCGCACTGAATAATCTTAATGAAGAGGTACGCAAAATATTTCTCGGGCAATGTGCGACACCCTATTTAGGTGAACCGCAAGATGTTGCCGCGACCATCGCCTTTTTAGCCTCCGAAGATGCACGTTACATTACCGGACAGACCATAGTAGTAGATGGCGGATTGACAATACACAATCCGACAATAAACTTAGTATAAAAAGAATCTTATCAAGTTACTGAGGTTATATCAAAATCGAGAATAGCTTATAAATCCCGATAATGCATCCGTCGCTTCCGACAAAGGTATTTTTAATCACAAATCATACAGCGAATATTATTTTAACAAAATGTGCTCCTTCTCTCTAGAAGCGAGCACATCTGAATAAAACAAACAATCTTATTTATCTTCATGAGATAAAAATACAACGATACTTTCCTATTCTACCGAACCAAAAAGTATTCTAACTAAAAACATAAACTAAGCTCGTTTCAAAACGTGAATAGACAGTTTTTATACAAAAGCAAATCAAAGAAAACTAATTGACCACTTACTATATCTGCTATATTCCTGTTCTTTTGTAAAGACATCTACACAGTTCCTCAATATCTCCCGCTCAAAATTACCACAAATCATCCTCTTTAAACAAGCCATATTTCTTCACTAATAGAGATAATTCCGGATCTAGATTGGCTCGGAATCTCATTCGGTCATCTATTTCCGCCGCACTGAGCAACAACGATACAGCCCGCTGCTCATTACCCAGACGAGCATTCAGAATAGCTTGCATATATTGGGTTTCGGCAGTCTGCGACGATTGTTCAAGTATTCGTAAGGCAGCCTTATCATATCCCAAAGACATATAGGCAATTGCAGTATTTACGTCCTCGTACGGACGCAGAATTTCCAAAGCTTGCCCATACTTACGTTTCTCCAGATAATCCACAGCTCGGGCATACATTGTATCCGGTTCATTGGTATAGAGTGTGTCCTGCCGCATACCCCGACGGGAGAGACTGAAAAGGAAATCCACCCTGCGTACTGCCGGATAGAGTTTGTCAAGCATGTAGGCATATTCTGTCTTATACTGACTTTTAATCAGCCATTCGCGCCGATCGGGCTCCTGTTCACGATCAATAATTCTCAAGATTGCACCTTTATTGCCTTGAAAATTTTTATCATTTACAATCAGACGGCGCAGTTTCTCCCACCCCTCAGGTACGGTACGTATCTTTATCAACTCCGGCAAGTTCGGAATCCCATCCTTCATCTCCTGCCGGATGATGTTGCCCGCCTCATCCATCTCGATAGCAGCACCGATAGCCAATGAATCATAAAGCAGTTTGAAGTCCTCCACCAAGATATTACGGATTGATTCCGCACGTTTTCGGGCTATTTCTCCATTAACGTACCAGTTACCTTCGGGTGACGAGGTAGCCAAAAGTGTCAGACTGTCTATGATATATACCGGATCGGTCATTAATGCCAGAGTAAGGTTATGTACCTGCTTCACTCCCTGCCGGTTTACGTCAATAGTTTCATCCATACGAAAACTGTTTTTTGGAAAGTAAAAGTTTACGCTAGCATTTGCTTCCGCATCACGGGTAACTATTTTTCGAACAAAGCGTGGCGTCCTGTCAACAAACTTAGTCATCGAACTCACCAGATAAGTCAGCGTATCCGAGTACGGAAGGGGAAACCTGCTTCCATTACTATTCAGCACATCACCAACTACATATACCTTCATACGTGCCGAATTTTCATCTGCCGGTACTTTCTGCGAGTAGAGGAAATGTACCTGATCAGTAGCATAAATCACCGTATCGAGCTGCGCTTCAGGATTGAACGGAAAACGAACGATATCACGGTATTTTGTATCTTTCATCGCCTTACGCGCCTCATTACGGGCAATTTTCTGTGTATTATAGAACATCTTTATCAGACTGGTCGAATCAAGAGAATTGATACGTGCCAGTCGCTCTTCATAGCTCGCCTGCCGAGCCGCATGCCGCAGAGCAGGCGGATGTATGTTATACAATTTACGTATCAAACGGTATTGCGGATAAGTTGACCGCAGGAACTCGTAACGACCGATATAACGATTAACCGTAGTAGCCGAATCAAACCGGCTGAGTTCAAAATCCCGCCGTGTTTTACGTCCCGGGACACGCGATACTATAGAATCGGGCAAATCACGATGATAGGTATATAGAGGCAGAAGACCACGAAAAGGTCCTATCATTCCCCTATCAGATACCCCTTGTTGCTGCCGGACATAATATTCGTATATATCTTCTTTTGAAAACTTCGACAGCAATGTATGCCGTGTCTGCATTGTATCTATCCGTGTCCTCGTCTCCCACAAAGGAGATAACGTATCCGGATCCGGACGACGGAAATGAAACATCGGGAAAAAATTTTTCACCTTCTCGTAGCGACGAATATATTTCTCCGTTAATTGGTTGCGGTTCAGGTACGACGAAGTAGTATCACGTCCCACCATAAAAGCTCGCAGAAATCTTACTCCTTCCCTACTTTCAGCACGCGCGCCTTTAGTACGATAATATCGGTAAAGGATAGCATCCAGCCGTTCCATTTTATCATTAAAATAGCCAAAGCGAGAAGCATATATTCGTATCGCAGCATCCGGGTCCGCTTTATAGAGTGCGCGCTTTGCCTGCCACATAGGGGTACTCAGTGCTTTGTCGCGAAAATAATTCTTGCGGGCTATCAGTCCATCGGATTGGAAAGTGGCATTATCGGCCCATTTATTGTTGAAGAAGCGGAAACGTTCCAGCAGATGCCTACTTTGAAACTGTAAGGTGTCATTCATCCGCTCCCATGCACGACCGTATCGCCACCACTGCCGGGTAATCATTCGTTGAGAGTTATCCAACATACGACTTTTCATCAGGCTGTCCCGCCTGCCTACCTGACGGTTGAACATATCAAAACGCAACAGCAAAGGGTCCGGACGACGTTTCCTGGCATCCTGTATTGCCCAACGTTTCTCTAACCCGCGTTTATACCACTTCAAACGCTCCAGATAGCGCTCGAAAGAGTGATAGTTTACATAAGTCCGGTAAAAATTGACAGAATCCGGGATGATTTTTTCGACAAAACGGTCATAATGCCGATAATCCCGCTCTTGCGCCTCCCGAAAACGTTGGCCCGTGAAACGCAATTCTTTTAATGAATCGGGCGTATCCCCCCGCATTAATACCGGGCGGATATTAAGCATCCAGTTATCCTTCTGCAGGGCTTGCGGCACCGTTACTACAAATTCTATGTTAACCATCCCGTTGCGCTCCGCCGTGTTACGGGTAGAACGGGCCGACACCACAACCTCATCCAGAGCCAGCGTAGTCAGGTTCTCTTTATGGATACTATCCCATTCTACAGACATACCCACAGGAATAGAATCTCCTTTAGAATTGACAAATGTAAAATTTGAAACCGGAGGCAAGCTAACAGAATCACGCTTTACCACATTCATCGGCCCCGTTTCCTGCCTGGCCGGCAATGCCAGTGTCACCCTGGGCTGCTCTTTATGGAGAAGACCGAATGGCGTACATGCAGTAATAACCATTATCAGAAATATAATATAGAAACTTTTAGTATTCTTCATACACTCGTGGGTCGAATAAAAAATCAACCTCAGAATAAATAAACAAGATTAAATGCCAATTTAGGAGTCGGTAAAAAGTAAGTTCCCGATTTTACCTTATCTCCACAATGTTCGCAACGGTATTTTGTGTACGGAGCCACAAGCAATCCCAATCCTGCCTCCACTTCCATATTCCAGCGTTTACTCAGCAACCAGGAACGTCCGTAAGTCATTCCGGCACCATACCCCCATCCCTGATAACGGTAGTCACCACCCAACAGACCATCCCAAGCCACATTGTAACGGGCCCCCATGGCATACATACTGATAAAACTACCTGCATAGGTTTGCCAGAACCAGTACCGTGCACCGGGTTCTATCAGAAAGTGTTTTATCTTACGTGTATCGCTGAAGTTCCACGGATTATAAGAAAAACCAAGATTCAACGTCCAATGGGTACTCAAAAGCATACTGCCCTCGGCATTAAAAGTAGTGGTAGCCAATTTAAGCGTATTGGTCTGTACTGAATAAAACTGTGCCTGCAGATTACTCGTAAGACTACCTGCAAACAATAGAAAAAAGAATAATAAACAATATCGTATGATTCGTCTCATTGATGTTTCAATATATGAAGTTTATTTTTGTCAACAAATAGTTTAGTGCACCATTTGTCATAGCCATTTCGATAGCTATAGACCGTAGGTGGAACGCTAACCTGTATATGGGTATCCGAGACCAGGGTATTGTAATAATCTGAGAGGTTTAACAAACAGGGTTCGGTAACGGGAAGGAAAGGCAGACAGTCTCCATCAGTCGTAAAAAATGCCTCGGCAAAGTCATCCAACTCAGGATACATGATACTCAAGTAATACGCAGAACAGCCAAATGCACACCACCTATCATCAACATAAAAAAGATAGATGTGATACAGATTGTCAAGTTCCATCGTTTTTGCTAATACCGGAATTTCCATATTACATTTTATTATTGGTTAATAATCACTTACGCATCTCACATTGCTTGAAGTAGTTTTAAGCTGCCAGGAACACTGAGGCACCCCCTGTTTGAAATCGAAATACCATGCATTGGCAGCATCTTCCTCTGTGGCAGCCCAATATATTTTTGACGATACATTTTCCATCTGTGCTGCCGGATAGATAATTCCCACAGGCTCACGAAACAGCCACATCAATTGCAGCTCGCGCTGGGTAGGAACACGCCATTTACGGTTTGGGTCACCGGCTATTTTGTAACTACGGCAGCCCGTGGCAGCAGTTGATCTAAAATCTGCATTCAGATTTCCATTTCCATCGCCTGCACCTTCTGCCTGCATCCAGGTGACATTAGCTACATCGGTAGGAGCTATAATGAAACGCATCGGAATCCTGTCATTGACAATCGGATTCCCACCATTTCCACGGGATACCTGGTGACGGATGGTTGCGTCGTTTTTCATCATTTTGAACCCGGAGATCCATTGGGCGGACCCTGCCAATCCTTCCGCATAAATCACGGCATAAACCTGGCTGTTGACAGTCTCTTTTTTGATATACTGCCCGAAAGCATCTGAAGGGAAACAGAGGCATACCCAAACAATCGGCAGGAGGATATAATATTTAAAACTCATAATTTTCACTTTTCAATGGGTTATATTTTAATGAATGGTGTTAACTGCATCCGGATCCCGAAAGCCCCGTACATAGTGACGATCATTATCACTATTGACAGGTGCGGTTTTCACTTCTCCTTTATTCGTGATGATAAAAGCATTAGGAGTAGCAAGGGCAGTAGATGACCAGTAGCTGGCACTCAACTGACTTGCCGTACTTGCAGAAGAAATCCATGTTCCGATCAGTTCCGAGACGGAAGGAAGATACCATGAAAATGATGTTTCACCCCCATTAACCAGACCATTCAATCCTCCATAACAGGCCTGCGCCGCCGGATAATGCAGATAAGAACTATCATCTGCCTCCAGTTTTCGGGTATTGCCATGACCGTCTGTCGGGGAGGTGGCTCCACGATTATTATACGAACCTATAGCCTGCCATCTCACATCCTGTCTGCCGTTGTCCTCACCCCCCGCCTGTTGTCCCGTATACTTGCTATCCTGAAAGAAAGCCTCCAGCCTTTTGGAATATTCCCATTTAACAGCAGACGGATTGGTTTTTGAAGCCAAGGCGTTGTCATTTGCATCATACGCTTTAAGCTCTCCGGAGAAATAGCCGGGAATAAACCTTATGACATTGGTGTCGTCGTCCGACCTTCCCTTCAGGGTGATATTGTAGGTCAGGTTATAATTGGGGTACACACTGAAATCAGTAGTCAGGTTCTTTCCCAGATAAAGCTGATAAAGAACGAAATCTTTTACTACAGAACCTGAGCCCACTCCCTCAGGAGACATTTCTCTACCCAAAATTTGAAGATAAGTACCTCCGATTGGCGCGTTATCACGCCGGGTGCCCGAAGTGGAGGTTGTTACCGACCGCTGGAGATTGACAGGGAGATAGGAAAACTTCCCATTCAGAGGAAGAGCCTCGCCTTTTGGGACGGTAAGTGGCTTGAACCAATAAGCCGAAAACTGACTCAGGCGGTCTACAGCGGGGAAAACGGCGAATCGCCCCAATGTATTAAAGTAACTTTTATTGGGAATACTTGTTAATATCAGGTCCCAATTCTCCAATTTACCAAACGCCGGATTATCTGTCTTAATATTAAAGGTGACCTTCGCTACTGTCCGTTTCAGAGCTATGGATAGCTGTTTGGCTTCACCGACATTTATGGTGGCATCAACCGAACCACACATGATTATTGCATCTTTCTTCACTCCGTTTACTGTAACTTTATGCAAAGGGAAGTCTTGGTTTCCTGCTTGCGAAATATGCATATTCTGCAAATCCGAATATGTGGAAGTATTTTCCTGCAAAGTATTAAAATCTGTCCCATCAACGTTCGCTATAACCACGAACCGATGTTTAACGACAGTCCCGCCGGGCCCTGTTGTAGTTGCCTGAAGCTCTACATCCGCTGTTGTGATTACCCCATCCTTACAAGGATAGGTAGCTTTACCGAGTAAAGTGGCAGTTTCCGTTATTCCGGCGAACTGTAATACGGTATAGTTATAGACGGCGTTTTCTTTATCAATGGCTGCGACAGCATCTCTTGTAACGGGTGTTTTCACCAATTCGATGTTCATATCCTGATTGGAAACGGACAAAACGGTACTTTCTTCTCCCGAACGCGTGTCGCCCTGAAAGGGGGTATTAAAAGCCTCGGTGCTGAAATTCAACCTGACGGGAACGGTCTCCGAGGATACAGGCGTTTGGGATGAAGGCATCATGTCGTCATCCGTACACCCCGCCAACAACGGGCATATCATGCATATTGAGAATATTAATTTTCTAATCATAAGAATATTATTCATTCATGAAATTATATGATGTCGTTATTGAAGTTGCCGGATACAACGTACAGAGAGTCTTGTGCTTTTGTCTTGAGCGGATATGTTAGGGCCTCTACCAACAAGAGTGTTATCATCATAATAGAGCATAGCCCAAGCTTTGTCCTCACTTTCTTCGGTTCCTGTCCAGTAAAGTTTCTCCCGGTTTACATCATTCGTTAGTTTCAAATTTATAAATTGTTTAGTACCGGCACCATATATTGCATATACCAATAGTGCCCTGAGCTCGGATGCCCTTGGAAGCCTCCAGTCTTTAAAGCCCCCCCCGTTATATTTCCTGCAAAGTTCTTTTGCAACCAACTGTCCCATTTCATCTTCCCACGGCACCGGTTCAATGGAAACATCTTTTGTAGTCATCTGAAATAGCCTGCAAGCCGGTTCCTGGGTAGCAACATTAGCATCATCCTCTATGATTATACCTTTGGGAGGAGGCGGATCCGTCACCGGTTTGGCCGGCACATATTCTCCGTTGCCACCATACTTCACAGTAGTAAGGTAATTATAATACCGACGGTCACCAGCTGGCAAGTCTTTGTATTTTGGAGGAAATACTTTGCCATTAGCCCTCGTCCAACCACCATTATCCTCGGCATAGTAGAAACTCATCTCTTGATAATTTGTAGGATTAGTTACATTTTGACCAAAATCTCCATCAATACGTGTTGATGTCCAGTTTAAAAGCCGCATATTCAGAGACGAATTATTGAATTCAACGTTATAAGTATTGGCATAACCCTGCTTGAAACCATATGTGTCTCCGTCATTGTTCAGGTGCTCTCTTCCGAGAGAAAAGATTTCTTTCTTTCCGTCAATTATCAATGTGAAAACAAGGTCGTTGTCTTTAACATTTTTATCCATAAATGCAGGAACCAGAAAGTCGTATATTATAGGAGTTGCTGTATCTCCGGAGGGATCCAGTACCTCTGCAGTCCTCACTTCTCCTATCGGTCCCTGAATAGCTCCCTGCATTGCCATACCCGTTGCCGGATTGATCTTTCCTTTGTTTTTAATCCATCCTCCCGATAGGTTGTCTATGGATACGCCGCTCAGCTTGTGACTTCCTTTATCAACAGATTTCGTTACCTTGATACTTATCCAGGAGTAGGCATGCTGAAACTTCAGAGGAATAGTCACCTTGTCTGAGCCACCGGATGAAGGTATCGTATATGAAGTGTTGGTATTGTAGAGTATTTCCTTCTGTTGGGGGTTACTGGTCTGTGTAAAATCAAACGGAATTCCATCAGTGAAGTTCTCGGTTCCGGCAATGGCAGGATAATAAGCGATTACCCTTAGCGGCTTTCCTTCCGGTCCCCGGGGAGTTACCACTGTACCATTAGCGTTATTGCTGAATTCCCAGTTCCAAGGCGCATCGCCCGAAGGTCTACTCATGGTTGCTTTCAGATTACGGGATCCTTCAAAAATCTCACCCCGTGATGCATTATCTTTGGTGACAGACATGCCAAAAATATATTCGTTTTTGGCAAAACCTTCAATGGGAACAAAACTTCTTGTTTCAGTAGTGGTTGCATCAATCGTCGACGCATTGAAATTCAGGAGCACACCGTTTGCCTGAGTCTCTGTCTCGATCCGGTCACTATTATCACAGGCTCCTGCCAGTAATAAAAAGCACGATACAAGGATGATTGTCCCGGATAAATTATGTTTCTTTTGAGTATCCATATTTATTGTATATGATATTTTTTCATTTACTGCGTTTGTCGTACACACCGGATTTTAAATTTTTTCGTTGTTTTGTCATAGGGTGCCGCATTGCCCGGATTCGTAGCATCAAAGTTGATTCCCCAAGCCTGTTCGGAGTGTCTTTTATCTACCTTCGAATCACTTACCAGATATTCCGAACCGCTCCAGTAAGTTCCGCTTAGTGGAGCAAACCCTCTCATTGCCTCCAGGCTCCCTCTGTTTAAATAGAGCAAAGCCAGCTCGGAAAGCCGCGGAAGCCTCCAGTCGCCAAATCCGTCTCCTTCATAGTTGCGGCAAATGTCAAAAGCCGTAAGGGTTTTACCCGTTTTCCACGGATTGGTATCTCCACCCGTCACGTCAGTGACATCATCGGCCGATACCATAAGGGAGGGGTATACTCCCTCATAATCAAAAGCCACCTCTATGGTGTGATATAGCGATCCGTTTCGAGGTTCTATCGGATAGGTTATAGCATAAGCGTTATTTGTTTCGTCATAAAATCCGTTATAGTTAAAGTTCATTTTAGTCCCCTTCCAGGTATCTCTCTTTTTAGGAATAGTAAGTCCGGTTGCCGTATTCCACAACAACATGCCACCATTCGTGTTTTGGTACACCATACGGTAACCGATTATGGAAGGCACGGAAACCGCAGGAGGGAATGTCCATGGAGTAAGCTCGGCAGTAAAGCTTATATCTTTCGGTATACTTTTATAGGCCAGTTCGGCTGTATCATAACCGTCATCCGTTACCTTCGTTACGGTAAACCGATAAACATGGTTACGCAATATGTCCATTTTTTCACCCGAAACATCATTTTTGAAATCCACGCGGTAAAATGTTTCTGTTTGCGAACCGTTATATTTACCCCCTACAATAACTGCCAGGCGATCTGTGTGGTTAGCATCATATACATCTCCCCAGTTCAAATCGGCTTCAGGAAGATAGATCTTTCCAGAACAATAAGTATTGTTTGTAATATGTGTAATGTCATAAACCTTCGTTTCCGTAGTCCCCACGGGAGAAGGACCTGTTATAGTCACTCCATCCACTCGTCCTGTGGAGGAAAAATTATTTTCAGAAGGCATGTACGCATATTGCTTGCCCGCTTTCCAGATCTGAATCTGGGTCATGTTAAATTTCACCCCGTTTTTATTCCATGTATCATCTGCATTTTTTATACCAATGCCGATATCCACACGCGCCACTCCGCGTATCAGGGACACATCGGACAGACTCATGTTTTCAGTGATCTCTATGGAATTTCCGGAATTGGCTACTCCGAACATCGGGAAGGGACGGGATCCATCGAAAGACGGAATATTGTTCGCCCCGCTAAGCTCTTCGCTCAGCAATGTCTTTTGCACCTGGTCATAAGATTTCCCCGACAGACTGTTCAGGAAACCGTAATCGGGCAGGTTGGCAAGCAACACAAGTTTATACTTGTCATCCGGATTTACACTCTGCAACAATGTAGCATTGAAAGTCCCCGCACTTGCCGGTGAGCCCTTGGCCACATGACGCAAATTGCCGAAACCTGTGCCGTTTACATTAAATTGGAGAATACAAAGGTCTCTGATGGATGAAGCCGGATCATCGGAAGCCGCTACCGCACCACTGTTGGAAGCGGACACAGACAGACTTACAAGGGTGGTGGGGCCCGGGTGACTACTATATGAATCATCGTCCTGACGGCAGGAAGACAATAACAGCAGCACCGCCGCAAGGAGCATTACCAACCGAAGTAACTTCGATATAGGGTTATTCGTCATATTCTCTAATTTTATCTTCATTCTATAGTTCTATACTCTATGGAAATCAGTTATACTCTTTCCAGATATATTTCTCTCCCCAACCGGTTATCTCTACTTGCACATCGACATCGAGCTTGAAGTTCAACAGCACGTTCAGGGTTTTACCCACTACGGGAACAAGAGGGCGATTACCGCTATCCGTACTTACGCTTCTCAATAACTTGCCGTCATGGTAGATATCAATGATTATACCGCCGCCCCCCATAACAGGAAATAGGCTAAAGGCAGGCATCGTACAATCTTTTCCCACCTCGAAAGAGGGAGTGAATGCATAGGAAGCGGGATCTCCTCCATAACGGCCTTCAAAATCCAGACGGCTGGCGGTTTCATGCACAACGAGCGAGTAAACACCCCGGTTGCTTTCTCCCAAGAGCTCCAATCCGCGGATTGTTATATTCATTGACGCAACCATCCGGGAGACAGACAGTTCCTGCTCTTCCATATGATTAGACGTCGAGGTATTTTCTAAAATAAGTTCTCCGTAAAACAAATCCGCAGGAGGGTTGAAGAGACTCATCTGTGCTCTTGTAGCAGCAGAAGGTTTCAAAGAGATGAAACCGGCAGAGAGCGGATCGCCTTTTTTCAGTGAACCGGCGGACACAGCACCATCCCCGGTATTACACCAAGTGATACAATGAAGTACGGGAATGCCCGGATAATCTAATACAACAGATTCCGAACTACTTATAGGCAGGATGTCTAACAACAGGTCTTTATCATCGAACACGTAGAGGTTTATATCCTTCATTGTTTCTCCGGAGACATCGGCAGGCAGCTTCACCTGAAGGGAAACTCCCTTGAAACAATCATCGGTATTCTCGGCTATGCACCCGGATAACAGCACTGCTGTGAATATCAAGGATAATATCCCCGGCATAAACCGGAATTTGTAGTCACCTGTCATAATGGATATTCTTTCTTATTTTGGATCTTTGATTAAAAAAGGGGGGGGACCGTCGCAAGCGAACCGGCAAACGGACACCCTCCGTTTTCTAAAATTTATCTTTCCCGTTTAAAGGAAAAGATTCTCTGAAATGATGAAGTTAGTTGAATTCTTTATTGATTACAGCAACAGCTGTCCATTCGGCAGGAGTTACGGCTATTTCAACATTGGCATCTACACTGGGCTTGGTCGGATCTGTCGTACCACCACCACCGGTTCCGTCTCCCGGATCGAAACTGCCATTCAGGACTATGTTGATAGAATACCTCTGTCCTGCGTTGAGAATAGGCTGATTCCCTGAGTCTCCGGTTTTCTTCTCTCCAAAATACATTGTAAAGTATCTGGATTCTTTCTTCAGAGACTCATTTTGTTTGTTGACCTTACATACAACTTCAAGGACTACTCCGGTTAAATTTTGAGAAGCGTTTTCAAACACATACCAAGGAGCGGAAGCAAGAATATTATCTATGGTATTTGTAGCACCGGAAGGGATAGTGGTTTGCAAATAATCGGTTGCCTTGACAGGATTAGTGCCTGCAGGAGCATCCTTCCATGGAGGCGTGCCCCATGCCAAACCGCCGGCATAAGCGAAGTCTGCAGGAGTGAATGCACCTGTCCATGCACCAAGGTCGGTAGCGGGTAAAAGAACAGAATTGGTCTGTGCCATCATCAGGTAAGCCTGTTTGATAGTAAACCAGTTGTCACCTGTTGCAGCAATTCCATCTTCAGTGTCTGCATAGTGCCCTACGTTCTTGCCACCGATAGTAACTTTCAGCGTTTCGATCTTTGCAGCCATAAAATGCAATTTTACGTTGGCAGTGCCTGTATTATTATCAGCATTCATATTAATAGCTCCCCAACCGCTCATCGTCAGGTTAGTTTTTGTCTGGTTGATCGGAAAATTGCTACTCGCCTCCGTACCCAGAGAAGAAACCACAAATTCTTTCAACTTAGAAAGACTAGTTACACCGGTGAAAGTAGTACCGGCCGGTACATTGGCAACCAAAACCACCTGAGAGGCATCCGTAGTGGTAGCAAGCGTTATTGTAGTGGCTAACTTGTTGTTTTCCACAGGCATCGGGGTCTTGATAAGTGCACCTACCGTGTTAAAGAAAAACGCAGTCAGGTTATTAACCACTGCATCGTCACTTCCGATAGCTCTTGTCATGCCTTCGCTTCCTGCAAAACGGATGGTCACTTTAGCCGGCGGGGCACTGTCCGTAGGAACAGCCACGTCATCATTCTGCGAACAACTTGCCAATGCCGCTATCGCACACATTGATAATAAGATTTTTTTAACTTTCATTCTGTGATTTTTTTAATGAATAAAATTGATAATGTTTATTTGTTTCAAGCTTAAATATTGTTTTTTACTGCATCTCTATTCTATAATAGAGATTGAAAGGAGAGTAAGCAAATCATAAAATTCTAGTTATCAATAAATTAGCATCACACAACCGACATAATACCTTATGAAAAGAACAATTAATATAATAAGCTAAGGTTTAATTCACAGTATTTTAGTACAATACGAAAAGCTATCAGAACAAGATGCTGAAATAATACTGAAGTAAAATGAATAAGCCACCAAACTCAATATGATATGAATAAGAAATCTTCACTTAACAATTTGCTCTATATACAAGAGCATCGTTCATGCAGAAATTACCTGGAAAAGGTAGAAAACGGATTCAAATATATTGAATTCTCACATGAAGAAGTTATTCTGGAAAAAGAAATTTCATGGAACTATCTTTTATTTGTTCTCGAAGGAGAATGTATCATCAATTGTAATCAGTTTAGAGAACGTTTGTTTCAGGCTAACTGTATGGTGCTACTCCCCAAAACGGCTATGGTTGAAATTAAAGTCATAGCCGGTACCCGGTTACTCTCCTTATCCTTTGATGTTCCCTTAAACGTATGTGATAAGTTCATATTACAATCGTTAACAGGACTATGCAGGAAACTGGATTATAATTTCCAGTCACTCGCTATCCGTTATCCCCTTCCTCCTTATTTGGAGATTGTTACGTATTGCCTGACCAATAAGATGGATTGCGGACATTTTCACACTTTGTTGCAACAGGAATTATTTTTTTTACTCCGGGGTTTTTATCTGAAAGAAGAATTAGCCTTATTGTTCCACCCGATCATTTCAGCAGAATTAACTTTCAAAGATTTTGTCATTGGAAATTATTTTAAAGTAAGCAATGTAAATGATCTCATCTCCCTCTCCAATATGTGTAAAAGCAGCTTTTACTGTAAATTTAAAGAAGTATTCGGAATGACGGCCAAGCAATGGTTGCTGAAACAACGGAACACACATATATTAAATAAAGTGATGACCTCAGAGACCACAGTCGGAGAGTTGATGGAGGAGTTTAGATTTGAGTCACAAGCTCATTTCACCCACTATTGCAAGCAGCATTTTAATTGCACACCACGGGAGTTGATTATGAAATATCAGGTTGTAAATCAGTAGTTTTTAACTACTTTGTGAAGTTTTGTACGAAATATCAAAATTATTGTTCTTTTTGGCAATAATGGCAAACTGACAATGTCGTACTTTTGTAGCGAGAAAGATAGATTGATGAAAAATATGAAGTATTAATCTCTATTATAGAATAGAGAAATACAGAGGAACTCATTTTCTCTCCAGAAGATTATTTACCATCTTATTGATCCGGTGAAGAGGAGCCAAATCCAATTCCTTAAGATAGACAAGTGTCATTTCTTCTTTGGTATGCCCTAATCCCGCACTGATTGCCGAAACCGGGGCCCCGTATTCTCTGGCCAGTGTTGCCCATGTATGGCGCGCGGTGTACGTAGTCAACGGAGGATCAATCTTCAGTTTCGCAGAGATTATTTTTAAGTGCCTGTTGGTACGTCCTAAAGCTGTACGATACTGAGTATATTCATTTGCATTATTTTTGATAACCGAGAATACATACTCTTCTGCATTGTTCGTATTATTCCCATGCTCGTCTATAATGGATTTGATCTGGGGTGTAATGACTATTTGTATCAATTGTTTTGATTTATGTCTTCTATAGATAATCCGATTACCACTTATATTTTTCCACTTCAGATATGCAATGTCAACAAAAGCCATTCCCTGGGCATAGAAACCAAAAAGAAAAAGATCCAATGAACGTTTTAACTCTGCATCGGAATGCAATGACAGACAAGCCAATTTAACCATCTGTTCCCGATCTAATGCACGTTTTACTGTTTTACAGGGCTTGGTACATATTTCCTTGAACGGATAATCGCATGGAGGAACCAAGCCGTCCTTTACCGCGAGATTATACAATGCCCTGAAGTTCCTTAAATAGTATCCGATCGTATTTTCCGTAGCCCCATTTTTGGATAAAAAGTCTCTGTAGCAAGTTACAAAGCGGTGGTTCACTTGCGATATTTTCACCTCTTTCTTACCGATATATTTGGCAAGTGAAGCATAGGTACTTTGATAAGCAGCGGCGGTTCCGTTTTTCATTATTGATTTTTTCCATTCTATTTGTGTATCAATGTAAGGCAGTAATAAGAATTTCCCGGTCGCTTTTGAAAACATGACAGTAGTGATATCATTTATTGTATATTCCTCACCACGGCTTTCCAGTCTGCGAACTCGTGCGGTCAGTTGCTTATAGATCCTCAACAATTCACGACTGATTTTGCAACCGGTATGGCAACCCGAAACAACATTTCCGGCAATAATTATAAAGTCCTCTTCTTTCATACGGTATTTCGTATAAATTATTTTTTTGCGCTTTTGGTGGATTAGCTGGAATACCACCGGATAATTCCCATCTTTCAATGCACGGGTCTTGTTCAATTTTAATTTTACTGATGTCATAAGTTTTAATTTAATATAACAAAATTATCTTTTCGGGTTGCAAATAAAAGATTCCTCCAGCAATTGCGCAAAAGATCGATACCAAATCCTTTATTGAACTTTTGTATTCCGAAATAATTTTGTTAACGAGCCTCCTGTTTACATCAGGAGACTACAGTATACCGGACGTCAAGTGACTTTCGCAGTTATTTTATTTGTGTGCTTTAAATTCATTTTTTTAAGAAGTTATACTGCATAATCCAGCGACAGAACTGTGTGTGTGCAACTTGTTCTAATGCCTATCATATAAGATCTGCGTCTTTATTAATTCTCTTTTCTTCATTACCATAAATACTGAATATGAGTGCAGGTTATGTCTTCTTATTTCTTGAATACAAAATTATGCAATAAAAAGAAGAAGCTTATTACCAATTTGCGTATAAAATCTACCAATTAAGGCAAGGTACTCATATTATCATCCTTATTGCTGTTTCTTATTTGCATCGGAGCAGCACCCAAATGTTGCTTACAATAAAAATTAAAATGCGAAGAGGTTGCAAATTTAAATTCATACATGATCTGCTTCAATGAGATAGCGGGATTCATCAATCTTTGTTGTATCTGCAAAGCCTTCCGTTTCTGCATCCATTTATAAGGAGATTCATCAAAATTCTCCCTAAAAAGCTTTTCAAACGTCTTTATGCCATACCCCAAAAGACCGGCTAACTCTTTAACGGTTTTCACTTTTAAATAATTATCCAACACCCGTTCGTTAAAGAGTGGATTGCTGCCTAATGTGAGATAAAATATCTGTACTATCTCCTCATACGTATAGAAGTGCTTGAACATGAGATACAGTTCTTTATGTTTCAAAATGTACATATGATGACAGTTTATTCCGGACTCAAGATAATGCTTCATTTGATTCACTACTGTTTTGACCTCGTCCTTCATCACTACTCCACGGCAATCGAACTTCACACCGCCCTTTATTTTATATAATATTCCTGCCCTGGCACTCGTACATGGAAAAGTGGTTGTATTGTATCCTGTAAGAATCAACGCTGTTTTCGTAACAGCTTTCCATTTAAAACAGTTGTTTTTAGGCAGAAAAAACATTTCATTTTCCAATACGGGCCGATTAGTATACTGCTCAAAACTAATTGTTATTTCACCTGAAAGAATAAAGATAAAAAAGTTGGTAGTTTTATTATTCAATTCCATACACTCTCCCTCTTTCATAACAATATACTGAGGTATCACTTTAAATTCCGGAGAGAAATAAGGACAAATATCCGGTTGTTGGTTTAATTTTTGCATGGTTGTTTGTATACGGATTAAGTTTTAAAACTAATAAAAAGATAGAAAAGCACCAACTTATAAGATCTTTTTTTGTTTTTAATATCAGCTATCATCATTGAAATGAACACCGTGTATAAAGAAAATACTTTATCTTCAGAATGATGATTTTGCCATATGAACCGATACGGAATAGATTGCTATAGAATATTTTGTATCTTTGACGAGAATAACAGAGAAAAAAGAACCCAATGATCATTCGTACCATACTCGATACAGACCTTTATAAATTCACTACTTCGTATGCTTATATCAAACTATTCCCGTACGCAATAGGCACTTTCAGCTTCAAAGACAGGGACGGGACTGAATATAGCGACGAGTTTGTGGAAAGATTGAGAACGGAAATCAGTCAGCTATCACACGTGGCACTGACCGAAAAAGAACTGGAATATATGATAAAGAACTGCCGCTTCCTGCCCAGGGTCTATTGGGAGTGGCTCTCTTCTTTCCGTTTCCAACCCGAGAAAATAGAAATCCGTCTGGACGAGAATCGGCAGCTTCACATCGAAGTGAACGACTATCTTTACAAAGCAACGCTTTATGAAGTACCTCTACTCGCCATCGTTTCGGAGATAAAGAACCAATCGTCCGGCAATGTTGCCAACCTGGAAGACATTCTGTACAAACTGTCCGAAAAGACAGAACTGTCCAATAAGCATCAGCTACTTTTCTCTGAATTCGGAACCCGAAGGCGCTTTTCGTTCGATGTGCAGAATCAAGTCATCGAGCACCTGAAACAGACAGCCCATTACTGTATCGGCACTTCCAATTGCCATTTCGCCATGAAATACGGCATGAAGCCCATGGGTACGCATCCCCATGAATGGTTCATGTTTCACGGAGCGCAATTCGGCTATAAACATGCCAACTATATGGCCCTTGAAAATTGGGTAAATGTATACGATGGCGACCTTGGCATCGCCTTGTCCGACACTTATACATCTGCCATCTTTCTAAGCAATCTAAGCCGCAAACAGGCTAAGTTGTTTGATGGCGTGAGGTGTGATTCCGGTGATGAATTCCGGTTCATCGATCAGCTGACCGCACGTTATAAGGAGTTGGGCATCGACCCGACCACCAAGACAATCGTATTCAGCAACGCACTCGACTTTGGCAAAGCACTGGATATCCAGGAGTATTGCCGGGGAAAGATCCGTTGCTCTTTCGGCATCGGGACAAACCTGACCAACGATACGGGATTCAAGCCATCGAACATTGTCATGAAGCTATCGCAATGCAAGATGAACATGAACCAGGAGTGGCGCGAATGTGTGAAATTATCAGACGACATAGGGAAACATATCGGCAGCCCGGAAGAGGTGCGTGCCTGTCTATACGACTTGCGGTTGGAGTAACCTCCAACCGCAAATACATTTTATCATAACAGTGCTTTGATGGCATCTGTGATTTCTTCATCGGTCCGCCCCATTCGATACCCCCGGATGACCTTTCTGATCACCCGATCCTGATCTAATATAAAGAATAAAGGTGCCGCGCCATAAGTCCGGTATGACTTGACAATACCTTCATCACCGCACAAAAAACTATAATTTATTTGATTCTTATCCGCATAAGTTCGCAGCGAATGGGGTTCACGTCCCCAGGTTTCTATAGAAACCACTTCAAATTCACCGGCATTGAACTTCCCTTTCAATCCGTTCAGGAAAGGAATGGAGGCATGGCAAGCACCACAACCGATACCGGTGAGGTTCACCAATAGCACTTTACTTTTAAATTCGGATAACGCCACCGGTTTCTCATACATATCTTTCAACATCCAGTCGGGAGCTTTCTGTCCTATAAGATCTGTCGCCGCAGGCTGAGTGGTCTTTTTTTGCTCGCCATATTTGCGGATCTCATAGTCTTGGGGCACATAATCATATAAGTTAAAATCGGCTATCGACAATTGATTCAAGACTACATCCGAACAAGTAGTAGCAGAAATCTGATGCGACATTTCCCTGCGCATTTTATAAGGCAGACCGTTCGCTTTGCTAATCCACAATTCGTAAATCGAGGTCGGGTCTCCCAAATCAAAAGGAGGCTTCGGTATGTAGTACGCTTTTCCAAAAAATTCAACCTGCCTGTCTTCATGTATCACCAACTTGAAGTAATACGCTTCTCCTAAATCCTTCCATTCGGTGGTGATGCTATCTCCCGTACTCAAAGCATATCCGATGATATTCCGGGTATAACAAAAAAACGGAGGAGCCACCAACCTGAAAGGAAGGGATCTGGTCGTGAAATCATCGATCATAATCCCTTTATGCTCATGATAACTTATCATCCTCACGTTTCCATCATAACCAAATTCAAATCGCGTCGTATCCTTGGCGTCAAGACACACATAGCTCGCGCCGATGGTTGAATCAGAAGGATTGGTGTATTCTTTAATAAAACGATGAAAATTGGTAATGGCAACGGTATCGCCGGGTTGCCAGGACTGAGATTGCTCATGATAGGAAGCTGATTCTATCTTACCAAGATTACCGAGAACTTTTTTCAAATAAGTTCTCATATCCACATCATTCTTACCACAGACATTCATGACTAACAAGAATGAAATAACAGATAACAAAATGGACTTCATAGTATTTTATATTTTAGACACACGCAAATATAGCCAATGAAAACAGAAATCGACAAGCGGTATCCCAACTTTTATACTTAATAATAATATTATAATATCTACTAACTTTTCATAGAAAAGAGACACTTTAATGGCCCGAACACAAATAGACGAAGATATTCCTATTTTAAGATCAGAAAGAAACGATTTCTCTCTTTTTAATAACACACCGTCTATTCAAAACTTATGTAATAGAAAGATACAACGCATAGATATGACATTTACATACAAAAATCTACATTATATTGAGTAAATATACCATTTTACGTACCCAAAGACTTAACTCTTTCCGAAAAAGAAGTTAATGTTTTCCCGGTAAGAAGTTAGTCTTTTCTTCAGAAGAAGTTAGTCTTTTGTCCGGAAGAAATTAATAAAGCAAAAGAAGAGGTAAAATACATGCTTTCTGAAGTTATCAGAGACCTCAGAGGTGGCATTTACCAACTATCATTTTAGAGAACGGAATTGAGTTACATCAACAGAATGCTTCTATACCGGAAGATTATCAATCCATAATATCAGATAAAAAGCCCCAATCACATCATTTTAATTTTGACTAATGGCAAAACAACAGCTTTTTCGGGAGCAATCGCAAAGAAGCCCGGAAAGAAACGAATACAGCCCGTATTAAAAATACAGAATGACAGTTCGACGTGCTTCTGTCAAAATGAAAATTTTCATCTGAATCGTTTGTCTTTCCTCCTCTCTTTACTTACACATGCTTTTTCCGCATCAGGAGTTGTCTGATCTTCTCCCTGTCACCCACTATCCATACCAGATCTCCCAAACGGAAAACCGTACTTTGATTCATGGAAATCAACTCGTCTTCCCGCTCAATGGCAACGATAAGGCTGTCATACTGTTTTCCCAACCGTGACTGGGCAATACTTTTATTCAAGAGCGGAGATTCTTCATCTACCGTGAAAGAGTGAAGCGTCACCTCTTGTCGCACATTCTTTTCGTCCGGAAAATCCTGCCGGATGTCGAGTTCCGAACGAAACTTCTGTAACTGGCCGTCTGTACCGACCACGATCAACTTATCCTGCGGATAAATGCACTCGTCACTTTGCGGAATGTATATCCTCCGTTCTCCCCTGACAATCCCCACTACATTGACACCAAACTCACGCCTGAAAGGAAGTTCCTCCAGCGACTTCCCTATATAAGATGAATAAGGAGATACCCAAACGGAGGTCAACTCGATATCTTTATCACTAAACTCACTGTTGAAACGGCTCTTCAGCGGATAGCGATTCCGGGCTGCTTCCTCCCTTCCGTTCAGATTGGTCAGGAAGTGGTTCTCCAAATGCGAATATTGGGTGAGGTTCTCCCTGAGAAGAAGTATCAGTCCCAACACCGCAACAGCTATGACAATACCTATCCCGTAATTAAGACTAAAATAACTGATGACAACTCCCGCTATGAAAAAAACAGCCACCGAAACACGGAACAGGATCAACGCTACCAGCCTCCCGTGATTGTAATTGTCGTCATTCCACAACTTCAGAAACACGTCCGGAGAATTGTACTTATCTGAAACAAGGGCCCACAAGAAAGGAGTCATCAGCAAAAGGGTGAGCAGGCACATCACTACACTCAGCCATCGTCCCGGGGAATCAAACATTCCGTTTATCGTCGGGTATACGGTCTGAACGGACAACAGCCAAATAGCAGTAAGGAGGACACTGTAAATAATCACTCTTCCGACAATCGTTTTCAGTAACCGTTTCCAGTCACTATCATGATTGACGGTCTTCTTGCCGGAAGCGTAACGGTCCAGAAATTCACGGGTCCGAGGGGAAAGTACTTTATAAAGCCATTCGGAAAACGGATTTGCCAACCGGATAAAATAGGGAGTGGTAAAGGTAGTGATAACGGATACCGCAACGATAATCGGGGGAACAAACGGGTCCAGCACCTTGAGCGAGGCTCCCAATCCCGCGATAATAAAAGCAAACTCTCCTATCTGGGCCAGACTGAACCCGGACTTGACGGAGACCTTCAGTGGTTCGCCGGACAGCAAGACTCCCAATGAAGAGAAAATCGATTTACCCACAAGAGTCACCAATGTAATGATAACCACCGGCCAGGCATACTGAAGCAGGACAGACGGATTGACCAGCATACCGACGGATACAAAGAAAATAGCTCCGAAAAGATCTTTCACCGGCTGTATGATGTGTTCTATATGTTCGGCCTCAACCGTCTCAGCAAGAATAGATCCCATAATGAAAGCACCCAGCGCAGCCGAAAAACCGGTACGGGTAGCCAGCACGACCATTGCCAGGCAAAGCCCGAGAGAGACAATCAACAGAGTTTCATTATTCATCAACCGCTTTGCTTTTTTCAGGAAGAACGGAAGGATGAATATACCGACCAGAAACCACAAAATCAGGAAAAAGGCAACTTTCAGGACACTCATCAAGAGTTCCTCACCCACAAACTCTTTGCTCACCGCCATAGTAGAAAGGATGACCATCATCAGGATAGCGATCAGGTCTTCGACCACCAAGGTTCCGAACACAATGCCTGTAAACCGTTGGCTGCGCAAACCAAGATCATCAAAGGCTTTAATAATAATCGTGGTAGACGACATGGACAACATTCCACCCAGAAACACAGAATTCATCGTACTCCACCCCAACAGATGCCCCACCATAAAACCGATCAGTAACATACTGATCACTTCGGTTGTTGCCGTAATAAACGCTGCCGATCCGACATTCATCAATTTTTTAAAGCTAAACTCGAGTCCGAGAGCAAAAAGTAAAAAGACAACTCCTATCTCAGCCCAGGTATTGATGTTCTCCATATCGCCAACAGTCGGGAAGATGCGGACATAAGGCCCGGCCAGCAATCCGGCAACGATATATCCCAGGACCAGGGGTTGCTTCAGCCATTTAAATAAAAGAGTAATGATACTTGCGGACATCAGTATTAAGGCAAGGTCAGCAATCAGGGTAGGTAAATGTGACATAGTATGGTATGTATATTTCGTTAGTACTTCATTCCGTTTTATGCTCGTTTATTGTACCCAAAGAACAATCGGCAGTCCGTTTGTGTTCCGTATATATGACATTTATTTTGAAAAAAAGCTGCGGGGGCATTGCACAAAACTGAACTTTTCGTGCAAAAAGTATCCATCCTATTCAATATTTCTCTATATTTGTCGCCGAATTGGTTCGGAATCCGTGGTCAACGGACGAAGATTAAAAGGGAATCGGGTGTAAATCCCGGACAGTCCCGCTGCTGTGAAACTCTGTATAGCATCTTATCAATCAGCCAATTTCGCACCACTGACAGAAAAAGCAAACTCTGTCGGGAAGGTCCCGGTAAGATGTAGAGTCAGTCAGAAGACCTGCCATTCGTGAATAAGAGCATTCTCTCCTCGTGGGTTAGGAAAGAAAGCATCGTTGTTAAGCCCCAAATCGTAGAAATACTGTGTTTTCATCGGGTGGACGTATGTCCGCGGGGTGGAAAAGCGCGAATATGTATATGCATTTAATTGAGAAATGAATATGATTAAAAGAATCTTAGTCGCCAACCGCGGTGAAATTGCCGTGAGGGTGATGCGCTCCTGTCGGGAGATGGAAATAACGAGCATTGCCGTTTTCTCGGAAGCGGACCGAACAGCGAAACATGTGCTTTACGCCGATGAAGCTTATTGCATTGGACCGGCAGCATCGAAAGAGAGTTATCTGAATATAGAAAAAATCATTGAAGTGGCAAAGTCATGCCACGCAGACGCCATTCACCCGGGATACGGGTTCTTATCGGAAAATGCAACCTTTGCCCGCCGTTGCCGGGAAGAAGGCATCACCTTTATCGGTCCTGACCCGGAAACAATGGAAGCCATGGGAGATAAAATCTCGGCACGCATCAAGATGATCGAAGCCGGGGTACCGGTAGTTCCGGGCACTCAAGACAACCTGAAAAGTGTTGAGGAAGCAGTAGAACTCTGCAATCAAATCGGCTATCCGGTAATGCTGAAAGCCTCGATGGGCGGTGGCGGAAAAGGAATGCGACTGATTCATCATGCAGACGAAGTGGCCGAAGCCTATACAACAGCCAAGAGCGAATCGCTTTCCTCGTTCGGAGACGACACGGTCTATCTGGAGAAGTTTGTGGAAGAACCCCATCACATCGAGTTCCAGATACTGGGCGACAAGCATGGCAACGTAATTCACTTGTGCGAACGTGAATGCTCGGTGCAGCGCCGCAACCAAAAGATCGTAGAAGAGAGCCCTTCGGTTTTTATCACACCGGAACTGCGCCGGGACATGGGCGAAAAGGCAGTAGCTGCTGCCAAGGCCGTGAACTACATCGGCGCGGGAACCATTGAATTCCTGGTGGACAAGCACCGCAATTATTACTTTCTGGAAATGAACACCCGCCTGCAAGTGGAACATCCCATCACAGAAGAAGTAGTCGGCGTAGATCTGGTAAAAGAACAAATTAAGGTAGCCGACGGACAGGTACTGCAACTGAGACAAGAGGACATCCAGCAACGGGGACACGCCATCGAATGCCGCATCTGTGCGGAAGATACGGAAATGAACTTCATGCCCAGCCCGGGTGTCATCAAGCAAATCACAGAACCCAACGGTATCGGAGTACGCATCGACAGCTATGTATACGAAGGATACGAGATTCCGATTTATTACGATCCGATGATCGGCAAACTGATCGTGTGGGCCACCACACGGGAATATGCCATCGAACGGATGCGCCGCGTGCTTCACGAATATAAGTTGACGGGCGTAAAGAACAACATCAGTTACCTGCGCGCCATCATGGATACACCCGACTTTGTGGAAGGACACTATGACACAGGCTTCATCGCCAAAAACGGTGAAGTGCTTCAGCAATGCATCACGCGCACCAGCGAGCGTGCGGAAAACATTGCGCTGATTGCCGCCTACATGGACTACCTGATGAACCTGGAAGAAAACAACAGCGGACTGGCAGCGGATAACCGCCCGATCAGCAAGTGGAAAGAATTTGGATTGCACAAAGGGGTATTAAGAATATAAAAGTATGGAAATACATATAGGAAATCGCGTGGCCGAAATAGAATTGGTCAGCAAGGAAGACAACAAAGTGGTTCTCACCATCGACGGAAAAACGTTCGAAGCGGACGTTGTCATGGCAGAGAACGGGAATTGCAACATCCTGATGGACGGACGCAGCTCCAACGCCCAACTGATTCGCAAAGAGAACGGAAAGAGCTACAAAGTGAATACACACTACAGCAGCTTCAATGTCGAGATTATAGACAGCCAGGCGAAATACCTGCGCATGCGCAAGAAAGGTGAAGAGGAGCAGAACGACCGTATCACTTCGCCCATGCCGGGCAAGGTGGTGAAAATCCCCGTCAGTGTGGGACAAGAGATGAAGGCCGGAGAAACGGTCATCGTCATCGAAGCCATGAAGATGCAGAGCAACTACAAGGTGACTTCGGACTGCCGGATTAAAGAGATTTTGGTGCAGGAGGGCGATAACATTGCCGGAGAGCAGACGCTGATAACGTTAGAATAAAATTAAAGCAAGAATAACAATGGAAGATATAAATAAAGCTTATGCCACGTTCGCCGAACGTGACCGCATCGCTTCTTTGGGTGGAGGCGCAGCCAAGATTGATATACAGCACGAAAGCGGAAAAATGACCGCCCGCGAACGCATCGACATGTTGCTGGATAAGGGTACATTTGTAGAGCTGGACAAGCTGATGGTGCACCGTTGCACCAACTACGGCATGGACCGGAACAAGATTCCGGGAGACGGCGTCGTGTCGGGTTACGGAAAGATCGACGGACGGCAAGTATTTGTCTATGCCTATGACTTCACCGTTTACGGCGGTTCGCTATCGGCATCGAATGCCAAGAAGATAGTCAAGGTGCAGCAACTGGCTTTAAAGAACGGTGCTCCGATCATTGCACTGAACGATTCGGGCGGTGCACGTATCCAGGAGGGAATCGAAAGCTTGTCGGGTTACGCTGACATCTTCTACCAGAATACGATGGCAAGCGGAGTGATTCCCCAGATCTCGGCCATTCTGGGTCCTTGTGCCGGAGGAGCCTGCTACTCTCCCGCACTGACGGATTTCATCTTTATGGTGAAAGAGAAAAGCCACATGTTCGTTACCGGGCCGGACGTCGTGAAAACGGTGATCCACGAAGAAGTCAGCAAAGAAGAGCTGGGCGGCGCCATGACACACAGCAGCAAGAGCGGTGTGACACACTTCATGGCCAACACCGAAGAAGAGCTGTTGATGTCGATCCGCGAGCTCCTCTCATTCCTCCCGCAAAACAACATGGACGAGGCACGCAAGCAGAATTGCACCGACGACGTCAACCGTGAAGACGCCTCACTGAACAGCATTGTCCCTGCCGACCCCAACGTACCGTATGACATGAAGGAGATCATCGAAAGAGTAGTCGATGGAGGCTATTTCTTTGAGGTGATGCAGAACTTTGCCAAGAACATTATTATCGGTTTTGCACGCATGGGCGGACGCTCGGTAGGCATCGTAGCTAACCAACCGGCTTATCTGGCCGGAGTGCTCGACATCGACGCCAGCGATAAAGCAAGCCGCTTCATCCGCTTCTGCGACTGCTTCAACATTCCGCTGATTACATTCGAAGACGTACCGGGTTTCCTGCCGGGGTACACCCAAGAGAACAACGGCATCATCCGCCACGGAGCCAAAATTGTGTATGCTTTTGCTGAAGCAACAGTACCCAAGCTGACTGTAATCACCCGGAAGGCTTACGGCGGTGCTTACATCGTAATGAACTCCAAACAGACGGGAGCAGACGTGAACTTTGCCTATCCGAGTGCAGAGATCGCTGTAATGGGTGCCGAAGGTGCGGTGAACATTCTGTTCCGCAAGGCAGACGCAGAGACGAAAGCCCAAGAGCTGAATGCCTACAAAGAGAAGTTTGCCACCCCCTATCAGGCTGCCGAACTGGGATTCATTGACGAAATCATCCTGCCGAAGCAGACCCGCAAACGCCTGATACAGGCATTGGAGATGACGGAGAACAAGATGCAGACCAATCCGCCCAAGAAGCACGGAAACATGCCACTTTAAACAGCTGGCGGATGGAGTAATCATAAGAGAGAGGAGGGTGAATACCAGTTTCAACACCTCCTCTCTCTCTTTTTAACCTGACTACTTTAAAAAAACGCTTTCACTTATCGCTGCCGCATCTCGTTTACAAATTCATCCGTTGTATACACCTTTTCCGCCAACAACGTGAAGTTGATAAACGCTGCCGTATCGGCATCCATCCCCGGAAGCTTGGCAGAAGCCGTAGCATCAAACACCACCGCTGCCTCAAATCCCCGTTCCTGCAACTCGCGCAAATGGGATTCTGCACAGAGATTGCCGGACATGCCGCACACCACTACTTTATTGACCCCGCGCTTACGGAGTTGCAGAATCAGATCATTGTTTTCCGGACCGTAAAGTTTGTGCGGAGCTGTAACGATGATATTCGTGCCTTCGTTGATATAAGGCTTGTAGAGATCCAGCCAGTCGGCACCCGAACCTTCAAATCCCTCACCGGTCAGTTGTCCCCGGCGCTCAAACATACCCGTGTCATGCATCAGTTTCTCGATAGGCCCCTCAAAAAGCCATTGGTGATCGTGTTTGTAATAATAGTGTGGAGAGATGAATACCAGCATACCTTTCGCTGCCGCTACCTCAAAGATGCGGCGGAGGTTCTCTACCGTACCGTTCTTCTGTATATTCTCTCCAAAAGCTCCCCAACCTAAACCGTTCTCACTCAGAAAATCGTTTTGTGGGTCTGTCATTACAATCGCTGTATGTTCGTCAATAACGAACGGGGTATTGATACCTTCCATAATCTTTTTCTGTTTTTAGATGTTTATATTCTTTTTCAACCCGGGTGCTGCCGTATCGGCAGCCTCCGTTTTTTTCGACTTTGCAAAGGTCGGTATTCGGTACGGTACGGGAAATGGCCATTCAACCGGATAATTTGGCAATTCTTCCCGATTACACAAAAGCATCTATTTTCATCCCGGAAAGGGACCGGTATAGGAAGGAAGCCGGAGCAGGAACACCTATTTATATATAAAACACTTATGTTATAAACCATTAGACAGTAACTCCCGAGAGTTCTTTTTTATATTCGGGAATAATTGCCTATTCAATATGTGATATCGCTATTTCCCGTGAATTAAAAGCCGCCTATCTTTGCAACATCAGATTGAGACAACTAAAAGAAGACCCAAAACGTTATGAAAAAGAATTTATTAATTTTAGTCGCACTGCTGACATCGGCAACGATATCGGCACAGAACGGAGGAACCATTATGAAGAAGTATGAGAACCAACTACCGCAAGCCGGCAGAGGAAACGTACATGTTGCCTACCAAGGCAAAGCCATCGACCAAATGATTTACGATTTTATGGAAGAACAGGGAATACCGGGCATGACACTTGCCATCGTACAGGCACCTTATATTCCGCGTGTAGCAGGCTACGGAGTGACGGACCTTGAAAAAGGAAACCTTGCCGCTGCCAAGACTCTTTGGCCCATCGGTCCCATCTCACAAGGATATGCAGCCGTGGCAGTGATGCAGCTCTACGAAAAAGGAAAACTAGACCTGAACGACCCGATCGGCAAGTACCTGAAAGATATACCCGAAAACTGGAAACCGATCAGTATCCTTCAGTTGATGCAACACAGTTCGGGCATTGCGGACTATCGTAATGAAAAGGGATTCGATGTATCGGCCGATTATCGCCCGGAACAACTGATCGAAACGGTAGCCGCCATTCCGCTCGCCTTCGAACCGGGGACAGACGTGAAACAGAGCGCCACAAACTTTCTGCTACTGACTTCTATCATCGAAAAGACCGGCAAGATGCCATATCACGACTTTGTGAAAAAGTATCAGATCGACTACCTGGGACTGAAACAGACATTTTTCGGCGAAGACCTGGCGAAAGTAAAACAGGAGGACGTGACCCTCACCGGCAACGTGCATCAGACATTCAAAAAAAATAAAGACTACATCAATCCCTCGGAAACGACTACCGGATATGTGGAAAAAGAGGGTCGCCTTGTCGCCGCACCGGCTGTCAGCCCGACGGCAATGAAAGGATTCTCCGACATCTGGGCATCAGCCGAGAATGTGAGCCACTGGGACATCGGACTGGCGGGAAGTGCATTGATCGAAAAGCCCGAAAATCGTGACATGGTGTACAAGCCAACCCGGCTGGCCAACGGCAAGGTAGTACCTGCCATGGCAGGATGGCAGTTCTATAACCACAACGGCCTGATGGACATCAAAGGCAACGTATCGGGCCATTCGGCTTTCCTGAGTCGATTTACGGACGCCTCGGAGCTAGTGTGCGTTACCCTACTGGCCAATAAAGAGGGGGTAGACCTGACAAATCTGGGACGCCGTATCGCAGCCGCTTTCGACAGTGATAAGATGGGTACGGGAGCCAACGACAACCTGCTCTATACTTATGAAAGCCAGTTCAGCGTGCCCGAAACCATGACGCGCATCGAGCAGACCCTCCACACGATGGGCGTTCCCGTCTTTGCCAAGTTCGATCACGGGAAAAACGCCGAAGAAGTGGGATTACAACTCCGCCCCAACCAGGTCATCGTTTTCGGTTCACCGAAAGTTGGCACAAAACTGATGCAGGACAACCCGAGTATCTCGATCGAACTTCCGCTGAAGATCTCCGTTTGGGAGGACAAGAACGGAAGCGTATGGGCCACTTTCCCACAGATGAGGACGATGGCGGCCGAATACGGGCTGGAAGCCGAACCGGTAATCGGAAAGATGCAAGAACTACTGGAGAAAATCGTAATTAAAGGGGCAAGCGTATACTAACTTCCTACTGTAGGGATAAACGCTTTTCCTGCAGAAAATTATTTATAAAATATTTGGAAGAAACACACGGGAAAAGTCACAAGCGGCTATAGAACAACGCAGCATGACTTCTCCCGTATTTTTTTACTGTACTCAGGCATGCAAAACAGGTTTCATTCTTTTGAGTAGGTTTGTTTATCCGAAAAGATAATATTTTTGTCTTCCGGGAACAATCGTTGAGAAATAAAACAACCGACATTTTGCGTTCAGTGAACATCTGATACGGAACAGGCGGACTGAAACGGACCTCCGGAGGGTATGTACCCCACCTGGAATCCGCATCAGTCCGCCTGTTCTACATTTATCTGTATATCCGTATTCTTAACTCGCTATTGCGAGAAACGGAATGACCGTCATTATCCTTTTTCTTTCAGGATCACATCGTGTGCACCACCTTCTACGATACTTGTGGATGAAACCAGCGTGATCTTGGCATTTTGTTGCAAATCGGGAATGGTAACAGCACCGCAACTGCACATCGTAGCCTTGATCTTACTCAGAGTGGCCGCCAGGTTGTCTTTCATCTTGCCGGCATAAGGCACGTAACTGTCTACACCTTCTTCAAACTTAAGTGATTCAGTTCCACCCATATCGTACCGTTGCCAGTTCTGGGCACGATTTGAACCTTCGCCCCAATACTCTTTCACGTAGTTGTTCTTGATGCAGAGCTTCTTGGTAGGCGATTCGTCAAAACGTGCGAAATAACGACCCATCATCAGGAAATCGGCTCCCATGGCAAGGGCAAGCACCATGTGATAGTCGTGCACCAATCCGCCATCACTACAAATAGGTACATAAATACCCGTCCGTGCCTGATATTCATCGCGGGCACGAGCCACATCTTGCAGGGCAGTCGCCTGTCCGCGTCCGATACCTTTCTGCTCACGGGTGATACAGATAGATCCACCTCCGATACCCACCTTCACAAAGTCGGCACCAGCCTCTGCCAGATAGAGGAAACCTTCTTTATCTACCACATTGCCGGCACCTACCAGCACTTTATCTCCATATTGTTGCTTGATCCATTGCAGGGTCTCATACTGCCATTCCGAATAACCATCCGAAGAATCGATACAGAGCACATCTACTCCGGCTTCTACCAAGGCAGGGACACGCTCCTGATAGTCACGGGTATTGATACCGGCACCTACCAACAATTTCTTGTCGGGACTCGACACCTCGTTCGGATTCTCCTTGTGGCTGTCGTAGTCCTTGCGGAAAACAAAGTAAGCCAGACGTCCTTCTTTATCGATAATAGGAAGTGTATTGAGTTTATGATCCCAGATAATCTGGTTGGCCTCGCTCAGTGTCAATCCCACTTCACCCACAATCAGCTTCTCAAAAGGAGTCATGAAGTCTTTGATCTTTTTATCCAGCGGGTCTCTGGAGATACGATAGTCACGGCTGGTTACCAATCCCAGAAGATGTCCGTTTGGCGAACCGTCATCCGTTATTCCGATAGTAGAGTGACCGGTCTGGCGCAACAGGCGGAGTACGTCTTCCAACGTATGTTCCGGCGTCAGATTCGAATCACTGGTCACAAAACCGGCTTTAAATTTCTTCACTTTCCGCACCATTTCCGCCTGACTGGCGATGGGTTGCGAACCGAAGATAAACGAGAGTCCTCCGTTACGCGCCAACTCGATGGCCAGTTCGGGACCGGAAACCGATTGCATGATTGCCGAAACGAAAGGGATGTTCAATTCGATTGCTGCTTGTGTGCCTGCCGCATGTTTCACCAGCGGGGTGCGCAAAGAGACATTGGAGGGTACACACTGTTTGGTGGTAAGACCGGGAATAAGTAGATATTCACCGAAAGTTCTTGAAACTTCTTCTACGTAAACTGCCATAAGATAAGTTATTTTTTGGCATGCAAAATTACATCTTTCTTTTTAATTATGTGACTGGGGAAGGGAGATTTTTTCAATAATCCTCTCAAAAGCTTGTTTTTAATCACATCGGGGCAATAAAGAGGAGACTCACTCCTGAAAGCGCGCCATGTAAACCACCTCCTTACAATATCACATTCTCCTGATGTCTGTCCATTCAACTACGGATATTATTGAACACAATCTTCATATCAACCTATTTTTAAAAGTTCCTTGAATCCTTCTACCGACTTATTCGGTTCAAACTCTATCACCCGATAGTCTGCCACAGCATTAAAAGGGTCCTCACCGATTATCTTTTCTACTTCTGCACGGCTCTGAGCACGGCAAAGAATAACTCCCCCCGTCCGGGGCACCTGCGGCCCGGAAGCAAGAAAGATTCCGGCAGCATAATACTTATCCAGATAGCAACAGTGTGCTTCCAGCAATTCGATCACCTTTTCGATAGGTGCTTTATAAGTCAATATTAATACGAACATGGCCCGATTTATTTTAGTTCTCCCGCAAAGGTAATACAAATCGGCCTACGTTAGGCTTTTCTTATAAATTTAATCTGAATCCGGAACATTTCTTTTAAATTAGCAGGAAACAACACTACTTGGCAAACACTTTCATACCTCCGGTGTTATACATCAACATACAAAAAACAACCGCCTATGTCACAAGAAATGAAAGCATTCCCAGGAATGAAAGCTTCACAGAAACTCAACTTCAACCATTCCGAAGTTATTATCAACAGCGCACCGGACCGGAAGGTTATCTTGGAATCGACTCTGTTAGAGCAGTCATTCGTGGAAAAAGGATGTGGGGAAACCACTCCGCATGCTTGGAAAACAACATCGAAAGAGTCTCTGAAAAGACCCGTGTTTAACGAGATATGGTACACATAATGCCAGCTTGACCTGACAGAAACCTTATCCTGCCAATTCCGCCCTGTACTCCATCGGCGAAACCCCTTCGTGTCGCTTAAAATACCTACCCAGATACGACTGGTCGGGAAAATTCAGCCTGTCTGCTATCTCCTGAATACTGAGATCGGTCGATTGGAGGAGTACCTTTATTTCAAGTGCCGTAAAATCATCAATCACTTTTTTGGCCGAATGACCTGTCAGCGAACGACAGATGCTCGTCAGGTACTTAGTAGAAATACAGAGTTTGCCTGCATAGAAAACGACATCCCGTTGCGAACAGCAATATTCGTGCACCAGAGCAACGAACTTATGAAAAAGTTCGTTCGGACGACTGCCGCCCTCAATCTCTTTATGGGTGAAAAGGCGGTGTACTTTGTCGTATACATCAAGCAGGAAACTTTGCAGGTGATTGCGCGCTATCTGGTTGCGGAAACGATGATCGGTATCGGCATAAATAGCAGACGTAGCATACAGGAGACCGTTAATGGGGGCGGTAAATTCGGAAGGAAGTGTATAACAGGGCTTCTCTTTTATAAAATGAAAAAAGGAGGGTTCAAAACGGATACAAGCCTCACGAAACATTTCAATATGTGAAGCGAAAAAGGAGACCCGAAAATCATCGCTCTTCTCATCAAGGCTGATAACAACACCCGGAAGAAGTACAACCTGGGTATTTACCGTTATCTCGTATTTCTTCAGATCGATGGCCATTGTACCACGGCCGGCACGGCAATAAAGGATAATGGCACAATTGAGTTTATGCAAACGGTTGTAAAAGGGAGAAAAATCATCGGTCCCTGCCACAAACGGCTGGTCGAGCGTGAGGGTAAGCGGGTTTCTTCTTTCCATATCATGTTCTTTATTTTGCCTACAAAAGTAGGTCTTTTTAGTGAATTAGCCCGCATACTGTTCCGATAATGAACAATACTGGAGCGGGTGTGAAAAGCAGTCGACAGTGAAAACGCTCTACCTTTGCCGCGACAAAATTAAATAGGAATTATGATTGAAAAGGTTAGTAAAGTAAAGCAGGCTATATTATTCGCCTGCTGTTTGGCCGCCACCGGATGCAAGCAAGCACCGCAGGCAACTGTAGAATCGGGATACAAAGTAATAACCCTTGCGCCTACCGACCGGACGCTATCGAGTACGTACTCGGCAACAATACGCGGACGCCAAGACATCGAAATCTATCCGCAAGTGAGCGGTACACTGACACAGGTGTGTGTCAGCGAAGGAGAACGGGTAAAACGGGGACAGTCGTTGTTCATCATCGACCAAGTGCCTTACGAAGCTGCCCTGCAGACAGCATTGGCAAACGTGGAAGCAGCCAAAGCCTCACTGGCTACAGCACAACTGACGTATGACAGCAAACAGGAATTATATAAGCAGAATGTGGTTTCGGCCTTCGACCTGAGTACGGCCAAAAACTCTCTTTTGGCAGCACAAGCGCAATTGGCACAGATGAAGGCTCAGGAGGTGAACGCCCGGAACAACTTATCGTACACATTGGTAAAAAGTCCGGCGGACGGAGTGGTGGGAACACTGCCCTACCGGGTAGGAACGTTGGTGAGTGCCAGTCTGCCTGAACCGCTGACTACCGTTTCGGACAACTCGGACATGTACGTCTACTTCTCGATGACGGAAAACCAACTCTTAGGACTGATCCGACGCTACGGATCGAAGGAAGAAGCACTGAAACAAATGCCGGAAATCGGCCTCCAACTGAATGACCGATCGGACTATCCGCAACAAGGACGAATCGAGACAATCAGCGGAGTGATAGATCGGAACACCGGAACAGTCAGCCTGCGGGCAGTATTTCCCAACCGGGAAGGATTGTTGCACAGCGGCGGCGCGGGCAATGTGATTGTACCGACAGAAAAAGCGGGTGCATTGGTCATTCCGCAAGCCGCCACATTTGAGGTACAGGATAAAGTATTTGCATATAAGGTTGTGGACGGAAAAGCGCAATCCACTCCGGTACAGGTGACACGTGTGAACGGCGGGCAGGAGTACATTGTGGAGAGCGGTTTGCAGCCCGGCGACGTGATTGTGGCAGAAGGTGTAGGATTGCTTCGCGAAGGAACAGAGATAAAAACAATAAATGGTGAATGATGAACCGAACTGCCACAGCCGCCCATCCAAGTAAGCCGGCTTTTAATATCCACTTATTAAACGTATTACTAACAAGAATATTATGAATTTACGAACTTTCATTGAACGGCCTGTCCTATCGGCTGTTATATCCATAACCATTGTCGTGGTCGGGATTATCGGATTGTTTACGCTACCCGTAGAACAATATCCGGACATTGCCCCGCCCACCATCATGGTGAGCACCAGTTACTTCGGTGCCAGCGCAGAAACTCTGCAAAAGAGTGTTATCGCACCACTCGAAGAGGCCATCAACGGTGTGGAAGACATGACCTACATGACCTCCAGCGCTACCAATGCCGGAACAGTCTCTATCACCGTCTACTTTAAACAGGGGACTGACCCGGACATGGCGGCGGTGAATGTACAGAACCGAGTTTCCAAAGCTACCGGACAGCTCCCCTCGGAGGTAAACCAAGTAGGTGTCACCACTTCGAAGCGGCAGACGAGTATCCTGCAAATGTTCTCGCTCCACAGCCCGGACGACTCGTACGACGAGGCCTTCCTGGCCAACTATATCAGCATCAACCTCAAACCTGAGATTCTCCGTATCTCGGGCGTCGGAGACATGATGATTATGGGAGGAGATTATAGCTTGCGTATCTGGATGAAACCGGACGTAATGGCACAATACCGGCTGATCCCTTCGGACGTATCGACTGTCCTGGCGGAACAGAACATTGAGTCGGCCACCGGATCGTTCGGTGAAAATTCCGATGAAACGTATCAATATACCATGAAATACAAAGGACGCCGAATCACACCGGAAGAATTCGGTGAGATCGTGATCCGTTCCACCGACGACGGACAGGTGCTGAAACTAAAAGATATCGCCACAATCGAACTGGGACAGGAAAGTTATGCTTACAGTGGTACGACGGACGGGCATAACGGTGTCTCGTGTATGCTCTTCCAGACAGCCGGCTCCAATGCCACAGAGGTGAACAACCAAATCAACCGATTCCTTGAAGAGGCAAGGAAAGAACTTCCCCAAGGAGTGGAACTGACACAACTGATGTCGTCCAACGACTTCCTGTATGCCTCCATCCACGAAGTGGTGAAGACACTGTTGGAAGCCATTCTGTTGGTTATCCTTGTCGTGTATGTCTTTTTGCAGGATATCCGCTCAACACTGATTCCACTGGTGGGGATCATTGTATCACTTATCGGTACGTTCGCTTTCATGGCGATAGCCGGATTCAGTATCAACCTGATTACGTTGTTTGCCCTGGTACTGGTCATCGGTACGGTAGTGGACGATGCCATTGTGGTGGTCGAAGCCGTGCAAGCACGGTTTGACGTGGGATACAAATCATCCTATATGGCAAGTGTCGATGCCATGAAAGGAATCAGCAATGCCGTCATCACCTCCTCATTGGTGTTCATGGCAGTTTTTATCCCCGTATCGTTCATGTCCGGCACATCGGGTACGTTCTATACTCAATTCGGACTGACAATGGCCGTTGCGGTAGGTATCTCGGCAGTAAACGCCCTGACACTGAGTCCGGCACTTTGCGCCCTGCTACTGAAACCGTACATCAATGAAGACGGTACCCAGAAACAGAACTTCGCCGCCCGTTTCCGTAAAGCATTCAATGCAGCTTTCGATGTTGTGGTAGAAAAATACAAAGGCATCGTTCTCTTCTTCATCAAGCGCCGGTGGCTGACAGGATCACTCCTGATAGCTTCCATCGCCTTACTGGTAGTACTGATGAATACAACAAAAACCAGTCTTGTGCCCGATGAAGACCAGGGCGTCGTATTCGTCAACGTCAGTACGGCCGCAGGCAGTTCGCTACGGACGACAGACGATGTAATGAAACGTATCGAGGAACGCATGGAACAGATTCCACAAGTGAAGCATGTGCAAAAGGTGGCAGGATACGGATTGCTGGCCGGACAAGGAAGCTCCTTCGGTATGCTGATCTTGAAACTGAAACCATGGGACGAACGCCCCGGAAAAGAAGATGATGTGCAGGCAGTGATCGGACAAGTGTACGGACGGACGGCAGACATCAAGGATGCCAGTGTATTCGCCATCTCACCGGGTATGATTCCGGGCTACGGAATGGGTAACGCACTTGAACTTCACATGCAGGATAAGACCGGAGGAGACGTCAATGAATTCTTCCAGACCACACAGCAGTATCTGGGAGCCCTCAACCAACGTCCGGAAATCGCCATGGCCTACTCTACATTCGACGTGCGCTATCCGCAGTGGCTGGTCGAAGTCGATCCGTCGAAATGCAAGCGTGCCGGTATCACACCGGACCAGGTATTGAGTACTCTTTCCGGATACTATGGCGGACAGTATGTGTCCAACTTCAACCGATTCTCAAAGGTGTACAAGGTGATGATCCAGTCCGACCCGCAGTACCGGCTTGACGAAGCGTCACTGAACAATACATTCGTACGCATGTCTAACGGAGAGATGGCTCCCCTCAGCCAATTCCTCACACTGACCCGTACGTATGGCGCCGAATCACTGAGCCGTTTCAATATGTACAACTCTATTGCCGTAAATGCCATGCCGGCCGATGGTTACAGTACGGGTGACGCCATCCGTGCCGTTCAGGAGACAGCTTCCACTTCCCTGCCCAAAGGTTATGGATACGATTACGGAGGCATCACCCGCGAAGAGAATCAGCAAAGCGGTACGACGGCCATCATCTTCGGCATCTGTTTTCTGATGATCTACCTGATCCTGAGTGCACTCTACGAAAGCTTCCTGATCCCGTTCGCCGTCCTCCTGAGCGTACCCTGCGGCCTGATGGGTTCATTCCTCTTCGCACGCATGTTCGGGCTGGAGAATAACATCTACCTGCAAACCGGACTGATCATGCTCATTGGATTGCTTGCCAAAACCGCCATCTTGCTGACGGAATATGCCGCCGAACGCCGTAAGGCAGGCATGGGACTGATTGCTTCTGCATTGAGTGCCGCCAAAGCCCGCCTGCGCCCGATATTAATGACGGCATTGACCATGATCTTCGGTCTACTCCCGCTGATGGTAGCCAGCGGCGTAGGTGCAAACGGTAACCGCTCGTTGGGAACAGGTGCTGTAGGTGGCATGGTCATCGGTACACTGGCACTGCTGTTCATCGTACCGTCGCTGTTCATTGCCTTCCAATGGCTACAGGAACGGATACGTCCCGTACAGATAGAACCAAGTCATGACTGGCAGATTCAGACAGAGCAGGAAGTGAGTGAACACGAAAAAGAAGAAGCTAAGAATCGCCCTCTAAAATAAATAAACAAGCATGAAAAAGTTAATCATATCCCTTGCCGCTATCCTCGCCCTAAGCAGTTGCGGCATCTACTCCAAATACAAACCCGTCACGGAGATTCCCGACGGACTTTACGGACACGGAGGAACAGACATCCCCGGGTTGACTTCTGCCGATCCGGAAATCCAACGAAGTGATACTGCCGCCAACTTCGGCAACCTCAGCTGGCGGGAGGTTTTCACCGACCCGTATCTGCGCGTACTGATCGACTCTGCCCTCGTGCGCAACACCGATCTGCGCACTGCCCACTTACGGGTGAAAGAGGCTGAAGCTACCTTGCTTTCCGCACGCCTCTCCTATCTGCCGGCTTTTTCACTTTCTCCGCAAGGTACGGCAAGCAGCTTCGATGGCGGAAAAGCTACTCAGACCTATTCACTGCCCGTCAGTGCCAGTTGGGAGATCGATATCTTTGGCCGGCTGACCAATGCCAAACGTCGTGCCCAAGCTGTCGTGGCCCAAAGCCGAGATTATGAACAGGCGGTGCAGACCCAACTGATTGCCGCCGTGGCCAACAACTATTTTACCTTGTTGATGCTCGACGCCCAGATCGAAATCTCCACCGCTACGGAAGCTGCCTGGAAAGAGAGCGTCGCCACCACCCGTGCCATGAAAGCAGCGGGAATGGTGACCGAAGCTGCCTTGTCGCAAACCGAAGCTACCTATTATAATATATGTACGACTCTGCTCGATCTGCAAGAGCAGCTCAACCAAGCCGAGAACGCCCTTTCTTTGCTGCTGGCGGATGTCCCCCACCGTATCCCCCGCGGACGTCTGGCCGACCAACAGCTCCCGGAGAATCTATCGGTAGGCGTACCCCTGCAGATACTCTCCAACCGACCCGACGTACGCAGTGCCGAACAGTCGCTGGCACAGGCATTCTACACTACCAATGCTGCCCGTTCCGCCTTTTACCCCTCGATCACACTGAGTGGCAGTGCGGGATGGACCAATTCGGCAGGTGCCATGATTGTCAACCCCGGTAAGTTTCTTGCCACAGCGGTAGCCTCTCTTACCCAGCCCTTGTTTAACCGCGGAGCAAACATCGCCCAACTCCGCATAGCCAAGGCGCAGCAGGAAGAGGCACGCCTCAGCTTTGAGCAGACCTTACTCAATGCCGGAAGTGAAGTCAACAATGCTCTGGTACAATATCAGACGGCACGAGACAAATCGGCCTATTTCAACCGTCAGGTAGCCTCTCTGGAGAATGCTGCACGCAGCACGCAACTACTGATGAAGCATGGTAACACGACTTACCTGGAAGTGCTCACCGCACAGCAGACACTGCTTAATGCGCAACTCTCCCAGGTGGCCAACCGCTTTACCGAAATCCAGGGAGTCATCACCTTGTATCAGGCATTGGGAGGGGGCAGGGAAACTGCCTCCGGAGAAAGAAATTCTTAACAGAAGAATACAGCCTAACTTTTCAACCTTTCTTAAATGATGACGACTGTCTGTCCGGTACCTTGTGTACCGGGCTGTACAGAAAAAGCCCGTACTACCTCTTCTCTAACAAAAAGGATGTACGGGCTTTCCTGTTTTAAACGGTATCTTATGCGTTCAGCGCCTGTTCGATGTCCGCGATAATATCATCCGCATTTTCGATTCCCACCGACAAGCGGATCAGATCCGGACGAACACCGGCTTCTATCAATTGTTCGTCTGTCAGCTGGCGATGCGTATGACTGGCGGGATGAAGCACACATGTGCGTGCATCGGCTACATGGGTAACGATGGCCGCCAGCTTCAGCGAATCCATAAATTTGATGGACAACTCACGACCGCCTTTCAAGCCGAAAGAGATCACACCGCACGAGCCATTCGGCATATACTTCTGCGCCAGTTCGTAGTATTTGTTGCCCGGCAGACCGCAATAGTTTACCCATGCCACCTTGTCGTTCTGCGCAAGATATTCGGCTACCTTCTGTGCATTGCCACAGTGCTGAGGCATGCGCAAATGCAACGTCTCCAAGCCCAGATTCAACAAGAAAGCGTTTTGCGGACTTTGAATACTGCCCAGGTCACGCATCAATTGCGCGGTTGCCTTTGTCATATAAGCGCCCTTGCCGAAAGCCTTGGTATAGGTCAGTCCGTGATACGATTCATCCGGTGTGCAGAGTCCCGGGAACTTGTCCGCATGGGCTTCCCAATCGAAGTTTCCGCTGTCTACGATGCAGCCGCCTACACTGGTGGCATGCCCGTCCATGTATTTAGTAGTGGAGTGAACCACGATATCGGCTCCCCACTCAAACGGACGACAGTTGATCGGTGTCGGAAATGTATTATCAACAATCAAAGGCACACCGTGACTATGGGCAATGCGGGCGAATTTCTCAATGTCGAGCACTTCAAGTGACGGATTGGAGATGGTCTCGCCGAACAGTGCTTTCGTATTCGGACGGAAAGCCGCCGAAATCTCTTCTTCACCGGCATCGGGGCTGACGAAAGTGACATCGATACCCAATTTCTTCATCGTCACGCCAAAGAGGTTAAACGTTCCGCCGTAGATGGCCGACGAACAAACAAAATGATCGCCCGCCTGGCAAATGTTGAATATGGCATAGAAATTGGCAGCCTGTCCACTGGAAGTCAACATAGCTCCCACACCTCCTTCGAGAGCGGCGATCTTGGCGGCTACAGCGTCGTTCGTCGGATTTTGCAGACGGGTATAAAAGTAACCGCTGTCTTCAAGATCGAACAAGCGGGCCATCTGCTCACTGGTTTCGTATTTAAAAGTAGTACTTTGATAGATGGGCAGCACGCGCGGCTCGCCCTTTTTCGGAGTCCATCCTGCTTGTACGCACAGGGTTTCGGGCTTGAATTGTTTTGCCATAATGATATTGAGTTTACGATTATATTGCCTTAAAAAAGTTATATCGACGCAAAAGTAGAGAAAATTATTGGTTTAAAAGGCTATCTTTGCGAGCGAAAAAGCAAAAATTCACCTTAGAAGTCAAACAATAGCACAGCAGCCCGAGCCTGCATCTTTTATACGTAGCGATATGAAAAGAAAACTCTGTCTTCTCCTGTTCTTCTGTCTTTTATTGACTGCCCCGGCTTTGCGGGCACAGCAGAAAGCCACTCCCAGATCCGGTGAAGGTATCTCTACCTTCCTCCTGCGCCACAACCGCGCCCCGAAGAAATACTACAATGATTTCATCGAACTCAACAAAGCCAAACTAGGGAAGAGCAGAACTCTTAAAATGGGTGTCACTTACCTGATTCCCCCTGTCAAGAAAGCGTCGGCCGCCACTTCCGGAAAAACGACGGAGGCAGCAGCCGAAAAGACATCCGCACATCACCCGCGCCGTACGGAAGTCAACGAGCCGCTCTTCGGGAAGTGGCTTTCAAATGTCAAGGTCACTTCCAATCGCCTTGCCGGTACCTGCTTCTATGTTGTCAGCGGACATGGCGGTCCCGATCCGGGCGCCATCGGACGCGTTGGCAAACACGAACTCCACGAAGACGAATATGCCTACGACATCGCCCTTCGCCTTGCCCGCAATCTGATGCAGGAGGGTGCCGAAGTCCGTATCATCATTCAAGATGCCAAAGACGGCATCCGTGACGAGGCTTATCTCTCGAACAGTAAACGTGAAACCTGCATGGGCTCTCCCATCCCGCTGAACCAGGTACAGCGCCTTCAGCAGCGTTGCGACAAAATCAATGCCCTTTATCGTAAAGACCGCAAGAAGTATAAATACTGCCGCGCCATCTTCATTCATGTGGACAGTCGCAGCAAAGGTACCCAGACCGACGTCTTCTTTTACCACTCCAACCGCAAAGCCGAGAGTAAGCGCCTCGCCAAAAACATGAAGGAAACCTTCGAGTCCAAATACGGCAAGCATCAACCTAACCGGGGGTTTTCGGGCACCGTAAGCGGACGCAACCTCTATGTTCTGGCCCACACCACGCCCGCCTCTGTTTTTGTCGAGTTGGGCAACATCCAGAATACCTTCGACCAGCGTCGCCTGGTGATCCCCTCCAACCGGCAGGCACTCGCCAAATGGTTAATGGAAGGGTTTATAAAAGACTATAAATAAACAGAACCTCTTGTTTTTCTGAAAGATTACAAAAGGATGTGAATGTACTGAGAGCAGATGACCGGAGTGAGCCGATAAATCCTATATTTGTTGCCGGATGTAAAGTAAAACTTTTAAAGTCATTTTTATGGAACAGTTATCTTTTATAGAATCATTCCGGACTTCTCCTTTCATTCTCACCGAAGGCGCTATCGTAGAACGTTTGCGTCACGAGTTTCACATTTCACCGGACAAACACATTGCACATGCCGCACTGATCTACGATGACTCCCATCGTGAGATTCTGGCATCCATCTACCGGCAATACCTGCAGATAGCCACTGAGTTCCGCCTGCCACTGATGCTGATGACTCCCACCCGCAGAGCGAACATCGAGCAAATAGCCGCGTCCGATTACCGGCATAAAAATGTACTGGCGGATACTATGGCCTTTCTCTCCCGCTTCCGTGACGAAGCTTCCACTCCCGTATATATCGGCGGACTGGCCGGATGCCGCGGCAATGCGTACGACGGCCGCTACTATCTGTCGGTAGAAGAAGCCATGGAGTTTCATTTCCCGACAGTCCGCACGCTGGCACAGTCGGGGGCGGACTATCTGTTTGCCGGCATCATGCCGCAACTGACAGAAGCCATCGGAATGGCCAATGCCATGGCTGCAACAGGACTGCCTTACATCATCAGCTTCATGGTATGTCGTGACGGACGCCTGATAGATGGTACTTTCATTCATGACGCCATCGATGCCATCGAAAAGGAAACTTCCACCCGCCCACTGTGCTATATGGCCAACTGCGTACATCCCGATGTGTTGCATCAGGCGCTGCTGCATCCCCGGAACGATACGCCTTTGGTGCGTCAGCGCTTTCAGGGTATTCAGGCCAATGCCGCCAACCTCAGCCCGGAGGAACTGGACGGATGCGATCATCTGATTTCTTCTTCACCGGAAGAACTGGCAGACAGACTGATGACACTGCTGTGGGACTTTCCGTTAAAAATCTGCGGAGGCTGTTGCGGAACCAACCAACAGCACATGCACCGTTTCGCAGAGATGCTGGCCTACCGCCGTGACAATAAAGCGTGGTAACTGTCTGCTCCGGTAAACGGGACCGCCCGTGCCGGCAATGCAAACTCTCACTCCTTCCTCCTGCGGTTCAGATATCTGCGCAACAATGTGGGAGTAAAGCAGAAGATCAACTGGGCTTTACTCCACTTGTAGCATTGCTGGAACACAAGCATACCGATAGCGATGAACAGGGCAGCGCCCGCAGCAGCTTGCAGAGGCAGCCAATGCACACCCTCTTGCGGGACTATCAGAGGAATCAACGCCAATGCTCCGGCGGGAGCAAAGTACTTTCCGGTCCACTCGAAGACAGCAAACAAGCAGCAGATGATGAGCAAGGCGACCACCGTTTCGGGCAAATGCAAAAAGGTATGCCCGATGATCTGAAAAGCGGTCCCCAAGGCAGCTCCGGTAACCAAAAACAGAAACACCTGCATGGGGCGGTTTCTGAATCCGGCTTTCGAATTGACAATCTCCGTGAATGTCACGATCAACGGAGGAATAATGAAATAACTGCATCCGCAGGAGATAGAAAGGGCAGCTACCAGTGAAACCCAAAAGAGCAGAGCCGCCCAACGGAAAATCTCCTTTTTCCACTCACGCCCGGGCAGGACGTAATCCGTCTCCCGGCGCAAACCTCCTTTTTCCATCAGCCTCTGTCCGGCAACAAGCACGGCGGAAAGCAGGAAAACGGCCGACGGATAGATCCAGGTCTCAGTGTGCAGCAGCACCGGCAGCATACAAGCCGAAATCAGTGGAATCAGAGTAGCCCGGCTGAACAGCAGGCAGCAGGCGGCAAAGGCAAATGCCAGGCATAAATTGCAGAGCAACGGCAGCATAGAGTAGCGCACGATACAAACTCCGGCAACAGCCCCTGCTGTCATCAGCCCGATCAGCTGCCAACGCCCGACTTTCCAAACCCGCTTATCGATCACCCACAAGCCGACGGCGAGCGCCGCCATCTCCGGAAAGATAATCTCTTTCTCGCCTGTCCATTCGGCTATGCCCACCATCAGCATCACCATGAAAACAGAGAATACATATCTGACTTTTTTCGTTTTGTCCATCATGAAGTCCAATAAAGATCCGCAAAGATAGTCATTTATCAGGAGGCATCCCTCCCGAATGGCTACCGGATGGAAATTTAACCGTAAAAATTCGACGATCGCCCGATCATAACCGTCCCGGATTTGTTACTACACCAAGTGTAACATCAAATTCTTATGACCATGTCCGATTTCAACCCCAAACCGTCCGACAAACTGACGGCAAGCGAACGTAAAGAACTGGATACCTCCGAGTTCGGCATACCCCAATTAAGAGAATTCCCCATCCATGACGCCGCCCATGTACGCGCGGCAGAAGCCTACTTCAGGTATGCGCCCGAAGAGTATAAAGCGCAGTTGGCACGGAACATCCTGGCCAAAGCACATCTGCTGGGAGTGAACGTAAAAAGCCCCACCATCCTGGAGTGGGCGGAGAAATAACCGGAAATAAAAGCAATAAGGCAGGCGCGCGAAGAAAGATTCCCGGATTATTTCCTACTTTTGTACCCATATACCCCCTCACTTTATAAAAACTGTTGTATATGAGTTTCTCAGGATTCGTTTTTGATATGATCAGGCGCAATAAGGAGAACAGAGACCTGCTTACTCTGCGCCGGGAACGGATGAAGGACCTTCAAGGTAAAATGTACCGGAAAGGGACGCTTCAAAATCCGAATGTAACCCTGGAAGAGCTGGAGAAGATAGAAAAGGCCACCCGTGAAAAGGAAAAAGCGGAAACACAATATTATCTGCGCGCCACGCTGATCTTCCTGACCGTGACAGCCATACTGGCACTCATACTCTGGTGGATATTGTAGCACTGTCCCCGCTTTAGAGAACCGTCGGTTCCACATCCGTTACCGTTCACCTCCTCATACCTTTATTCAACCGATTATGAACACAAAGACATACCCTTGGCTGCGTACGGGCGCATCGGTGAAACGATAAAAGAGAATGCTCAGGACTACGGACGGTGTCTGCCCTTCTGAAAACGAACGGGACTTATTTGTAACCGGGATGAAAATATTCTTTCATGCCGGGATGATATTCGTCGGATAAACACTACCTTTGTTGGAATACAACGTTTCTAACCTAATATCAATCCATATAACATGACTCCAGATTTCGATTACAGTGAAGTGCCTTTCGGATTCAACTATTGCCTCAACAAATCATGTAAGCAAGCCTCCACGTGCCTGCGCTACCGGTTGTACACTCATATTCCGGAAGCTTGCCAGACCATAAGAATAATCAACCCCGTTTACGCCGCCACCATCGATGACGTGTGCCCTTTCTTCATGCCCGACAAGAAAGTGCGGTATGCCTTAGGCATCACCCACTTGCTGGATCATGTGCCTTACAGTGACGCAGTCAGCATCAAAAGACAAATGCTGGCACACTTCAAGCAGGCCACTTATTATCGTTGCCGCCGCAAAGAACGGATGCTCGATCCTTCCGAACAGGAATACATCCGTAAATTATTTGTCAGTAAAGGGATCAAAGAACTACCGGTATATGATGAATACATAGAAAAGTACGACTGGTAGCACAAGCATTTATAAAGAAACCGGCAACTTCGGTAAAGGGAAAGGATTGCTTCATAAAAGAGAAACGAATGCTTTGTCAAAGGGGAGAAAACGCCTTGTTGAAAGGGAATGGCAGACCTCTCCCAAAGGAAAAATCGCACGCTCCAAAGAAGGCAGTCAGCCTGCCGAAGCGAAAAAAGCTACTATCTGAAAGGGAGCAATCACTTCAACAAAAGAAATAATCACTTCAACAAAAGGGGAATAGTGCCCTCTTCAAAGAAAAATAATCGATCTGTCATAGAAAAGCAGTTGCCTCACCACAGAAAAAGAGCTGCTTCACCACCCAAGAACAGTTGCCTCACCACAGAAAAACAGACATTTAACCGATGACAAACAGATATTGCTTCCATGGCAAATCATCATTTAAATGAAGAGAAACCTTCCACTAAAGTGTCACAATCTTTACTTCTAGGCGACAACTTTTTGTCGCCCGAGAGAAAAAAGTTTTTCACCTACACGACACAAAGTGAAACAATAGAGAAAGGAATAAATACATCTCCATCTACCGGATTCTTCCACTGAATTCTTCCAATAAACTTATCGGATTCTATATTCAAAATAAGATTGCGAATGTACCGTTTTTTACAGAAGCTCCGATTCAATATCCAAGGGTAGCCGGATGTAATTGTGCGATAGTGAACTGCCTTTGTGCGTGTCCGCACAATAGCAAAAGAATGTTCAGGAATATATTGTATTATATAATAGCCATTTAGCGATATGGCATGATTCTTGCAAGCATAAAGAAAAAACAGTAATAGAACCATGATCAAGCATTACTTGAAAGTAGCATTACGCAATTTGATGAACTTTAAAGTTCATAGTCTTATTTCGGCTATTTGTTTAGCGATAGGTATCACCTGCTTCAGTATGATGAATTATTTTATTGATGCCATAACGGGTAAAGTAGAACTGTCCGATAATAATAAATACAGCATCCGGTTGTCCGGAGCATCTTCCCAGACAGCCGCCGATATCTATTTGTTTAAGGAGGATTTTGATTATCTGAAAGAGTTGCCGATAGCGGGCATAGATACCCTTGTGGCTTCTTCCTCTTATAGCAATGGAAAAGAGATTACGGCCATCGACAAAAAACAACGGGAACTGCCGTTTTTGGTGTCGTTCCAAAATGTATCATCCAACTATTTCACCTATAATTCGCTCCAATTGAAGTATGGCAATCAAGAGATAACAGCTCCCGACGAGGTGATCGTCTCCCGATCGTTTGCCCGGAAAGCATTTGGAGAAGAGAATCCGATAGGCCAGGTCATCCGTCAGGAAACAGAGGCTGCCAACCCGTCTGATCTTATGGTGTATAAAATTGTCAATGTTGCTTTGACAGAAGAAAAAGATTTTCATGGGAAAACGATCGATTGTTATTTTCCCTTGTCCGCAAAATCCCGTACTCCACTCTGCATCAGATCACGTCTCACCGGACAAACCACGACCGAAAGCCTGAATAAACAGTTAAAAGGCCTGACCTGGAAGCATGGAGACCAGGATATCTATTTATATGCCTCCCTGGAGTCGGAACAGAATAGCAGTGTTCAAAGAACGATAAGCATTCTGCTCGCCCGGTTTATAGCTTCGCTGATTTTATTGTCTGGTTTGATCAATTTTCTGAAGTTCATTATCCAGATGTTCTATAACCGGCAACGAGAACTGGTGCTTCGCAAATGTATCGGTTCGGACATCAAAGGATTGTTTGCCTTGCTTTTCGCCGAAATCTTCTGGATGCTATCTGTCGCTTTCCTTCTGTCCTTGGCCGTGACGGAAATCACGCTCTCTCTGGTATATACGTACATCCGTCCGGAAGACATGATCTCATTCTCCCTGGTAGACTTGTATGGTTCACAGTTAGGTTTGTACCTCGCTTTGTTGTTGATCTGCATGCTCGCCATTCTTTATCCTATCTATCGGTTACGCCGGTTGAGTGTCCTCCATTCGGTCGTGCAGAGACAGAAGCGGCACGTGTTCCGCAATTTCATGATTGCTTTACAATTAGCGATCTCCATCCTTTTCACAGGCGGTGTATTCGGCATAACGCTTTTGTTCAATGAGATGTTTGAAGGAATGTACCGTCCTTTGAGCACGGAAGAAGAGAACCGGGTGATTTCAATATCGGTCAATACCATATGCATGCAGAAAAACATGGATGCCATTCTTTCGGATATCCAGTCTTTGTCCGAGATAACCGATCGGACATCCGCCTTCAATACCTTCGATGCCGATGTTTATACTTACATGACCTATATGAAAGACGGAAAGCCGAGAGGAAATGTGATGATGATCCAAGCAGAGCCTCATTATTTTGAGTTCTTCAAGATCCCGTTCTCCGGAAAATTAGTAGATAAGGATGCTCAAGGCTTTGTTTATATAAGCGAACAGTTTAAAGAACAATTGCAAAGGGATAGTATAGCAGGTAGTGTCACGCTGGATGGCAAAGAATACCGGATTGCCGGGACTTACCGTGCACTGAACAGGGAAGATACTCAGAGCAGTTCAGTCGGTTCTGTCTTTCTAGTTAACCCGCAAGCCTACACCTATTACTTCAAAACTCTCCATTCCGATATTACTCCGGTCGCCCTGGAAAAGATAACGGAGATCTGCCGGCGTTATGTACCCGAGACATTGCCTCTTAACATTCGTAATACGGGTGATTCCAAACAGTCCGTCATGGGAACTGTAGCACTCTTGCAGACAGCATCCCTGTTGTTGGCGATAGTCAGTATCCTCCTGTTGATATTAAGTATTTATTCCGGAATCTCCATGGATGTGATAAATCGGCAAAAAGAAGTGGCCATCCGAAAAATAAACGGAGCCACCCCGAGAGTGATTGCCCTGTTATTCGGCAAAATCTATTTGATTATTTATCTTTCTGTCTTCGTCATTATCTATCCGCTGGTACGATTGGTGTTGATAAGCATCACACAAAAAAGCAATCTGCAAAGCATATATAGTTGGAGCTGGGGAGTCCTGTTGTTCTTCACGATGGCTCTTTTGATCTTTTTGGTTACGGCATACAAGATTTATAAAGTAATGCACCTGAATCCGGCAAGCGTCTTGAAAAAGGAATAAAAACGATCTCTATTGCGCCTGCCCGTTATAAGGTCAAAATGAGGAGATGTGTCAAGACTCGTATTCACCACAGGTTACACGGATGTATACAGATAAGCAGTATTGGTTATCAGCAGATAAAAAAATTGTTTAGTGTAAATCTGTGCAATCCTGTGTGGTGAGTTATGAAACCCTCTCCTTTCCTGCGCGATGCACAATAACCATGTCAGAGTGTTGATGCGCCCCAAGGCTGTGGAAGTACACCGCCTACTCTTCAAAGCCATTCTCTTGTGCAACCTCGTTTTCTGCTTTATCCTCTCAGCACTGCCGGCAATTCCGCCAACGAATGAATCATCAAATACTCTCGCTCCGTCCCGGAGATCACCTCGTGTTTCCACATAGCTTCGGCCGGCACATGAATGGCATGCCCACCCAATGACAATACCGGAAGCACGTCCGACTTCAGCGAGTTACCCACCATTAAAAAAGATTGTGGAGCAACGTCCAGTGAAGAGATCAGCCGCTGATAATCCTGCGGTGCCTTGTCGGTCATGATCTCCGTATGATCAAAATAATGGGAGATTCCCGAACGTTGCAGTTTACGTTCCTGATCCAGCAGGTCGCCTTTGGTCGCTACAACCAGTTTATAGTCATCCTTCAGTGTCTCAAGCGCCTCCGTCACCCCGCCGAGCAGACGGATAGGCATCTCCAACAGTTCTTTTCCCATCTCCACGATGCGTCCGATCACTTCGGCAGGCACCCGGTTCCGGCTAATCTTCACGGCAGCCTCCACCATGGAGAGCGTGAACGGCTTAGCCCCGTATTTATAGATATCCATATTCTCCATCTCTATGGCGAATAGGCGGGACGAGATTTCTTCCGCCGTTCCATACCCGGCAAGTAAATGGCAAAATTCACTCTCAACCTTGTCGTAAAACACCTGATTATCCCATAATGTATCGTCCGCATCGAATGCGATCACTTTAATTTGCTGCATGTCTCTCTCTTTTGATTCCTGCAAAAATACGCTTATAAAATGAAAGCAGCCTGCATCCGGTAAATAAAATTAAGTTCTTTTCCGGATTCAAGAACCAACACATACGGCTTTTGTTATTACCGCATAATCAGAGATGTTCAATTTTCAAACAGTAAAATCAATGTATGATAACCTAAAACAACAGAAGTATGAAAAAGTTAATGTTTGCTGTAATAGCTTGCGCGATGGGCCTTTCGGGCTGCTCTTCGGAGGATGACTGTGCTACCAATCCCGAACCTGCGGGAGATGTGACGGAAATCAAATTAAGTGCCGGTATCCAGGGAGTGGCAACCCGCACCCCGGTATCGACCAATGACAATATAACGGCTCCGTTTGTGGCCTCCGCCACCACCGGAGACTATACGACGAATGCATGGAGTTCCACCGTGACGTTTGTGGCATCGCCCACACCGACAGCCGCACTCTCTTTCAGCCCGGCACGGTATTATCCGGTGGATAATTCTCCCATCTATATCAGAGGTTACTACCCGGCAGGGACACTTTCCGGCAAAACAGTTACGCTGGCTGGCGATGGGACAGAAGACGTGATGCTTACCGCTCAAGCCTCAGGGACGAAAGCGACTGCAGGAGCACTGTCGTTTGTCTTCAACCATCTGCTGACGCAATTGCAATTCAAACTTGTGGCCGGTGCAGGATATCCGGCATCGGGTGTCAACGTGACCAGTCTTGTCATCAAGCAACAAAAGACACCTGCCACACTGGACCTGAATACATCCAGCCTGACGTATACCACCAAAGACCTTACCCTTTCGGGTACATTCCCCATCCTAACGGCCGGAAGTACAATCAACAACTATCCGATGGTGAAAAGCGGCGAAGCCCTCACGGTGGCAGTCACCACAAGTGACGGAGTGACTTATCCCGAATCTACCATCTCGGTCACTACCGAAGTCGGAAAATCACATTTAATCACCCTTACCTTTACGCCGAAGGAAATCACGTCCTCTATCAGTGTGACAGCCTGGCAGACAGGAGGGACCGGATCGTCCACATTACAATAAACGTTCTCATAACACGCAGGTTGTGCAGGAGATGGCGACAGCTATATCCGCGCAATCTGTCACATCAAGAAAGAAAGGGGCGATGAAACGGACTATCCTCATCTTATTGGGCTGGATGCTGCTCTCGCAAGGATGCAGCTATGGTGTGGGCGACGACTGCCTCCCACCCGAAGAACCTGTACCCATACGGATGGCGATTGCAGAAGGAAAGCTCTCCACGCGGGCACCTGTCACAACGATCGATGCAAGCAATCTGTCGAATGTCGGCATTTACGCAGTCAGCGAAGGGAGCATAGCCGGGCAATATCCCTGGACATCCACTCCTTTCGCCCTGAATCTGGTACCGAGCGGCATCAGCGGCAGCCAGCTCTCTTTCAACCCCAAACTCTATTATCCACTGGGAGGGAAACGGGTCATTTTCTACAGTTATTATCCGCGCACGACAGCCACAAGCGGCAGCAATTACATCACGGCTCCGGGCAACGGTGTCGCCCCTGCCTATCATTTCACGCTGACGGGAACAGAAGACATCATGTATGCCGCAGGCACTCCTACAGGAAGTACCAGCACCATGCCCGTCAGCCTGACATTCAACCATGTGTTGACCCAACTCCAACTGAACACTTCTCTATTGGGCGCACTGTCCAGCATCAAGCTGCTGGGTGTGTACAATAAAGGTACGCTCGACATTGGCAACGGAAATGTCACCTACGACAGTTCCACGACGGATATCACATTGACCGTTCCCCTTCTAGGTTCGGTTACCAATACCGTAATGGTTCCTGCCGGAGTAGCAAGTTATAAGGTAGAAGTCGTTCTGCTGCTTTCGCTGTTGAAAAGGACATATCTGGTGAAACCCACTTCGGGTAATTTCCAACCTGGGGTAATTTATACAATCAGTCTCTGATCAGGAAAAGAGTAACGACAGGAAGTTTGCATTCTCCTCCTGCTCTCCGTCTTCCGGATTATGGCTGTAGCCGTTCTCCATCAACAAGTCACGGTATATCAGGCAGAGCTGCATGGGTGAGTGGTAAGGCTCGTATGTGCTGACCGGAAGTTGCGACACCGCATGCAGGGCATCTGCTATTTTCATCGCCATCCGCCTGTTCTCCTGTATCCGGTGGAAACACTCTTCCCGCTCCTCTACACTTTCGGCATGTACCATCTGCGACGCAAGTTCCTCTATTCGGTTGAGAGGTCCCCGCAGCTCCCTGCTGACGTGGGCAAAAAAGGCTGAGCGCAACCGGTCCGCCTGTTCGGTGCGCTCCTTCTCTATACACAGACGGTTGGCTTCCATCACCTGTGCGGTTATATTCTTGACGTATCCTTTCAGATAATAGAATCCATTGCCCAGCGGTTGGCAGGTCACAACATGATTTTCAAGATAAAAGTCCTCTCCGTTACCATGAATCTTATAACGGATTCCTTCCTGGGGAGGACGCCCGGCATGAATGTCGGCCATAAATTGAGTGACGGTCTGCAGATCTTCACCGTTCATCAATTTCAGATAATCCGCTGGATCGACATACTGCAATTCGTCGTGCCGATGGATGGTATCGGCGAATCCAATGTAACGTAATCTTCCCGTTTCGGTACTGTATGTCCACATACCAACTCCTGCTATTTTCAGCATTTCCAACAATACCTTTTCCCTGAAAAGGGCATCAAGGCTCTCTTTACGATGTTTTTTAGCCATTCTGTAATGATTATGAATACTTAGATGGTCCTGAGTTGTTTTACAGTTAAATCTATTTTATAAGTCCATTGTCTATCCAATTGCATAGTACACATCCGAAAGATGTTTGTTGAAGTACAACAATCGGGAAAAGAAAAGGTTCGGTAGCGGTCCTCTACTTTCCGGATAAGGAGCAGGCTGCTAAAAAGAGGATGTGTCAAGACTCCTGCTCACCACTGATTGCAGCGATTGACACAGATAAACATCATTAGTTATCAATAGATTAAGTTCGCTCTACAGAACTCAGTGTTGCTCTGTGGTGAATTTTGACACATCCCCCTATCTTCTATCCTACGCTGTGACAGCGTTACTCATCCCGATATTTGCAGCAGCCGGGCAGAGCATCGTAAACTGCTTTGACGGCCTTGTACTTATCCGTATCATGACCCGCTGCGGCAATGGCTTTGGCAACGGCGTCGGCCGATGTTTCTGACGGGTCAAGTTGCAGGTGGATCATTTGTTTCTCCCGGTCCCAAAGAGCGGACCGGACACCGGAAACACCTTTAGCGGCTGTTTCGATGCGTTCCTTGCACATATCGCAAGAACCACGGACGGCAAACAGTACGTGTTCACTTTCCTGAGAGACAGCATGACTGCCAGACATACCGGACATGCTGTGTCCTTGGTGTCCGGTCATGGGAGCAGTTCCCGGAGTATCTTCGTTCATCATTGAGCGTTTGCCTTCGAGTTGTGCACTGGCATCGATGGAGAAGACTCCGTTGGTCACAATCTCCTCACCATCGGAAAGTCCGTCGAGAACCACATAGGCTCCGCCAAGAGCGGGGCCAAGGGTGACTTCACGCATCCGGAAGGTGGGAGTATCCGTATCGGGCAGGCGCACATAGACCACAGCACGTTTGCCGGTCCAGAGGACAGCCGTTTGCGGAACAACAATCCGGTCTTTATACCCCTTTAGAGGAGCAGCAACCTGGGCAGTAGCATACATTTCGGGCTTCATCTCCAGAGTGGGATTGGCTACATCCACGCGGACCCGGGCCGTGCGCGTAGTGGCATTAAGAATGGGATCGATGAATGAAATACGCCCGGAATACGTCTTTCCGGGAAAGGCAGAAAGAGTAAACTCCACCCGGTCGCCTTTGGCAAGAAAAGGTAAATCCACCTCAAAAGCGTCGAACATGGCCCACACACGGGAGAGGTTGGCAATATCGAAAAGAATGCTCCCCTGTGAAACATAGTCGCCCCGGTTAACCCGCTTGGCAATGACGATCCCATTCGTGTTGGATTTAATCTCTACCATAGGAGACGCCTGGCCGGAATATTGGATAGCGTCGATCTGGGCATCCGTCAAGTTCCAAAGGCGGAGTTTCTCGCGGGCAGCCTGCACAAGAGCGGGTTGCTGCATACGGACCGCTTCGAGCAATTCCTGCTGGGCGGTGAAAAGTTCAGGCGAATAAAGAGTAGCAAGTGTCTGCCCGGCACGTACGGTCTCGCCGGTGAACTCGATGTCAAGCCGTTCAATACGTCCGCCGACATAAGCTGTCTGCGACTGCAGACTACGTTCGTCCGGAATAATCTTACCGTACAGCCGGACTTGCTTCACGGGGTTACTGCGACTGACACGGGTAGTCTGAACATCGGCGAGAGCCATGGCCTCATCAGAGAGCCGGATGGCATCGGGATCGGAAACAGCATCACCTCCAGAAATAACGTTCTTCTTAAGAGGGATCAGGTCCATACCGCAGATAGGGCATTTGCCGGGTTTGTCCTGACGAATCTGCGGATGCATGGAGCAGGTCCAGACACCGGATTCGTCCTGCACCAGATCATGAGACGTTCCATGCATATCATGGTTATGAGCTTCAGCATGTGTTCCCCCGGCAGACTCCGGAGAAGATGAAGGGCTGAACAAAAGCCATCCCAGCACAAAGCCGGCAAGGGCAATCAGGGGATAAAGTACTTGCTTCTTACGAAGAATATCTGATATCTTTTTCATACAATTACTATTTTAGTGGTTCTATTTATTTTCAGTCGGCTATCAGCTTTTCTATGGCTGCCACCGTAGTATTATAAGCGGCTACGGCCTCACTCTTTTTCAGTTTATAATCGAGCATCTGGCGCTCCACCTGAATCACATCGGTCAGCGATTGACGCCCGGCGGTAAATTCACGCACCATCAACTGCCAGGTAGAAAGAGAGAGGGCATACTGCCGTTCGTAAAGTGACACCTTACGGGCGGCATCGTCGAGCTGCTGGCGAACGTTAATGTATTCAGCCTGCAACTGGTTCTGCACATTGTCACGTTTCAGTTCGCTTGCCATCCGGTAGTTATGGCTCTCCCGCTGCCGGGCATTGTATTTCCGGCGGAACAGCGGAAGACTTACCTTGACCATCGGCATCACCATGTCCTTACCGTTCATATCGGGCATTCCCATCGGATCGGCCACTTTATTGACCACAGAGTATTGAAGACCGATACCGATCATAGGATAACTCATGCGACGGTCCATCTTTGCCTTGGCACGATAGGCTTCTCCCTCCGCCTCGAGCATGGCAAGCATGGGATTACGGGTGAAGATGCTGTCGAGCAGGAGCTGTCCGTCTATCCGGTAGAAGCGTTGTGTCAGAGAATCGGGTACACAGACAGAAGCATCGGACGGACGGTTGAGCAAGGCGTTGAACCGGGCTTGAACGGTCAGCCGGGCAGAAAGTAAACTGGCAAGGTTATCCTCCAATCCGGCACGCTCCATTTGAATGCGGAGAACATCGGACATACCACCAACAACAACGTTTCCCATTGATCCGCCTCCCATGCCGGACATGTCTCTACCGGAAGAGCTGCCGGCAGAAACACCTGGAGTCCCCGCAGACGCCGGGCTGCCCATTCCTCCCATACCGGACATGCCACTCCCCGAAGAAAGTGCAGGCGGCATCGAAGCAACTGACGTTACAGAAGTCGACGAGGGAGCTGCCTGTGCCGACGAAGCGGAAAAGCGGTTCAGTGCCAACTGCTCGAGTTGATAAAGAAGACGGATATTAGCTTCCGTAATGTGATATTGCTCGTTGAGGCTACTAAGCTGATACCACTGGGCCTTAACCTCATACCAGAGATTATTACGTGTATCACGAAATTGTTCGTAAGCCATACGTGCCATCTCAGAAGCTTCACTGCGGGCGGCCTTGCGAGTGCCGAACCAAGGAAACATCTGCATCAACGTAAAGTCGGCTATCTGCTTTCCCATCAGCGTCTCCATAGGTTTAACGAAAAAACCGATTTCCAATTCGGGATCGGCAAAAGCACCGGCCTGAGGGATCTTCTCCAAAGAGGCTTTATAGAGCATGAAGTCGGCATTGACTTGCGGATTACTGCGTGCCGCCTGTTCCAGATAGTGGGACAAGCTGTCGACAGAGGGTTGCACCGAAACAGAAGGCACCTCCACAACGGATGGCTGCGCCGAAGCCGAAACGGCAAAATGACTCAGCGAAAGGAATATCGCCAAGGTGAGTAAAGATATATGTTTCTTGTTTATCATATCTGATTGTTTTTATGTGAATCCGATAGACGAATCGAAGACTGTCGGATTCTGATTCTGTTATTCTTTATAATGATGAGTACGGTTTCAGCCCCATACGACCGGCAGAGGGGACATTCCAAATATCCGGGAATGTCCCGGATAGCCATCAGGGAGTATGCCGGATGCCCATCTGAAGATCAGATACCGGGAGAGCCTGTAACCGGCTCAGAAACTTCACTTCCGTTTTTCTTCTCACGTCTCCTCTCCACAGTCTCACGCCACCAGCATTGTAATACCGGGACGACAAACATGGTCATTGATTGTATCAGCATTCCTCCAAACGTGGGTATAGCCATCGGTACCATGATATCCGCTCCCTTTCCGGTAGATGTAAGTACGGGAAGCAGAGCGATGAGTGTTGTCGCCGTTGTCATTGCAGCAGGGCGGACACGCTTCAGCCCGGCTTCTACTACCGCCTCACGGATGTCATATTTCGTACGGGGATCGCGTTCCAGAAAAACATGGTGAATATACGTTCCCATCAATACTCCATCATCCGTGGCCACACCGAAGAGAGCAATGAACCCTACCCAGACCGCTACACTCAGGTTGATGGGATGCATCTGGAAGAGGTCACGCATGTTTTCACCCGCAATGCTGAAATTCATAAACCACGGTTGCCCATAGAGCCACAAGAGAATAAAACCGCCAGCGAAAGCTACGAATACACCCGAAAAATGAATCAGCGAGGCCGTCACCGTACGAAACTGGAAATAGAGTACCAGCAGGACAATGAGCAAAGCCAACGGAACAACAATCATCAACCGGTCCGTAGCACGTTGCTGTTGTTCATAATTACCGGCAAACTTATAAGAAACACCTTTGGGGAGAACCAGTTCACCGCTTTTTACTTTAGCCTCGAGCAGATTACTCGCCTCCTTCACCACATCCACTTCGGCACGGCCTGAAAGTTTATCGAAGATGACATAACCTACCAGGAAAGTGTTCTCACTCTGGATCATTTGTGCACCACGGGAATATTCGATGTCCGCCAACTCTTTAAGAGGTACCTGTATTCCGGTAGCAGTAGGTACAAGTAGCATGGAAAGAGCCTCCGGACTATCACGCAACTCACGTGCATAACGTAACCGGATGGGGAAGCGCTCGCGCCCTTCTACAGTACGGGTCAACGCCATGCCACCAACAGCAGCACTGAGCACTTCCTGCAGGTCGCCCACCGCCACGCCATAACGTGCCATTGACTCACGATTCAGCTTTATTTCAAGATACGGAGCACCTACCGCCCGGTCGTAGAACACAGACGAGGGAATGACAGACGGTACAGACTTTAATGCCTGCTCAATCGCCTTACCTCCCTGCTCTATATCCTCCAGTGTGGGACCGTATACCTTCACCCCCATCGGTGCACGCATACCGGTTGAAAGCATTACGAGCCGTGCCTCAATAGGTTGCAGTTTCGGTGCAGAGGTCAGTCCCGGCAAATGGGTAACATTGACAATCTGTTGCCAGATATCATTTGCATTCTTAATCTCCGGACGCCACTGGCGGAAATAGTCGCCACGCGAATCAGGCACCAGACTATCGGCAGGGATAAGCCGGAAACCATTGGCAGGATTATATGTACCTCCACCTTTCAGCAGGAATGCACCATCATAATTCACACGGAAACGGGCACGCTTTCCGTCTTCTCCGATGATATATTCGGGACGATAATTAATGGTATTCTCAAACATCTGGACCGGTGCCGGATCGAGAGCGGAATTTACACGTCCCCACTTACCGATGGCAGTTTCTACTTCTGGAATGGCCGCCAGCCGCTTATCGAGTTTCTCCACATAATCTAGATTCTGTTCAATACCCGTATGAGGCATACTGGTAGGCATCAATAGAAAAGAGCCTTCGTTCAGGCTGGGCATAAATTCCTGCCCGATACTCCGCCAGATGAGGAAACCACAAACGACGGTTGCTGCAGGAATCATCATAAACTTCCAACGATTGGCCAGACACCAACGCAAAATACGCTCGTAGAAAATGACCAGTATCCAAAGTAAAGCCAGAATGATGGCAACGCAACCGGCTACAAACAGCACATTTACCGACAGTCCCCGTTGCGGTCCCATCGGCAGCCACTCTTCGGACAGATAGAAAACAGCTACCAACAGGGCAATACCGATATTAACATAATTGCCTGTCTTAGGATTCTTCCAACGATATGCAAGCAAGTTATTGATTCCAACCGCCGTCAGTCCCAATGCAGGGACACTATCGTATACGGCGAACAAAACAATACCCGCTGCTATAAGCACACAGTTCATTACGCGCCGGATCAACCTCGAGTCAATCCGCACCGAAAAAAGGATATAAGCCAATGTAGGCAGCAAAATTAATCCCAACACAAAAGCTGATGCCAATGCATAAGTTTTTGTATATGCCAGTGGAGAGAACATTTTCCCCTCTTGCGCCTGCATGGCAAATACGGGTAAGAAACTGACAATAGTCGTAATCATTGCCGTAGCAATAGCTCCCGACACCTCGCTTACAGCTTTATAGATCAGTCCGACAAATGGTTTACCCCGCGTGATACCCTTATTCTCCGGCATCTCCATGTACCGGATAATACTCTCGACAAATACCACACCCACATCTACCATCACCCCGATGGCAATCGCGATACCGGACAGCGCCACGATATTTGCTTCGATACCGGTATATCGCATCAGTATAAATGTAGCCAATACGGCAATAGGCAGCATACTTGCTATTACAACCGATGCCCGCAAGTTAAGTACCAACACAATGATGACAATAATACAGATCAATATCTCGTGCGAAAGGCTCGTCTCCAATGTACCGATGGTCTCCTTTATCAATCCCGTCCGGTCGTAGAAAGGGACGACAGTCACTTTCGACACCGTCCCGTCAGCCAATGTTTTCTGCGGCATTCCGGCATCCATCTCATGTATCTTTTCTTTCACATTATTAATTACTTCCAGAGGATTGGAGCCATAACGGGCAATCACCACGCCCCCCACAGCCTCTACTCCTTCCTTGTCCAAGCCGCCACGTCTCGTCCCCGGCCCGATATTCACAAAGGCAATATCGGAAATACGTACAGGTACCCCTTCACGGACGGTAACAACCGTATTCTCTATATCTGCCACATTTTTCACATACCCAAGACCACGAATCAAGTATTCCACTTTATTCACCTCCATTGTTTCGGCACCAATATCAAGGTTACTCTTCTTCACAGCATTCATCACATCCATCACCGACACATTGAACGAGTACATCGCATCCGGATTCAACTCGATCTGATACTCCTTGATAAAACCTCCTGCTGAAGCTACTTCGGACACACCTTCGGCAGCAGACAAAGAGTACTTGACATAAAAGTCCTGAATAGTACGCAATTCCTCAGCGTTCCAGCCGCCGGCAGGTTTCCCGGTTTTAGGATCACGCCCTTCCAGCGTATACCAATAGATTTGTCCCAATGCTGTAGCATCCGGCCCCAGCGTAGGCTGCACATTTTCGGGCAAAGTGCCCGGAGGCAACGAGTTGAGTTTCTCTAAAATGCGCGAACGACTCCAATAGAACTCAATATCATCCTCAAAAATAATGTAGATAAACGACATACCGAACATAGACGAACTGCGGATGGTCTTCACCCCCGGTATACCCAACAATGAAGTGGTCAGCGGATAGGTAATTTGATCTTGGATGTCCTTAGGCGAACGTCCCATCCATTCCGTAGCCACAATCTGCTGGTTGTCACCGATATCGGGGATAGCATCCACAGGAATCGGGTTTCGCGGCACAATCCCCCCATGCCAGTTAAAGGGCGCAGTAGAAATTCCCCAAACCACGACAAGTGTCAGCAGAAGAATAGTTATCACCCTATTTTCAAGGAAATAACGAATTATTTTATTAATCATACAGATAGATTATTTATTTTAAATTAGTAAACACTTGGCAATGCCCAAAAGGATCAGTAAAGTGATAATAAAATAGAAAGTAGGAGCCAAATCCCCATCGATACATGGGTATGACGACTCCTACCTCACTTTAAAATCAGTAAGGTCTAATTTTCTCTTCTTTTCTGGTCGAAAGAGAAGCTATGTGAAAACTAAATCAGATAAGTACAATGATGAACAAACAGCGGAATATCTGTTTGCCAAGGTGGGAAATTGAAAGAAGCAACACTTCGACGCAGACTTTCTGCCTCCAATGGTATAAAAGCACTATACATCACAGGTAACAGTTCTGTCACTGCCGGTAATAGATTAGTTACCGGTACGTGGTTCACATCCTGATCTACCGCCAGTTTGACGTAATGCGCCTCGTCTTTACAACAATGTGAGGTCATCTTCTTCTCTCCACACGATGCACAAACGGACACACTTCCCCACTCTACATCCGCCAGACGGCCCATGCAGTAATGGAAATTAATCGTTATGCCTGATGAAACAACGGCATAAAGCAACGTCAAGGTGATTAATATAAACTTCTTCATGTGCATTTTGAGGCTGCGAAAATAAGTATCGACACCGATACTACCGATACCCGTTACATATAATTAACGTATGAACATCCTTTTTGGTTTAATCCTTTTGGTTATCTTTACCCCACTAATTAACATAATAATTGTCATGAAACATATATCTATTAACTATATTCTAACTACTGCACTTGCTTTAGGTATCGGCATCAGCATCCCTGTCCTTATAGGCAGCACTTGCCTCAGCGAACAACACTCTGTACAATCCGAAGTTCCTTATTGCGTCACTCCTCCCACTGTCCCCGAACAAGCTGTGTTTGATGGTGACACAATCGACCTGCGTCGTTATGACCGCCGTGAACGTATGGACCGCGAACTGATGTCCTTCACTTACATGCACTCCAGCACCATGCAAATGATTAAACGGGCCAACCGCTACTTCCCTGTCATTGAACCATTACTGAAAGCCAACGGTATTCCGGACGACTTCAAATATTTGATGGTAATAGAGAGCAATCTCAACCCGATAGCACGTTCACCGGCCGGTGCCGCCGGTTTATGGCAATTTATGCCTGTCACTGCCCGTGAATTCGGTCTTGAAGTAAATGATAACGTAGACGAACGCTATCATATTGAGAAAGCTACCGCAGCCGCCTGCCGTTATTTCAAGCAGGCTTATGCCAAATATGGCGACTGGATGGCTGTATCTGCCTCTTACAATGCCGGACAAGGACGTATTTCCTCTCAACTGGACAAACAATTGGCGGATCATGCCATGGACCTCTGGCTGGCAGAAGAAACCTCACGCTACATGTTCCGCCTACTGGCTGTAAAAGAGGTATTCGGCAATCCTCAACGTTTCGGTTTTCTGCTGAAGCGGGAACATCTCTACCCTGCCATCCCCTACAAAGAAGTGGCGGTAGATACAGAAATCAGTGACTTGAGCAACTTTGCACAGAAACAAGGCATCACCTATGCACAACTTCGCGATGCCAACCCCTGGCTTCGAGGTTCATCACTAAAAAACAAAACCGGGAAGAAATACGTTTTACATATACCCACGCAAGAGGGTATGAATTATGATCCTCGTAAAACAGTTCCTCACGAACATAAATGGGTGATTGACTAATGGTTAATCAAACGAGTACATTGGTATATTAATATATTGGCACATTGAAAAGTGATTCTTGGCTCCATCGTTTTTTGCATAATCAGCCGCTAAAGCATAAGCTGTATGTCATTATCTTCGAATCTGATACACCCGCAGGGAAAGCATTCGACGTAACCCTTATCATATGTATTCTGCTGAGTATCCTGCTTGCTATAATCGAAAGCCTTCAAGGTCTGCCTTCCTGGCTTTCCACTCCCTTTATCGTGCTTGAATATCTTTTCACAGTTTTTTTTACCTTTGAATATGTCACCCGCATTTATTGCTCACCCAATCCACGGAAATATATTTTCAGTTTTTTCGGTATTGTCGATCTTCTGGCTACATTGCCACTCTACCTTGCCTTCTTCCTGCCCGGAGCACGCTATCTGCTGATTATACGTGCTTTCCGGATTATCCGGGTATTCCGAATATTCAAGTTGTTCAACTTCTGGCTCGAAGGTGAACGTCTACTCACTTCCCTGCGGGAAAGCAGCAAAAAGATCGCCGTCTTTTTCCTCTTCGTTGTCATCCTCGTCGTTGCCATCGGCACTTTAATGTATATGATTGAAGGGACTCAACCCAATACACAATTTAATAACATTCCGAATAGTATCTATTGGGCCATTGTCACCATGACCACCGTAGGCTATGGAGACATCACTCCTGCTACCGCTCTTGGCAAATTTCTTTCTGCCTGCGTGATGCTGATCGGTTACACAATTATTGCTGTCCCTACAGGTATCGTCTCTGCATCCATGATGAAAGAATACAAAAAATTAAAAGACTTACAATGTCCCAACTGTCATAAAACGGGGCACGAAGAGAATGCAACTTATTGTAAATACTGCGGACATAAATTGAAAAATGATGAAATTTACCAGCAAGAAAACACAGCAACTGATCCGGATCGGACTACTTCATAAGTATCTTACCCCCTTCGATCTTTACCTCTTCTCCGTCCAACAGTATTTGCACTCCCCTGCGCATGGCAGTCTCCACATTCAATCCGAAACGTGCATACCCCAACAACTGGGCGGTTACCCGCATTAAGTCAACCAAAGGTAAAGCGACCTGCTGTTCCAGTATATTCCGAGCCGCATTGGCTACCTCACGAGGAGGTAAATCTACGGCTTCACGCTTGGAGTCTATGCGGAATCCGGTATACGAGTCTGCTTCTTCCTTGGTATTCCAGTAGAAAACCAATCCATCAATTTCCTGCTTGTAATAAGGAGTTTTATCCAGTATACCATCCATCCATTCAATCAGGCGAGCTGTCTTCCGAAGAATGCCATAAGCATTAAAGATCCTGCTGCTTAACAATGAACGGCTAATCGGAGCCTCCGTACGCATGATCTCATTCAATTGTTTTCTGATACGGGGCTCCCGGCGTGGCATCATCAATTCCCAAGCAGATACATTTACAGAGTTTAGAAGAGTTTTTTCATAAATCTCCGGTGACGCAGTTTTCACTTCTTCCCGAATTACTTGCTCCGGCAACTTCACTAAGCAGTGTTGTGCATGGCATAGTAAACCCTCTTTTTGCACTTCTCCCGATCCTGAAGCCAAAGAAATCACCGGAACGGATCGTTGCGATTTTCCGCACTCAGCTCTTTTCAATTCCGCCTCTATATGGTCAATAACTTTCTGTGAGTCTTCCCACCAATCCAGAGTCCATACTTTACAAATGTTCCATCCCAACATTTTCAGTACACTGTCTTGCACAATCTCCCTATCCCGAGCTGTTTTTGCAGCCCGATAATTCTCGCCATCACACAAAATCCCGAGCATATAACGGGAGGTATCATTAGGATCGATAATACCTACATCTACTTTGAATCCGGAACATCCGATTTTGGTTTTCACCTGATGTCCTTTTTCACGAAGTGCCGCAGCAATCAGCTCACCCATTTCGACCTCTTCGGCTACCGCTGCATAAGAATGATTCAAAACTCCGGTACCCTTACCTGCATATTCAAGGAAATATTTCAAACCTGCCACTCCTATAGAAGATGTCTTTTTCAGATCAATCTGGTCGGCTCTTAATGTAGAGAAGACTTTCATCTCATATCGGGCACGTGACACTGCCACATTCAAACGACGTTCGCCACCATCCCTATTCAACGGTCCGAAATTGAGACTCACCCTTCCGTTGACATCCGGACCATAACCTACAGAAAAAAGAATAACGTCCCGTTCATCCCCTTGCACATTTTCCAGATTCTTAATAAAAACAGGTTCTTCACGATTGAATGCAAGATTCTCTAATTCTGCGTTCTGTAAAACAACATCCGATAACATGTCTTCTATTAAAGTCTGCTGTACGGAACTAAAAGTTACAACACCTATACTCTGATTTCTCAATTCCGGATCGGAAAGTCTGCGAACAATCTCGTCTACTACCGCCTGTGCCTCAGCCTGATTCTGACGACTTTTACCCTTATCGTAATATCCCTCGATGGGTACTAAAGTAACTTTGGCAGCCAGATCATCCGGAGATGGAAAAGTCAGCAACTTATTATCATAATACTGAGAATTGCTGAAAGCAATCAGGCTTTCATGTTTACTGCGATAATGCCATAACAAATATTTAGAAGGCATAGACAAAGCCAGGCAATCATCCAGGATACTTTCCAGATCTTCTATCTCTATATGTTCTTCATCAACTGAATTACTGGTAAAGAAATTAGTCGGGGGCATTTGCTTCGGATCACCTACAACGACTACATGATTTCCACGGGCAATAGCACCTACGGCTTCACAAGTAGGCATCTGTGAAGCCTCATCAAATACAACCAAATCAAACTTATCGTGGTTCACATTGATATACTGCGCTACTGACATTGGACTCATCAGCATACACGGACACATACGTGACAATAAGTTGGAAATCGAATCGAACAACTTACGAATAGACATTCCACGTCCGTTACTGCGAATACATTTCTGCAAAATACCAACCTCCGAACTTTGGGCAGCCGCTAGTACAAATGATGGGATATTAGAAGCCAGTTTTGTATAAAGTTCCTTTTTTATTAATTCCTGATACTCCATATTCAATTCACGAAAACGCCGGATGCTGTCATTGAACAGCTCCCCGTTAAAAAATTGCAGAACCTGCTCCTTCCCGATGGCATATTCAATAAAACTATGATAAAACCCTTTCAAATAAATATTCATCATCCGTTCGGCAGGCAAGTTACGTTCCGTATATGCTGCAAATACAGAAGTCAAGCCACAAGCCTCGAACCGACGAGATACATTCAACCAACGATACCAATCTTTCAGCTTATCCGTGTTTCTTGCCCAAATCTCACATTGTCGTGACGCTCCTGCCAGCCAGTCGTCTTCACAAGCATGAAGCACCTCTTTGGAAACGCCCAATAATTGCAACATCGATTTTTCCAATTGCTTTATACACTCCCAGTCGTATACCAAACCTTCCAACAACTCCCGATTCATTTGCCGGAACAAAGAATAATCCTCAGAGAGTTGTTCCGCCAGCTTCTCCTTAACTCGCCGTATAGACATAGGATCATCCACTACCTCCACCAGAAGCCTGTTCAATTGGAGTATAGCCTTGCTCATCACTTCTATATCGTCCCATTGCTCTTCACCGGGATGGGATTTATTCCCAAATAAGTCCTCAAACCAACGACTACTGCTATCTACTTCCTGTTTTTGCTGCTGATAAAAGAGCAATTGTTGCAAAGCGGGAAGAACTTGTTCTTTATTGACACGGCCCTGAAGCGAAAAGAGAGACAGCTCCTTACAAAACTTCCGTTGTTTTAACAAGCGAGGCAGAAACCAACTCTGTGTAATATCTTTCCATTCCGAGATCTTTTGCTGCACCGGTAAAGTGAGAAAAGTGTCTTCAAATGATTGTTTTAGCAGATTGCAAAATTCATCTCTTTTTCGTCCATGTTCAATGATCCGGCCTATCTTATCAACATTCTCGTCAAGATCGGTTAACAACATCAAGTTACCGGTCATACCAGGAAGTTGCATTAGGATTCGGATGAACCGAACAAAGTTATCCAATAGCTTCTCTGTGCATTTATTCCCTATTCCATAATTTGAGAAGCATCTATTCATCTTCTCTTCCATCTTCTGCAACAGAATCATATAGTCTTTCAGAAGTTTATCCGCTTCTTCTTTCAGTTGAGAAGAGTACTCCATTATATTGATTCCTGTGAGAGGATGCTGATGGGAATGTCCACTTACTTTTCCAACTCCGATCAACTCTTCCACAGCATGATTCCATTCATTGAATTGCTCCTTAGTCAACGAAGCAAGCAAAGAAGCGGGTATCATTATTTCTTCTGTTTCGTCAATGGAGCTATAACGGGTAATAGCCTCGTAGACAGATATGCCACAAGGATATATTCGGTGTAATGCCTCTACATATCCATTAATCTGCTGACGCATTTTAAACAGCCTTTCCGACTCTTCCTTAAACTCTTCCGGTTCCTTATAACGAAAGATCTCAGTTGATTCTTTCAGCTGACTCAGTACATCTGTCTTTCGTGCTTTATTAGAATGCAGTTCCAGGCAGAACGGAGCTAAACCTATATTCATAAGCCTTTTCTGAACTACGGAGAGTGCAGCCATTTTTTCGGCCACAAACAATACCCGTTTACCCTGATACAGTGCATTGGCTATAATATTCGTAATGGTTTGTGACTTGCCAGTTCCCGGAGGTCCATGTAAAATAAAGCTTTTCTCATTTACAGCTTCATAAACCGCTTCAAGCTGCGAAGAATCGGCACTGACAGGCAACGCAATATCAGCAGGAGTTAAAGCATGATCCAGTTCTACGGCATTGGCATCGACTTCTGCAACCTCCCATTCCATTTTACCACTCATCAAACTGCCGACAATCTTATTTTTACTCAACTCTTCGGCATTCGAATGAATGTCATTCCACATGATGAACTTACTGAATGAAAAAGTACCCAAAATAGCCTGTTCTTCTACGTCCCAACGCTTTTCGTTCATCACAGCTTTCCGAAAGATTGAGAAAATACGTTTCACATCGGTTCCATTTTCATCTTTCGGCAATGAATCGAGCCCAGAAATAGTGATGCCAAAGTTTTGTCTCAACATCTCCAACAAGGTAATGTTAAGCATACTCTCTTCTTCACGGGCACGGATAATATATCCTTTGGATACCGACTTACGGATCATCTCAACAGGAAGTAACAATATCGGGGCATAGCGAGGACGCTCACTATGTTCGGTTTCATACCACCTCAACAGCCCCAAGGCAAGATATAAAGTATTTGCACCATTTTCTTCCAATGCTATTCTGGAAGAACGATATAAATAAGTAAGCGATTTCTTCAGATCCTGTTCGGTAAGATAGGTTCTCAATCTTTTTTGAGTCAGCTCCTGCTTAATCAAACCAATCATCGGATCCGATTCCGTTAAAGTGCCATAAAGCCCGAAGTCATACAACGGATTATCCCAATCAGAGGGCTTACCCAAAATCTGAAATTCTGTTCCGTCCGAAAAAGCATCTTCCATCTTATCTATATCCGCAGAGATCACTTGAAGGGCATTACGGGTAATACGCAGGTTCAGAAAATTATTACGTAGACTCAGGTCAAGTAACTTTCGTTCCCACAAAAGTTGTTTGGTGAATTCCACATAACTATCCTGATTATCCAAATCATATTGCTTAATCTCTTCCGGAGCACTAACAGGACTAATGTACAACCCGCCTTTAGGAATCTGAGCTACCTCCGGACTCACAGTCCATGCTTTCCCATGCATAACCCGTTGAGGTAAAGGCAAAATATGAGCAAAACGGCTGCGAGCAACATCTATAAAACAAGTAAAGTCATTCACAGCCAACATTTTGTCATTAGCCAGCCCGACTGCGGTATCGAAAGTCACATTGTTTCCATCGGTCATACAAGTGGCTTCCAGCAAAATAACTTCGTTGATACCGTCCGCCGTTCGTTTGGTCAATAACGAAGGGTCATCGTTCACCGCATCAGGAAATGTCCCGTCAATCAACCAGCATCCCACAAAAGCATGTCCCTGAATGATCACCAACAACGGATGCAACCCCATGGCTTCGGCACATGAAGCATACAACAGTGACAGATCCAAACAAGTCCCTAATTTACCGGAAAGTACATTATCCGAAAGCCTGACTCGCTGACCGGCATCACCAAAACTGGACGGAGGTGTGCAGTATGCAATATGCTGCTCTTTAATAGCCTCGTACAGAGCCGCCAACTGTAACTTCACCCGATTGGGATTACAACTCTGATAAGCATCCAATGAAGAATTACCGGACCACTCTTTCAGGATAGATGACGCCCGCGAAAGAACTCCTGTAAGTACCGGATGATTAGGAACCACAAATGCAGACAAAAGTTCAGGCAATACCTGAATGCCTCCCCATTGATCAAAAGCCAGGATATCAACAGGATACTTCTCTTGAAAAAATACGTTTTCTTCATCAGAAACTACCAGAACGATAGTACCGGACAAGCGTTCGGTTTGCTGAATAAAAAAAGAAGGGTCCAGCATCAGATTTAATCCGGTTATTGTAATAATCTCACCGGAAGCTAATTTTTCTACCATTACCGGTGAAACTGATGCAAATTCAGGCTCCAGAGTTAGAAATACCTTTAAATCCGCAAGCGGATGTTCTGTATTATTTTTAATAGAAAGTAACCGGACAACAGGTATCCGGTTTTGCTGCATGGAATAATTGATAACAGGCAAATAAATAAATTCCACATCCAATTGTGAAGAAGGATTCTCTTGACTCATGATAAACGAGATTAATTAATTCACATTCAAACAATAACATGTGGCAAAATTACATATTTATTTATAAAGGAGACCTCTTTAATTTAAAGAATTTACAAAACAAGCAGAAATATATGTATTATTTTCTTTTCTTATCTAAAAAATATTCTGCCAGTAGAATAAATACATATCCGCCGGCATAACTGACCATATCTTTCAAATCGAAAGTAGAACCAAGGGCTATACGGAGTATACGATTCGATATTCCCAACACATCCACCAACTGAAAATATTGAAGTATCTCTATGAAACAGGCAAAAGCAAGCACATACAAAGGTAATTGTGACAAACCGTTCGGAATAAAAATCCGTATAAAACAATAAATCAACACAACAACCAGTGCGTCACCCATATAAGGACGTACAAAGCTATCACGAACATATATACCAATAATAATCTCAACTACCAGTATTACAACAAAACATATCGCATAGAAAAAACTTTTATTCATGGTGTCTTTCGAATTTTATCTTTCACAGGATATACTGAGAATACAAAGTTCGATTGTTGTTTATCAATACCATTAAAAACTTTATGTATTATATCAACTTTATGATGTCAGTATTTCCGATAGAAATAATCTTTTGACTGCGAATATACGTTATTTCTAAAAAACTATTGTATCTTTAGGTAATGAATAAACGATTGAAATAAAGATAGAAAGGAAATTTACGTATGATGTTGAACTTCGACTTTGTATTAAGACTGTTAGTCGCCGGAATCTTAGGTGCCATCATTGGCTTGGACAGAGAATATCGTGCCAAAGAAGCGGGCTATCGCACACACTTTCTGGTGTCATTGGGTAGTGCACTGATTATGATCGTTTCTCAATACGGCTTTCAAGAAATCATAAAAGAAAATAGTGTTACACTCGATCCAAGCCGTGTAGCGGCACAAGTAGTCAGTGGGATTGGTTTTATCGGTGCCGGAACGATTATCTTTCAAAAACAGATAGTCAGAGGACTGACTACAGCGGCAGGGATCTGGGCAACAGCCGGAATAGGCCTGGCAGTAGGCGCGGGCATGTACGTCATAGGTATTGCTGCCATGGTACTGACCCTGATTGGTCTTGAAGTGCTAAGTTACCTGTTTAAAAGCATAGGAATGAAAAGCTCAATGATAACTTTTTCGACCGATAACAAACAAGTACTGAAAGGAGTGGCTGATCGATTTAATTCCAAAGATTACCTCATAGTGTCGTATCAGATGGATACACAGAAGCACGGAAGCATAGAAACCTATCAAGTAACAATGATCATCAAATCCAAACGGAACAATGACGAAGGACATTTGCTATCTTTAATACAAGAATTTCCTGAAGTGACAGTAGAACGAATTGAATAAGATTATTTCTGTTTTTCGGTGATATACTTCCAATAACGCACCGGCATATCCTGTTTATGTTTACGAGGATTCAGTCTTTCTTTAATTGTGATAGATTTAAAATAAGTCTTCCAAAGTTGTTGGAAAAGTTTTTCGTCCTTATCCATCAAACTTTCGTCCAGCATTCCGGTAATCAGATGTGCTGCTTGACCATCATCATCAAATGTCACCTCCTCTACCGTGTGTAGATCATAATAAAAACCATAACGGCGCTTCATGTCATAAATCAGCCACCGCTGATCGGCAAAACGATCTTTAAAGTGACCTACCGTCAAAGGTAAAGCATTGTGCTGTGGTTCAAAAGCAGCGAAAAAGGTACCATCCACCGCTTTCTGAAAACGTACGAACTGCAACATACGCAAACGCTCCCAATCTACCCGCTTCCATATTTTGGAAAGAGCGAGAACATCTGGATCACCGAAATTAGTCTCAATGGAGACGGGAGAGTCAATGGCCTTTCGGATGTATCGGAACAAAAGCATACCTACTTCCGGTAACTCTGAAAGCCAACACCAGGTGATAGCTGAAAGGGCCGATGCCGATATCTTCTTCTGCAATCCCCGCCAGACACGTCCTGCCTTCTCTTCATCAGTGATAACCGTAAAAATGTCATCATAGAAAAGTGGTAAAGTATCTCCTTTCGAGAGTAAGACATCAGGAAAGGTCTTGCGGTTATAAGCATCGAATAGTGCTGTCAGCAAGCCATCAAGTGTTTTATCGTAGATAAAAAGAATCATAACAATCTCAATCGTTAAAAACAAATGATAACTGATTTTCATCCGTCTTTTTCTTAGCAGATTTGGGCAGTAACAAGCTACGTACGGTCTGTGGAGTCATTTCATTTACAGTCCGCATGGGTAATTCGCTGCAAGTAATAAAATATTGTGCTTTTTTCATAACCACACCTATTTTTTTAAGTTGATAATATCCCAACTTCGAATAACGACGGGAAGCTATAATTAATTTTGCCGACTTTACCCCAATTCCCGGAATACGAAGTATCATTTCATAATCCGCCTTGTTGATATCAACAGGAAACTGCTCGGGATGACGTAACGCCCACGACAACTTGGGATCTATTTCCAGATCAAGATCAGGATAGGTGTCATCCACAATTTCATTGACTTTAAACTGATAGAACCGCATCAGCCAATCTGCCTGATAAAGACGATTCTCACGTACCAAAGGAGGCTGCTTAAGTGCAGGTAAACGAGTATCGTATGTATTTACTGATACGTAACCGGAATAATAGACACGCTTCATCGTGGGACGCTGGTAAAGGGCGGAAGAAAGAAAGAGAATATCCTTATCACTTTCAGCCGTAGCACCGACAATCATCTGTGTACTCTGACCCGCAGGAGCAAAGCGGGGCGCATAGCGGAACTTTTTTCGTTCTTCACTACTTTCCAGTATGCCCTGTTGAATATAAAGCATCGGTGCAAATACACTTTTATGATCTTTTTCAGGAGCCAGCAGTTTCAAGTTCTCTTCTTTGGGGATCTCCACGTTCACACTAAGCCGGTCAGCATAACGCCCGGCTTCGTTCACCAATTCCCGGCTGGCTCCCGGAATACTTTTCAAATGAATGTACCCGTTAAAGCGGTGCACTTCACGCAGATCTTTCGCCACACGTACCAAACGCTCCATTGTATAATCGGGATTTCGCACCACACCGGAACTCAAAAACAACCCTTCAATGTAATTTCGACGATAAAACTCAATCGTCAAGTCTACCAGTTCGGACACAGATAACGTAGCCCTGGGCAAGTCATTACTTCTCCGGTTAATACAATAGGCACAATCGTATATGCAATAATTGGTAAGCATCACTTTCAGTAACGAAATGCAACGTCCGTCTTCCGCAAAACTATGGCAAATACCCCATCCACCCACCGTATTACCTAATGTACCGGGCTTGTTGGCACGCACCGTGCCACTTGAGGCGCAGGAAACATCGTACTTGGCCGATTCTGCCAGTATCTTCAATTTTTCGAGAACATTTGCATTCATAAGCGGTAAAGAGTTTGCATGTTTTGTATCTCGGCTTTTATCTTATCCCGCAGCGACTGGGGCTTCAAAACCTCCACTGCCGCTCCTTTGGATAATAACTCCTGAATAAAATCATAAGTATGCGAAATATAAAGTTCAAAATCAACATAACTCTCTGTAACGGCAATCTCCTTTTGACTGGAATGTAAAGGAAGATTTCTCAGGTATGGAGCCTGTGAAATAGTGGTCCTGAGGACAGTGTGCTGAGGAAGTAGATTTTCATCACGAATAATACCAAAACTATCTCTGAAATGATCCTGAGGAGTAAACTTACGTGGGAAATTGAATGTCTCTTCCGAAAGAGCGATTCTTTTGATCCGATCGAGAGAATAAGAACGAAAAGCTTTATATTCCCGGTTTATTCCTATCAAATACCAGCGATGACGGAATAATTTCACGAAATAAGGCTCAAGTAGCACATCTTTGGAGTGTTCCCAGTTGTACGCCTGATATTCCATAGCAAGCACGCGTCCGCTACGCATAGCATCAATAACAAGATCCATGAATTGCACTCCCGAAGGTACTTCCTCAAATACAATCCGGTTCTTCATATCCACATTTTCCTGCAATACATTGTTCAACGAAAAACTATTCAGTAACCACATCTTCAACTTATCACCCAACATTCCTTCGGCGTCTGCTATATAATAGGTATTGTTCCGTTTATCACATTCAATGTTTATGTCGAACATTTCTTCAATGGCCTGTCGATGGTTATGGAAAGTCCGCAAAGGTATATCAGAACGATTATCATCTCCCGCTCTCCAACGACGATTGATTTCGGCAAATGTCACAGGAGCATTCCGGAAGATAGTATCCACCAGCCAGATTAGTTTATTGAATTGTTGTTTTGCCATACTAAACTTGATTTCTGCTGCAAAGCAAGGAAATGTTTATGCCAAAAATAAGCACAATCCTCCAAAAGATCAAAAGATAATCTCTTTTTAACCACTTCATTGCAGGATACAACAGTTCTTAATAATCCGAAAACGATCTTCGTTTGTTATTTATAAAAGAGACTGAAAATTATGAAGAAGAAGTTTACTATATTTGTCGTGCTATTGGCCGGTATCATTTACACTGGCCATGCACAAGGCGTACAATGGATTTATCAACAAAAACAGGAGAAAAAAAACATGAAGAATCTGAGTGAAATATATTTTGCAGGCGGTTGTTTCTGGGGAACAGACCATTTCCTGAAACAGATCAGAGGAGTAAAATCGACTCAGGTCGGATATGCCAACGGAAACATTGCTAATCCGACTTACCAACAGGTGTGTACAGGAAAAACCAATTTTGCAGAAACCGTTAAGGTGGAGTATAATCCACAAGAAGTTCCCCTAAAACTATTGATCGACCTTTTTTTTAAGACAATAGATCCTACAAGTCTGAATCGACAAGGCAATGACAAAGGTTCGCAATATCGCACCGGTATTTATTATACTGATAAAGTTGACTTGCCGACTATCCGGACAGCCATCGACGAATTGGCTAAAGAGTATTCCAAACCTATAGTCATAGAAGTGAAACCCTTATCCAATTTCTACAAAGCCGAGGAATATCATCAGGATTATCTGGATAAGAATCCCGGAGGATACTGCCATATTAACCCTGCACTATTCGAGTTGGCAAAAAAAGCAAATGCACAGGCTGAGCAGCCCCAGACAAATTACAAAAAGCCGGATGACGCCACACTTCGTAGTAAATTGACGCCCGAGCAATATGCGGTCACACAAAAGAACGCAACCGAACCAGCTTTTCATAACGAATACTGGGATGAAAAACGAGATGGCATCTACGTAGATATCACTACCGGTGAGCCTCTTTTTATATCAACAGATAAGTTTGATTCCGGCTGTGGCTGGCCCAGTTTCACCAAACCGATAGAAAAAGAAGTGATAAAAGAGAAGATGGATACATCACACGGAATGATACGCACAGAAGTACGGAGTAAAACGGGAGATGCACATTTAGGACATGTCTTCACGGATGGCCCTAAAGAAAAAGGAGGATTACGTTATTGCATCAACAGTGCATCCTTACGCTTCATTCCAAAAGAGAAAATGAAAGAAGAAGGATATGGAGAGTACTTGAAACTTCTGCCTCAAAAATAAGTCACCAACAGATATCAAAATCATTGTCGGAATCCCAGTGTACACAAAAAGAGGATATCCACAAGATTATCGTTTCTGAAATATAGACGGATTAAAATTCTGTAAAACAAAAAAGCCGGTTTCAAAATTGAGACCGACTTTTCCATTTTTTCTATTCGTAAGATTACTTCTTTGATTCTTCCAAAGATACTTTACGGAATTCTTTCATTGCTTTTTCGATTTCCAATGAAGCTTTACGGGCACGAGTTCCTGCAGCTTTGTTACCATTTTCAATCTGAGCATTTGCATCTTTGTTGAACTCAGCTACCAAAGTAGCAATCTTTTCTACTAATTCTTTCATAATCCTTATTTATTTCTTCGTTAATAATGATGGGCAAAAATACATCCTTTCCCGAAATAAACGCATAAAAACGATATTTTTTTTGAAATTATCAGCTAAAAATCAGCAAAAAAATAAGGTTTAGTCTTTTTTATCTACTTTTGCAGGCATGAAACCGCTTACAGATACTGATTACATACACGCATTGATAGCCGAAGGGGAGCATCAACAGCAAGACTTTAAATTTGAAATATCCGATGCCCGTAAAATCGCCAAAACACTGTCAGCTTTTGCCAATACCGATGGAGGACGGCTGTTGATCGGCGTTAAAGACAATGGAAAAATAGCCGGTGTACGTTCGGATGAAGAAAAATATATGATAGAAGCAGCTGCCCAACTTTATTGCCGGCCGGAAGTTGATTATTCCATGCAAACATTTCACGTTGAAGGACGTTCTGTATTAGTCGTACAAATAGATGAAAGTGAACACAAGCCCGTTTTTGCAAAAGACGAAAACGGTAAATCACTGGCATATATTCGGATCAAAGATGAAAATATCCTGGCTACTCCGGTACATTTGCGCGTCTGGCAGCAGAGCGGCAGTCCGGCAGGAGAATTGATCCGCTATACCGAACGGGAACAACTGTTGCTGGACTTACTGGAAGAAAATACTTCGCTTTCTCTTAACCGCTATTGCCGGCAAGCAGGTATTTCCCGACGGGCTGCAGAGCATTTACTGGCTAAATTTATCCGGTTTGATATCGTGGAACCGATATTCGAGAACCATAAATTCTACTTCAGGCTAAAATAAAAGAATTTGCCCCTGATACCAATTAATTAATAGATATGAATCTAATTAACGATATATTATGGACCTACATCCTGATTGCAATGCTGTTGGGATGCGCCATTTGGTTCACGATTAAAACCCGTTTCGTGCAATTCCGCATGATCGGCGAAATGCTACGTCTGTTGAAAGACTCTGCCGGAAAAGGAGAACATGGAGAGAAACATATTTCTTCGTTCCAGGCCTTTGCCATATCACTGGCAAGCCGTGTCGGTACAGGAAATCTGGCTGGCGTAGCTACGGCAATTGCCATCGGCGGACCGGGTGCCATATTTTGGATGTGGATCATTGCTCTATTAGGAGCATCGAGTGCTTTTGTAGAATCTACCCTCGCACAATTATATAAGGAAAAAGGGAAGGAATCTTTTATCGGAGGCCCTGCCTACTACATGAAGAAAGGGTTAAAAAAACCATGGATGGGAATTCTGTTTGCCATACTGATTACTGTCACTTTCGGATTTGCCTTCAACTCAGTACAAAGCAATACCATTTGTGCAGCTGTAGAACATGCGTTTGGCATCAGCCATGTGCCTATGGGCATCATCCTGACCGGACTGACTCTATTGATTATTTTCGGAGGTATCCAGCGCATTGCTAAAGTAAGCAGCATCATCGTCCCTGTCATGGCACTGGGATATGTAGGATTGGCACTGGTCATTGTACTCATCAATATCACACATCTGCCGGATGTTATCGGAACCATTGTCAGTCATGCTTTTGGTTGGCAACAGGCTTTAGGAGGAGGTGTAGCAGCTGCATTGATGCAAGGCATCAAACGTGGGCTGTTCAGCAATGAAACCGGTATGGGTTCGGCACCGAACGTAGCTGCAACCGCATTCGTATCACACCCGGTGAAACAAGGACTGATTCAGACCTTAGGAGTTTTCACAGATACTCTTATTATCTGTTCATGCACAGCATTCATCATTCTTTTCAGTGGTGCTCTGCTCGATGGTTCGACCAACGGAGTACAACTCACTCAACATGCGTTGAACAACGAAATAGGAAGCATAGGAGGTATATTTGTGGCAGTTGCCCTTTTCTTTTTTGCGTTTAGCAGCATCATCGGCAATTACTATTATGGAGAAGCAAATATCCGATACCTCACCCACAAACGATGGATAGTTTACCTTTACCGTCTATTGGTAGGAGGGATGGTATGGGTGGGAGCCATGTCCACTCTCGATTTTGTATGGGGACTGGCAGATATCACCATGGGGTTAATGGCCATCTGCAACCTGATAGCGATCGCCTTTCTGGGAAAATATGCTTTCCGATTGCTGCAGGACTATCGTGAACAGAAAAAGTCAGGCATCAAAAGCCCGGTATTCACCAAAAACAAGATGAAGGATATTGAAAAAGATATTGAGTGTTGGTAAAGAGCCTCAAAAAGAATAGATGTTATCCGTGTAATCTGTAGTAATTTAACAACTTATTTAGTAAATTTGCAACCTCAATCTATAATTGACAAAATGACTTATGAGCATATTCGCTAACTTATTTAAAAAACAGGCCGACGCTGACGCAAAAGTAGTAGGCAATGTAGAAGATTTCGTATCACTGACACGTGTATATTTTCAATCTGTAATCGCAGTAAATTTAGGTATCACGAATATCCGTTTTCTGCCGGATGTAGCCAACTTCAAACGTTTATTCAAAGTAGCCACACAAGGTGGCAAATTAGGACTTGCCGAGAAATCAGCTTCCCGCAAGATGTTGATGCAGGATTACGGCATCAGTGAATCGTTTTTTAAAGAGATAGACACCTCTATCAAGAAAAACTGCCGCACACAAAATGATGTACAGGCATATCTTTTCATGTACCAGGGATTCTCAAGTGACCTGATGATGCTGATGGGTAACCTGATGCAATGGAAGTTCCGTATGCCGGCGATATTCAAAAAAGCCTTGCGCTCCATGACAGAAAAAACTGTGCACGATGTATGTACCAAAACAGTATGGAAAGCTGATGACGTACACAAAACGGCTGCCGCAGTACGCCAGTACAAAGAACGTCTCGGATTTTCGGAACAATGGATGTCAGAGTACGTATACAACATTGTTTTACTGGCTAAAAAAGAGCCGAAACATAAGGACGAAGAAGCGAAAGCAAAATGAAAAGCGGAATGTTATTAAACAAAAAAGAATCGTAAAGAATAGCACGAATAGCAAAGCGGAGGTTTTCTACCTCCGCTTTTTTTGTTATATTTATGCAAATATTTCAATTTTAACAATCTAAAAACAATCGCGTATGAAACAAAAGAAAATGCTTTCACTCACACTTTCCCAAATACGGCAACTATACTGTCAGGAGTTACCTGAACTCACAGCAATGGCTCAACAAAGTCTTGACGACACCGACTTTAAAAACCACCTGCAAGAGTTCCTCACTCCTTACATATCCGGAGGGAACAAAGCGGGTGAGCAAATTCGACTCCTTATCAGCTACGACGGAAAGACTGTTCATGAGCTGTCTAACGAACAGGATATGCAAATACAGACCTTATCTCTTCTCCGACGCTTCTTGACCGGGAATTTGGAAAATGCAGAAATACCTACTGACTTGTTCCTGGACCTATACTATCTCTTTAAAAGACTGGAAGAGCCGGAATCCCCACTCCCCTCTCCACAACGAATTAAAAACCGAACCGAACGCTGGGCCACCGGACTGGACGAAGATGTGATAGAGTTACGTTCCGAGAATCAGGAACGGATGCTGCATCTACTGATACAAAAAATAGAAAACCGGAAATCCAAACCATCTTCACGTTTTCACTTTGAAGAAGGAATGAGTTATGAAGAGAAATATCAACAGGTCTGTCAGTGGTGGAACGACTTTCGCTTCCATCTTTCAATGGCCATCAAAACTCCTACCGAGTTGAACCGCTTTCTCGGGAACTCCCTTTCCAGCGAAACAATGTATTTGTTGTCACGGGCCCGCAAAAAAGGAATGCCTTTTTTTGCCACTCCTTACTATCTTTCTTTACTCAATACCAGTGGAGAAGGGTATAACGATGAAGCCATCCGCAGCTACATTCTTTACTCCCCCCGTCTGGTAGAAACCTATGGTAACATTCGTGCCTGGGAACGTGAAGACATTGTAGAAGCCGGTAAACCGAACGCCGCCGGATGGTTATTGCCGGATGGACATAACATCCACCGTCGTTATCCGGAAGTAGCTATCTTGATCCCCGATACAATGGGACGGGCTTGTGGAGGATTGTGCGCTTCATGTCAACGCATGTACGACTTCCAGAGCGAACGATTGAATTTCGAGTTCGACGCACTTCGTCCTAAAGAAAGCTGGGACAAAAAGCTACGCAGATTAATGTCTTATTTTGAAGAAGATACCCAATTACGAGATATATTGATTACCGGAGGAGATGCTCTGATGAGTCAGAACAAAACCCTGAAAAATATTCTTGAGGCTGTTTACCGCATGGCCGCACGTAAAAGAAAAGCAAATCAGGAACGCCCGGAAGGAGAAAAATACGCAGAATTGCAACGTGTCCGTCTGGGATCAAGATTATTAGCTTACCTACCTATGCGTATTAACGATGAATTGATAGAGATCCTAAGAGAATTTAAAGAAAAGGCTTCTGTCATCGGAGTGAAACAATTTATTATTCAAACTCACTTCCAAAGTCCTTTAGAGGTTACTCCCTACACCCGGGAAGCTATCCGGAAAATTCTTTCTGCCGGATGGCTGATTACGAATCAGTTGGTATATACCGTAGCTGCATCCCGACGGGGACACACCACAAGACTGAGACAAGTACTCAATTCGCTGGGAGTAGTTTGTTATTATACCTTCTCCGTCAAAGGATTCAATGAAAATTATGCCGTATTCACTCCCAACAGCCGATCGATGCAGGAGCAACATGAAGAAAAAGCATTTGGCAAGTTGACGCAGGAACAGGCTGACGAACTGTACTCTCTTCTTGAAACAGGTGAGGACATCGCTACTCGAATACGTCATTTCATGAAGAAACATCATTTACCCTTCATGGCAACAGACCGAAGTGTACTTAATCTGCCCGCTATCGGCAAGAGCATGACATTCAATCTAGTGGGAATAACAGAGGAAGGCAGACGTGTCCTTCGTTTCGACCATGACAGCACCCGCCGTCATAGCTCTATCATTGACAAACTGGGAAAAATATATATCGTAGAAAATAAATCACTCGCAGCTTATCTAAGACAATTAAGCAAAATGGGGGAAGATCCGGAAGATTATGCCAGCATTTGGAGCTATACGGAAGGAGAAACAGAACCTCGCTTCAAGTTGTATGAATACCCTGAATTTGAATTCCACACAACAGAACGGATGAGCAATCTGGAAGTATTATAAACAACAAACAGTGAACAATAAACAGCCTCCTAATATATAATGCGTATCCTGTTTATTATTCACTGTTCATCACTCTTTGCCGAGCGTCCGTTATTCCTCGTTTTCCTCTTTCACCCGAATTACGATATTCGCTATGATAGCAGTCAAACCACCGGTCGTGATGCCAGACGAAAAGATACTACGAATAGCTTCCGGAGCCTGGCTTAACACATCGGGCATCAATTCTACTCCAAGTCCCAATGAAAGACTGACAGCCAATACCAATGTTTCCTTCCGTCCGATATTTTGTGATGCAACAATGCGGATTCCGGCTGCTGCGACAGTTCCGAACATTAACAAAGTAGCTCCGCCTAACACAGGGTCCGGCATCAGTGAGAAAACAGCTCCCACAATCGGAAATAGCCCCAAAAGAATCAACATTGCAGCTATATAGTAACCCACATACCGACTGGCCACTCCTGTCAATTGAATGATTCCATTGTTCTGAGCAAAAATAGAATTAGGGAAAGAGTTAAATATACCTGCCAGAAAAGAGTTAAAACCATCGGCCATCACACCTCCCGAAACTCGTTTGAGATAGTCGTCACCCTCGATCTTCAAACCAGAAATCATCGAATTGGCCGTTACGTCTCCGGTCGCTTCGATAGCTGTAATCATATATACGAGCCCGATGGCAATGAAAGAAGACACATTAAAATCGAGTCCGTATTTAAAAGGCTGGGGAATATTGAAACTCATCAGCATCTCTACATTCAAAGCACTCATATCTACTTTTCCCAAAACAAAAGCAAGGCCGTATCCCAAACAGAGTCCCAACACAATGGAACTCATGCGCAAATACTTATTCTTGCAACGGTTAAAAAACAGCACGCTGAGCAAAACCGCACCTGCAATCGAAAGATTCTCCCAAGAAGCAAACGTACCATTATCCATCGCAGTATAACCACCTCCACAAGAGATAATGCCTACTTTTATCAGACTTAACCCGATAAGCAACACCACGATACCCGAAACCAACGGAGTAATAATATTACGCATATATTTGAAAGTGCGGCTGATAATCATTTCAATGGGAGCAGCCGCCATACAGACACCAAAAATAAGAGGAAGTCCACCGACAAGTCCCGTAGCAATGATAGGACCGATAAACGAAAAACTTGTTCCCTGAATACAAAGCAACTTTGCCCCTATAGGTCCAAAACGGCGACACTGGATAAAAGTAGATACCCCCGAAGCAAAGAGAGACATCGAAACCAAGAAACCGGTTTTCTCCACATCCAGTTTCAAGGCACTGGCGATAATCAACGGCGGAGTAATAATAGCTACAAAAATAGCAAGCAGATGCTGCAATGCCGCAAATAATGCATCTTTAAAAGGCGGACGGTCTTCAATACCGTATATCAAGTCTGTTTTCATCAGTTTTTAGTTTATTGTCCATTTCAGTGCCAGTGTAGGGATGACATAAAAACCATCGCGTCCACCAAAATTATTACTCAGCTCAACTTCTGAGCCCACACTCAACTTAAATTTATCACTGATACCTTTTATACGGTTCAGATTCACCCAAAACTGGGGCTCGGTAAGAAAAATAGTCTTCCCATAAGCAGTCTCCTCACGCCACCAGTCAGCAAAGCCGGAAAAAGTGAGCAAGTTATTGCTGAAATTCATATACCAGGTTCCGGTCAGCTGAAAGTTATTGGGAGAATGGTGTTTCTGAATATACTTATACATGGCCGACAATGAAAAGCCACGCGAGAAAGCAGTATTATTATAAGTATAGGTAACTCCCCCCAAATAAGCGTTCTGATAAGAAAAACCTTTGGCAAGACCTCCATTATACTCCACATGTACCGAGAACGGATTCTTCCAGAATTTCAATTCACGGGCTATTTCCCAATAAGCAGCCGCTACTCCGTCAGAAGTATAGTCCATGTCCACAAAGAAATAAGTACTACCCCACTTATCAGGATGAAACTTCTCCACGGTAGAGGTTAATACAGGACGGTCCTTTAAATCTTTATCATACAAAGAACGTCCGAAATCATAGTGTAACTGAATGTTTTGTGCCCTTAATCCGATGCCAACAGATAACAAAAACAGGCAAAAAAGAGCAATAGCAGTCCTTCTCATGTTGAATGTTTTTTTATTAAGGCGCAAAAGTAATTAAAAATCGTGGGAGTACGTTTCTATCAAATAGATATTATCACTATTTTTGCTCCCGATCAAATAGTAAACAATGGACATAGAAATAGAAAATCATCCGTTAGAGCCCTTTCTCCCCGCCAATGCCCGATTGCTGATGCTGGGAAGTTTTCCACCTCAAAAGAAACGATGGTCGATGGATTTTTACTATCCGAACCTGAACAATGATATGTGGAGAATCGTGGGATTGCTGTTCTTTAACAACAAAGACTACTTCCTTAACGAAACCCGGAAAGCTTTCTGCCGCGAACGCATTATCAGCTTTCTCAACGATAAAGGAATAGCTTTATTCGATACCGCTTCGGCCATCCGACGCCTACAGGACAATGCCTCAGACAAGTTCCTGGAAGTGGTGCAGCCCACTGATATAAGCCGACTTCTCGGACACCTCCCGGAATGCAAAGCCATCGTCACAACAGGGCAAAAGGCAACAGATACACTCCGGGCACAATTCGAAGTGGAAGAACCCAAGGTGGGCGATTTCTCTGAGTTCGTCTTTGATGGACGCCCGATGCGCTTATACCGCATGCCTTCTTCTTCACGAGCCTATCCGTTGGCACTCGACAAAAAAGCGGCAGCATACCGCACCATGTATCAAGATTTACAAATGCTTAATATAGAATAAATATGAAAACTCTCTTTTTGCAATATCCCGCATGCAGCACTTGCCAGAAAGCTAAAAAGTGGCTGACAGAAAACAACATTGAGTATACTAACCGCCTTATTGTGGACGATAATCCCACAGTAGAAGAATTGAAAGCCTGGATTCCACTAAGCGGACTACCCGTTAAGAAGTTTTTCAACACCAGTGGTGTAGTATATAAAGAGCTGAAACTCAGCAGCAAGCTTCCTACAATGACTGAAGAAGAACAGATCGCCCTTTTAGCTACCAATGGCAAATTAGTGAAACGCCCGCTGGTAGTGACCGAGCGCTTCGTATTGGTAGGATTTAAACCCGAAGAATGGGAAAAATTAAAATAATTAGCAACTTCTTTGCATAAAAGCTTGCAAATTCAGAAGTTTATTCTACCTTTGCAGCCGCAAACACGGGAGTAGCTCAGTTGGTAGAGCACCGGTCTCCAAAACCGGGTGTCGGGAGTTCGAGCCTCTCCTCCCGTGCAGAAAAAATCCCGCTTAGGTCACATGACTTAGGCGGGATTTTTCATTAATCAAAAACGGATACTGATTTCTACCGGTTCCTCACCCATTGTCCAGTCAGGTCCTTCCTCGATCAAGCGAATGGCTTCCTCATCAGCCGAAGCACAAAGTCCCTTTTTAACAGTAATGTCTTGTGGACGTCCTTCCTTATCTACCCGAAAAGTAAGAATAACTTTTCCCTTGGCACGCGCACAGTCTTTATCAGACGGATGAACCAGACTCTCTTTCAGATATTTCCGAAATGCCTTTCTACCTATGGTAGGTTGGGGAGTACCGGACATTTTCAGACTCGCTACAGCTCCCGTTATACTCCCTTTCGACTGCGAACCATACCCTACCACTACCACCTCATCAAGCGTGGCTTGATCTTCGTTCATCGCTATTAATAAGCTTTTAGTCGTATCAGCCGGAAGTGTAACAGATTCATAACCAATATAATCGACTGCAAGTTCCCGATTTCCACCTGTCTTCAATACAAAATTACCATTTACGTCGGAGATAGTTCCCTGATTAGTCCCTTTCAGCTTAACGGTAGCACCGACAATAGGATAACCGCTTGAGTCTGTCACTCTGCCATGTACTTTACCCCCAACCGCTACCTGAGCAGTAAGGCTGCTGTCATTAGCCGGAATAGATTTCATAGCCGAACTTGTGGTAGCAGCCAAAGGTTCTTCGGCAATAGTGGTTTCCAATGCCTCATCGATCCATTCCTGTGTCATGGCCTGAGGCACCTCTGTGTGGGGAGATACAACAACTTTTTTCTCTCTATTCCCGGTTATCAATCCCTTCTGAATAGTTGCGGAATCTTTTCTCACCGTCGCCACCAAATCCTCTTTCTTTTCTTCCTTTTGTACAGACAAAGGTTCCAACTGAGATACTTCTTCCATTGCTATCCGTGCTTCATCCGGTAAAGTATTCTCCTGAAGCAGGAAATAAGAACCGATACAAACTCCGATCAGAAGGCTAGCAGCCACACTCCAGACAATGGTATGCCTGCGTTTTTGCGTTATGCGCATATTCACCCGACGACGCAACAACTCTATTTGCTCATCGGCTCCACTCTCCACCCGGCTATACCCTTCCAACGCATCGGCCAAAAAAGGATCACGCATCGCTTCTTTCTCCAATCGATGTGCTTCTTTCCCCTTGCGGAATCCCCGTATGTAATCCGATAGTTTCATCCCTTAAGCTGATTTTTAATGCAAATCTTTAAATTTCGTTTTCCATTTTGGATATAACTCTTCACATTGTTCAGAGTAAATCCGTTTTGTTCCACAATGTCGGCATACGACATCTCTTCGAGAAAGAAACGCGTAATACTGGTCCGTTGTTCTTCGGGCAACTTTTCGAGACAGTGATGTAATGCCTTCAGTTGTTCCTCCGAACTTTCCTCTTCACTTAATAGATGCAGAAATTCGTCAGATTCCATAATATTAACCGTATAATCTAACGGAATTTCTTTATTTTCCTTCCGTAAAAGTTGCAGGCAATGATTCTTCGCTACCCGGTAGAGCCATGGCTTGAACACTTTTATCTCATAATTTCCCAACTTAGGTAGTAAATCTTCAAATAGTTGCATGACTGCTTCCTGTGCCCGGTCTTCATCATGCAGGTATTTCAGGCAAAGTCCATACAGTAACGGTATATATCGGTTATATAATTCGCCGAAATATTCCGTATCGCCAGACTTCGTATAGTGTATCAGTAATTCCTCGTCCGATAGTCTCGATATGTTTCTTTTGAAAAACAACATCTATTCCTCTTCTTCGTCGATAACGACTTGATATTTTTCTTTCATTACTTCAAAATCACCTGTAATCTGGTCTAATATTTCATGTGTATCTGTACTCTTTACCAATGTGGGTATACCGTAATAGACGGATGCTTTGTAGGGTAGCAGTATCATTTTGCCTTTAGGCAGTGAACGTCCCATGCCGGTCATGAACACGGGAATATATTTCACTTCAGGTCGCAGAGACAGGATACGGGCTATACCGGATTTTATTTTTCCCATTTGTTCCGACTTTCCTCTGGTTCCTTCCGGAAAAAGAATCAGTGAATATCCGGCATCAATGGCTTCGAGCATCTTGCGAATCGGATCATGTTCCGAATCTTTTTCCCCTTTTCTCCTGATTAAAAGAGTATTGATGAAAAAGTTACTTATCGAAGCCTGAAAGCGAGTTTTCCCGAAATAATCTTCTGCCGCTACAGGTTTGACTTTCCATAAAAGGTTACCGGGCAAAGAAGATAGCAAACTGAGGGTATCCAAGTGGCTGTTATGATTGGCAAGGATGATAAACTGCTTCTCCTTTTTGAGGAACTGGCAATCGGTGAACTGAACCCCTACGATTAATTTCAGGAACCAGTGGAAAACACCTTTATATATAATCCGCATGGCAACAGATTGCATGAATCTTTTTTCCATCTTTTCCTCTTAATAAGCAATATAATAAACTAAATGAAAAAATACGGGGGCAGTGTAGGCCAGAGAGTCGATCCGGTCGAACACCCCTCCATGACCGGGAATACTGTTTCCCATATCTTTGATTCCTTTGTCTCTCTTGATCGCGGAGATGACTACATCTCCCGAGAATCCGGCAATTGCGATAAGGGCACTTACCAGGATGACATTAGGAGCGGAGAGGGGAGTCAGGAAACCGAGAAAGTAACCAATCACAGTGGTACTGATTACACCACCCAGAAAACCTTCCCATGTTTTGTTCGGACTTATTTTCGGAAGTATCTTATGCCGTCCCAAGAGTTTACCCCAAATGAACTGCATGACATCATTTATTTCGGTAAGGAATACAAGGAACAACAGCAGACCTCGTCCTCCTGAACTGAATCCCGGTAGTTCGGGAAGCGACAGGAGATAAGCAAGGTGACTGATACCGAATACCGAAAGCATCAGAATCCATTGCAACAGGGCCATCGACTTGGTAATTCCATGCGTGTCTCCCTTTAAAACCAGTCGTAAAGGCAATACAAGGAACATGACTACCGGAATGAATATGATAAAGGCTCCATACCAGGCCAGGTAGGCAAGGTAATATTGAATGGGAATGGCTAGTATGCCCCAGAACAATGCTCCGCGATCCGCTTCTCTGAATCCCAGTACCGAATAAAGTTCTCTGAAGGCGATAAAAGAGAGAAATGCAAGGAAGAAATAAGAGATGTTATAGCTGATAAATACGGCACCGATAAACATGCCCGCCATGATCCACCATGAGCGTGTGCGTGCAGCGAGTTCGCTGATATTTGTTTTCGGAAATATCTTCTTTACGAGAAAGAGAATAAGGCTTGCCGTAACAAGTAGTCCGATGATAAGCGAGATGACAATAATCAGTTCATCGCTTAATGTGGGGAATATTTTATCCAGTAGGTCTTTCATTTTATTTCAGTGTTTGTAGTGTGTGATATGAGGTACAAGCGGTGTATCAGTGTTGCGATAAGACCGATGTTGATAATGATTAGAGCTATGAAACATACCATCCGGTCGTATCCTGAATAAATAGTGCAAGTGGCGACCACGAAGGTAAGAGTCAATAATGCCATACGGTGCTGCTTGGCCATCGGGCCGTTAAAGAAATGCTGGTGTGTCTTGTATGCCCCTATCCAGCGGAAATAGGCAGTCATAACAGCGAGAAGAGCAGCCAGCCATCCCAATTCAATGCCGAATCCACCAGCTACATACCCCACGGGAATGATGAACAGAGCATCGGCAAAGCGGTCGGGCATATCGTTATAAAGATCTCCATTGGCACTTTTCTTTCCTCCTTCAATGGCTACCATCCCGTCGAACAGATTGCAGAGTAATCGCGACTGCATACAAACGATAAACAGAATATAGGCTACATATTTATTGAAGCCGGGATAAATGACTGTGCCAATCAGCAGGAGACATCCCACCATAGCGAAGAATACACTCATCATGGAAATTTGGTTGGGTGTGACACCCCAATGAGTAAGTTTACGGGCAATGATATTAGCCCAGGCCGTGTTTCGTGAGGCTATTTCCCGCCTTCCATCAACTTCATTTTTCATATTTGTGATATGTTTATGATTCGCAAATATACACATCATCTGATGAGTTGCAAAGGAATGAGTGAGAATTTTGAAATGAACCTCTTTTGCAGCAAAATAAAAAAAGTTTGGGTTGTTTATGGAATCTGTGTGGAATCTGCATCTCTATAGTAAAAGCGAACTAATAGTAACATTTTAAAATAATGAAGTTATGAAAACAAATCAATTCAGAGCGATGGTGTTCGCACTGCTAATGGCAGTTATCTCTTTGGCTACAGTGAGTGCACAAGCTATTACTGTGTCGGGTACTGTAACAGATGCAAAAGATGGAATTCCGCTTGTCGGCTGTTCGGTACAGATAAAGGGTACTACGAAAGGTACGGTGACGAACATGAACGGTCAATACACGATTCAGTCTAAGAAAGGAGAGACGTTGTTGTTTCAGTATATCGGCTATAAGCAAGAGAAAAGGGTGGTAAAATCGTCCACACTGGATGTGAAGATGAAAGCTGACGAACTTGTATTGGAAGAATGTGTGGTTGTAGGATACGGACACGAACTAAGGGCCACTAAATCAATGTCTACTGCTTATATGGCAGTATGTCCCGCATCGGGAATCATGTATAATGCTGTAAATGCGGAAGAATATGGCGAGATTCAGGAAAATGGTTTCAAGAATGTGTCGGATGCTCCACTTTCTACTTTTTCTATTGACGTGGATGCCGCTTCTTACAGCAATATGCGTCGTTTTATCAATAAAGGTAAACTGCCTCCAGTCGATGCAATCCGTACGGAAGAATTAGTGAACTACTTTTCCTATGATTATCCGAAACCGACGGGAAGTGATCCTGTGAAGATTACGATGGAAGCCGGAACCTGCCCTTGGAACGCAGATCACCGTCTTGTCCGTATCGGACTGAAGGCTAAAGAAATCCCGACGGACAATCTGCCTGCATCCAATCTTGTCTTTCTGATCGACGTCTCTGGCTCTATGTGGGGAGCGAACCGATTGGATTTAGTGAAATCCTCTCTTAAACTATTGGTAAACAACTTACGTGATAAAGATAAAGTAGCTATCGTGACTTATGCAGGCAATGCCGGTGTGAAACTGGAAGCAACTCCGGGAAGCGACAAACAAAAGATACGTGAAGCCATTGACGAGCTGGAAGCAAGTGGTTCTACCGCAGGAGGTGAAGGGATCATGCTGGCTTATAAAATAGCCCAAAAGAACTTTATATCAGGAGGCAACAATCGTATCATACTCTGCACCGATGGTGATTTCAATGTGGGCGTATCATCGGACAAGGAACTTGAAAAGCTGATTGAACAAAAGCGTAAAAGCGGTATATTCCTCACCGTATTGGGATATGGAATGGGCAACTACAAAGACAACAAGATGCAGACTCTCGCCGAAAAAGGCAACGGAAATCATGCCTACATCGATAACTTACAAGAAGCCAACCGGGTATTGGTGAACGAATTCGGAGCAACTTTACACACTGTTGCCAAAGACGTAAAGTTACAGGTAGAGTTCAATCCGGCACAAGTGCAGGCCTACCGACTGATAGGTTACGAGAGCCGTTTGCTTGCAGACGAGGATTTTAATAACGATACAAAAGATGCCGAAGAAATGGGAGCCGGACATACAGTGACAGCTTTCTATGAAGTAATTCCCACGGGAGTAAAGAGTGATTTTGCAGGAAAAATAGACGATCTCAAATATCAGAAAAAACAAAAACCATCTACGCCTCTCAATGAATCTGACGAGTTATTAACCATTAAGCTACGTTACAAAGCTCCGGACAGTAACACCAGCAAGAAGATAGAATTGCCGTTGATTGACCATAAAAGCAACCGGGTCTCTGCCGATTTCCGCTTTGCAGCCGCAGTAGCCATGTTCGGACAACTACTGAGAGACTCGGAATTCAAAGGAAACGCCACTTATGACAAAGTGATCTCTTTGGCAAAAACCGGATTAGAAAATGATGAAAAAGGGTACAAAAGAGAATTCATACGGCTTGCAGAAACTGCCAAAAGTCTCTGAGATTGTGGAAGTTTTCCACGGTATCCACACTCCAAAGTCCCGTTTTCCACAGTTTGGACTTTAGGTCATCGTTCATAAACAGCTATATACTAACACTATAGCACATCCACCTTCGTTCTGGCACGAGGCTTGCACTATTATTATCGTAAGCAAGTGGCTTACAGAAAAACAAACTTCATTTATTAACTTAAAACTTACAATTATGAAAAAGGTATTAGTAGCAGTAGCATTGGTTATGGGATTAGGTAGCTCAGTAGCATTCGCACAGAACGCAGAAAACGCTAACGCAGTGGTAGCAACCGCACAAGCTCCGCAAGACGAGTATACAAAGATTGAAGTAAAGGATCTGCCTGCAGCAGTAACCGAAGCTCTCGGAAAAGCTTATCCTGAATCAACCATCAAGGAAGCATCGGTAACAACTAAAGAAGAAGGTAAATTTTACAAAGTAGTCGTTACTCAGAAAGACGGAACAGACGTGACTGTGGTATTGAACGAAAAAGGGGAAGAAGTAAAATAAAAGTGCACGTTTAAAGGGCGAAAAGCACTGTTTCCAATCAGGGGAGCAGTGCTTTTCCCATTTATGGAGGAATGTGGACTTACCATTACAGTTTATTTGCCTCTTATCATCTATTGACTGGCCTCCTCCTGTCCGGCAACGAATGATAGGGACAATAAATATAAGCAACCGACTTCCGGAACAAAATTCAGAGTCACTACTTAAATCAACTCGTAGCTGCTGCTCTGGATGGGCATATCGAGATTGTGAAGTACCTTCTCCAACAGAATACCCTCACGATTGTCGTACTCGTAACCGAAAGTAGCACGAATGCCCTGCAAAATAAACTGCGTAGCACGGTCCAGAGCAATAGGAAGACTGTCTCCCTGCAATAAAGCTCCGGTAATGACACTCGTAAACGTATCTCCCGTACCCGGATAATGGGCGGGCAAATAGGGACATGTGATTTTCCAGTAACGGTTTCCTGTCCGATTGTAAGCATAAACAGAAGTTTTGTGGGGTTCGTCCAACACCGGTACACTGGTGATAATGACCACTTCCGGCCCTTTGTCCGACAAACAACGCAAATACTCTTTTAGTTCCTGATCGGTATTACTCTCTTTATACGGCCGGTCGAGCAGATAGAAAAGTTCCGTCAGATTGGGGGTGATCACATCGGCATGTGTGACTAAATGCTGCATTTCCACCACCATCGATTCATTGAAATTGGAATAGAGCTTACCATTGTCTCCCAAAACGGGATCTATTACAGTCAGACTATCTTTTCTGCGAAAATCACGAATAAAATCAGATACAATCTGAATCTGTCGGGGCGATCCCAGATAACCGGTATAAATAGCATCAAACTCCACTTCCAACCGTTTCCACTCAGCAATGATACGAGGCATCTCGTCCGTCAGATCAAGAAAAGTAAAATCAGGATACTGCGTGTGGTTAGACAGGATGGCCGTAGGCAACGGACATACCTGAAACCCCATCGATGACAGAATGGGAATGACGACCGTCAGAGAGACCCTTCCCATACCGGAAAGATCGTGAATGGCCGCCACCTTCTTTACTTTATTTGCAAACATACACTTATATCAATCAAAACCAATATTCATCCAAGCAACCCGCAGTCGCATCTCCTCTGACACTGCTTCGTTACTTTAATATTACCAATACATCTCTCGCTCCATGAGCTCCCATCACCAATGCCTGTTCAATGTCGGCAGTCTTTGAGGGTCCCGAGATAAATGTACCGAATTTATATTTTTCATCTTTTATCCGTTCGTAAGCCTGATGCATATTGCTCACAATACGATTTTTGTCCAGAACAATCACCAGCTTCTCGGCAATAAAATAGAGTGCCTTGTATTTCACTGTCTGAGGAATCCAGACAGCCGCATTCTCGGCTACTCCGATTTCACCTTTGACAACGGCTATATCGGTTCCGTTCAGATCCTGCGCACGACCTAACAAATCAGGATTGAACGTAGCACACGTGATTTCCTCCAAATCGGAAGCAATGCTGCCGGCATCAGGGTAAGTACGGCGAATGACAGCATTGATACCTTCTCCCTCACCGAGCACAATAGCCTCACCACCGACGGCAAAACTCATTTCACAGAATTTGGCAACCACGTCCGGATAAACAGTTGCATTGATCTGCCAATCGGGATATTCGTAGCGGTTCTTCGTATTTTTACGGATACTCGCTAATATGTCTTCTTTACTACTCATTTGTTTTCCTCCTTTCCCTGCACTTTATTTTTCTTCCACATCTCGTTAAACGATTCGCCCGCGAATTTAGGAAGTTCTCGTCCTTTTCCCCACGCATCCAAATCGTTATACTTCATAAAACGTGGCAAATGGTTAACTACCGGAGCAGCCCAAAGCGCCGCATTGAAAAGCGTAGGATGATCCATCAACACCTTCATGCCACCGGACATTATTTTCTTACCCGTATTAGCTTTTCCAATCTTATCCAGATCCTGCCTCCATTTATAAATCTGTTCGGCCAAGTCCACCTTTGCCGGACAAACATCCGAACAAGACATACAGAGAGAACAGGCTGACAGATTATCGTAATACTTTTCCGGATCATGTGCCATTCCCAGATTGATACCGATAGGTCCGGGAATAAAGTAAGTGTAAGAATATCCTCCACTCCGACGATACACCGGACACGTATTCATGCAGGCACCACATCGGATACAGTTCAAAGTCTTGATATGGTCGGGATGGGCCAGCAGGGCACTCCGTCCATTATCTACAATAATAATATGATATTCACCTCCTTCACGGGGATTCCGGTATTGAGAGGTATAAGTAGTGATCGGCTGTCCCGTTGCCGAACGTGCCAACAGACGGGTAAACACTCCCAGAGCCTCCATGTCCGGCACAATCTTTTCCATGCCGAAAGCAGCAATATTCAGTGTCGGGCACGATGTACCCATATCGGCATTTCCTTCATTGGTACAAACCACAATATCTCCGGTAGACGCCACAGCAAAGTTGGCTCCCGTCATAGCGGCTTCTGCATTCAGAAAAATATTTCGTAAGTTCTTTCGGGCGGCATGGGTCAGATAAGTGGGATCAAAATTCCCTTTCTCCGTTCCCATTTCTTTCTCAAAAAGTTCTCCTACCTGCTCACGCTTGATGTGGATAGCCGGAAGTACAATATGACTCGGTGCCAGATTCATCAATTGCAGGATACGCTCACCGAGATCGGACTCCACCACATCGATTCCTTTCTCTATCAGAAACGGGTTCAGTTCGCACTCTTCTGCCAACATCGATTTGCTTTTCACAAAATGCTTTACTCCGTGACTGCTCAATATTTCATAAACGATGGCACGATACTCTTCCGCATCTTTTGCCCAGTGAACGATGGCTCCATTGGCTGTGGCATTCTTCTCAAACTCCAGCAAGAGTTCCTCAAGGTGGCTGTTGGAGTAAAGTTTCAACGCACATGCCTTATCACGCAATTCTTCCCACTCGGGTACTTCCTTGCTCATCTTGTCTCTCTTGGCACGAACCATCCAAAGGGTCTCGTTGTGCCATGCTGCCATCACCGGATTTTCCAGGAATTTTTCGGCAGCTTTTGCATGCTTGGTACTCATAATTGTGATGCTAATATTTCTACAACATGAATCATTCGGATAGGCAGGTGCTCACGTTCGATGATACCCTGCATATGCATCAGGCAGGAGCTATCCGCTCCGGTGATGTATTCGGCACCGGTCTCCATGTGATGCCGTATCTTATCGCGTCCCATACAGACTGAAACAGCCTGCTCCTCGACCGCAAACATACCTCCGAAACCACAACATTCGTCCACATGGGAGGGCTCAAAAACTTCAATTCCTTCGACCATCTGAAGTAAATCACGCAATTTATTAAAATAAGGTATATTCAGTTCGCTCGGAGCTGACAGGAAAAGTTCACGTACACCGTGACAACTGTTATGGATGCTGACTTTATGGGGAAAGCGGGCAGGAATTTTCGTAGGTTTTATCACATCGTGAATGAAAGCGCAAAGGTCATATATCTTACCTGCGCTTTGGCACTGATGGCCTTCTTTGGCCAGAATGCCGGGATGATTCTCTTTCACAAAAGCCACACAACTGGCAGAGGGACCGACAATGTAATCGTACTTCCGGAATAAATCATCGAAACGAATAGCCATTTTTAAAGATTCATCTTGAAAACCGGCGTTCGCCATGGGCTGTCCGCAACAGGTCTGGTCAAGAGGATAATCAACATCCACCCCTAAGTTCTTCAGTAATTTATATGATGCCACCCCTACCTGCGGATAAATGGCATTGATATAACAGGGGATAAATAAACCTACTTTCATAATATATCATTAATTAGTTACAAGTCACGAGTCACAAGCTACGAGTCACAAACGATCAATAACACACAAGACACAATACGGCTGCCTATATCTTGCAGCTTATCACATATAGCCCGAATCAGATCCCACAGCTCATAGAATATTTATCAGTTTGTGCGTTTGCAGGCTAAGTCTCCATTTAGGATGTCGCATCACGCAATCCACCGTTTCTGCGGTGTTATTACAAGAACAAGGCTGAAGGAAAAAATGTTCGGCGGGAAGTTGTTCATAAACGTCAATATTTTGTCCTTCGTAAACAACTTTAACTTCATCCATCCGGTTTAAAGCTAAATTGACACCCTGCTTGGGAGAGCAGGTCACCCAATCGATAGCAGCGGGCAAGGGTTTCGTACCATTGGTTTCGATACATACATACTTGCCTGCATGGTGCAAAAGGTCTATAAAAGCATCGTCAATCCACAAAGAAGGCTCTCCTCCGGTAAGAATCACCATGACAGCCGGATACTTCCCGATTTCATTGACAATATCTTCGTCTGTCATCATTTCACCCTCTTCGTGTCGGGTATCACAGAAGTCACATTTCAGATTACAGCCCGAGAAACGTATAAAAACAGCAGGGGTACCCGTATGATACCCCTCTCCCTGTAAACTATAAAAAATTTCGTTAATCTTTCTCATAAATCACCGTATTTGCTTCCGATTCCTGCACTTCGACCTTATAACATTGAGGTATTTGCTTGCATACCCAACGGGCAATATTTTCTGCCGTGGGATTAAAAGGAAGTACCTCATTCAGATTCCTGTGATCCAGTTTCTCCTTAACGGCCTGCTTAATCTGGGTGAAATCCACTACCATTCCATCTGCATTGAGCCGCTCAGAACGGCAGTAGACAGTGATAATCCAGTTGTGACCATGAAGACTGGCGCATTTGCTCCGGTACGGAAGAATCAGCTTATGTGCAGCCGATATCTCCATTCTTTTGATTACTGTAAACATTGTTGTAGATATTATTAATGGTTACTGCACCTAATGTCACCTCGGTGCGGGCACAAAGATAATACAAAAGATAGTTTTCATTCAGCGAGAAAAGTTATTTTTCCTATTTTTGCCGAATGAAAACTATCTGTATTATATTAGGTACCATTTCGCTGGGGCTCGGCATTCTTGGCATTTTTCTGCCATTATTGCCCACTACCCCGTTTCTGCTACTCACTGCCGCCCTCTATTTCAAGGGATCTCCCCGGTTATACCAGTGGCTTCTGAATCACAAATACTTTGGTACTTATATACGCAACTTTCGGGAAAATAAAGCGATCCCGTTACGCGCCAAAATCATCTCACTGCTGCTCATGTGGGGCACAATGCTTTATTGCATTTTCTTCCTGATCCCGTTGGTCTGGGTCAAGATACTCCTCTTCCTGATAGCCGCAGGCGTAACTTATCATATACTTTCTTTTAAAACATTGAAAAAGTGAGATAAGCCTGCACGGGCATCTTCCAAACGGTCTTCCCAGTGCTTCACAGAATTCTGTCCAATCACATCCGAAACATACTTAACCGAAATAAAAGGAATTTCTTTGGCTCTGCATACAAAAGCCTGCGCATAAGCCTCCATATCAACCACATCTCCCTCAATATCCGTCAGCTCGGTCAGGAAGCTATCACCGGTATTGCAGGTTGCCGATTCGGTCCAGTGTTGGCAAAAGCCCCTGGCAGCAAGCAATTCCGACGAGTCAATACGGTATTCCATTCCCAATCCGGTCATCTTATGCATATCCCGATCGACAAAATGACGGCAGACAAAAACGTCCCCTACCTGATGATTAATAGTTCCGGCTGTTCCCTGATTGATCACAATATCGGGCTTCACTTGCTGGATAGCCTCGGACAAATGAAAAGCCGATTTCACTTTTCCAATACCGGTCCGCACATAATATACCTCCACGTCGGGCCACTTGATTTCTGTAAATTCGCCTTGTACGGCATAAGTCACCAATATCTTTAACATGATTACTTTTTTTGAATTTCATACATTTATATCGCTGCAAAAGTAATCAATTAAAGCCAAATTGACCAGATATTATCTTTAATTGGTCAGAATCTACATATACCCGGCTCCTTTTCATCCTATCTTTGCCCGAAACTTAAAGCACAAATATCATGATTCAAAACTCTATCTCCGACAATCGTATCGTCTGGCTCGACGTCATCCGCTGTGTTGCAATGATAATGGTCATAGGCGTTCATTGTATCGACCCTTTTTACATTTCGCCCACAATGCGGGCTATTCCGGAATACACGCATTGGGCAGCGATCTATGGTTCACTGCTCCGTCCGTCGGTACCTCTGTTTGTTATGATGACGGGACTGCTTCTGCTCCCCGTAAAAAAACAACCACTGGGTAAATTCTACAAAAAGCGCATTTACCGTGTTTTGTTCCCTTTTCTTATATGGTCGGTGCTGTATAGCATGTTTCCTTGGGTTACAGGCGTACTCGGACTACCGAAAGAGATCATCGGTGACTTCTTTTGCTATACACAAGGGCAGGAATCACAAAGCCTGATAGACTCTCTTAAAGATGTGGCAATGATTCCATTCAACTTCAGCCATAAAGAGAACCACATGTGGTATATCTATCTACTTATCGGTCTGTATCTCTACATGCCATTCTTCTCGGCATGGATAGAAAATGCCGACCGAAAGACCAAACGAGCTTTTCTCCTGATATGGATTATCTCACTCTTTATCCCTTATTTGAAAGAGTATGTTGCCAATTGTTTGTTCGAAAGAAGCGGATATGTATTCGGCACGGACACGTGGAATGAATTCGGGCTCTTCTATTACTTTGCCGGATTCAACGGCTATTTATTACTGGGGCATTATGTCAAAAAAGGAAATGACTGGAGCCTTATGAAAACATTCATACTCTGCATACTCATGTTTGCCGTCGGATATTATATCACTTATACAGGGTTCAGCACCACAGCGTCAAATCCCAATGCGACGGAAACGGAGATGGAACTCTTCTTTACCTTCTGCAGCCCCAATGTGCTACTAATGACTTTGGCTACCTTCTTACTATTACAAAAGGTTGTCATCACCAACTCTACTGTCATTAAAGTATTGGCCAATATGACCCAGTGTGGTTTCGGCATCTATATGGTACACTATTTTGTCGTAGGTCCCTTCTTCCTTTTAATAGGACCTTCGTCATTGCCCATCCCTTTGCAGGTTCCACTGATGGCTATCTGTATATTCCTTTGCAGTTGGGCATTTACTGCACTAATTTATAAGCTGATGCCACAAAAAGCCGTTTGGTTTATGGGATAAAGAACAAGCATTTACGGGTGAATGGAAAGATATTCGGACTCCTTCCATCCACCCGTAAATCCATAATATGAAGAAAGCTACAAAAAAGTACCGGGGCCCAATATATCACCCATATAGCTCACATTGCGAGTACGCAGCAATGTCCCATTCGGACTATAGAACAGTTGATACTGGATGTCTACATTTTGCTGTCCCACCTTAATGACAATAATCGGTTGCCATTTCGGAAATTCTACGTAAGTGACGTCCTCTACCTGCCAGCCGGAATAGGGTCCGGAAGCATACGCATTATATACCGTGGCAGAAAGTTCATCGGTATCTCCCCACTCTGTCTGCGTCATCTGCCATTGTCCCTGTGCATTGAACCAGACATTCTTTTCATAACCATTCATCATAAAATCGGCACAATAGTAACCACCGTCCTGCGACCAGGCGATTCCATCAGCCTTGGGATACATTTTTTTCAGGGCTGTCTGCACTTTGGCAGGTGCATTATCCGCAAAAACCGACACAGCCACTACCAACAAAGCCATCAACAAGCTGAATCTCAATTTTATCATAGCTAAAGCATTTTAATCGGGTGAATACTTTTCGCTAACTAACAGTTTGCAGGGATGGTTTGTTTCGAAAAAACGGCCGACACCCATTCGAACCGGCTCAAATACTCTTTTAAAGAGAAGAAGTAATACTCTCAATCGTATCTTTCACGCGTTTCACTGTCGTCACGTTCCGCTCATACTCACTGATGTGGACAGTTCCTCCCATGGATACCGCCTCATTCTTATACTCCATTCCGCTCTTAATGCTTTCACGAGCCGAGAAATGGAATTCTTGAATACCGGTCTCTTTTGCAATCCGGCAGATATTCTTTTCGTTCACCCCACAACCTGCAAGGAGAGTAATTCTGCCGTTCGCCCTTTCACGGAGTTCCTTCAACAAAGGTATTCCAAGTTCCGCCGTTGCCTGTTGCCCCGAAGTCAGGATACGGTCGCATCCCAGATCAATTATCTGTTCCAAAGCTTCAGACGCATCACGACAGACATCAAATGCCCGATGGAAAGTGACAGATAAGCCTTTCGAGGCCTCCATCAATTGTTTCATCACCGGTACGTCTATCCCGCCATTTGTAGTCAGGCAGCCAAACACCACCCCGTCGGCTCCAAGTTGACGAGCCATTTCTATATCCTTCAGCATGGTCTTTACCTCGACAGGAGAATAAAGAAAATCGCCGCCGCGCGGACGTATGATGACATGCAGCCGGGTGGTCGTCAGTACCTCACGTGCCATTGCTATCTCGCCATACGACGGAGTAGTTCCGCCTTCGGGGATACCGGCACAAAGTTCCACACGGTTTGCTCCACCTTCCTGTGCAGCAATGCAACTCTCTACAGAGTTGGTACAAACCTCAAATAAGTAATTCTTCATATTTTATCCATATTAAAACAACTGTTGAACGGAGAATTAAAAAAGGGCGAATTGCTTCGCCCTTATCCTAAACATTTTCTTTTTCAATCTTTACTTTGCAAAGCTCACCGCACGTGTTTCGCGGATAACGGTTATCTTCACCTGTCCCGGGTAGGTCATCTCATCCTGAATCTTCTTCGCAATTTCACCCGACAGATTCTCCGTCTGCTTATCGTCTATCTTATCCGCTCCGACAATGACGCGAAGTTCACGTCCTGCCTGAATGGCATAAGTCTTGGTCACACCCGGATAAGACATAGCCAATTGTTCCAGATCGTTCAGACGCTTGATATAAGCTTCAACAATTTCACGGCGTGCACCCGGACGTGCTCCTGAAATAGCATCACACACCTGTACGATAGGTGCAAGCAGACTGGTCATTTCTATTTCATCATGGTGAGCACCGATAGCGTTGCAAATATCCGGTTTTTCCTTAAACTTCTCAGCAAGCTTCATACCTAACAAAGCATGTGGCAATTCCGGTTCTTCATCGGGCACCTTACCAATATCGTGCAGCAATCCGGCACGTTTTGCCTTTTTCGGATTCAGTCCCAGTTCGGATGCCATCACAGCACAAAGATTAGCCGTTTCGCGAGCATGTTGCAACAGGTTCTGTCCGTAAGACGAACGATATTTCATTTTACCGATGATACGAATCAACTCCGGATGTAATCCGTGTATACCAAGGTCGATAGTGGTGCGTTTACCTGTCTCGATAATCTCTTCTTCCACTTGCTTACGCACTTTGGCAACCACCTCTTCGATGCGTGCCGGGTGGATACGTCCGTCAGTAACCAACTGGTGCAATGCCAGACGGGCTATTTCACGGCGAACAGGGTCGAACGCAGAAAGAACGATAGCCTCGGGGGTATCGTCTACTACGATTTCAACACCGGTAGCAGCTTCGAGAGCACGGATATTGCGGCCTTCGCGTCCGATGATGCGTCCCTTGATTTCGTCCGATTCAATGTGGAATACAGTTACTGAGTTTTCAATAGCTGTTTCTGTAGCCACACGCTGTATAGACTGTATCACGATGCGTTTAGCCTCTTTACTTGCGGTCAACTTGGCATCATCCATGATATCATTGATATAAGACTGTGCCTGGGTTTTCGCTTCTTCTTTCAGTGACTCTACCAGACGTTCTTTGGCTTCGTCGGCCGACAAACCGGAAAGTGCTTCCAGCTTCTCAATCTCCTGATGCTGGAGTTTGTCCAGTTCTTCTTTCTTCTTGTCTACAATACCCAATTGAGCTTCCAGATTTTCTCTGACCGCATCAGCCTCGGCTCTTTTACGCTGAATCTCTTCCTGGCGCTGGCTAAGCACCATTTCACGTTGCTTCAACTTATTTTCGGCCTGTTGGATCTTTTGGTTACGTAGAGCTACCTCTTTCTCCAAATCTGCTTTCTTATTGAGAAACTTCTCTTTCACTTCCAGCAGTTTGTTTTTCTTAATCACTTCCGCTTCTGTCTCTGCTTCTTTCAGGACATTATCATATTTGGCCTTTAGTCCGTATTTAAACAATACGTACGATAAGATTCCTCCTACGATGAAGCATGCAATGGATGCTACTATTGTTACTAACATTGTAATTTAATTTAAATATAAATAAAAACGCACTGCCAAATACCCGAGAGCTTCCTCTTTCGGGCATCTTTAGCAGTGCGTGGATTTTCTTTATAAAAATGGAAACAGTTATTCCTCGTTCCTGAAATACTCTTCCAGCATTTCCGTAAGTTCTTCTATCTTGGCCGTATACGGTTGGGTATCATTACGTTGCAGCAACTGTAGTTTCTCCAGTGAAAACTGATATGCCACCATAGCTATAATCTTCTCCGGAGCCACGTTCCTGTAGTGCTCCCGATACGCATTGAGCCTGATATTTACCTGCTTTGCCGCTTCTCTTACGGTCTCTTCCTCATCACGGTTAATGGTGAGAGGATAATAAGAATCCGCTATTTGCAGGTTTATTTTTATTTTATCGTTCATACATCCTTTTTTATGTTATTCATTCAACAAAGCGATGCATTTATCGACTTCACGCACTAATTTGGACAATCGCAGCTTCGTCTCTTTTACGTCGCTGCCGTTAAGGCTGATTGTCGTAGCTGTTTTTAGGTCTGTGTAGCTTGATTCTAACGCTTTGTATTCAGCTCTCGCCTTTTCGAGTTCGGACTTCTCATCTTCGAGAAGTTGCTTTAACTCAGCATTTTCGCGCTTTAATTCATCGTGCAGATAGATTAAATGCCGCAGCCTTGCTTCAAAGGTACTTAATAGCTTCTTTTCTTCTTCTGTCATCACTACACCAAAATTGTACACAAAAATACGATTAACTCTGATATTACAAAAACTTTTCGGCGGAAAATAGTCATTTATAGTGAAAATAGTTATCCGGGGGACTTCCTTTACCTCCCCCGACTCCTAATTATATAAAAGCCCGCTACAAGCACAATTATCCAAAATCGACAACCGATTTGTTATAAATATGCAATAAGAACGCAAAAAACCGGATACATTTTCATCTTTTTGTGGCTTTTTGTTATTAATTTAATAGAATTTATATCAGATAGACTACGATTTCGAACTTTTATTCCTACATTTGCGGGCAAATGATAACCTTTATTAAAACGCATAATCATGGCTAAAATAACCAAAGAAGCCGCATTGCTCTATCATTCACAGGGCAAACCCGGTAAAATTGAGGTGGTACCTACCAAACCCTACAGTACACAAACCGACTTATCTCTCGCTTACTCTCCCGGCGTGGCAGAACCATGCCTCGAAATAGAAAAGAACCCACAAGATGCTTATAAATATACAGCCAAAGGCAATCTGGTAGCTGTTATCTCAAACGGTACAGCTGTTCTGGGATTGGGTGATATCGGCGCTCTTAGCGGCAAACCGGTAATGGAAGGTAAAGGTTTGCTTTTCAAAATCTATGCAGGAATCGATGTATTCGATATCGAAGTCAATGAAAAAGACCCCGACAAATTTATCGAAGCCGTCAAAGCCATCGCCCCTACTTTCGGGGGTATCAACCTGGAAGATATCAAAGCACCCGAATGTTTTGAAATAGAACGCCGCCTGAAAGAGGAACTCGACATTCCCGTAATGCATGACGACCAGCACGGAACGGCCATCATCTCCAGTGCGGGATTGGTCAATGCCTTGCAAGTAGCCGGTAAAAAGATTGAAGATGTAAAAATCGTAGTAAACGGTGCAGGTGCTTCGGCCGTATCGTGTACGAAGCTTTATGTATCATTGGGCGCACGCCTTGAAAACATTGTCATGCTCGATAGCAAAGGTGTTATCAGCAAGGCACGCACCGACCTGAACGAACAGAAGCGTTATTTCGCAACCGACCGTACCGATATTCACACACTGGCCGAAGCCATCAAAGATGCCGACGTATTCTTAGGACTCTCCAAAGGAAACACTTTGTCGCAGGATATGGTGCGCAGCATGGCTCCGATGCCTATCGTCTTTGCCCTGGCAAACCCGACCCCGGAAATCTCTTACGAAGACGCCATGGCAGCCCGCCCGGACGTATTGATGGCAACCGGACGTTCGGATTATCCCAATCAGATTAATAATGTAATCGGTTTCCCGTATATCTTCCGCGGAGCTCTCGACACGCAAGCGAAAGCGATCAATGAAGAGATGAAAATTGCCGCTGTACACGCCATTGCCAATCTGGCCAAACAGCCCGTACCCGATGTGGTGAACGAAGCCTACCATGTGAACAACTTCACCTTCGGTCCGGAATATTTTATTCCGAAACCGGTAGATCCCCGCCTGATCACGGAAGTATCCATCGCCGTGGCCCGTGCCGCTATGGAGAGTGGTGTTGCCCGTAAGAATATAGAGAACTGGGATGATTATAAAACACATCTCCGCGAATTGATGGGACAGGAATCTCAGCTGACCCGCCAACTCTACGACACGGCCCGTCGCAATCCGCAACGTGTGGTATTTGCCGAAGGCGGACACCCCAACATGTTGAAAGCTGCTGTCGAAGCCAAATCGGAAGGAATCTGCCATCCTATTATATTAGGTAACGAAGAGCGCATCGAGAAACTGGCCAAAGAACTCGACCTGAGCCTGGACGGAATCGAAATCATCAACCTCCGCCACGACCGTGAAGCGGAACGCCGTGAGCGCTATGCACACATCCTCTCCCAGAAGCGTGCCCGCGAAGGTGCTACATACGAAGAGGCCAACGACAAGATGTTCGAGCGCAACTACTTCGGTATGATGATGGTTGAAACCGGAGACGCAGACGCTTTCATCACCGGACTGTACACCAAATACAGCAATACCATCAAAGTAGCGAAAGAAGTTATCGGCATCCGTCCGGAATACAAACATTTCGGAACCATGCACATCCTGAACTCCAAAAAGGGAACTTACTTCCTGGCTGACACTTTGATCAACCGTCATCCGGATACTTCCACTTTGATAGATATAGCCAAACTGGCCGATCAAACTGTCAGATTCTTCAATCATACTCCGGTGATCTCCATGCTGAGCTATTCCAACTTCGGTTCCGACCAGGCAGGAAGCCCGCTGAAGGTACACGAGGCAGTGGCCTATATGCAACAGGAATATCCCGAACTGGCAATTGACGGTGAAATGCAGGTGAACTTCGCCATGAACCGCGAGCTCCGTGACTCTAAGTACCCTTTCACCCGCCTCAACGGCAAGGATGTCAATACATTGGTATTCCCCAACCTGAGTTCTGCCAACGCAGGATATCAGCTGCTGCAAGCCATGGACCCGGATACCGAATTCATCGGCCCGATCCAGATGGGACTGAACAAACCTATCCACTTTACGGATATAGAAAGCTCGGTACGCGACATCGTAAACATCACAGCCGTGGCTGTGATCGACGCTATTGTAGAAAAGAAAAAAGCTAATAAATGAAACGGCCATTATCCAAATCACAAATAGTTTGTATCATTCTGCTTTGGGTGGCGCTTTGTTACATAGTATTGGTATACGCCGAACGTATTGACGGTCCTACCATACTTATGCTTATCATTTCGGCAGCATTAGTGTTTATTCCCGTCTATAAATCACTTAAAAAGAATAAATAATATCTTTTTATTCCTTTTTTGCGGCATAAAATATCAATTTTGATGTTTTATGCCGTTTTTCTTTATAAAATGCTTGCTAGTTCGATTTTTATGTTTACTTTTGCAACGTCATCAACAGAGACGATAGAATTTAAAAACAATCATATTAAAAAGAAAAAAGAATTATGAATGCAGCTAAGGTATTAGAAGATTTGAAGAGAAGGTTCCCCAACGAACCGGAGTATCATCAGGCAGTAGAAGAAGTTCTTTCTACCATTGAAGAAGAATACAACAAACATCCTGAATTCGACAAGGCCAATCTGATTGAACGTCTTTGCATTCCAGACAGAGTATACCAGTTCCGTGTAACTTGGGTAGACGATAAAGGCAACGTGCAGACCAACATGGGTTACCGTGTTCAGCACAACAACGCCATCGGCCCGTACAAAGGAGGTATCCGCTTCCATGCTTCTGTAAACCTTGGTATTCTGAAATTCCTTGCTTTCGAACAAACATTTAAAAACTCGCTGACCACATTGCCTATGGGTGGCGGTAAAGGTGGATCGGACTTCTCTCCACGCGGAAAGTCAAATGCCGAAGTAATGCGTTTCACTCAAGCCTTCATGCTCGAACTGTGGCGCCACATCGGTCCTGAAACCGACGTACCGGCCGGTGACATCGGTGTAGGTGGCCGCGAAGTAGGCTTCATGTTCGGTATGTACAAGAAGTTATCTCACGAATTTACCGGAACATTCACCGGCAAGGGACGCGAATTCGGCGGTTCACTGATCCGTCCGGAAGCTACAGGTTACGGTAACATCTACTTCCTGATGGAAATGCTGAAGACCAAAGGAACTGACCTGAAAGGTAAAGTATGCCTGATCTCCGGTTCGGGTAACGTGGCTCAGTACACTGCCGAAAAAGTATTGGAACTCGGTGGTAAAGTAGTTACCATGTCCGACTCCGATGGTTACATCTACGATCCGGACGGAATCGACCGCGCTAAACTGGATTACATCATGGAGTTGAAGAACCTCTATCGTGGACGTATCCGCGAATATGCCGAAACTTATGGTTGTAAATATGTTGAAGGAGCCCGCCCCTGGGGTGAAAAGGGTGATATCGCACTGCCTTCAGCCACTCAGAACGAACTTAACGGAGACGATGCACGCAAGTTGGTTGCCAACGGGGTGATAGCCGTATCGGAAGGTGCTAACATGCCTTCTACACCTGAAGCCATCAAAGTGTTCCAGGATGCTAAGATCTTGTACGCTCCGGGTAAAGCAGCCAATGCAGGCGGTGTATCTGTGTCAGGATTGGAAATGACTCAAAACTCTATCAAACTGAGCTGGAGTTCGGAAGAGGTGGACGAAAAACTGAAGAGCATCATGAAGAACATTCACGAAGCTTGTGTACAGTACGGTACCGAACCGGACGGGTACGTAAACTATGTGAAGGGTGCTAACGTTGCCGGATTCATGAAAGTAGCCAAAGCAATGATGGCACAAGGAATCGTATAATCAGCAAAGAATCCAATAATGTCATAGTAAAAGAAAGCCCGTTTCTCCTAAAAGGAGGACGGGCTTTCTTTTTAAACAATCCACACTACTTCTTTACAATAACCTCCGGTTCGAAAATCTCCCTATCGAACAGCTTTCACACATATGTCCCCCTCCTTTCATACCTCCGCAACCAATCAGGCAGAGCCATCCGGCGTTGCGAGTACAACTATCCCTCATCTGGTTGCAACCATACGAAAATCCGAATAGAAAACGGCTTGACAGGCATTACCAACTATATTGAAGAGCCAATAGTGCTTTTTTAATTCCCTTCACGCGTCCACCATTTTACCGACCTCCGTCCGGTACTCCCAACGTCACCGGAATATGTCTCCCCATTCAGTTCCCACCGATATTCCGCCAACCGTTCAGTCACAAAAAATAATATTAACAGGCGGTTCAAACAGATGCCTTATCAGTTTGCTATAAAAGAAGTTGCCGGCATCACAAAAATAAAAACAATCGTTTCAATCTTTCATAAAACTAAAAAGAGGTCTCTTTTTTTAATCTATTAAAAATTTGCTTGTTTGTTTTAAACCATTTACTTTTGGAATTTTAAAAACCAAAGCCTTATTTTTGAAAAAACCACAATCAGCCTTATATTCTACTAAATGATTTTAAATAACGAGTCTAATAAGAAGAAGAAATTTGAGCAGTTTTTCATTATGACTTATCCCAAAGTCAAAGCGTTTGCATGGAAATTGTTGAAGTCAGAAGAAGATGCAGAGGATATAGCCCAGAATATATTCGCAAAACTATGGACTAATCCTGAGATTTGGGAAAATCAGGAAACTTGGAACAGCTACATATATACTATGGTCCGCAACCATATCTATAACTTTCTAAAACATAAATCAATCCGGCAGACCTATCAGGAGCAATGCACAAAAGAGGAGCCGGCTATATCCGAAACTGACATTCACGATCAACTTTATGCCAAGGAAAGTGAACTTCTGATAAAACTTACGATTGCCAATATGCCCGAACAGAGGAGGAAAATCTTCCGAATGAGCCGGACACAGGAAAAAAGTAATCAGGAAATCGCCGACGAGCTGGATATTTCGATCCGCACTGTAGAGCGCCACATCTATTTGGCACTAATCGATTTAAAAAAAGTACTCCTCACCCTATTTTTTTTCTATCTCGGTTGAGTAATCAGTCACACCTAATTGTCTTATCTATATAAAGGCTATAAAAATGAAGAATTATATTCAGAGAATCATCCGTTTGTTTGCCACCTCCGACCCCGACCCAAAGCTCACCGGAGAGATTCACCGATGGCTGCTCGATCAGGAGCATGCCGGGGAAAAGGAGACGGCACTGCACGATTTATGGAACGAAACGGAAGGAAGGGTGGACAAGACTACCTGGGATTCTCTTGCATCGGTATATACCAAAGTCGGAGCCAACTCCGGGGACAGACATCAGCCACGTATCCGTTTCGCACATTATGCGGCTGCCATAGCGTTGCTGATCGTATCAGTTTCGGTCACTTTTCAAATGACCAAACAGCACTTTGCCGAAGCTCCCCTTATTGAAAACATAACACCGGACGGACGACTGAGCAGCCTTCGTCTTCCGGACGGCAGCATAGTACAAACCAACTCGGGCAGTATCTTGCTCTACCCCGAAAAGTTTAAAGGTGAAACCCGCACAGTTTACCTAATCGGTGAGGCCAACTTCAAAGTAAAGAAAAACTCCGGTCAGCCATTCATTGTCAGATCGGGTACCATGTCGGTGACAGCCTTGGGCACTGAGTTCAATGTCGCTGCTTATCCGGAAGAGAACGAAATGATTGCAACTTTGATCCATGGAAAAATAAAAGTGGAATGCGACAATGGGAAAGAGAGTTATATCGTCACTCCCGGACAGCAGGTCACTTATCGTAAAAGTACGGGAGAAAGCCGGCTCGCCGAAGCAAACATCGAAGACGTAACAGCCTGGCAAAAAGGGATGTACGTATTCAGAGGCGTCACCATGTCAGAAATCCTGAACGAGCTGGAAAGACGCTATGCAGTCACCTTCCAGTATAACGCCAATTTATTTAATGATGATAAATTCAACTTCCGTTTTCGTGAAAAATCCACTTTGGAAGATATCCTGAACATTATGCAGGAAGTTGTGGGAGGATTCAGTCATGAACTGAAGGGAAATATATGTTATATAAAACCGGAGACAAAAAAATAAAATGATTTAATATATTGATTTGTTTAACCTTAAAAACAATTGTTTAGTATGTAAAAAAGTATCCGGAAAGAGGCGGCCACCTGATTCCGGATATGAAATCTGAATTCTTTGCGTTAAAGCTTATGCTTTACTTTTTGGGAAATAAATATTATGATTTAACACTAAAATTCGTTCAAATCTATGAATTTTTATCGATTAAAGTCTATTTTTTTTATAATTTTTAGCTGTTTTATTCTACAAACGGCTGCCTTTGCTCAAAACAACGTAACAATAACAATCAAGAAAAAGAATATCACGTTGCAGGAAGCATTGCGGGAGGTTGAGAAACAATCTGATTATCTGATCGCTTTCAACGAATCCAAACTTGAGAAAACCAAGCGCGTTAACCTGAATATTAATGCTGAATCTCTGGATAAGACACTGGCTTCTATCCTGTCCGGAACGGGGCTTTCCTACAAAATCAAAGACAAATATATCATGATTATTCCGCAATCAAAAGTGGAAGTCGAAAGCAAAAAACTGTCGGGGATAGTGAAAGATGACAAAGGAGATCCCTTGATCGGAGTCAACGTCTCCTTCAAAGGCAGCCCCACAGGAACCGTCACCGGTCTTGACGGACGATTTTCCATTCTGGCTGCCAAAGGAAATATCATTGAATTCTCCTACGTAGGCTATACCACCCAATATATTACAGTGGGCGATGCTTCTTCGCTAACTGTCGTATTGGAAGAAGATGCCAAGGCACTGGACGAAGTAGTTGTTACCGCACTGGGTATCAAACGTGCGGAAAAGGCATTGAGTTACAGTGTTCAGCAGGTAAAATCGGATGCTATCAACGATGTGAAAGATGCCAACTTCGTGAACGGATTGACCGGGAAAGTTGCAGGTGTATCCATCAACCGGAGTTCCTCGGGCATCGGCGGGGCGACCCGTGTTGTCATGCGCGGAGCCAAGTCTATTGTAGGAAACAATAATGTGCTCTACGTGGTGGACGGTATGCCTATCGGCAACCCTTCAAAAGGCGAAATCAACAATGACTATAGCACTCCGGGAGGAGGTGAAGGTATTTCCGACTTCAACCCGGAGGACATCGAAAGTTTATCGATACTGACAGGTCCGGCCGCCGCAGCCCTGTATGGTTCATCGGCAGCCAACGGTGTTATCCTGATTAACACCAAGAAAGGGCAGGAAGGCAAACTGAAAATCTCGATCTCCAACAATACGGAGTTTATGACCCCGTATGTAATGCCGGAATTTCAAAACCGATACGGTAATGCAAAAGGATCATACAAGAGTTGGGGTGAGATGCTGCAACAGCCTTCAACGTTCCGCCCGAAGGACTTCTTCAAGACAGGCGCCAATATCATGAATGCCGCCAATTTTTCAGTAGGAAACAAAAATAATCAAACGTTCGTATCGGTGGCAACAACAAACTCCACCGGCATCATTCCCAACAACGAATACTATCGTTACAACTTCACATTACGCAACACCGCGAGTATGCTGAATGACAAACTCCATCTCGACCTGGGAGCCAGTTATGTTCTGCAGGGAGACCAGAATATGCTGTCGGCAGGGCGTTACTTTAATCCGCTGGTACCTCTGTATCTCTTTCCGCGGGGTGAAGATTTCGAAGCAGTCAAGGTGTACGAGCGCTATGACACCAACCGAAAATTCCCCATACAGGAATGGTCTTATGGCGATCAGGGCCTGAATCTGGAAAACCCGTACTGGATTGTGAACCGCGAAATGTTTGTTTCCAAAAAGAAACGTTACATGTTTTATGCCAACGTAAAATACGATATTCTCAGTTGGCTGAACATAGCAGGACGTATACGTGTGGATAACACCAACACTACTTCCGAGCGCAAATTACACGCTTCGACAATCAAGCTGCATGCCCAATCGGACAAAGGAGCCTACAACCGGAGCATGGAAGAATATCAGCAGACCTATGCGGATATTATGCTGAATGTGAACAAGAATTTCGGTAACTTCAACCTGACGGCAAATGCCGGATTCAGTTATGAAGATCACCTGACCACCGGCATGGGCATCGGAGGAAAACTGTTTACCGTCCCCAACCTGTTCTCTGCCTATAACTTCGATCCGGCTTCCGGACCCGGTTCGCAATCGCACACCCATACACGTAACAATTCGGTCTTTGTAAGCACCGAGCTGGGATATAAAAGCATGCTTTACCTCACACTTACCGGACGACAGGAATGGGCTTCCCAGTTAGTCAACTCTGACCAGCCCACCTATTTCTATCCTTCTGTCGGAGTGTCGGGCGTAATCTCTGAGATGGTAAGTCTGCCTAAATTTATTTCATTCTGGAAGATGAGAGCTTCCTTCGCCGAAGTAGGAGGACCGATCAACTATATCGGATTGACTCCCGGAACTGTCACCGATCCCATGAAAGGCGGAGTCATCAATCCGATATCTGTCTATCCTTTCCCGAATTTCAAAGCAGAACAAACCAAATCGTATGAGTTGGGAACTAACCTGAGACTTTTCAACAACAAAATCAATATCGATGCCACGGTGTACCTGACAGATACCTACAACCAGACCTTCCTTTCCAGCATGTCTCCTGCTTCGGGATACTCGGGCTTCTATGTACAAGCGGGTAAAGTGCGCAACAAAGGTATCGAACTGTCATTAGGCTATAACGACCGGTTCGGAAAAGTGGGATATGCCACCAATCTGACTTATACAGCCAACCGAAATAAAATCATGAAGATGGTGCATGACTATAAGAACCCTTCGGACGGTTCGCTGTTCAGCATCACTGAACTGACCCTGCAAGATAAGGGAGGAGTTTACCTGCGGGAAAAGGACGCCATCGGAGACGTATATGTAAAAGGCATCCTTGCCAGGGGCAAAGACGGTAAACTGATCGAAGAAGAAGGAGGATATAAAGTAGACCGCTCACAACGCATCAAGATAGGATCGGTCAATCCAGACTTCTCGATCGGCTGGAGACACAATGTCACCTGGAACAACATTACTCTGGACCTGCTGTTCAACGGACGTTTCGGAGGTATTGTCACTTCTTCCACCCAAGCATTCCTTGACGACTACGGTGTATCGAAAGACACTTATAAAGCGCGTCAGAACGGTGGTGTATGGGTGAACGGAACCCAATACGACGCGGAAAAATATTATACGACCATCGGCGGCGAACAACTGATGGCATATTATGCATACAAAGCAACCAATATCCGTCTTCAAGAAGCCAGCCTGAGCTATACCCTACCGGGCAAATGGTTCGGCAATGTGATCAACCGGCTGACAGTTTCCGCCATCGGGCGCAATTTGTGGATGATCTATAATAAAGCCCCATTCGATCCGGAAATGACCTCTTCGACAGGTACCTATAACCGGGGAGATGTCTTTATGCCACCCAGTTTGCGTAGTGTGGGATTTAGCGTGAAGATTGAATTATAACCTTTAAAAAATGCAACACTATGAAATTAAATAAAGTAAAGAATATGTGGAGAACTCTATCGGTCATAGCCCTCTTGGGTTCAACACTATGCACCTCGTGTATATCCGAAGATATCAACCGGAACCCGTTGCTCCCGACGAAAGAAGATGAAAAGATGGACGGAGTTATTTACGGAGCCTACCTGCCCAATCTTGAAAAAAGTGTAATCCCCATCGGCACCGCTTCAGAAAGTACAGAACCGATAAACCGCTATCAGATCGGAGTAAATCTGGCCGGTGACGCCTGGGCGGGATACATGTCTCCCCGAGACAACAAATTCAACGGCAGCAAGAATTTCACCAACTATTTCATGTACGAAAACTGGGTGAACTATGTGTATTCTTTTATGGTGACGGATGTATATTCGCCATGGATGCAGATAAAACGCATCTCGCAGGATGAAGGGACAAGAAATGACGAGATTTATGCCCTAGCCCAGATCATCAAGATCGCGGCACTGCACCGCACTACGGATATGTTTGGCCCCATCCCCTACTCACAAGTGGGCAAAGGTTCTTTTAAAGTGGCATACGACTCTCAGGAAAGCGTATACCGCTCTTTTCTGAAAGAACTGGAAGAGGCTGTCCAAACCCTGGACGATTACTCGAATAAGAGCAAAGAAGTATTGCCTGCCTTCGACATTGTTTATAACGGCGATGTCAATAAATGGATGCGCTTTGCCAATTCGCTGATGCTCCGCCTGGCCATCCGTGTCCGTTTTGCCGATGCGGGACTCGCCAAAGAATATGCGGAGAAAGCCGTGAAGCATCCCGCAGGCCTGATCGACAGTAAAGAACTGGCAGCCCAGATGGGTAAAGGAGCCGGCCTGCAGATGAAGAATCCGCTGAAAGTGATCAACGAAGAATACAATGACACCCGTATGGGGGCCACCATCTATTCTTACCTGGCAGGATACAATGACGCCCGCGCTGCCGTATACTTTGTCAAAAACAATGGTTTCAAAGCCGTACGTTGCGGGATCGCCAAGTCCGGAGACGCCTATAACGGATTCACACGCCCGAACGTGCATGAAGACGACCCTCTCTATTGGATGAAAGCATCCGAAGTATGCTTCTTGAAAGCCGAAGGGGCACTGGCCGGATTCGATATGGGCGGCAGTGCCGGCGACTTCTACAACGCAGGCATCCGCATGTCGTTCAGTGAGAATGGACTGGACAATTCGTCGGCCGAAACCTATCTGAAAGACTCCACCCGCAAACCGGCCAACTACACCGATACCTCCAACGGCGAGTTGAGCGCCAATGCTCCGAGCAGCATCACCATCCGTTGGGAAAACGGAGCTACGGAAGAAGAAAAACTGGAACGTATCATCACTCAAAAATATCTCGCCATCTTCCCCAACGGTCAAGAGGCATGGACCGAGTGGAGACGTACCGGATATCCCCGCCAAATAGTCGTTGCCGAAAATAAAACGAACTCCGCAGTATTGATCGGAAACGGATACGACCTGGGAGGCGTAAGGAGACTGCCCTATCCCCGCACCGAATATGAACAAAACGGCGAAAACCTCCACAACGCCATCAGCCAGTATTTGGGAGGAGTAGACAATGCTGCCACCAAAGTATGGTGGGACAAAAAAAGCAAATAGTAATGAACCTGAAAATTAAAGAAACATGAATATGAGAAATACCATTTTTACATTTATCGGAGTAGCATTGTTGGTAGGCTTCGTCGCATGTGATGACTGGACCTCACCGGAGAAACTCGATGTAGAAAACGAAGCAGTGGGTGACCTTTACTCCAAACGCGACTCCATCAAGTGGGCCGAAGAAGAAAAAAGGCATAAAGAGAACGAAGCTGCCTACGAAAAATACCTGGAGAACCTGAGAGCTTACAAAAGCACCAAGCACCCCATTATGTTCGGGTGGTTCAATGCCTGGCAACCGGACGGAGCGGGAAAATATCCCCGCCTGTCTCTTTTGCCGGACAGCATGGATGTTGTTTCGATATGGGGAAACTGGCACTCTCTGAGCGAAGAAAAAATCAAAGAGTTGCGGAGCGTACAGGCCAAAGGAACCAAAGTCATTATCGGCTGGATTATAGAAGATATAGGCGACCAGATAAAATGGGGACGCGACCAATGGCCCGCCGATGATACTCAAGCCATCAAAGAGTATGCGCAAGCCATCGTAGACACAATCAACAAATACGGCTACGACGGATTCGATTATGACTATGAGCCGTCATACGCATCACCGTTCAAGCCGGGCAATCATTGCGGCAATTTGACTTCTTGCTCACGCGATTATAATAAAGAGAAAGAAATCTTGTTTATGAAGACCATGCGCGAGCTGCTGGGCCCGGACAAACTGTTTCATCTGAACGGCTCTATCCATTGGCTGGACCCGCGTGCGGCACAGTATTTCGACCGTTTTGTCGTTCAATCTTACAACGGATCGGCTTCCAGTTTTGAGAGATGGACCAATGATATCCAAAACCGGTTGAATATCAAACCCGAACAGCTCGTATTTACGGAAAGCTTTCAGAACAAGCCCGGTGCACGAAGCAGATTCCCGGGTACATACGCCGGTTACGTGGCTTCCAAACAAGGCAATGTGGGAGGAATCGGAGTCTTTCATATTAATGAAGACGCATTTGAAGACGAAGCCTATGTTAACATCAGAAAGGCCATCTCTATCATGAATCCTCCCGTAAAATAATTAACCTAAAAACAGTTTGAAACATGAAATGTAACGTATCTTACAAATATCTGTTTATTGCGATCGGCATACTTTGCCCGCTCTTTTCCGCCTGTGACTATGCCGACGGAGAAGGTTCAGGCTCGGAAAACGCAGTATACATGGAAACACCCGATAATAAAGGCATCGTCAACTTCACTTTAGAGCCCGATGGCGGAACAACCTATCTGACACCCCGGCTGGCCAATATCAGCCAAAGCCCGGTGACTATACAAGTGGGTTATGACAAAGAGGCCTTGGATAAATACAACAAGGACAACGGGGCCTCGTATGAACCCCTTCCCCCCTCCGCTTTTAAACTGGCAGATGCAGAGGGAAACGAGCTATCCGCCTCCGAAGGCATACGGGTACCCGCCGGTGACTTTTCAGCAAAAATAATGGTGAAAGTGGGACAACTGAATTCCAAGGATTTCCCCGCCAATAAGAAATATGCAATTCCTCTTAGTATCACGGGGGCTTCCAACTATTCGCTGATTCCCTCACAACGCAGCGCGATCTTGCTCCTGAATCGTTCCATCCTTTCGTCGGTAGCCAAAGTCAGCGGTGGAGAAGGCATCCGGATAAAACCTGTCGGAATGCACACAAAGGCCGAATGGACCATTCAAATGAGCGCCATCTATTCCAGCCTGACCCGAAGCAACCTGACCACAGCCTATCTAAGCAACGGAACAGGAGGAGAATTCTATACCCGCATTTCATCTACTGCCGGCATACAAGTGAAAAACGGACGCGACGGGGACGACACATGGACTCAAATACCCCTGCAAGCGGGTAAATGGCTGCATATCACCTATGTGCACAAGGATAAGAAAACGACAGTCTATGTCAATGGAAAGGTCCAGAAGGTCTTTGAGAACAGTGCCATCACCTTTGGCGAGAACAGCATGATCGTAGTCGGAAACTCCGGTTACCGTAACGACTATCTTCGCGAGATACGTTTATGGGACAAGGCGCTGACAGAATCGGAAATCAACGATTACTTATACCTCCCGATGGACCCTGCAACCCCGCATCTCATTTCGTATCTGCCACTGAGCAAAGAGATGGAGACCAAAGACCTGAAAGCTCCCGCCGGTACGGAGAATGTAACCACGAAAGCCCGCATTGAATATGTGGAAAACGTTAAATTCCCGGCAGATGAATTAGTAATTGTAAATCAAGAATAAAAGGAATTCAAAATGAAAAGAAGAATAAAATCCGCCCAAAGCATTTTATGGGTTCTATTACTCATTTTGTCAGCATCGTGCAGTAAAGACGAAATACAGATCGTAGATCAGGATACAAGTTGGCAAATGGACAATAAGTATATCGAAGAAGATATCCGTGAGCAACTCGGCATCGATCCGTTCACAGATCTGGTGTACCTGGGATATTACGGCAATCCTTATACACAGTTGGAGGCAATCAACGACCTGGTAAATACCACACTGGTGGGAAAGAACGAACTTTCGTTCAAAGTAAAAGTGACGAAGCCTTACAAAGAAGATATCAAAGTCAATCTTATGAAAGAAGACAAACTGGTAACCGATTTTCCAGAGATGGCGGAGGGAATACCTCTTTTTCCGAGCGAAAACTGCACCTTTGAAGGCGGTGTGCTGAAAGCCGGCGAACTGGAAACAACGGTGAAACTAACGATTAAGGATGTTGAGAAGTTAAACAACCTATCGGGTTATGTGATGGCCATAAAGCTGACGATGGAAGGATCGCATGAGCATTTGGCCATCGCCCGAACCCGCTCGGCATACTTTGTGAAACTAAATCTTTCTATACGCCTGGACAATATCGATTCAAGCAATAAAAAGATCGAAGGAAAAGGATTCAACAAAGAAATCAGTTTTAAATCGGACATACGCCCGGATAAATTAGGTTCGTTAAACGATGGCAACTTCACAGCCAACAACTGGTATACCTCCAACGCGAACAATTATCTGACGATAATTCTACCGGAAAAACAATCGCTCAAAGGGTTCAGGCTGGACACCAACACCTCTCCAAGCGGCTCGTATATGCTCAAATCCTGTAGAGTGATGGTTGAAACACCGGATGGGAATTGGGTGAACCATGGAGTATTCGACCGCAAGAGTATGGATGGAATTGCTTATATAAGCTTTAAAAAACCGGTGGAATGTACTAAAGTGCGTTTCGAGAATATGATGGCCTTCAATGGCAGATTTTCCGTTGATGTAAATGAAGTCACAGCTTTCCGGTAAAGCAAGATTTCATTACTTTTTATTCACGCCGTGAAGGGGCGGGACTGTTATTTCATAAGTCCCGCCCCTTCCTTAAAACCATGTGACAGCACATTAATATACAAACAGGTGAAGCAGTACCCTTCTCCATGTTATGTCTCTGAACGCATTTCATATTCCTTACTATCTTTAGTGAGGATAAGAAACTTTTCTGTATCTATCTGATTAATAGAATTTAATTGAGGAGTAATAAGTTGTTGGTAACGATTTGGCGAAAGTCAAGTTGCACTAATAATCCATGCTTTGCTTACATCAAAACAACTCTATGCAAATATAGAGGAAATTTTGTTAACAACCAAAATATTCAGAAGTATTATAACAGAGACCAATCCTTTTCAGTCTCTGTTATAATTTAAGATTTAGACTATTTCTTTTTTCTCTTATTTGTATTCAGTTTTTGAATATCCTTCTCCAACTCTTTGATGCTTTCCAATCGCTCCAACTGTTTTTGTACCTCCTTGTATTTGTCATACTCATTAGCGGCTTTTTGCAGTGCCAATTTATGAGAAATAGACCCAGCGTGTTCCAATATATTTTTGTCATTCATCGTAAGTACCTGCTTCAGTTTCTCAATCCAATCCCGCATATACATTGGTTTGTGTTGTATTGCTTGAGTCTCTGCATAAGCGAGGAATTGTTCTACAATTAATTTCAAAAGCCCAATCTCCTCTTCATTCAAGTAATTCTTTCCAATTTCCACATCTGCTTTACGAACCTTGTTAGGCAGAGATGTTGATGTCAGTCCCATTTGCGGCAATGCGGCATTTGCCCGATAATAGATCAACTCCGCTGCAGTTTTACCACTAACCGCCCAAAGAAGTTTGTTTTGTACCTCTTTATAAAAGGCAAGGGTCATTTCATCGGACGGGTCATAATCAATACTAGTGGCGTAAATATCCTTGATTTGTTGATAGAAAAGCCGTTCTGACAAGCGAATCTCTCGAATCCTGTCTAACAGTTCTCGGAAGTAATTCATGGATGAGCCGCTCTTGAATCGCTCATCGTTCAAAGTAAACCCCTTGATGATATAATCCCTCAAACGCTGCGTTGCCCAGATACGGAACTGTGTACCTTGCATAGATTTCACCCTGTAGCCGACTGAGATTATTACATCCAAGTTGTAATAATTAACCTCGTGGCTCTGCGTCTTATCCTCAATCGCACCATGCTGAGTGGTTGTTCGGAATTTCCGAACAACCATATTTTCCTTCAGTTCTCCTTCCTCGAAGATGTTTTTGATATGCTCACTTATAGTAGATTTAGCCTTTCCAAACAGAGACCCAATCTGTGTCTGTGTCAGCCAAACCGTCTCCTCCGAGAATAGTACATCGACTTTTATCGTACCATCCTGAGACTGATATATGATGATTTCATTTTGTTGTTCCATGTATACTTCTAAATGTTGGAATTGCCCTTCACTCCTTGGTTGTTATTTATTTTAAAACGATTGTTTTGGTCTCTAAATCATATTTATAGTGTATTATAGATTCATTCAAGATCAGTTCTATAACCTCTTCAATCACATTAAAAGGAACCACAAACCACTCTCGTGGAGTTATTCGCATCCCTTTTGGGTCAAATACATCTACATTTAAACAAGCTGATGCAAAAAAGCGATCTAATAGTTCTTCAAGCTTGTTTGCATTGATATTATAGCAAGCGTACGATGCAATTTTATGAACATCTGCAAACAAGTAGGTTGCTTCATTTTTTGCATTACTGATTCTTTTATCCACAGGTGTAGATGAAAATCCAATCTTATATAAGTCTTTAATATTGGCGATAGCAGGATTAGTGGATTTTGATTTTACAACGTAAATCCAGCCTGTTTGGGAATCCTCTTTATTCAGCTGATTTGATGTTTTGAAGAAATTCCGTTCAACATTTTCAATTATATCAGTAATAAGTCTCCCATTTTTCTGGATTTGTTTTCCCAAAGACCGATATAGCATATTGCTATAAGTACCGTTTTCAAAAATGGTCATCGTTCTACCATCTTTTCTGCGAGTGGTTTCTTTTGATAGTTCAACGTCTCTTTTGCCAAATTCTACCTTTTCAAGTAGTAGCAATACCCCGTCTAGCACATAAAATTGACCTTCTATCAGATTTTTTTCAATATCATATATTGGCAAAAGTTTTCGTTTACCTGTTTTAATCTCTCTATGAACCTGTTGAAACATTGCTTCATATTTAATAAAATCTTTCTCTTTCATTGATTTTCGTTGGGCAACAATATCAGTTTCCGCTCTATCTGTATCTTTAGGCACATTTTTTAGCCTGAAGATAGATAGTTCTTTATCAGTATCTAATAGGCCATAATCTTCCTCATCATTAAGAATATCGTCAATACTTAATTCCTCAATCTCAACATCTCCTAATACGTTGTGGCGATCAAATTCTTTGAGAGTACGTTTCATTGAGTCATCTTGCCTGAAGGTTTTGAGTCTGGCATAAAGGCTATATTCCGACATACTTGAAGTACTTGGTTCACGTCCCATTTTATCAATAAACTGATTTATCTCTTCGAAAGAATCAATAAGTCTGTCATCTACTGATTTTTGTCGAATAACTTTTGGAGATGAATTAAGTAACCCAAATTCATCATCCGCAAAAATGTCATCTATTGTTATTTTATTGCTCATTTAATGCTCGCTGTCTTTTTAGTTCTCTCAAAAATATAATCGCTTCAGCCATTCTTTTCTCTTTTGGATCGAAGGATTGCAAACTCGGAGCCTCACCTGTCCTTTCTCTCCATTCTTTGATTTTAGGCCATAAAATTATAGCTTCGGCTTCGGTCATTTCAATCTTGGTTGATTGAATATGCTCATTAATCAATCTAAGAACTTGTGCCGTTACCGATTTGGAAAGTATCTCAAATGCTTTTTGGAATGGATTAATCGTATCTATCAAATCAATATGAATATCATCAATATTGACGAAGCTGCCAGCCATTCTTATAAACTTTCGCCCACCTTGTTCTTCAATAACACTGTTTTTGATTACAGAATCAACAACCACGTGCTGACGGACAGCCTCAACCTCTTCTTCGTTCAAATCAGGGTAAACCTCTCTAATAATTTTGGGTATTAATACCGTGTTAATGACTTCCGGCTCTATATTACCGGGCATTGCTTTTAGCATTTGGTCATTTTGTAGTATTCTAGCCTTTAAATCATTTAGGTCTGTTTCAATGATATCTTTAGCTCTTTGAGACGTCGGAAGTTTAAAACCTCTGATTTTTATTGTGTTCTCATCGACTACTGAATCATCTTCATCCTCATTATACTTCGGTTTAAATTTGAAGTTGGGGGCTAATACTTGTTCCATTAGCAGAGAAGCAGTGATTGCTTTTAGCATATTATTCACCGCAACTTTCACTTCGTCATTTTCTGCATCAGGCTCTGCAACAAGATTTGTAAATTGGGCGTGAGTTTTATTTTCACTGTCTCTAGTTGCCCTACCAATAATCTGTATAATTTCAGTTAATGAACCTCTATAACCTATTGTTAGGGCGTGTTCGCAATATGGCCAGTCAAAGCCTTCTTTTGCCATTCCTAGTGCAATGATAATATCCATAGCATCCTGCGTTTTTTCTTCTCTCAGATAGCTTGTAATCTTATCTCTTGCACGTGGATTGTCGTTTACAAGGTCTGCAATCTTTAACATTCTACCTGAACGCTTACTTTTGACATATAACACACCTGTTATCTCATCTTGATATTCAAGTTCGCCAAGGGCATCAATAATGTATCCTACTTCCTCTAACTTCTCACGTGAAGATTCCGCAGAATTTACACTTGGGATATGAATGATCGTTTTCTTATTCTCGTCCAAAACCTCTTCTAAGGCAGACATCTCTTTATCCGGCTGCTTTTTGAAATATCGACCTTGATAAAAATGATAACCTATACCCAAAGATTTTAAATATTCATATCCATTAAGTTGTTCATAATAAGTATATGTAACTTTTGTAAATTTCGCTTCATCCTCCGGCAACAATACAGGGATATTATCGCCCCTAAAATATGAACCTGTCATTGCGATGATATGAGCATTCGATTTTGCCATAATGCTCCTCATTACTTCTCCTAATCTATTGTCGCCATCGGCAGAAACATGGTGAAATTCATCTATTGCAATCAGGGTATTATTTAGTTTTTTTTCGTCCAAACCATCAAAGGCAAATCGCAGTGTGGCGTGCGTACAAATCAATATTTGCTCGTCGCTCTCCAAGAAATTCAAAAATGCTGTAACTTTACTTTTATCCTCACCCGGAGTACAAAGGTTATAACGTGGGTTTGGATTCCAATCTGTAAAAAAGCCATATTTTGAAAGCTCCGTTGATGCAAAAGATGCACCGATTGATTTTTCGGGAACTGCTACTATCACCTTTTTAAGACCTTGATGATGTAGTTTCTCAAGTGCAATAAACATTAAAGCTCTCGATTTTCCGGATGCTGGTGGAGCTTTAATCAACAGATATTGAGCTGAGTTTGCAGAGTATGCCTTTTGCTGCATCTCACGCATACCCATTTCATTCGTTTTTTTACTACTGCCTGTTTGGTTATATGATACTTCTATGAGGTTTACCATAATTATTGTCTCTTTTTACGTTTTGTAGGTTTAGCAAATAGTGTCTCTTTCGTCGTCATCTCTTCGTAAAGTTTAAAGAGATACTCTAATCTTTCTGTATCGTTTGCAAATGGTTGCAGACGATAACATCTCTCAATAGCCTCATCTAACTCTTTATGGGCTTGTCTAAGCCCCATTGGCATTATTTCGGGATCATAGAGCTGAGCCATTGTTTTACTCGGATATTTTGCTCTCTCATCCAATATCGCAAATACATATAGATTTAGATTCTCTTTTTGCTTCTCTGTGATATTTGGGAAAGGGAAAGTATTATAGCATAGTTTTGCAGAATATCTATAATCTGTTTTCAACCGACCACCAACAGCTCTTACCCATACCATGTGCATACGAGAATGTATCATTCCAAATATCCAAGGTTTAACATTGTGTATTGTTTGAACTGAATTCAGAGAAACATAAGTGTTGTCAAAAATTCCAATAGGTATATAATCTCGTCCCTCAGAAGATGTGCAAGGAACGACTATTTGTTGCTCATCAGGCATATGTCTATATCTAAATTGATGAGACTTCGATATTAATGTTTGTGCCACTTCTCCACCTGTAGAGCGAAACTCATATACTTGTTTTACTCTATTTCTTATTTCCTCAAATGATAATGCTTCATCTAAATCCTCATCCTCAATCCAAAAACAATATCTCTCTTGGCCTTTAAGGAACTCCTCTCCACCAATTACCTTCTTGACAAACTTCTCGATACCATTATTATTGAATATCTTATCTTTATCTATACCATCAAAACGTAAAAAACCACCTTCTAGTGGCATATTACCATAAGTCATTATTGGTAGCTTTGATATAGGGCGATTTGTCCCAATAACATACACGTTCGGTGCATCGTATAAGTAAGGATTTATGTTTTTTACAGTTCTTTTTCTATTGCTGTTGTTATACAGATATTTAAAATCGTTCGATTTATTTCTTAAACCTACAATAATAACTGTAACGCCAGCATTTCCTTTTGCATGATTAGACCATTTGAAAGATTCATATGCAAACCCAATCTCAATATCATCATTTAATATTCTTGGCCAAGTTATCGCAATCTGCTCTCCTTGACAAATTGAGTTCGTAGAAACGAATGCCAGTTTAGCATTGTTTTTTTCAATGTATTTTGCACCTTTATAAAACCAAATTGAGACATAATCAAGACTTTTATAATCATTTATAAAAACGAATTTCATGTCTTTCTTTTGTTCGTCATCTTGGTTTCTTGATCCTAAATACGGAAGATTTCCAATTATATAAACTTCATCATCTTTCCCAATAGAACATATCTCTTTCCAGTTCTTTCGAGCCGCATTACCTTGCACTATTCGTCCTGCCTCTTTTAGTGGAAGTATGGGCTTTGATTCGCCATAACCTGCAAGTCGCTCCTCAAAGATATTATTCATTTGATGCTCTGCTAACCAGAGAGAGAGTCTCGCCATTTCGTGAGCAAAGTCGTCAAGCTCTATACCGTAAAATTGAGATAATTTAATTTCTGTATATTCAAGCAATGTAGGCGTTTGTATCTCGATGATACGTTGTAGAATTTCTATCTCTAATGCTCTAAGCTCTTTATATGTAATAATCAAAAAGTTTCCACTACCACAAGCTGGGTCAAAGAATTTCATCTTTGACATCCTCGCAATTAACTTGCGTAATTGAGCCACATTATCCCGATGCTTCTCAAACTCTTCATACAACTCATCTAAAAATAGAGGTCTGATAAGTTTTAGAATATTCTCAACCGAGGTATAGTGCATCCCTAAATCGCTACGATACTCAGGTAACACAACCGCTTGAATCATGGAGCCAAAAATATCAGGATTAATCTCTTGCCACTGTAACTCACCAAGCCCGATTAAGATATTTCTCGCTTTTGATGTAAACTTTGGAGACTCAATCGGATCTCTAAATAACCCACCGTTTACATAAGGAAATTTTTCAGCCAAATACATAGGGAATTCATCACTACTCTTAGAGTTTAATCGTTTGAAGAGCTCATTTAAAAACAAGTGCGTATCGCTCCCATCCGGTTGGGTATGTTGAGCTAAAGAGTTTGTAAAAATACTATTCTCCTCAAATATTTCTGTATCTTCGGCAAAAAAGCAAAATAGCAGTCTGGATAAAAATATATTCAAACTATGTATGCTTTCCTTAGATGTGTATATATCACGGTTAGCTGTAATTAGGCTGTCGTATAATTCCGCCATCTTATAAGCAGCATCACGGTCGGCTTTATTATCGTTTTTGGTTACATAGACCTCACTGCCAGCTAACGGTAGGAAAAAATCATAATGCCTTGGAAGCTCGCTAAACTGAATATCCTTTGTTGTACCTAACTTTAAATCCTTAGCAAGTAAGGTCTTAAAATCAGTAACAATAACAAAACGTGGAGAATGTTTCAATACTCGTTCATCGGTAGAGAGTGATTCAATGCTTATAAGCAGTTTATCAGATTCCTCTTCCTTGAAGAGTACCTTCTTTTTGTATAAAACCTCTCCCTGAACTTTAGAAAGATTGAAGTCACCTTTCTTTAATCGGGTTACTGACGTTTTTGATATTCCGTATGCTATCAGAAATTCGAATATAAATTCATTTTTAGAGTAATTCTCAAAAATATGTTTGATATTACATTCTATATCTTTACTTTGCATAATATGTTCTACTTGCTACTATTAAACAACTCTTTCATGTCAACATTCAGCAACTCAGCTATTTTAGCGAAAGTTTCAACGGTTGGTTGGACAGAATTGGAGCACCATCTCGATACTGTAGCAGGATCTTTTCCCAATTGTTCGGCAAGCCATTTTCCTGTCTTTTGCTTCTCTGCTAAAACGACTTTTAACCTATTAATATGCTTCATTCTAACTGATTTAACTTGATGTTTCATGCAAAGATATTGATTATTCCTGAAAATGACACAATATTCTCTAAAAAAACAGATAACTTAGTTCTTATATTTTCCGTTATTTCTTTTTTGTTGTTATATAGAATTAGCTTACATCTTAATATATCATTTATTTTATTCATAAAAAAATCACCCGACTTCGGAGGGTGATTACCTCCTGCAAGGGCAAAGTGCGGCAAGTTACTCGCCGCCTTTTGAGTAACTCAAAAGACACCTTGCTTTATTCACCAGAATAGAAAAATCCGTCCGGGGACGGATTGAAAAGTTAGCTTTATTTTCAGTGTATTCAGTATAGTATGTCCGTTGGGTAAACATACTATACTGAATATACACACTATACATTATTAATAAGCGATGAAGCTATAATTTTCTCCAAAGTTCAATGTCCTCTCCATAAAGTTCCAGATGATGCAGTGCCAGATTCTCAATCAATCCCGACATGCTCATCTTTCTGCCTCCCAGCCTGCGCACAATCTCATCGAGCCTATCCCGTGTATGGTAACTCACAAACACGGGTTTGCGGTCATCAATCTTGGGAACCTGTAAGAAGGTCCGGCGGTATTGTTCCAATGCCTCCTCCTTTGTCTTTTCGCCGGTACGTTTCTGAGTGGATGGTTTAACCGGATTAATGAGTTCAGTTTGCTTACCCGATGTACTTACTTCACTTTGTATAGTCAGTTCACTTGCCACATTTTGCAGTTCTGCTTCCCTTCTCTTAGCTTCCGGTTGTTTAGAGATTGGATTCTCTTTGATATATGCCAGACATTGCGCTTCGTCTATATCCGGTGCGGTTCTGCGATTGTTACTTTCGCTTGTCTCTGTTGTGTTTTCTACTTTCGGTATTTCTTTTAACGGTTCACTCACGGGGCGGATGGAGTTCAAAATACCCACCGCATCAATACCTTCAATTTTCAGTTTCTTAGCCATACTGTCTCTGCTTTTATTCGTTACTTATTTTTTCTTTTTCGGATTGGAATGTCGGGGCGGTCGTTGCCATTTCAGAGGCTTCTCCTGTGAAGGGTTTAGCAGGTACAAGATTTATCGGAAGAATACAACCCGAAGCGTAGCGAAGGTGTGGAGATTGTTCCGATAACCGCTTGCGGCTTGACCTTGTACCTGCGTGAAAAAACCGTAACGACTTTTGCCTCTGTAATGGTAATGACTGTTCCGGCTTTAATTGAGAATTACTTTCTCTTTATTGAATCTCTTATCAGCATTCACTTGAATAAATATACTCTGTGTGTTTACTATGTAGAGTTTACCGAGTATGTATTCTCTGAATAATTTAGAATTCAGGGAATTTATCCTAAAGGCAAGAGCCACAACCATATCCAGCCCGAAATAGTCGGGTAAGATAGCATTCCCTATAACAGTCCCACCGTGAGTATGGTCAGGCTTGACTACTCTTGATTTCAGAATTATCCGTATGTTGGATTTGATGGTGGGTATCATCACCCCGAACAACTCGGCTATTTCAAAGTCCCGCATCCAAACTGTTTCAGTCGGATTACCCGGTAGAGTAATTATACCGTTCTCGCTGATAGTTATCTTTTCTCTTTTCATTGTTTATGATTTTAAGGGGTGTAATTAAATTGCTTGACAGATAAATGATTCCATCTGCTCAATCTGTTTCGATAGCTTCTCCATATCACGGCTGACTTTCTCCGCTGTAATCTTCGCGTAAATTTGTGTCGTGCGGATGCTGCGGTGTCCGAGCATCTTCGACAGCGTTTCAATGGGCACATCGTTCGACAGACACACGGTTGTGGCATACGAGTGCCGACTTTGATGCCATGTGACATTTTTCTCTATGCCACAGTGCTTTGCGATTACTTTAATTCCGTTTTTGCAGTTGGGATAGCAAGGAACGGGCAGCAGTTTGCCGTCTTTCGCCATACCCTCGTATTTCTCAATGATATGTCTGGCAACTTCCAACAGACGGATGTTACTTTCTGTACCCGTTTTCTGGCGTTTGGTCTTAATCCACAGATGACCATCAAAAGAGATTTCCAGATTTTCTTTCGTCAAGTGATACATGTCCGTCCAGCTTAACCCTGTGAATGTGCAAAAAATAAACAAATCACGTATCAGTTCGTAGCTTTTCTTCTTGAACGTGCCATTAATGAGCTGTGTAATTTCTTCTTTTGTCAGGAAACCCCGTTTGGTTTCTTCCTTTGTGATGCTGTACCCGTAGAAGGGATCGCGTTGCAACCAGCCGTTATTGATAGCCATGTAGATAATTCTCCGCAATGGCATCATATATAACCAAACGGTATTTGCGCAATGGCCTTTTTCCGTTCTTAGGAATAGTTCAAAGTCGGTAATGAAAGCAGGGGTAAGTTCTTTAAGGGCTATATCACTGACCTTATAGCGTTGTTTGATAAACTCGGATAAGTGGTTATACACGGTGCAGTATTTCCAATAGCTGCGCTCACTTTTGATTTTACCAACTTGTTTGGCGTAGTCCTCGTTGTGCTGACTGAACACGGCAAGCAGGGTTTCGTGTTTCATTCCTATGCCTAAGAAAGCATTACGGACTTTCTCGGCAGTTACATAGTTATCCCTGTCGCATATCTCTTGATAAGCCTTGTTGATGCCCACACGGATTTTGTCCAGCATCCGGTTGCCTTCCTGTGCAATGAGGCTTCTGCCGGATAACCTGCCCAATTCGACATTCCACGATTTCTCCTCTACATCCAGTTTGCAACTGAATTGGGATACTTTGCCGTTTACGGTCACACGGCACATGACCGGCACAAGCCCGTTCTTCTTGGGGGCATTACGCTTGAGATAAAATAAGACTCTGAAAGTTGATCTCATACTCTACATTTTTTAAGTGACAAAATTATTACCTGTAGAGTTGTTTCTTGATACGCAAAGCACTGCCAATCAGCGCAAAAGAATCGGATTTACTTCTTTTTTCATGCTATCACTGCCATTTTCCGAAAATTCGGTTACATTTGCAGGTGAGTAGCATCTGAAATCCATGTAAATCAGCTCTTTGAAAACCATCTTAAAATCAGCTGCCAGCCAAAAGAAAGTAACGAGATAGTAATGTAACTCTGTCCTCACTTGGCTTTTTATTGGTTTCGGATGGCTTGCTGCTCTTTCCTTTTTATTACCTAAACCGCTATTTGTCAGCCTTATTACTGCATTCTGCTCTAAGTCTCAATTTTATTTCCTATCTTTGTATCAAATGGTCTGCCATTGATCCGGCCTGATCGTCCGGCTGAGATAGTTCTCCTTCGGGAACAGCCTCAGCTACCTCACGTTCGATAATCTCCTCGATCCGTTTTCTGTTTTTGCGCAACAGATCATAAATCTCATTTTCATCAAAGCTGTCCTCAAATATAATGGGATATTTTTCCACATCTTCGCTGTCACCAGCACAAACAAGAATACGCAGTTCGCTACAATGACCGTAAGATATTATGGCACTGTATTCTTTTAAAAGTTCAGCCAGTTTGGTGAGGAAATCAAGTTCTTTAGTTGTCAGTAGTCCGATCATAGTGTGTAATAGTATTGTTGTTATTTCAATAGCTGTAAAATAAGCGTAAAACAGTTGATTCTGCAAGCATATACGTATTCCTTATATTCTATTTTTAAGCAAAGTAATATTCATTTTATTCATCTTATTCCATTTTTTCGTATATTTGCTTCGAACGGAACATTTTAACGGAAATCGTTGTTCAAAAAGCAAAAAGAACATGGAAACAGAAGAAGAAATACAGAATGTAAATGTCCATCACGGACATAACATAAGGCGCACCCGGATCGAGAAAAACATCAAGCAGGACGCATTGGCAGCACTCGTAAACATGACACAACCGAATGTATCCAAATACGAGAAGATGCGGGTGATTGAGGATGAAATGCTAAATAGATTCGCAAGGGCACTGAATGTGCCGGTAGAATATCTGAAAACGCTGGAAGAGGATGCACCTTCTGTAGTATTTGAGAATATCACAAATAATGTGCATGACAATAAAGACAGCTCAGTGCCCATTACGGGTTATAAAGGACAAGATGCCACAACCAACAGCTTTAATCCGATTGATAAAATCACCGAACTCTACGAGCGTCTTCTCGAAGAGAAAGATGAAAAATATGCCGCGCTTGAAAAACGGATTCAAGGTCTGGAACAGCAAAATAACAACGGAAAGTAATTCCGCAAACATATCTCTCCATATAAATGGGTGTAGCCATCCGATGCTTAGGGTGTAGCCATACCGGGGTTAGGGTGTAGCTATCGGTCCCGGATGGCTACACCCTACTTATTATGTGCAAGTTCCATCGGGGCGGGCATCCCTCACCCGTTTCTCCAGACAAATCTTCGATCCGGGTATATTCCACATGACATTGCATACATGTATCTGTTTCCGCTAACACATCATTAAATACATAAAAAAGCAATGGAATATGCTTGGTGTATCCAATCAGAAACTTCTGCCGGCATGTGGTCTGGAAAGAAAAAAAGAGTTTTAATCAGTTTATAACTATATCTGGCGGGCAGCTCTGTCCCTTCCCCATCCAAATCCAGAAAAGAGCGAATTATTCCTCTTTTTCACCAATAAGAGAAGGGTTTTGGTCGCTATTTGCAAACTCTCAATCAAATTTCACTCAATTCTATTATTCCACTAATAAAATACCAATTAATAGGTATTTTTCTGACAAGAAAAAACTTGTAAATTTGCATAAACTGAACTAATTTTAATTATGAAAAAATTTTATTCCCTTTGTTTGTCGCTCGTACTTGTTGTCTCATCCCCCAAAGAAGGACAATAGAATCGTTGAATGCCGTGTATTAACAAGTGAGCATATCTAAGCCCTTCGTAACGAAAGCATTTTTGTTAAATCCCATTTATAGTATAACGGAGAATGTTTATATCCGTCATTAAGAATATATTTAATTTAAACCGATAAGAATAATGAAAAAATTAAGAATTACGTGGTTGTACCTGATATTGGCTGGAATACTACTAGGTATATCATCATGTTCTAACGATGCAGAGGAGTTACAAGGTAAGCTCGTTATAACATTCGCCAAACCGACAAAGGGACTCAAAGTTGCTATTTGTTCGATGGAGAATACTAAGTACCCCATTTTAGTAGAATCCCCGAATGTTAATGGAGTATTGAAAGTATCGTTGAATATAGGGAATTATTATATAAAACCCTCTGATGATTCTTCTGATATGTATTCGGACATCGGAATACAGGTTAGACCGGATAAAACAACAACAGTGACATATGGCGAATCTCGTCAGGTCATTGGAAGAGAATGATTATAATATTTAAACCCAGAATGGTTTTGACAGATTCAGCTTGAACCTGTCAAAACCATCTTTTAATAAGGAAAGAAGATACCCCAGACCTTTAATATGAAGTGGTAATATGTTTCTGCGCTTTATTAAAAACATGAAATTTCTAACCAGCAATAAAAGTATAACTTCCTCTAATCTGCAAGGACGACTACAATACCGGAACATGATTATCTGGATATATTAGACTTACTGACATAGGGTCGTCATAGAAAGTGTTTGAGAGCAAATGTCAAAGTGCCAAAATGTCAAAATGATAATCCAATGGCTCTATATCCCGTTCTTTCGGGCACGTCTCTGATGAAGTTCGGAAAAACGGCTCACAGACGATTCCCCGATTATCATTTCAACAGGTCATTCAGCTGCTTCCTTATCAAATAGAAACAATAAAGGAGTATTATCCGCCGTAATCTCCTTGTTAGAGTAAAACATCATTCCTTTACACACTTCGGACAGGATACTTTCCTGCGAGCAACGGGAAGAAAATACGTCCTCTTATCGCCCGATTTGCATAACAATATATGTAATCTGCCAAAACATTAGGAGATATTTAAAAAAGAAGTAAGCAAATTGGGAAAATGTAACCGTCTTTCGAAGCAAATGCTTACTTGTTTTGGGGTAAATGCTTACTTGTTTTCCGGAAAAGCAAGGCTCTACCGACTCAAAAGAGCGGTTCTTCGCCAAAGAAACCAGCCATTTCTCACTTCTACCGTCCTAGTTGATCCGGAGAAAGAAAAGTACGAGTCTGTAAAAAGAAGAATTTTATTGCTTTTTATCTGTATTACAGCAGAAACGATATAATTTTGATATTCCCCTTCTACATCATCAGATTTATATCTTTTCAGTAATAGTGTATACGTCTCTTACTTAAAAATAATTTCTCTAACCAGATTCAAACGAATACCGTTTTTCTGATAAAATGATGTCATTTTGTCCTTATAGCTGACCCTAAAGTTAGGATGCCTTTTATTACATACAAATGCACGCTTATATTTATATCTCGATAAATCGTGGTTAGCCTTGAAATGATCAATGGTAGTTTGTAATTGTTCGTCCACCGCATGAAAGATCCAATCGGCTGCTTGTACTTTCAGTTCAACGAAAACAATATTGTCATCATTGGTTAACATGGCATCACAACGAAAGTCCATTGTTCCGTCACTTCGATTCATCTCTACGCAATTATCGACTGCTGTAAAGTTGATAGATTGATTCGTTTGGTTCTTTACCACAGCACCCCATTTATCCGGTTGATTCCTATCTACATAAGCAGGGGTCTTTTTTTCTTCGTCTTCATCATCGCAAATGCCAAATTCCTTATCAACGATGTTCTCTGTCTGACACTTTGCTATAAAAAAATCAATGGACATAGTCACTTAGTTTTTATAATCAAACTCTTGTTCTATTTCAAGTAACTGATCGAACAATTCATTAGTCACTCCCAATTGGATATTCAAAAAGTTCTCGTCAGAAGGCAAGCCCTCGTAAGTACTTAACCTAAATACTCCTCCGTCTTTCAGTTCGTAAATCCGGAGTCGCGCCGGATCTATCGCACTGTCCGCAGGAACTACCTCTTTTACTCTCTCTTGCAAAGTTTCATTTGCAGATACTTTTTGAGTCAACAAAAAAGCTTTTGCGGCTAAAGTGAGATAATTGATGACATAAGGACTATGCGTAGTAAGCACAAGGCGGTTCAACTCTATCTTATTGGCATAACTTAATAAATCGAAAAGTACACTTCGCTGTGACTCCGGATAGAGATTCAGTTCCATCTCTTCAACAATGTTCACAAAGCAGGAATATTTGAACCGGGATGAGATATTGCGCAACATAGCGAACTTTACCCCATCCGTAAGTGATTTATCATTCATAACTTTATTCACTTCCTTTTCAATCTGCTTCTTCTCTTTAATGCTCAAGTCCTCTTTATTGGCATTGTCCAGCACTAGGTCGGATAGGAATCTGGTAATTAAAGAAAGAGGTAAAACAGACTGATAACCACTGGAAGCTGCCGACAAACGAATCTTGTAATCGCTGCCTTTAATCCACGATATCTTATTGAGTGCGTCATATTCAAAATCAGTGTCATTGAATGGAAGCCGATATCCGGTTTTGAATGCCTCCTTAGCCTTATCAAACTCTTCAAGCAGGGTTTCTAAAGATTCCGGCAGACTTTTCAATCCATCCGTATCATCGGCTGTACTCAAAAAATTTCGTTCAGCTGGAACATACATTACCTTCGCTACCTTATAAGACTCCGGAAGTCCTTTGGCTTCAACATGAAACTTTTCATTTTCATAGAAGAAGTTATAATGTAATCCATAAAAACGGATAACCGTTTCTCTCTTAAAGTATGATTCCAAACGGTGATAGGCACAATATATTTTCTGGAATCGTGAATATTGGGTAATGTATTTTTCACTGGTGATACGGCGTGCCAGCCCCTTCTCCAACCACGTAAACATGGAGTATAATTTGGCAATGGTACTTTTTCCCGATCCCTGTTTTCCTATCAAAACCGTATATTTGTCGAACACGACATCCGCCTCGGATATAGGTCCAAACTGATATACAGTAAGATTAACTGTTTCATTCATAAATAAACCCCTATTGATATTTACATTCAAATATACTACAAAAATACATTATTAACCCGTTTTCTCACAAAAGTTAATAAAATAAGATCGGGCAGCCGCACAATCGTCGTTTGATCGAAGACCGGCAACGAAGGTAAATATGAATCAATCGCAGATATAATACACTCCAGAAAGCTCCTACCCTATAATAAAACTTTGCGTGCAAACTATTAACTGTTTATCGCTAAACCATTAACCGTTTGCACGCAAAGAGTCATTTTTGGGTAGTGGTCTTAATGCCCCTATTCTTTTTTTGATGTTCCTTTACTTTGTCCTCAGACATCAGATGCCTGTTCTTTTCATATTCTTCATGGATCTGCACTTCCCGGCTCTCCATGTCCTTCTTCAATTGCCTGTCTCTATTCATACTTTCTACGTTTTAAAGATTGGCAATATGACAAATCCGGAAGAAGAAAGTTTGGAGGTTTAAGGAAGTTTAGGAGTAGCCGGACTGCTTTTCATCGACCTTCCTTACTGAACCAGGCCGATCCGGACTTTATAATTTCCGGAAGTAAGTTCCGCTCCCGATTCCTGAAGGATGGAACGCGCTTCGGAAGTCATTGTTTCTCCATCGGCATTGGTGGCGGTAAGCGTATAACTTAAATGGGTTCCACCGGTCGGGACATTAAAATATAAAAGGTCTGTCACATTACCTGCCAGGCTTGCCTGACGTCCTGTAGGACTACTTACGGTAACGGAGAAGTCTGTAAAGTTTGCCATAAATTCATCCGAATACTCAACGCCAACCCCGATATTAATTTGGGGCGCTTTCACCGAAATCAGAGTAACATCCTCCGATACAATAGCGAAAGGATAGTCGACGCTGTAGATGGGTGTACCCGATTCATTGTCCGGCGCCTCGGTCTGATCGGGAGTAAAGGCCTTCAGGGTATATTCACCAACCGGAAGAACGATCCTTTTGGAAAGTTCCGCTGCTCCCGGATCATAACTACGTACACACTCAGAACCTTGCCAGATCTCAAGCTTAAGTCCGGCATCGACGGCACGAGTAATGGGCAGCGTTTCGGTATCACAACTGAGGATGATATTTTCTACACGGAGATAACCGACGGAATGATCGGGAGCAGTTTGCTCGCTACAGGAAGCCGTAGCAAGCAAGAGGAGAAAGAGGTATATATAGGTTTTCATATTTATTTGTCGTAATGTAAAGTGAATGAATCGAGCCAGAACTGTGAACCTATGATATAAGCATCACCATATGGAACTTTTGCATCCCTAAACTTATCTTCCAAGTGATCACGATCTTCTTTAGTACCGGCCTTAAATATAATCTTCACATGAGAGATCGGTAAGTTTCTATGTTCATTATTATACTCAAAATTCAAGGTTTGAGTTTGATAGGATGAATATGCAGTACCGGATTTCAAATAAGCTTTGCCAATTATGGTTTCTACTTCTCCTGTAATATTTTCCAAATAGGCTTCAATCAAATACTCATCATCTTTATATGGGGCAGCTTTGTACACAAAACTCATAGACGTTGGACGAATATAAGCCGCTTTACCATTAACTACATCTCCAGCAGCCTCATAATCTCCTACGCAAACGATACCCGCACTGATATGATTAATAACACTATTTCCAAGCCAATAATCTTTATTACCGAAAGAACAAGTGTTTCCTGCTCCCCACCCTAATGTCATCATATGAGCAACATTACGCTCACCATCAACTACCGGAAGCGTACTTGATTTAGATACATAGAATGCGTTAGCTCCATCAGTATGACAGGTCAAAGGATTTCGCGTACCAATCCAATCGCCTTTAAATGTGTATAATGGATTCTCACTCTTGGGATATGTAACATCATATCCAGCATTAAAATCAGAATTGGGTATGGATAGCGCCTCATACGTTTTCACCTCCACTTTCTCTCCCGGCACTTCTCCCCTATACTTCGCTCTCACATAATAAGAGGTTCCCGGACTCAGCCCTGCCTTTCGCAAATCTCCGGGCATCGCCTCCCAACTATTACCATCGGCACTAAATTCGTAAGCAATATCGGTAAACTTATCTAAATTGCCGGTTTTCACGCTATCGGCAGTGAGTGTGTTCAAAGTAAACTCTTTCGTCCAAACATTGCCCGGATAATAACCCACTTTAAAGACTGGTTTCACAGTCCGGATAGTATACATACCGGCATCACTCCAACGGTCATTTGCTTTTACCCGAACGGCTATTATATTATCCGTATCCTGTCCTCCATCGTGAGTCAGCATGCCGGAAGTTACTCCGGCAAAGTCGATAACTCCCTCAGTACTTCCTGCAGTCAGATCGGGCAAGACAATATTCACAGCAGCCAAAGCCCGCCGATCTTCTTCGGAAAGTTCCGACAGCAGATACGTCTTATTCAGATGTTCCAAATGCTTATCCGCAAAGTTAAAGGCAAACTCCACATCCTGAACCGGACGCAAAGCTGTATACGCAATGCCGGCTCTCGACAAAGCATCTGCCGTCTCGGTATAAGTCAACACATGATTTTCATCGAAATCCTCACTAAATACCTTAGCCTTCGGCAACCAGCTGTCGGGTACGGTTTCGTTGATAGTAATAGGTTCCTGTTGAGTTTCCGTAGTGACCTCTAGACTTACATTGGAAGCCTTCATGGAGAGCTTATAATTATACTTAACACCCGCTTTCACTGTCTCGATCGGATTCAAAGCATAACTTCCCTCCTGCCCTGTCTCTACAGAAGTACCGATCAATGCCATTGTCACCCGGCCTCCGGCTTTAAAGTAGGGATGTGTGGCGTCTCCCGGTTTCCAAGTAACCGACTCCTCCCCTGCGCTGACTTCCACATAATAATCTTTCAGACGTTTATCAAAGACCTCTTGATTCACAATCTCAAAAGTAGCCAGCGCATTGGCTACCTTACAGCCGACAGTAACCGTCGTTGCTTTACCCTTCTCGATGGCAATGTCTTGAACTTCTCCATAATAATAGGGTGCATCCAATGCCAGTGACGGATTCTCTCCAAGATAAGCCTTCAGTTGATAACTGCCTACCTTGAATACCCTTTGATCTCCGAAATCTCTCAATGCACCTTTGTATTCGGGCACGATTGTCCCTTCTCTGTCACGCAGCAACTCAATCGTGAACTGTTGCCGCAATTCATCTGACAAAGCCTCCGGCAAAGTCCGGGTAACCGCCGCTTCATCCGTCAATACGATATTCAAACTGCCGTTAGGCATCGTTTCTATTTCTTCCTGACACGACAGGAAAAAGAACAAACAACACACTAAAGATAAAACAGATTTATGCATAGCTCTCTTTCTTATTCATACAATAATTCAAATTCATCGACCCACAGTTCACTGCCTACACCCACCGAACCGGTCACCTTCATCCCGGTAAAGTCACCGCCATAATGGCTCGAAGTGGCAACAATCGTTATCTTGGCAGGCTTCGCCGTTTTATTGGTATAAGTCACATCGAACCGGAACTGAGTATATTGGGTCACCGTCTCTTTTCCGATAAACTCTCCGTAGCCGATCTCGTTGTCTTTATCGTCCCACAGACGGAGATAGATATGGCATTCATCATTTTTCAGATTATCCGGATTACCGACATAATCCACCGGTTTAGAAGTATATTTATACCACCCCTTCAATCCGGTGGGACGTGCCCCCGTAAACGAACGTCCAAACTTGGGGCTATCCTTGGGACTTTGGGCATTCGTTTTATAATCACCGATAAACAGATTGCCGGCAGCCACCCCTACCAGCGGCACACTACCTAAAGTGACCATATAAGCCGCCTTTCCGTTCACAACGCTCTTTTCTTCCGGGCGGGTACTCGAATCACGGCTGCCCGCCAGTGAAGAGGTCACTCCATCATTTCCGGTTGCCCAGAAAGAATTTGAGCCATCGGCATTAGGATACCAACTCTTCTTAAAGGTTCCTGTGGGATTCTGCGACCAGGTATCGAAGTTTAAGTTAGGTATTTCCTGTATCTTTTCGGTAGTAAATCCGGATTCCGTACTAGGAACTTCCTCGACCACTACCCGCCAAACGTAATCGGTACCATCTTGCAATCCGGTCAGTGTCGTACTGAAAGTTGTACCACTTTCCAGTTTCACATCTGTTTCGGGTACAACGGTCCAGGTATCTTCCGACTTCTTCCTGTATTCCACACGGGGAGTGGTTCCTTGCTTCATACCCCCGTTCAATGTGGCTCTTGTAGCCCACACATCGGCACTTCCCGTGGTACCTGTCGATGTGGTACGTACCACATCGACCGTCCATAACTCTTCTTTATCGAAACGGTTGACAACAAACTCTTGCGGTCTCCTGAAATTGGTTACAGTGGACGGATCGGGAGTGATGGTAGCCTTACTGCCTCCCAGAATCATCTTTGTTATCTTGACAGCAGACAAATCCTGTTTCTGCGAGACATACACCAATACCGTGTGATTCTTATCATCGATGATGGCAGGCAAGGCCTGGTTCTCGACTTCGACTACTCTCTCGATTGTCTGCTTAACGGTTATCATCCACTGATAATCCTGATAAGTACGCAACAGAACAGGAACGGTCTTACTGAAATCGACCCGTGTATCTGCTCCTGCCGGCAAGTCGGCTAAAGCAGAAAAGCCGGCCGAAGGAAATTTATTGGGGCTGACGCAGTATTGTTCGTCTACGCTGTAAGTGGCCTCTTCGTTCACAACGAACCTGGTAATACGCAATTCTTCTATATCGACTTCATCACCCACTTCCACTACGATGGTGCGGCTGTTCTTGTTTATCTCGGCATCACCGGTCTGCCCTTCTACTTCGAAAGCTGTAATTTCGCCTTTGATGTAAGGGTAAGGAATGTCATTCTGTATGCAAGCACCCAGAGCAAAGACCGACAGAAACAGGAATAGATAAATTTGTAAACTCTTCATTTCTCAAAACACTGCTTAAGTTAGAAATACATCGTCATTCCGAGATTAATCGAGAATAAGTCTATCTTAAAATTACCACTTGCACTATGACGGGACGCCTTGTTTACCTGATTGTGTATCTGATCGACCCATTTATAACTGAATCCCATCACTCCTACCGAAACTTCTACCGAAGCAAAATCGGATACGAATGCTGCCAATCCGGGAGCCGCACCGATCTCAAACGTGTGAGAACGCTGATAGTATCCCGTCAAGTCATTACCCGTACCATTGGAATGTTTCCCCTGCCCGTAAGCATAAGTCAGACGCACTTCATTGAAGAAGCCGAACACTTTACTGCTGCCCAGCCCCATATAGGTACGCAGAAATCCGGATGCGGAGTAGTTATGCTCCAGATACATATCGTCTTTGATGTGGAACGAAAGATCATCGCCCAGATTAATGTCTACGTTTCCTATATTGAAGTAGGTACGGGAGTAGGTGAACCTGCCTCCCGCTGCCATATTATCAGCAAAAAAGTATCCTCCGAAAGGGCTCAAACGGAATGTATAACCTTTGGCATCGATGTTTGCCAATACCAAAAACTGATATTGATCAGCACTCTGCTCCGAATACGAAACTGTAGAACCCATAAACCATTGCCCTTTCGGGACAAACACACTCTTCACGATTCCACGGTCAAACTTCTTCTTTGCCTGGACCAGTACCGGACAAAGAAGAAGTAGAAATATGATTATTTTTTTCATTCGCTATGGATTAGTTGGCGGTAACAGGTGTACCGTACACCAATTCAAAATCATCAATCAACATGACACTGCTTTCACTGCCGGTAAAGAAGTCACCATATTTACTTGCAGAAGCAACGACGATAATATATTTGGGTTTACGGGTCAAATCACGGTATTTCAAATCAATCGTAAACTGCTTCCAGACTACATTTCCGCTTTCATCGAAAGAACCTTTAGACTCTTCATCGGTAATGGAACCGTAAGCTATAACATCTTTATTGGCTTCAGAAAGATCAACCGTATAACGCGTAGGACTGCCTTCTTTGTTATTGTTGACTTCATAAGCCGTCTTCACTCCATTATCATCAACCAAACCTTCATTGTCAGTCAAGGCAATATAGATAGCACATTTATCACCACCCGAGTTTTTCAATTCCTCCACATTATGATCTCCACGATCTATACTGGTTCCACGAGTGTATTTGTACCATCCCTTCAGCTGCGTAGGACGTGACGTAAACTCACGGCCGAAACGTATACGTGCTCCCATCGGGCTTGTATACGTTTCCATATAACGCCCGATATAGATGTTACCGGCAGCAAATTTTCCGATACCAAACATTCCCACAAATTGCGAAGACAATTTGGCCGATTTACCACCTACGGTATGTACATCGTTACTTTCTCCGATACTTGGATTTTTACTCATGGTAGCTGCTCCCACATTACCGGTATCCCAATACGAATTCTTTGCAGAAGCCTCAGCCGCAGTTCCCGGGAACCAAGTTTTTCCATTCTGATTCCATTCATCAAAACTTCCATTTTCCAGTTGTTTCTGGAGTTCGGTGGTCGCAGTCGTTATTTTTCCGTTTACTCCATTTATTGCAAAACAGAAATCATACTCCGTACCGGGAATCAGACCGGTTATGGTTGCAACAAGCTTTCCATCGGCCTGTTCAACATTGGACACCGTATTCCAATCTTCCGTTCCGGAAATGCGATACTTACACTCTTTGGTAACGACGCCGTCAGGAAGAGGAAGAGTTACGTCTGCAAAATCAGACCAGACATTTACACTCGGATTACTTTCTTTAGGAATGGCTATATTCACATTATACTCTTTGGTAGAAGGATCTAAGGTGACTGATACCCCACCAATAGCACCATTGGCCTTCATAGTATAGTTAATACGATAGTGCTGACGTTCTTTTACATCTGTAATCGGTTCGGATTCAAAAACAAAAGAACGCCCATCCGTATTTGTCAATGCCAACGAAATATTCAACTTATCCACCGCAAAATACCCGGAGCGTGTCTCGTCCTTACCAAAAACCAGCTTACCGGAAGAATTACCCACAGAACAGTTCAGTTTCGAAAAATACTTCTTCACATCAGCACTGTAATTGACTGTCACTTTCACATTGGCCAAACGGCACTCTATGTTAACACTCTGATTTACTTTCGGAACAACCGTTACTTCACTTTGCCCCCAGTAATAAGGCTCGTCAAATCCGGCTGTCCCTACATCAACCCCTTTTGAGAAAGCATTAATGGTATAGGAACCTAATGGCAATTCAAGAGGAGTAGATGTCCAGTTATGCCAATCATCAGTCTCCTTTACAACGGTCCCGGCTCTGTCAACTACCTGCAAGGCAATCGGCAACTCTTCTGCTCTTGTTGCCGGAACTAAAATCGTACTTGTATTCTTCTCCACGGAAAACTGGAGAAATCCGGTCTTACCATTGGAAGTCTCCTCTTGTTGGCATGATGCCATCACAAGAGTAAAGACAGAGACGAACAAATATATATATCTTTTCATTGAAAATTCAAATTAGTTTTTCACCACTTTTACTGTCAATTTCTTGGCTAACTCCTTACCATTATTATCAATCAGTTTAATAGTAAAATAGTGTTGCTGAAGCCCAAACGGCGATAACATAGGCATAAAACCGGATACATCAAAGATAAACTCTTTTTTATCTTTAATCGGATCATTCGGGTCAATCAGGCCTATACCGGATCCGTCTTCTAAACTACCTCCAAGTTTATCCTCCAAATCACCGGGATTAGCTAAGTCGAACGTTTCGCCCAACCCCATTTGAGAAATTAAACCTATAAACTCGTTGGAATCTGAAGTTATCGTCACAAGTAAATTCTGAATTCCAGCCGGAGCTTTCATTGTAACCTGAACTGTTGGAGGATTATTGGTATCCACTTCTACCACTTCATCCGCCCCGATAATCTCCGGTCCGTCTACTGTCGGCTGATCGGGATCTGTTGGTTGATCCGGTTCTTCCGGTTTCGATTCTTCAATCAGTTCAGTCGGTACTTTCACTGTAATGCCAGTTTCATCCATGGTCAAGTCAATATCCAACTGTATCCCCAACTTCGGATCAGAAGGAGTTACGTCGGGATTGTTCGGATCTTCACCTTCTTCTACCGGTTTCACCGTGACATTAAAAGAATCACCGCCTTGCAGACCTTCTGCATCGGGCTTCGTCACTGTATAAACAGTCTCAATGTCTCTACCACTGTCCTTCTCCGTTACTTTCGCTACAATTTTGATCGAAGTAGAGCCGTCAGGAATGCTGAGATAAATCGAACTTAAATCTTCCTTCTTTACATAAATGACTCCGCCGATTCCGTTTGAAACGGTGAACACGTAATCATCGGCAAACATATTGAGAAACTCTTCTGATATATTCAAACTAACCTTCACAGTTGCCGATTTACAAAGAACTTCTGCCTTAGACTCCATTCCTTGCTTCACTTCGATAGAAGAACTTCCTTCAAAATAGGGAGTACGCGAAGCATCTTGCAAAACACCGCTTTTAGCCACAATCTTATAGTTTCCTACCGGAACGACCAACGGCAAAGCTTCTTTCAACTTTGCATAGCTGGCAAATGAACGGACCACGGCTTCAGTGGCATTATCAACAATCTCCACCTTATAGGTATTCACATCCAGTTCATCAGTAAGTGATGTACTTTCAGCCTTTGTAGTAGGCGTAGCCTGAGTCTTGTTCACCAGATCCAATGTCAGAAGCCCCTCGTCATTCTTCAAATTATATTTGCCTTCCAATTCATTCTTCATCTCGCAGGAACTCAAACAAAGTGCTATCAATGCCAGCACCGCATATATGTTTTTTATCGCATTCATATATACCAATCTTTTTATATTTACTTACTTGCATTACCCGGCCAATACTCTTCCGGAATCTCGATATTCACATCCTTATCTTCTGTACCGGTATCCACTGTTACGTCCAACGACGCCGTACCCGTGGAAATAGTAATAACTTCCGGATCGACTGTAATAGTAAGGTGTGTTTTGGGAGCCACTTTTTTCTCGGCAACCAAAGCTTCCATCACCACCTCATTGCCTTCTTTATCTCTGAAACCTCCTACAGTGATCGATACCTTCTCGCCATCGGCATTTGCTTTCAGATAAGCATCCTTGCCGGAATCTTTTTTCATATTCACTTCAAAAGGAGCAGTCAGGTGTGAAGTAGAGAGGGATACGGTACAATCCGAATAATATTTCAGAAAATCTTCGGTATAGACAACCGATACTTTGACATTAGCCGGTTTGCAGTACAAAATAACATTCTTTTGTTCGCCTTCACTGACCGTGAACTCCTGACTACCTTCCACATATAGCTTGTCGAAGCCTGCGTTCACATTCTCGCCATAGAAAGCTTTTACGGTATACCCCTTACCGGCAGTCAGATCAATGGACAAGGGCATGTCTTTGTACAAGCCATTGTATAAAGAGGCACCGTCGGCATCCTTGACCGTCACTTGATAATTATCGGCTTTTTTATATTCCGCTTCGTTGACGGAACGGGTTTTCGTGGAAAAAGAAGGATTGGCAGAGAGCCCGAGGCTCAATGTTCCTACACCGTATGAAACAGCATCACTGCCGGAATCACACGAGGCAACACATGAAATTAGCATCGCCATACTAACCATAAAAGAGAGTCTTTTCATAATGATAACTACTAATTATTACTCATAAGTTGTAAAAACCGAACGCAAAGTTATAGTTTTCCTTTATTATAATAAATGCACAACATGCGATTCCTTACAAAATCTGAAAAAAGAGCCACAAAAAGTTGTTTAATCATAAAAACAGACCACAAAAAGGAGGTAAAACAAGAAAGTCCTGCATTTCTTATGAAAAACAGGACTTTTTTTATACAACGTTATTCAATTATTTATCGGGCATAAGGACTACTCCAAGTTTCTTTTTGCCATCCATTTTCACAACAATCGGCCTTTCAAAGCGTACATGACGGAGATATTCGGTTTCAAATACGGCAGGTTGCGTATTCAGGAATTCCTGATTGTATACTCCATCATTCATAAACGCGTTAATCGTGAAATATCCCACACCAAAAGAAGTCAGGTTCTGGAAGAAATGCGTTCCCTGACTGGGATCTACCCGATAGTTAGTAAGTCCGGCCTCCACAATGACACGCGCGGCAGAAATATGTGGCCACTTCACCGGAATACCCAACCAAGTATCACTGCTTCCCCATCGTCCGGGGCCGACAAGCACATAGTTCTTGCCTTCATTCAGAAATTGCTGGTTGATTTTCTCTATTTCCCAAGCTATATTCTGATTGTTCGATGCACTGTAATGATCGGTTTTGACATACACAATATCGTGTATCTCGTTCATAATGCCATGCCCCAAAGAGTTGTTGGAACGAAGCAACACGTCTTCGTCAGGAATAGTCGTAAGATCCTCGTCCAACATATCTTTACTGTCCACAATAGGACGCACCTGAAGCAGATAGAATGTACCGGTCTTATCACGGTCGTGATTGAGCGTCACGGCAAATTCGATCTCTACCGGACGGCGCATCTCCTGCTGACCATAACGAAGTACCCAGCGCAGGATGCGTGCCAACGGAAATACATCGTGCTGCAGGATGTTGGCAAACGTGATCACTTTGCGCCCTCCGGGATACAAACCGTCCCGAATCACCTGATCGTAAGGATCGTAAGTAGAGGCAATATAACGCAACGAACCGTCTTTTTCAGCTTCCTTCACATGTAACTTCAAAAGATTGAAGCCATCGTCAATCGAGAAGTTATCACCGGCATTCTTCAGGTCGAGGGCATAAAAACGGGTCTGCGTCTCTTTCAAGGCAATATCCAATTCACTGGTCTGTAGCACTTTCGAAGGATGGGCAGGCGAGAAACGCAAAGTCATGCCTCCATCTACGATATACTTGCCCAAACCGAGAGCCAGATTTACCGTACCTTCTTCAGCCTTTTCGTCACCAATGGGATAATAATTGAGAGAGCGGGCTACACCGGACATGGAAGGATAATAACGGTCACCATACTGATTGCCGACTACCTGTTGCAGGATAACGGCCATCTTTTCCTGATCGATCACATTCGAAGTGGCTTGCATATATGCCTTACTGTCACGAAAATAGACTGATGCATATACTCCCTTAATAGCATCGGACAACATGCGAAGCATCTCATATTTATCGTCCAGATAAGGAATCATATAAGTGTTATAGATGCCTGCAAAAGGCTGATAATGGGAATCTTCAAGCAGAGAAGAAGAACGGATGGCAATAGGGGACTTCACTACATCGAAGAAAGTAAAAAAGTCCTCAACCAAGCGGTCGGGTAACTTTGCTTTCAGGAAATATCTCAGAATCGTATCGTCATCAGCATCGGAAAGGGCAACCTGATACAGATTATTCGTATCCATAAACTCGTCGAATACATCGGTACAGAGCACTACTGTTTTCGGGATAGCTACACGGGCATTCTCAAATTCTTCAAATTCCGGATGGCGCTTCACCATATTGTCAATAAACGCCAGTCCGCGCCCTTTTCCTCCCAACGAACCGTCTCCGATACGGGCAAAGTTTGAATAACGGTCGAAACGGTCGCGCTTGAATACGGCTACCACTCCCTGGTTTTTCATCTTTCGATATTTCACGATGGCCTCAAAGATGATTTTGCGGTGTGCATCGACATCCTGCAGACTATGCCAGGTGATGGGACGAAGAAATTCGGCTACCGGAAACATGGCGCGTGAATACAACCAACGTGAGACATGGTTACGGCTGATATGATAAAGGAAAGATTCGGCAGGAACGGCAAAAAGGATATTTTGCAACTCTTTCAGATTCCGTACGCGGGCTATCTCGACTCCCGTTTCGGGATTACGGAACACAAAGTCACCAAAACCGAAATTATCGGAAACAATCCGGCGAAGATCGACATCCATCTTCTTGGAATTCTTATCGATAAACGTGGCCCCGTATTTTGCCGCATAGGCCGCATTCTCCGTCTCGGACGACTGGATGATTAAAGGAACAAACGGGTCTTTCTTTCTTACCTCGGCACACAACTTGATACCTGCCATACCGTCCTTCTCTCCCTTATCCACACGAGGAAAACGGACATCGGTAATAACTCCCAATATATTGTTAGTATACTTATTATATATATCCATCGCTTCCTCGTAAGTACGAGCCAATACAATTTTGGGACGACCACGCATACGGAGTGTACGTTGATGGGCATTCAAGGCCTCGGTAGAAAACTCCTGACTCTGCTTCAATACAAATTTATAAAGATTGGGAAGTACGGAAGAATAGAAGCGGATACTGTCTTCCACCAACAGAATCAACTGCACGCCCACCTCTTTTACGTCATGCTCCAGATTCATCTTGTCTTCGATCAGCTTAATGATAGACACCAGCAAATCGGTATTTCCCAACCAACAGAACACATAGTCGAATGCACTCAGATCTTCGTTTGCAATCCGTTTGGTAATACCATGACTGAACGGTGTCAGGATGACAATCGGTATCTGTTCGTACTTCTCCTTAATATGACGCCCGATATCAAAACTATCGTTATCTCCCGTACCCGGCATGCAAATCACCAGATCGAACGATACACTTTCAAGCTGCCTCAACGCCTCTTCTTCGGTGGAAACTTGTGAAAAACGGGGGGGATAACGGAGAGAAAGTGAGGTATATTCATTGAAAATCTTTTCATCGATACGCCCGTCATCCTCCAGCATAAAAGCATCATAAGGATTAGCTATCAGTAAGACGTTAAAAATTCGCCTTGTCATCAGGTTAGCAAACTGGGTATCTTTAAAGTAGAGCTGGTTTAATTTAAATTTGCTGAGCATGGGCTTCCCGTAGTTTTAAAATTCAACAGACAAAAGTCGCTGTTTTTATTGGGAAAAACAAGAAAAAACAATTCACTTTATTGCTGACTATCCATATATGCACAGATTGCTTTCTCGTTTTCGGCTTAAAATCTCTCCTACTCTCATACGTATCGACCACAAGGCCGGACATGGTTCCAACAAAGCCACAACAAAGTTAGTAAAGGAGCAAGCAGACATCTATGCATTTATCATGTATAACCTGGGGATGAAAATGAAATACTGACATAAATATCCGAATAGGTATTTTTGTCATTTTATCATTATTTAATCAAAATAATACGCCATTCCGAATGACATCAGAAAACTTTTCTTATATTTGCATATGAAACAAGTTACATTTTATCAGAATCAACCTTTTTAAAACATACTATTATGAACATCGAAAAAATCATGTCCTCTCTTGAGGCAAAACATCCCGGTGAATCTGAATATCTTCAGGCCGTAAAAGAAGTATTACTCTCTATCGAAGATATCTACAACCAACACCCAGAATTTGAAAAGGCCAAAATCATCGAAAGACTGGTAGAGCCCGACCGTATTTTCACATTCCGTGTAACATGGGTGGATGATAAAGGTGAAGTTCAGACCAACCTGGGATATCGTGTTCAGTTCAACAACGCTATCGGCCCATACAAAGGCGGTATCCGTTTCCACGCTTCTGTCAACCTCTCGATCCTGAAATTCTTGGGATTCGAACAGACTTTCAAAAATGCACTGACAACTTTACCTATGGGCGGTGGCAAAGGAGGTTCCGACTTCTCTCCACGAGGAAAAAGTGATGCGGAAATCATGCGTTTCTGTCAGGCATTCATGCTTGAATTGTGGCGTCATCTAGGACCGGATATGGATGTGCCTGCCGGTGATATCGGTGTAGGAGGACGTGAAGTCGGCTATATGTTCGGTATGTACAAGAAACTGACCCGTGAGTTTACAGGAACTTTCACGGGTAAAGGACTTGAATTTGGCGGTTCACTGATTCGCCCGGAAGCCACCGGATTCGGCGGATTGTATTTCGTCAACCAAATGTTGCAGACCAAGGGTATCGACATAAAAGGTAAAACTGTGGCTATCTCCGGATTCGGAAACGTTGCCTGGGGAGCTGCTACCAAAGCTACCGAACTGGGAGCCAAAGTAGTTACCATCTCCGGACCGGACGGATATATCTATGATCCGAATGGAATCAGTGGAGAGAAGATCGATTATATGCTTGAGTTGCGTGCTTCGGGCAACGATATTGTGGCTCCGTATGCAGATGAATTTCCGGGTTCTACATTCGTAGCCGGTAAACGCCCATGGGAAGTAAAAGCAGACATAGCGCTTCCTTGCGCCACTCAAAACGAATTGAATGGCGAAGATGCCAAGAACCTGATCGACAACAACGTTCTTTGTGTCGGAGAGATCTCCAATATGGGTTGTACACCCGAAGCTATCGATCTCTTTATCGAACACAAAACAATGTACGCTCCCGGCAAAGCTGTCAATGCAGGCGGTGTGGCAACATCCGGACTCGAAATGTCACAAAATGCAATGCACTTGAGCTGGAGTGCAGCCGAGGTAGACGAGAAACTGCATTCTATCATGCACGGCATTCATGCACAATGTGTGAAGTATGGTACAGAGCCCGACGGATATATCAATTATGTAAAAGGTGCCAATATTGCAGGTTTCATGAAAGTAGCCCATGCAATGATGGGACAAGGAATCATCTGATTATTACTTGTCCACTAACATAAAAACTTTGTTTAGTTGTATTTGTATTTATGGTTTGCGTTATCCATCTCCTGAGACAGGACATGGGTAACGCTACTTTTTTATAAAAAGGTTTCATTTTCAACTAAAATCGCCTAACTTTGCATCTCGAAACCAAATAATAATACAAAATGTTACAACCCGAATTAAAGATGCGCCGCGATAAAATTCGTGTGCTTATGGCTCAGCAAAATATTGAAGCCGCACTTATCACTTGTAATGTAAATTTGCTCTATACTTACGGCCGTATCGTCAGCGGATACCTCTACTTACCTCTCCACTCACCGGCTTTATTATTCATCAAACGCCCCAACAATATCACCGGCGAACATGTATTTCCCATCCGTAAACCGGAACAGATTCCAGACTTGATCAAAGAAAACAATCTGCCGATGCCACAAAAGTTGATGTTGGAAGGCGACGAACTTTCGTTTACAGAATACAATCGCCTTGCTGCTATTTTCCCTGAATCGGAAATTGTAAACGGTACTCCTCTGATCCGTGAAGCGCGCAGCGTTAAGACTCCTGTAGAGATAGAATTATTCCGTCGTTCGGGTGTAGCTCATGCCAAAGCCTACGACCAGATTCCTTCGGTATATCGCCCGGGGATGACTGATCTGGAATTCTCCATTGAAATAGAGAGGCTGATGCGTCTGCAAGGTAACTTAGGTATCTTCCGCGTATTCGGTCAAAGTATGGAGATTTTTATGGGTAGCGTACTGACGGGTGACAATGCAGCTTATCCTTCACCTTACGATTTCGCTTTGGGGGGCGAAGGGTTGGATCCGGCTTTGCCAGGCGGACTGAATAAGACTCCTTTAAAAGAAGGACAAAGTGTTATGGTAGATTTAGGCGGAAATTTCAATGGATATATGGGAGATATGAGTCGTGTATTCTCTGTCGGAAAGCTAAGTGACGAGGCTTATACAGCTCATCAGGTCTGTCTTGACATTCAGGAAGCCGTTTCATCGATGGCTCAACCCGGCGTTGTATGCGAAGACTTATATAATGCAGCGATCAACATAGTAACCAAAGCCGGTTTTGCCGACAAATTTATGGGTATCAGTCAACAAGCCAAATTCATTGGCCACGGTATCGGCCTGGAAATCAACGAGGCCCCTGTACTTGCTCCCCGTATGAAACAAGAATTGGAACCGGGAATGGTTTTCGCTCTCGAACCGAAAATCGTCATTCCGGGTGTAGGTCCCGTAGGTATCGAAAACTCTTGGGCAGTAACTCCCGAAGGTGTTGAGAAACTGACTATCTGCAACGAAGAGATTATTGAGTTGCAATAAGACAGCTCTCTCTCTACGGATACTGATAACTGAGGGATGGTTCACACTATTGATGAACCTGAAGTGTAAATTAAAACCGCAACAATAAAAAGAATCGGGAGAGCACTTTCAAACAAGTGCTCTCCCGATTCTTTTTTATACCACTACCGGCTGTTATGCTACTAAGGCGTCACAACCGGAGTTTCCAGTTTTATATCTTCCCAGCCTATCCACGTAGGAGAAGCCATACATTGAGGTTCCTGAATCTTATCGATCAATGCGGTTGCACGTTTCACGGCAGCACTGGTTCTGTCAAACAGTTCTTTCATGGAGATATTCCCTTTTGCGTCCCGAATGGTCTTAATCAGGAAGTAAGTATAATATCCCTGTTTCTTTTCATGATAAACGCTTGAAGTCTGGTCACCGCTACTGGACGAGAAGCTCAATGTGTTTCCTTGTGGTAAACCCACCTTTGGTACCACACGCACCCCTTTCTGTGCCAATAACGGAGCAGCACTCTTATAACCACCGCTAAAGCAAGCATCGAGGAATACATAAGCCCCTTTCACCGGATATGTAGCCAGTTTTTTATACAAGTCACTCAACGAGATACCCAAACGAATATTCTTACCGGTAATATCTACCGGCAACAGATAAGGTTCTTTGGTAGCCTCGTCGTTATTTCCATGTCCTGAATAGTAGAATATCAATTCCGCCTGCGGATCCGTACTTGCCATATTCACCAGCCAGTCGAGTTGCTCGTGCATCATACCGGCTGTGGCATTCGGCACTACCTTGATTTGTCCGTCGGGCACCCCAAAAGTACGCACGCAATACTCACGGAACAACACAGCGTCATTGACCGCATAAGGTACGTTTATTTCCGCATTAGCCCCTGTCATGCTATAATCCTCATTACCGATAATCAATGCATACCGATGGCGATTGACAGCTCCCACAGGCACATCCTCCATCAGTTCACTCTTAAAGCCGAGTGAGAAGTCTTTCACATTCACTTTACGTGCAGCTACATTTCCACTCAGGTTCATCGAAGCGGAAGCACTCAGGTACTCTCCGACTTTCACCTTATAAGCTTCATTCAGAGAAGCCGAACGAGTAGATTCCGTGACAGCCAGCATAACTGCAATCGAATCTCCATCAAAACGTTTATTCACCAAAAAACCATAGTCGAGTATAGCTACATCTCCCGGGGCAATGCTATCGACAATAATTTCCGGCGTATCAGTCGTATATACATTCTTCGGCAAAGTAAAGTTCACTTTCACCTTGCGTGCAGTCTGCGTACCGAAATTCTGTAAGGCAACAGTCAGCTTACCGTTCTTACCCAAAGTGATGGAAGAACCCTCGGAAGCGAAGAATTGGTGATCGGCAACACGCAGACGAGGCATTGCATATTCCTGAGTGTTCACAATCAGCTCGGAAGGATCCGCATCAAATCCATTCGCCTCGAACGCATAAATATTAATCTTGGCCAGACTTGTCGGCAACTCCTTCTTGGCTATATAACGGAAAGTGTATTCCTTAGACTTCCCGGCAGCAATATTACCACCGTCCAGTTCACGAGGGCCGTCAAAATACTGATCATAGCCCTGCTGTTCAGCCAGGCGAAGCCGTACATTGTAGGCATCTCCCTTACCCTGATTCTCTATGGTGAACCGTATAGCAAAACTTTCACCGGCATCGATCACCTTATTGTTGTTAGCATCCGTAAACTGGTCTACTTTGATAACCAGCATAGCCGGTTCAATAGGCACGGGAACCGCTTGTTGCTCTTGAGCCACATTCTCCGTTTTTTTCAATGCCTCTTTATAGGCCGCAAGACGAGACGGAAAGGCGGTATAAGAAGCCCCATCCTGAACGATTTTGTTCAGCACCTCATATTCCGGTTTCATATCCATATACTGATACACCCCGGCCAGTCCCTGCATATACATTTTGGAAGAAGGATCTTTCTGCAAAATTTTCAGGAAGAGGTCTTTGGCATCCATCAGATAACCCGATGCACGTTGACGTACCAAAGCATATTCCGTATCGTTGGCAATAGTGGCACCATTGTTCACAATCTCCGTAGCACAGTTAAAGTTGGCACGTGCCACTCCCGTCATCAATTCAAAACTCTCAGGGTGCAGTGCATAGAGACGTTTATAAATATCCAATGCCTCCACATTCTTTCCCTGACGCTCCAGGATGCGTGCCTTGATAGGCAACACTTTATCATTATTCGGGTCGACAGCCAGAATACGGTCTATTGCTCCAATCAGCTTCTCCATATTATTGGTAGCAATATGCACATTCACCAGATTGTATAGGAAATCAAGCGAAACGGGATACTTGGCAATAGCCTGTTCCAGCACACGTTCCTGGTCCGCATACTTCTTCTGCTTCTGATAAATCATATTCATATAAACATAGCAGTCTTTCTGCTGGGCCTCCGTACCGGTATTGAGATATTCCTGAAAATATCTCAAAGCTTTTTCGTTCTTCTCCAGATTGAAGGCCGCTACAGCTGCGTAATACACCACCGAAGCATATCGGTTATCTTTCGGCAACAATTCACTACGGAATAGTTTCAGCTGCGGCATATCGATATAAGCAGCAGCAAAATCCAATGCTTTGGACGGTTGTTTCTGTTCCGAATAGTACACTGCCCCGTTCAGCAGATAAGGATACAACGCTCTCAGTCGATTCTTGGCGCCTCCAATATACTGACTGTTATCCGGTGCCTCTACAACCTTCATGAAATTTTCGTAACTATCCATCAAATAATCATACATGGCCGTTACGTTCGTTCCCTTATCCCGCTCACTTTCAAAAAGCACATACTGTTGGTTAGCACGTTTTGAAGCGGAGGCAGCTTCTTGTGCCCCCACTTTACCTGTTACAACAACAGTAAGAATGATTGTCAGTAAAAAAAATCTCTTCATTGTTTATTGTTGAAATGCATCCATAATTACAAACTCTACGTTGATCTTGCGGAATTCTCCACCACGCTCTTTGGCTACTTCCACATGATATTCGTATTCGTTCTTTGTATTACCCAATGTTGTCACGTTCTTCTCAATATAAGTCTTTACGCCTGCTGCACGCATCAGGGCCAACTGTTCATTCTGAGTGATTCCTCCGGCCTTGGTGACTGTGATATTATCGAGGTTGCCATCCTTGTAATAAGGTTCGTCCACAAATTCTCCATAACGTCCGTCATAAGCCAGACGTCCGCGAATCGGGGCTGCGTCTGCCGATCCCGTAATAATCACCTTCACCTGCTTACCTTCAGAAAGATATTTGGCAAAGTCACCTTCAAACGCATTCTTGATAATCTTCATCAATGACATGGCTGCATTCGAACGTTCGATATTATAACCTCCCGACGGGAAGTCTTCCTTAGCCGAAAACTCTTTATTGATCACTTCATATTGGTAACCCACCTTGTAGTTCAGAATCTTTTTACCATTCGCATCCACTCCCGGGATTACCTCTGTCTTCACATTGATCTGCGTATTATCAGTGATCAGTTTATCTTGTTTTTTCTCCTCGATGACCTGTTCTTTGATCTCGGCCAATTGTGCTTCCTCACGGGTAGCCTGCTGCATAATTTCCAGAGGAACAAAGTTTTCATCTGCTTCCAGAGCAGTCAGTTTTGTACGTCCGATATTATCATAAATATAAACCTTGTTCGTCGTTTCGTTGGTAACTTCAACATAGGCCAACTCAAATTCATCTTTATCATTCAGCACATATACGGCATTCGAGAATTTCATCTTACCGTCTTTAAAGTCGCCCGCTTCATTGGAGGGAACTTCCAGTCCGATAGACGGCAGTCCCTTAAAACCGATATTCAACATATTATTCGAAGCATCATAACCATCTATAAAAGGATTATCCATAGAAATACGGTCACCCGCCAATGCCGTAGCAACTTCCTGAGCAAACAGCTGTTGCTGTTTGATACGGGTTTCATCGTTTACACGAATCGCATAATCTTCCATCGATTCTCCCTGCATCATCTTCACCCATTCGTTCATCTTGGCATCCACTTCCCTACCCATAATCTTACCATAGAACGGGTTCAGTCCGTTTGCATCCCAGAAGACCATTTGTTTCGTACGATTGGTCAGCAGAAATACCTCGCTGTTCTGGTTGTTCTTAAAGAAACGCCCACCGGTAACACCGCCTGTAGGATCAACGATATCTTGTTCCACAACACCATTCTTCAGGTTGATGATCTCTATATTCTTTCCATCTTTCACCACACTGATATATTTTCCTTCCGGATGGAATGACGGAGAACTGAGTGTTCCTCCCAGCTTATCAAATATATCTACCTTATCCCAGTTTTTCGTATCGATAATGGTCAAGTGATTGTCATCTGTAGTTACAGCCAGCAATGCAGCATCCGGAGAGAAAGTCACCTCTTTAACGACTGCCGGCATAGGAATCGCTTTTCTCAACTCCTTTGTCTGGAAATTCCAGATATTAATATTCTGTCCTGCCGCGGCGGCGATAAAATAATTGTTCGAACTCATGGCCAGGGCAGTGGCCGGAGCCTCCCCCTGAATATAAGCTAACGGCATATATTCTTTCGTATCATAAATCACAATTTCTCCCAACGAGTTACCCACAATAAAACTACGGGCATCAGCAGAATAGCACATCGACACCGGCATCGGTTTAGCCTTCAATTTCTTACGTTTCTCCTTCAGTTCGAAAAGCTTCTTATTCCTGTCGCGAAAAGAGTAAATACTTATCGGATTCTTCGCCCTCAACAGAGCGATGGAGCTTCCCGTCGGGTTAAACACGATACGCTCAATTTTTCGTACATCATTAATAGCGATATCGCGCATGGTATACAGGGCTCCGTCAGACAAATAAGCAGTACAAAAAGTCGTGTTATCAAATGCATTAATCTTTTTCTGAGAGTCGAATCCCCTTTTTTCTACAACCTGTGCCATTGTTTGTCCGCAGAACATCGCGGCTACAAAACAAAAAGCAATACCTCTGTAAGTGTAAAATCCACATTTCATCCTATTCATACCTTAAAATGATTTAGTTTATGTTTAATAGTGTTTTGCAAAATAAGCACTTATTCCGCAATCTATCACTAACAGAAACTCCTTTTTTTTTATTTTCTCGAAAGTTTGGTTGTTTATACACAGAAATGAAAAAAGAATAGACAGAAAGAGTAGATAAAAAAAGCACTTTTGTAACGGTTTTCCGTTACAAAAGTGCTCTATGGCATATATAATCCTTTCCGGCATGAATCCCCGGAGATCACTAAAAACAAAAACTTATTGCATCTAAACCTCTTTGTTTTGTACGGGTTTCAATCCCATTTTTGCGGCTTTTTGAAGCATAAATGCATAGGCGGCTTCGTATTCATTGGGAATCACTCCGTCCAAAATAGCGTCCTTTATAGCACTTTTTAACGAGCCCACTTGCCTGCAAGGTCCCAGATTGAACACCTCCATAATCTCTTCCCCACTCACAGGTGGCTGGAAGTTACGGACACGGTCTTTTTCCTCCAGATCTTTCAATTTCTGCCTCACCAATTGAAAATTATTCAGGAAGCGCTGTTTACGTTCCATATTTTTCGAGGTTATATCCGCTTCACAAAGCGTCATCAGATCGTCTATATCATCTCCGGCTTCAAAAAGCAGACGCCGTACAGCCGAATCCGTCACCACATCATCCGCTATCACAATGGGACGCATGTGCAGGCTCACCATCTTCTGTACATACTTCATCTTCTCGTTCATCGGCAACTTCATCTTCCGGAAGATATTCGGAATCATCTTTTCACCGATGAAATTATGATTATGGAAGGTCCATCCCGCTTTCGGCTCCCAACGTTTAGTCACCGGTTTAGCAATGTCATGCAACAGAGCACTCCAACGGAGCCAAAGGTTATCCGTCACTCTGCTGATATTGTCGAGCACTTCCAGCGTATGATAGAAATTATCCTTATGGGCACGCCCGTTCCGGGTCTCTACTCCCTGTAAAGCCACTAATTCAGGAAAAATCAATTCCAACAGCCCGCTCCTGTCCAGATCGATAAAACCCTTCGAAGGTATAGGTGAAAGCATGATCTTATTCAATTCGTCGGCAATGCGTTCACGTGAAATGATTTCAATCCGTTCTCTGTTACGGCAAAGAGATTCAAATGTATCATCATCGATGTAAAAATTCAGCTGGGTAGCAAAACGGATACAGCGCATCATGCGCAAGGGGTCGTCACTGAACGTTATGTCCGGATCGAGAGGAGTACGAATGATCTTCTCCTTCAAATCATTCATGCCGCCGAACGGATCGACCAGTTCTCCAAACCGCCCTTTGTTCAGGCAGACAGCCAGTGCATTGATCGTAAAGTCCCGGCGATTCTGATCGTCTTCCAACGTCCCGTCCTCCACAATCGGTTTACGGGAATCCCGTTGATACGACTCCTTCCGGGCACCTACAAACTCCACCTCCGTACCGTGACACTTCACCTGGGCCGTACCGAAATTCTTAAAAACAGAGACATGCGCACCGCGTCCCAAACGTTTTCCCAACGCTTCGGCCATCGCAATGCCACTCCCCACCACTACTACATCTATATCTTTAGAAGGACGTTGCAGAAAAATGTCACGGACATAACCGCCTACCACATAACACTCCAATCCCAACGCATCAGCCGTCTCTGAGATCTGACCGAAAATGGGCTCACTGAAATGCTGCTTCAATTCCTCCTGAGTCAACTCTATCATCTTTTATTTATCTTTTTTACAGTTATTGAAAAAGGCCTGCCTAAACCCTCTGACGCTTTTGGCATACCCTCTTTATAGCTAATCAGTCTGCAAAGGTACAACTTTTCGCTCTTCACTTTCCACTCTTCACTCTAAATTTGTATTTTTGCCCTCTATAACAAAGAACAACAAAATGAAGAAACTGATTGTCCTGACATGTACATTGTCACTACTGACAGCTTGTGGTGACAGCATCGAAAAGAAAGCGAGTGAAAAGCTTGCCGCTGCCCGTGCAGCCTTTGAGCATAACGACTACAACGAAGCCAAGTTGCAGATCGACAGTATTAAAATTCTCTATCCTAAAGCTTTCGACACCCGTAAAGAGGGCATCAAGTTGATGCAACAAGTCGAACTGAAAGAGCAACAGGAAAGCCTGGTTTATCTCGACAGCATGCTTCAGGTCAAACAGAAAGAATTCGAAGCGATCAAGAACAAATATACTTTCGAGAAAAACGAAGAATACCAAAAAATCGGTAACTACTTCTGGCCTACCCAGACCGTAGAGAAGAACCTGCATCGCTCTTTCCTCCGTTTTCAGGTGAACGAACAGGGAGTAATGACACTGACGTCTATCTACTGCGGACCAAGCAACATCCACCACGTAGCCGTCAAAGTGATAGCACCGGACGGAAGTTTTGCCGAAACCCCAGCCTCCAACGACAGCTACGAGACTACCGATCTGGGAGAAAAAATCGAAAAAGCCGACTACAAAATGGGAGAAGACGGCAACGTCCTCAGTTTCCTCTACATGAACCGCGATAAGAAAAATATCCGTGTCGAGTATCTCGGCGAACGTAAATTCTCCACTACCATGACTCCTTCCGACCGTGAAGCACTCGTCGGTACTTACGAGTTGGCTAAATTACTTTCATCCATACGTCAGATTCAGCAAGAGAAAGAAGAAGCCAACCTGAAAATCGAATTTGTGAAAAGAAAAATGGAACAGAAAGCCCAAGAAGAGGCTGCGGAAAAATAAAGATAATAAAGCACCCCAACTGTCTGTTTCACCACGGATTAACGGATCACACAAAATACAGCTCACAAGCTATCGTATTTATTTGTCCCATCCGTCAATCTGTGGTGAACTCTTTCCGTCCTATCTATTTTTATCCCCTCCGAAAAGGCCGTCCCGATTATTCCCCGCTATCCTGTCGCTATCAATGATCGACCGCCTCTCCATGCTCTCACTCTTCATCTCATGAATTTCCCCAATAATACGGAGTTCAAATTAAAATAAAGATAGCAATTTTTAGGTATTTTCAGAAACAAGTTCATTATGTGTAGCGATTACACAGACTATTCATAGTATCTATCTTTGTCCCCCGAAACATTTGAGTACATATGATAGAACGCTAATATGAAAGCAGTAATCATTTCTTTTTTTATCACCCTTTCCACCCTTACTAGTCATGCTCAGCAAAGAGATATTGTATTGACAGGAACAGTTACGGATCATCAAAACGAACCGCTTCCCGGCGCCACCATCCGCATTAAGGGTACCCAATTCGGTACAGTAACAGATACCGACGGGCACTATCTGTTACGTGGCAAATGGAAAGAAAACGATCTAATTCTTTTCTCTTTCATAGGAATGAAAGAGATACGTGTGAAATATACCGGTCAGAAGGTACAAGATGCAGCTATGCAAGAAGATCCCAAAGCACTGGACGAAGTAATCATCGTTGCCCGGCAGAATATCAATGAATTGGATATTCGTGCCAAATCCGGTGTTGTACAACGGGTCGATGTAGAACGTCTCAACAGTAAACCCATGATCGATATGTCCCTCGCTCTACAAGGAACCGTTCCCGGGCTGATCATTACCAGCACTGGCGATCTGGGCTCCAAACCGGAAATTCGTATTCGAGGCAATTCATCTTTCCGTAAAGGAGATATGGCTAACGAACCCCTCTACGTCATGGATGGCAAAGTAATATCATCTGATGCCTTCATGACTCTTAATCCCGCCGATATTCAGGAAATAAAGGTTCTGAAAGATGCCGTGGCTTGTGCCTTATACGGAATAAAAGCAGCCAATGGTGTAATAGAAATCACCTCCCAGCGTGGCAATCCCGACGGAAGACTAACCACCAGTTACAGTTTCAATATAGGTATCACCACCCGTGGACGCAGAGGAGTCAAGATGATGGATAGCGAAGAAAAGTTAGAATTAGAAAGACGTTTACAGAATATATCGACTCCGGGATATCGATACAGTGAAGATTACTATCGGAAATATTATGCTACCGCCCCCAACCTCGACGAGCTGATCGCAGAAGGACAACAAGTACTCGACTCATTAAAGAATATCCATACCGACTGGTTTGATGAACTGATACATCGTAGCATCTACCAGCGTCATAACCTTAGCATAAAAGGAGGAACAGATAAGACATCTTATTATATATCCACCAATTATGCCAAGCAGGGAGGACGAGTACCGGGTAATGACACTCAACGTTTCACCGCCCGTATGAGCCTCGATCAGAAACTGGGAAACTGGGGATATTTTTCCTTAAGCACCGATGCAGGTTATTCGGCAACCGATACTCCCAACGGCAGCACCCATTCCCCTACAGATCTGATTTATCAACTTAATCCTTATGAAACCAAAACCGGTAAATTAATCTCCTACTCCGAAAAATCATCCGAATATACATTAAATGATTTGATGAGCCAATACCATAGTAAATCTACCGATAAGCGTGGCGGAGTAAGCGGAAGTTTCAACTTAAGGCCACTCGAAGGTTTGGAGATAGATGCAGTAACCGGCATCGATTTCCTTCTGAACGAAGCCCTTACGCTTGTTCCTTCCACGTCTATAGCAGAGCGGGAAATGGGAATAGCGATAGCCGAACGTGGAAAATTAACAAAAGAAAAAAATACAACGACCAATATTTCCTCCAATATACGTATCACTTACAACAAGACATTCGCCGGAAGACACGACCTGACAATCGGTGGGAACATGGACTACTATCTGACCCAGACAGACAACATGTCTGCCACCGGATACGGAGTAGGGACACAAATGTCACTAAACGCAATCAACCACTCCATCACCGGAGCCCGGAAGCCGACAGCCAGTTCGCTTTTGGACAAAACGGCTCAGTTAGGATTCGGGATAGTCATGGGCTACAGTTTTGATTCCACCTATGACCTTTTTGCTACTTACAAAGCCGATGCTTCTTCTGTTCTCCCTCCGGACAAGCGCTGGAATGCAGCATGGGCAGTAGGCTTGGGGTGGACCCTCAGCCGATACCCTTTCCTGAAAAACAATAAGGTCATCACTCTCCTGAACCTGAAAGGTTCCCATGGACGTATGGCAAACCTATCCGGAGTATCTGCCTCCGCCACAATCGGCACCTTCAGTTACTCCACCAATTATTACGGAAATGCCCGTCTGCTACAGTTACTCGGATTTTATAATACCGATCTGAAACCGGAACAGACTTCCACAACAGACTTCAGTCTATCCATCGAATTCTTCAAACGGCTGACATTAGGTCTCAATCTATACCGCCGCGAAACGAGTGATGCACTGCTGGACGTCCCCATCCCCCTTTCCAACGGTTTCAATACCATGAAACGTAACATCGGTGTATTACGCAATGAAGGCTACGAGCTGACCGCTGCACTAAAAGTGCTCGATACACCGGACTGGCGTGTATCTTTACGCGGTTCACTGGCCTACAACCGTAATAAGGTAATCAGCCTGTACTATACCGACCGTTTATACACCAGCGAAACCGCCCTGACTCCCGACTATGAAGTCGGAAAAGCTTATAACATGCTTTATGGGCTGAAGTCATTAGGCATAAACCCTATCACCGGTCTTCCGGTATTTCAAGGAGCCGATGGAAGTGAAATTCCCCCGACACAAAATCCGGCCAGAGAAAACTTCATCGTTTTAGGACATAGCACTCCTCCCTATAGCGGTACATTCAACCTGAATTTCTCTTATCGGAATTTCGATTTGGATATGGACTTTTACTATGTGTTCGGCGGCATTAAACCCTACAATTATTCTTATGTCCGTTCAGCCGACAGTGCCAATAAGAATGCCATTCAAAAGCAATTAGAAAACATGTGGTTCCACCGAGGAGATGAAGGAAAAATATACCATTCTCCATTTTACATATCTCCTGCCAATGCTTCACTCCAACAGCCCAATACAGAAACCGTCGAGAAAAGCGATTATCTGAAATTGGCCATGTTGTCGCTACGCTACCGGGTTCCACACACCTTTCTGGAGAAAAATTGTCATTTCATAAAATATGCCAATATCGCCTTTCAGGCATCCAACCTTTTTATGATTACTCCTTATAAAGAGTCCGATCCCGAAACAGGTTCATTGGCCGGAGCTATGCAGCCCGTATTAACCATCAATCTTAGTTTGACCTTCTAAATACAAGTAATATATGAACCTGAACCCAATAATAAATAATTTCCAACGCCCAATACGCAAAGTACAAATCTGTTGCATATTGATATTCAGTTGTGCAGCCTGTTCGCTCAATATCCCCTACGAGAATCAGTATTCAGATCCGGATGCCATTACCACAGTAACTGCCGCACGCGAACTATTGGCATCAGCCTATGATGCAATTCCCAAACCGGAATTCAGTTTATCCGTATTGAGCGACGACTTCCAGCCTACTTTTTTAATAAACTTGAATGCCGACCTGAATAACCTGTATAAATGGCATCCTAAACCGATGGAGGACTTATCGAACTCTCTGTGGGAAAAATATTACTCAGCCATAGCCATAGCCAATACGGTACTGGAGCGCATCCATTATGTATCCCCTATTTCAGACAGTGACAAGCAAGAGTTGCAATGTATCGTTAGCGAAGCGAAAACCCTAAAAGCGTATTGTTACTTCAATCTGCTCAGACTTTTTGCCCCCACCTATCCGGAAGGTCCCGAAAAAGACGGAATCATCTTAAAAGAGCGGTTCGAACTTGCTTTTCTAAAACGCTCGAGCATCAGTGAATGTGTGAATGCTATCCGCCAATTGCTGACCGAAGCAGTTACCGTAGACAACCGTCCTTCACAGGTCTACTGGTTTTCCCGGCAAAGTGCTTATTATCTATTGGCAGCCTTAGAACTCTATGCCGAAAATTACGATAAAGCCGAAGAATATGCCTTAAAAATCCTGTCTTCAACCAATGCATACGATGTCCTGGCCCCCGTACATTATAAAAAACTATGGGAACAAGAACCATGCGAGGAATGTATTTTTTCTCTGCATACCACCAATTCATATTATACCGATATGAATTACGAAAGGAAGAAAGGAGACTACTTCACGATCAACTCCACACTCACCCAATTATATGCTGCCAATGACATCCGTTACGAAGCAACGGTCTATCCCCAAGAAATGCCTGGTGAAAGCATCGGCGAGACCTTACCGGTACTATATCTGGGAAAATACAACAAACAGAACTGGAATTATAAACCTATACAATATATCAACAAACTTCGTGTATCCGGCATCTGCTTTATTCTTGCCGAAGCCTATTGTCAAGACCAGAAAGGTCACGATGCATTGGCCTTGGAAGTGATAAACAACTACCTGGCCCAACGTGAAGCTCCCTTGCTCGACACATCACTTTCAGGCGCTCCCCTATTGAAAGCTATCCTTCAGGAAAAGTGGAAAGAATTTGCCGGTGAAGGTGAACGTTACTTTGATTTAAAGCGCTATCGAAAAAGTCTGCTTTCCGATTGGAATCTCTCTGCCACAATGAAAAGTAAATCAATCAAATCAGACGACTACCGTTGGCTTTTCCCCATTCCGAAAGGCGAATATCTATATAACGAAAATATATCACAAAATGCAGGATGGACTAAAATCGAAAAATAAATAAAATACTAAACTAAATGAAAACTATAATGAAAAAGCTGTTTATCTACGCAGTAGGCATCTGCCTACTGCCTGCCTTCACGTCATGCAAAGACGATAGAGAAGAAAATAAATATACAGGAATCAACAAAATCTACCTGTCTGCCGAAACCCCGGTTATTACCGAGTCCGAAAACATTCCATTAACAGTAAATGTAGATTTAACATTGACCTGTGAACAGGACCTCGTACTCAACTTTGAATTGCCCGATGATAAAAACGGAGTTCTAAAATTAGAGAACAATCCCGTCACGATTAAAGCCGGAAAACGTTCTGCAACATTCGAAGTAGTTTCCAACCAAAAGAATTTATTAACCGAAGATACATACTTTCAAGTCGGAATTTCTCAATTCCCTACCGATAATTTAATGTTAAACGAAACATTGCAGGTACGTGTCAAGCCCAACCCTAAAATTCCGGAATTGTCCCCTCAGCAAAAAGCGTTAATCAAAGGTTATAAGACCAAATACGGCATTGACCTGAATAAATGGCTCGGAGTCCTCTCTTGCCATACCACTGTGCAAAGCCCTGCAGATGGGTATCTCCAACCCTTTGCAGCAGCATTTACGAAAGAATATGATGGCAAGACCGTCATCACTCTCAGTGAGCAGGCCACAGAAGACATGCCGGTATTAAAAATGACAGACAATCCATTCGGACTGACCGAATATTTATACTTTGTACTCCGTTCCGAGACCGTAGCAGATCCGGAATTCTGGACTCAACAGCCGGAACCGCAAAAACTGATGAAACTACTCAACTGGAATAAAGAAAGTAAAGAGACATTTGCCGTATCATTGGATGCAATCAGACTCAAAGACATCACTTCCACTTCAACCCGGCTGGAATATCTGGGTCCGGGAAAAAACTATTATGGAGATCCTATTACCATCGTTCCATTTACCTACCAATTCAGTGCTTTAGACCGTCAAAACAAGCTCTTGGAAAGTGGAAACGCAGAAATTAAAGAGATCAATGACCAGGGAGCTTCCGCAGATCCGGCTTACTACCTCAACTGCTACGATCTTGTCAATTCCGACAACTATGACACCCCCGAAAACTTTATCAAATCCACCGGAAACATAGACTTTGCCACAGATAAAATGACTTATCAATTTCTCCTGAGCCATGTCAACGCCGGAGGATATACACGCATAACCGTAGTTTATGAAAAGAAATAATAAAAACAGATATTTATACATAGCAGCTATATTCATAGCTGCTATGCTCCCATGTATAGCCTGCCCACAGTCCACTCCAATCCTTCTTCCGACCGGAACGGTAGAGGGACGCCTTCCCAACGGACTGCACTATCTTATCCTGCACAATGCTTCTCCGGCATCCAGAGTAGAGTTCAGGCTGATCATGCGGGTAGGTTCCGTACAAGAAACGGAGCAAGAGAAAGGCTGTGCCCATTTCCTCGAACACGTAACTTTCGGCGGTACCCGTCATTTTCCTAAACGCTCTTTAGTAGAGTATCTCGAGTCCTTAGGAATGAAGTACGGACAAGATATCAACGCTTTCACCGGTTTCGACCGTACAATCTATATGTTCGCAGTTCCCACCGATCATGCCAAAGACGAAGTTCTCGATCGTTCATTACTAATCCTATGCGATTGGTTGGACGGTGTCACTATAGATCCGGAAAAAGTAGAGAATGAAAAAGGAATCATTCTTGAAGAACTACGCGGATTCGATCCGGAAGACGATTTCTATCCGCTCAAAATCGGACAAGGCATATTCTGTCACCGTATGCCTTTGGGCACAACAGACGATATCCGCAAGGTCACCCCGCAAGTGCTCAAAAATTATTATCGCAAATGGTATGTACCCTCTTTGGCAACATTGGTCATTGTAGGCGACATATCTCCCCTGGAGATCGAATCTAAAATCAAAGAACGTTTCAAATCCCTGCCCGGACGTCCGGTCAATGACTTCCGGACCTACCCGTTAGAGTACACCCGGGGAATCCATCTGGCCTCCATACGAGACTCGCTGCAAACCCGTACAAAAGTCGAATTAATGATTCCACACCCTTGCACAGTAGAGCGCACCATGGAAGACGCCATAGCAAAGGAGAAAGGACGCCTGCTCGTCAGTGCCATTTCTTCACGATTCCGTGCCCGGAAACTAAAGACCGATGTTACAGACCAATGGTATTTAAGTGACAAGAACCACTTTGTTCTGACAGTGGAAGGAGAAAACAGAAAAGAAATACTTACATCTATTTCCGCAACCGTATCTCTGTTGAATGATCTGATACGCAACGGATGGCAAGAGGACGAATTACAAGATATTAAAAACAATTTTTGCCACCGGATGAAATCGCCCACCGATTCCCCGTCGCGTCCTTCCTCCATGTGGTGTGACGATTTTGCCGATTACGTCATATCGGGAGACCGCTATCTGACCGATCCATCCCAACAGCAGCAACTCAAAGAAGCCATGTCCCGTGTCTCCGGCCAATCTTTGCAAGCACTGCTCAAGGAGTGGATGTCTTATCGCGAAGAAACTCTATTAGTAGCCTGTTCAACCCATCCGGGACTGGGAGCCCCGTTATCGGAAACCGAAATAGCGTCGGCATGGACCCAAGGCGAGCAAGTCGAATGCACTCCCTTTCTTTATTTCCGTCCTGAAAAACAAGAAGAGATCGACATTGAAACTCCTCCATGTCTGGCAGCCCGTTTTCCTTTTGATTCCGCATCTATATTACGACAAACAGAATATCCGCAAAACAGGATTCGTGAAGTAGAACTGAAGAACGGCATACGGTTAGTCCTCAAACCTACCCTCGAGGCAGATTCCAGCCTACTGATCACCTCTTTTGCCCCTTTCGGCACTTCTTCCCTATCCGACGAAGAGTATCCTTTATTAGAGGGATTTGCCGGATACATAGATATGGGAGATATCGCAAAAGTAGATGGACAAGTTTTGTCCGATTACCTCTTCCGGAAAGAAATCTCACTTTCCATGGCAGTCGAAAATCACTGGCATGGCTTCATAGGCATGTCTCCCACTGCAAATGCTCCCGAGCTATTCAATCTGATTTATGAAAAGATATTCGATCCCGAATTAAAATATGACGAATTTGAGGAAATACGCCAGGACCTTTTAGAAAATCAAGACAAAGAAACGATATTGGAGAAAATGCTTCAACGAAGTCCTGACCGGTTATTATCTGCCCGCATAAACGAGTTGACCGGAACCGGTTTCGCCCGCTCTTCCCAAAAGCTTTCGTCCGAACAAATCAAAAATCTGAATCTGGATTCCATCGCAGCTTTTTATAAAAAGCTCTATACGAATCCCCAAGGAACCACCTATGTCATTTGCGGCAATTTCAATGCGGACACTCTCATGCAGCAGTTTGTCTCCGTTTTCGGACGTATTCCTGTTTCGTCACATTTGTCCCGATTTTCTTATCCGCATTTCAATTTTCCAGTCAGAAAGCATATAGAAGGCTTTCCCAATGATAATGACACTCAGACACTGTTCGACTATCTTCTCCCCGGCCACTATCAACCGGGATTAAAAAACACACTCACTTTAAAATTGATGCGTGACCTTATTCGCAACCGTTTGATCTCCGTCCTCAGAGAACAAAAATCCCTTGTCTACTCTCCTTACATTTCATTAATGTATGAAGGCATCCCACAAGGAATTTTCTACTTTGACATCAATGCATCCGCCGATAACGATAACATGCCTCAAATAGAACAGTTGCTGAAAGAGATTCTCCACCAATTAAAACAGCAAGAAGTGGATAATGAAGAACTGAATACCCTTAAACGTTCATTTCTGATAGCCAAACGCGAAGCGTTAAACGAAGAATCACCTTCTGCCTGGCGAACCGCCCTGGTCGGTTTACTAAAAAACGGTGAAACCATCAGCGACTTCGATCACTACGAACAATGTCTCGACAGCATCACTCCCGCCATGCTCCGCGAAGCATTCCGTCGCTATCTGGATACCGAGAATTATATCCTTTTATATTTAAGCAAAAACAAACTGAAAAATGATACTTCAAACCATTAAACAGATTTCATGCCTGCTTTGCCTGTGCTGTTTCCTTCAGCAGTCAGCCTTCTCTCAGGATAATAAGGACAAACCGGCCTATACCCTGTTCGACAACACAGGAAAACAAATCAGCTACGGAGAATTAATCAAACGACTCTCCGGCTATGATGTTATCTTCCTCGGGGAACTGCATAACTGCCCCATCACCCATTGGCTGGAATTCGAAATAACCCGTTCCATCTATAACATTCATAAAGATCAACTGATGCTGGGAGCCGAAATGTTCGAAAGTGACAATCAACTGATTTTTGACGAATACATGCAGCAAAAGATCTCTTACGACCGCTTTGAGGCCGAAGCCCGTCTATGGGATAATTACCGGACTGACTATTATCCGGTTGTTTTCTTTGCCAAAGAACATCACATTCCGTTCATTGCAACCAATATCCCGAGACGCTACGCCAACATTGTAAAAAATAAAGGGTTCGAAGCACTCGACTCGTTATCCGAGGAAGCCAAACGATATATAGCTCCTTTACCGATCGATTTCGAATATGATGAAGCCCAAAGCGCAGCAGCTTTCAGTATGATGAATATGATGGGAGGACGCCGGGCCGGCGACAATCGGAAGTTGGCACAGGCACAAGCCATAAAAGATGCTACAATGGGATGGTTCATAGCCCGTAATATCAAAAATAAATTCCTGCATATCAACGGCAGTTATCATTCCAACCGACAGGGAGGCATCATCCCTTATCTGCTCCGTTACCGCCCCAATACGAGTATAGTGACGGTAACCTCAGTACGTCAAGAGTACATCCGGAAACTGGATGACGACCATAAAGGCTTGGCAGACTTTTACATCTGCGTACCCGAAGACATGGTAAACAGTTACTAACTACCGAAGCCTTCGTCCCCCCCCTGGATAAAATATCTGCCTCTTCTTCGGCATCAATATCGTTTTTTTAAATCACTATATCGATACCGGAGAAGAGGATCATCGCTTTGGTATTTCATTTTTTGTATAACCTAAGTTCAAACAAAATTCTTATAAAGCGTTCATTTCAAGCAAAATTCAATATCAAGGTACGATTAGGGCCTGGAAATAAAGCTACGGAAAGTTCCTGCTATTCAGTCACTATTGATATTCGTACAGCGTTCATTCCACGCATACCGCGCTCTATTTCAAATGTCACTCTATCACCTTCCGCAATTGTCGCAGGGGCAGAAGAGATATGGAAGAAATACTTTTCGCCATTATCCGCATCCTTCACAAAGCCATAGCCTTTCGCGGCATTAAAATACTCGATACGTCCCATAAGGGGAGCCACTTCCACATCCTCTTGTTTGGGTACAGAAACCTCGATATGAGAGGCATCCACTTCTTCTTCAAGCCTTTCCTGCGGCACTGAATGCAAAACACCGAACTGGTCGACATATGCAATCATATCCTCAAAAGAACTCGGACCGTTACTTTGGCGTTCCTCTTTACGTTGTTGCTTCTCCTTACGTTTCTGCTCCTTTAGCTTCTCCCGGTCACGTTTACTTATTGTTATCTTTTTTACCATTCAATAATTTTATGTCAGAATCAATACTGCCTGTTTTCCTTCATGTTGATTGTCAATAGGCAGTTTTATGTCACGCACACCAATAAATAAACGATTTCATTATTATATCCAGACTACACACCACGCTGAATGCTTGTAACACATAGGCGCAATTACTATTATCCTGAACAAAACAGCAAATAATGATGTCGACTGGAGAATGCCATAGTCCGCAGAATAAAGCGGAAAACAACCATGCACAAAGAAGATTTCAGTATAAACTCAATGTTAGTAACGGCAAATATACACATTTTATTCGGTTATTCCTAATTCTCCGGCCCCAATCGTGATGGAACCGGAATTGCCAGATAGCGCAATCACTTAACGGCACTATCCAAATCGACCTTCTCTATCAGTTCCTGATCCTACCAATAAGATATTACCTTTAGATATTGCAGCCTTCCTACTATTATGGCAGGGTGAGTACAGAACTTCTCAATAAAGTAACGGATATTTCCCGTGATAATTACTTATTTGCACAATTTCAATTCCTTTAATTTATACTGAGCATACCAGTAGATATTGATTCCTCAAGAGGCTCAAAGATATTATATAAAAACAGCCGGAATCACCTGTTACGGTAATCCCGGCTGCCGCCTAAAACACGAATAACCGCCGTTACCCGTTTTCCGTAGCAGACCACAACAGCCTGCTGTTTCTTTCTATCTCCTGCAATTTCATCGCCAAATCATCATCATCCTCTATCGAAAACGATTCACCATAGCGCATCACTTTCGTATCCTCCCTACCCGAACAGAGATATGTATACCACTCCCTTCTCAACAACATACGGCTGTAATTCAACGCTCCGTCACCATTATAACCGAACAAGGAATATAGATTCAGCATCAGCCTGCATCCCGATTCCCGCAAGTGCAGATAGTCTTCCGTTCCCCAATAAAGCGAACGTTCCGGTTGCATCAGGACAGGGATATAACCCGACCGGCAGATGGCATGAATCATCTCACTGAGTCCTTCCGGCTGTTGTAAAGGAGACATATCTACCAGCAACTCCTTCCCCCCTCCTATCGTCAACAAATCTCCCTTCTCCAACAAAGCCGGAAATCCTTCATCCAAACGATATCTTGCCGACAAACGCAGAGAGATATTACCGGAGTATTGCTGCTGTAAATATTGAAAGGCATCTTTCAGAAAAGAAAAAGCATTCCCTTCATTTTCCACCTTTACCGGAGGTACACAGTAGATCTGCCTGACACCTTGCTGTTCAAGATAAACCAACAATTCCAACGCCTTATCCCCAGGCAAAGCCCATGCATCCGTATTAGGAAGTAAATAAGGCTGAAAATCGGTATGTACCAAAGAAGAGAGAATCATAAATTTAAATCTTTCAACCGGGGATGCCTGCTGTCCTTCTCCGAGAGAATCACACGATCTGCCGGAATACGCCAGTCAATACCCAAATCCGGATCATCCCAGGTAAGGGCACCCTCACTATGCGGAGCATAAAAATTATCACACTTATACTGAAAAACGACTTCCTCGCTCAATACACTGAATCCATGTGCCAACCCACGGGGAATGAAAAATTGACGATGATTATCCTCCGTCAACTCTACTGCCACATGTTGTCCAAATGTAGGAGATCCTTTACGGATATCAACAGCTACATCCAATACCGCTCCTTTCACTACACGCACCAATTTACTCTGAGCAAAAGGGGCCTGTTGAAAATGTAAACCACGAAGTACACCATAACTCGATTTACTTTCATTATCTTGGACAAATGTAGTCTTGCATACTTTTTCCTCAAACTCCCTCTGATTAAAAGATTCAAAGAAATATCCCCGGTCATCTTTAAAAATACGGGGTTCAAGGATAACAACCCCATCGATAGCAGTCTTTATTACATTCATTTCAAACCAAGTTCCTGTATCACTTTCAACAAATACTGTCCGTACTGGTTCTTCAGCATGGGCTTTGCCAATTCACGCATCTTATCGGCACTGATCCAACCTTGTCTCAAAGCAATTCCTTCCAAACAAGCTACTTTCAATCCCTGACGTTTTTCTATCACTTCAATAAAAGTAGATGCTTCACTTAAAGAATCATGCGTACCGGTATCCAACCAGGCAAAACCACGACCTAGCAACTGGACTTTCAGTTCCTGATCTTTGAGAAATTCCTGATTCACTGTCGTTATCTCCAATTCTCCGCGTGCAGAGGGCTCTATTTTTTTTGCTACTTCCACCACCTTATTCGGATAGAAATAAAGCCCTACCACTGCATAATTAGACTTCGGTTCCTCAGGCTTCTCTTCCAGACTCAAGACATTTCCTTCTTTGTCAAATTCAGCCACTCCATAACGTTCCGGATCACTTACCCAATAACCGAACACCGTTGCCTTTTGCTCCACTTCTGCCATGCGTACAGCTTCATTCAGCATACGGGTAAAACTCTGCCCATAGAAGATATTATCTCCAAGCACCAAACAGACCGAATCACTCCCAATGAATTCCTCACCGATAATGAATGCCTGAGCCAAACCATCCGGAGAAGGTTGTTCCGCATACTCTAAACGTATTCCGTAATCAGAACCATCTCCCAGTAAACGTCGGAAAGCAGGAAGATCATCCGGAGTAGATATAATCAAGATTTCACGGATACCGGCAAGCATCAACACCGAAATCGGATAATAAATCATCGGTTTATCAAAGATAGGAAGAAGCTGTTTACTAACTCCTTTGGTGATGGGGTACAGACGAGTACCGGAACCACCGGCTAAAACAATGCCTTTCATAAAACAAACATATATTGTAAAATTCAACGACTTCACAAAAGGTACAAAAAATAATATACTTATGTACATACCACATGATAATCAAGATTATAAATGGTTAGCGGTTAGCGTCCAGTAGTTTGCATCCAATTTTGACGTGTAGCCCAAGGAAAGCCGCCACAAGGCGGTTTTCTAATAAATAACGTCAAAAAAGATACTGATTTTTAATATTTGTAGACATTGTAACCGTCTGACTGAAGGGCTTTCACCTGACTGTCACCCAGGATATGCTTCAGGATATCCTGTCCTCTGGAATCGTCCTCAAAGCAATAGGTTACCACTTTGGAGAGTTTGTTGACTAGACACCATATATATTATAACATCCTTCGTGGATTTTCCCGTCCGACGTCTTATAGCGGATATCACTGTTGTGACAAACCGTATTGTCAGCACTTATGGTCCGATAAGAAAGTCCCTGGCGATAAAGACGGTACTCTTTTGATTTTGCTTTCGCACCCTCTTCCTACACCACTTCCCCACCATGATCCAGAGACGGAGATCCGATGGATTGCGGAGTACCATCGAATCATCCTTGTCACGGGCACGGTCCTCTCCGTCCTTCACACTCTTTTTACGGCCCCCCTTCTGGCTCTTACCACCATAAAGGTTCTTATTACGGACTTTTAGCCGCTCCTCCAAAGCTGTTATTTTAGACAACAGATTACTGACCATCGCTTTATAATCATCCCGCTCTTTTTCTGCAGCCATGGCAGCCTTCTGCAAAGACAACAGCTCGTCAACCTTGGACAACAGTTCGTCTATGCGGGTTTCGTCACGCCGGATACGTTCGGCATCCCGCTCACGGGCAGCCATCAGCTCCATTATCATTTTCGATTTCTCTTCGGGTGTCATATCTGAATATGGGTCTTCAAAAGGTACAGGAGTGCTCTCCCGTTCCTTCAGCTTCCTTGCGGAAGAAAGCAGCTACATGCATAAACTTGTATCCGGGCCTGAAACGTTTCTCAAACATGCTGTAAGACAGTTGATCATAACTGAATAAGCGGATCAGACGTAAATCTTTGGACACCACGAAAAAACATCGCCGTCTTCCGGTTCACGATTCAACTGCTGATGGATGATGGACAAAACCTTAGCATATTTACAGCGCATATCGTGGAAATCGCGGACAAAGAAAAAGCGGCTGAGACCGGTTATATTTAACATAGGACCTCCAGTTTCTCTATCAGGCTTTTCAAACCTGCGTTGCTTAAATTTTTCTGACTGATATGAACACCATTGCTCATGTGGATGTCCACCAGAATTTGAAGTTCGGTACTCTAAGAAAGCCGGGTGTCCACTTCCGGAGTTCTTTATCTCCTTTCGGATATCCTTGTACCATTTTGCAAACAGGTTATAAGGTATTTGGTTCGACAAACAGAATTGCTCAATCGAAACACCAGAAGGGACACCTTCCAATTTATAGCGCACAAACAGACGCTGAAAATCATTATAACTATACATAAACTTTGCTTTTGATTCAACGGAAGCAAAGTTCTGCCTTTTATGTCGTTTATCCTATATGTCATTTTTGGAGGCTAACTTACAACTTGCGATTACGGAAGAATTCATAGTACTGAGCAGCAATAGTCTCCCATGTATAATGCTCCATTGCAAGTCGTTTCATATCTTTGGCAACCTCACTGAACCTTTCAGGCATCGTTTCATTCACTATCTGCTTCAAACTCTCAACATCTTTGAAGTAAAGGGCTTTGTTGTATGTTGTATTATTGTTAAATCCATTATCAAAACAAGCTAACGGCACTTCTATATGCATTGCTTCTACTAGTGATGGATTGGTTCCTCCGGCTGAGTGACCATGAACATATATAGCACAATTACTTCTGATTTGGTTCAAAACAGGGATGTCGTAAATTGCGTCTAAAAGTATCAGATTTCTATATTTTGAGTACGTCTCTCTAATCTGTTGAGCCCATAGCGTTACATTCCAATTGCCGATATAAACAAGTGGCATCTTTACATCCTTGAATGCTTCCAGCAACATTTCTACATTATTGTCAGACTGAATGCGCGCTATAGCTACTGCATATCTACCATTCACAAACGGATATTTCTTTATTACTTCTGGAGTAAGCTCAATTTTCTTTGCCTGATCACCACCGTAAGCAATCACAACACTATCCTCACGTCCATACTCTCCAATCATATAATCATGAATACCTATATTATCTGCAACAAGATAACCACAGTTTCTCACTGCACTTTTCATCAGGACACGCATCACGCGTTGCATGAACCAATTAAACTTATTACGCTTCCATTCAATTCCACCAATATTCAAGAAAAATCGTTCTCTATATTTGTGATAGAAAGGCAATATGAAGCCTCCGTTTGGGCCACATAATAGTATACAGTCTGCATCATGAGAAATAGCATGTGTAAGTCCATACTTATGAAACTGCCATGCCATCATGCCACGTGCAGAATAATTGACCCATTCAAGGTGAACGCCCTTATACATGCTTGGGTGCTCATCGTATTCTGCCGCCACGCAATAAACCGTTACATCAAAGTCTTCTGGCCTATGCTCTGCCAAATATTCTGCCAATGTACAATAACCACCATATTTTGCAGGAAGCCCGTGAGCTCCTATTATTGCTAATTTAATTTTTTCCATAATATTCAATCAATTTATTAACCTTATCGATGGTTGCAATAGTGTCACTTTGCCAGTTTAGAATCCTCTATAATTCTATCATATAATACCTCTGCTGATGTCTTCCACTGGTATTTACTCAGAACCTTTTGTTTGATATTTGATATATCCGAACGAGTTGAAAGCATTTGCATCATTTTGGATTTCATCTCCGATAGATCGTGGGGATCAAATGTCATTGATGCAGGCAAACCAAATTCAGCCATTGCTGTAACATTAGAGCACAATACTGGGCAGTTGAACGCTAATGCTTCAATAGGAGGAATTCCAAAACCTTCACCTAATGATGGAAATACGAACAAAGATGCATTCATATATAGATTTACAAGCTCAGGATATGATACAGAGGTAATTATGACTGAACACCTTACTTCAGGCGATAAATTATTCAGATATGCATCAAAAACTCTATCAGACCAATCATAACCACCTATAAATACCAACTTATAATCAAGCGTATCAAGTCTGAGTTCATTAAAAGCCCTTAGAAGCGCAAGATGATTCTTTCTAGGCTCTATACGGCTAACTGTAAGTATATACTTCTTTACACCAAGTTGATCCAAAATTCCCGTATTGCCAAAATCTTTTTCTGGCAATACAACACCATTGTGAGTGACACCAATTTTCTCATAAGGTAATCCAAAATGACGAACAATCTCATCTCTGGAAAATTCAGATACTGTCAATAATATGTCTGCTCTTTTTGCAGATCGTTTAAATAGTAACTCATTCTTAAACCTATAACTTCGAGGAAAATACTCCGGCATATCCATGAACAGAAGATCATGTACCGTTACAATCTCCTTACACGTCTTTATGAGTGGAGATATGTATTGATAATGTGCATAATCAATATTATACTTTCGAATAATTCGTAGAAACTCTATGACAAGACGTTTAATTTTATTGGTTGATTTTAGCTCTATGAAATGTAAATTATCTTGCTCTCCAAAGCATTGTTTTAATATATCTATTCGTTTAGCCGCAAAATAGAACTGAATGTCTTCATGATGAATCAGTTCTTTATAAAGGCCTTCAATATATGTTCGGGTTCCTTGAAATTTACCGTCGAATATGTGGGCATCAATTAGTATATTCATCTCAGTTTATATAAAAGGTAAATATTGTCCATCAAATTCATACTTCAAATTCGAATTTCTTGATCCAATGACTTTTGCCGGTATGCCGCCAACAATTGAAAATGGTGGTACATCTTTCGTTACAACAGCACCAGCCGCAACAACAGCACCTTCTCCAATGGTAACACTATGAAGAATTATGGCATTAGGGCCAATCCATACTCTATCTTCAATAACAACAGGCTTTTTTTGTTGTGTTTCGCACCTAAAATAAGGATCTCTATGATCATGCTGTTCTGTCCAAATAGATACGTTAGAGGAGAAGTTCGTATTCTCACCTATACATATTTTGTTTCTGCCATCGAGGATTACATTAGAACCGATTATGGAACCTCTGCCTATTTTAATCTTATGCGGATCTCGTATTTCCAAACCTCCGTATATGCACACACTATCTGCTATGCTCATATAACAGACTTGCTTATAACATAGTACTCGAATGTATTGAGAAGGTAATGATGAAACTTTCATACAGTAAAACATGGATAACCCATTCAAGTACGCTTTTATTGAAAACTGTTTATTATTATTACTCCCTCTTTCAACCTCTGTTTCGTATAATTCTTGAGGATGATTCCGAGTGCTTTTTATTTTAAAATAGAACTTTACAATAGGAGAAAGTAAAAAAACCACAATAAAGTCTTTAAAGAAAACTAGCACTATTATTGCAATTGTCAAATAAGTCATATTTTTTTGCCAATTAAATTATTTTTTATTCTAAAACGATAGTAGGCAAGTGTATTAATAATCAACAAGTAAATATTGTGAGTATTTGAAACAGAGCGATTCTTTTTTCTTATATGATACGTTTCAAATATCGCCTTAAAAGAAAAGCTCATACCACCTACCTGCATTCTTGCAATGTGGACGGGAATAAACAACCATCTAAGATCGTTTCTTTTCCTCAATAGTAAATCGTAATCAGCACATATACGATAGTTTAAATCAAAATAACCAATACTTTCAAATAAGTTATGTTTATTATGAAGAGATGCTACATGAGCAGCATTCATGGACTTTCTATATAAACTCCATTTGGGTTCACTTCCTATAATCTGTAATAGTTTACCATTTTTGTCAACATGCTCATTAAGTGCACATATATAATCATAACCCTCTATATCCTTGACTGATGAAATAAATTTCAAATATGAATCTATTGCACCTGGAAGAAGAATATCATCAGCACCTATAAACATCACCCATCGACCGTTAGACAATTTTACACCTTTATTCCATGCATCATAAATTCCATTATCCGGTTCACTAATGTAGATGGACAATTTATCACAATATTCTCTAATGATATCGTTAGTGTTATCTTTAGATCCACCATCTACAATGACGAGTTCACATTCGTCTGTTAATTGAGGGACGATGCTGTCCAGACATTTTAAAAGTGTTTTGGAAGCATTGTATGTGGCTATTATTATTGATATTTCTTTCATAACTAATTATCTATACTATCATCAAAACTGTCTCTGTATACACCATTTTTAATCACTCTTACTTTTCCGGTACTCGAAACCACACAATTTTCACCAAGGGATGTAATATCTCCAGAAACAATTGTTCCTGCTGCAATAACACACTTCGTAGGTGTAACAGTGTTTTTTAATATTGTTACTCTTGCACCAATCCAAGTATCATTATTTATCAGAATAGGGCCATAAGCTTTATTTTTACCCCCCCCATTGACATATTTTAAGGAGTGCATATCATTATCCATCATTAAGCATTCATAGCCAATAAGCACATTATCTCTGAATACTACTTCATTATAACAAGCCAGATGAAATTCTGCAGAGGCTCCAAATCTTTTACCAAAGCTCAGCATACCTTTATGACTTACACTTATTGAAGAACCTGATCCTATTGTACATTTACCTTCAAATTTGACAATACCATCGTTTTGAATCATGATACCCGTATCCTTATACAAAGGCACAAGGTTAAATCCCATCTTAATCATACCAAATTTTATATTGGGTGATGTTATAAGGAAGCGACCTTTGCATGATAACAAATTTGCCTTATGAATAAGTATAGGGCACTTGATTGCTTGTCGGAATGGAAGTACTCTTAAGCAAAAAATAAACGATGGAAACAATGATGTTATGTAATGGAAGTACTTGTGCATATAGGTTCTTGATTTCGAAAATAGTTTATACAATAAACATACATAATGAACAACCATGTCATATGTACATTGAATGGACTTACTAAAAACAAGGTGATATAGATAAAAAACATAAAGCTTTTTATCTTCGTTATTTTTACAATCATTGATAAAAACAAAACAAAGGAAATCATTCCATAGTTATATATAAAGTTTATTATCCCCCCTATATCTCCGAATTCGTCTTCAACATAATCCCCAGTCATATAATGCATTACATGACGAGTACCATAATCACAGCCATATCCAAACCAACAATTTACGTTAAATGGTGAAAACTCTAATATATAAGTCATAATAGGGCCTATTCTTGCTGTAGAACTAGGATCCACATAATAAAGCGTCTGCGGATCGAGTAATAATAAGGTCGGTAATAATGTTCGGATTCTCTCTCCAATACTATTATCACTAAACATTACACTTATAACTAGAACCGATATAAATAAAATACCAGTTAAGAGATGTCGTTTACTTACAAAATATAATGAAATAATCAACATAGATAAGACACATGTAACTGACATAGAACCCAACATCGTATAAAAAAAACTAATTATAACCCATTTATCTTGTATAAATAAAGTTCTAAAAGACATACGTTTAATTTCCAATTGCAGTTCTTTCATTTTGATATAACAAAAAAAACTGATAGCTACAATTGGGCCAGTGTGAGAAGGTTCGTTTGATAATGAATTTACTTTAAAACTATCGTACTCAATTCCCGGATTCTCATTAATTATAGGCAAATGAAACAAAATCCCTAAATGTTGAAACAACAACACTATAGTATATGCTAGTACCACAAATCTTGAGAGTTTCAATAAATCCAAATACGAAAAAGAACTGGACCGAACAAGTTTTGTAAAATATATATAGGAAATAACGAACATAATAGAATATGCAACCGTTGACAAGCGAAATTCATTCGGATGTACAAACATAGTTAATGCAATAGAACCGATAAGCAATATCGGCAATAAATCTTGTCGATTAATGTTTCTTGAAAATAATAATAAAAACGGAGCGAGAAATAAATAAATATTCATCGGTACATATTGCGCACGTCCATTATTCAAAGATATAATAATAATAGAAAATACAAGAAATATGTAATATACGAAATATTTTTTCATTTCTTGATTGGTATTGACGGAGGATTATTAATCCAGCGAGTTTCAAAAAAGTTGATGTGGCAACGTAGTAAAAAAGATTTCACACAATATTTTATAAAGAATTTATAAGGACTGTATGCTCGGTTACATAATATTATGGTAGGATAATTTGAATCGGGATATTGCTTGGGGTTATAAGTTGATTCTTTATTACAATATAAATATGGCATCTCTCCATGAGATGAACAATCACGAAATACAGGAATATTATATTTTAATCGGAGCAAATTTAGTACAGACTGATCCTCTCTATGAGAAACATAATCAGGAAACTCTGCGATCTCAGGATGAAATTTCTTCGGAGATAACATTTCTTCATCTTCACATAAATTTAACCATTCTTTTACAAAGGCGACACTAGTGGAACTTTTTCGTAGTAGTAACAGGCCTAATACCTGGTTTTCTCCATGATCCTCCAACCCCATCTTTACATAACATTCACGCTTTGTAAATTGACGACTAAGTAATGGTTGTTCCATGAGGAATATATCCAATCCTTGGCCTTCTGTATGTCGAATGATATGATGAAGATCTCTGATTACAGTCGTTCCTGCATCAAGATACATTAACCAATCTCCATTTTTGATTTCATCCAATGCTTTATTTATTAAGTATGGTTTCCATAACCAAAGTCCATTCCCGCGCTTATATGCAAAAATATCCTTATAAGCTTCTTTGTATGACTGTGGAATATCTTTAGAGGAATATTCAATAACCCTATCGGCCTTACCGAACCACTTGGCAGTACGGGTATTTATCTTTCGATATGACTCGTATGGTTCGCCATTCGCATAATTGACTACGTATAACATATTCTCTACACATCTATTACCTCTGGCTCTTTAATAAGTTTCAAGGCAATATTTTTCAAAAATTGAAGATCTTTATAATTCAGCATAATGAATACCAATAATGGAATGAAAATGAGGTATTCTATTTGAGTACATGATATAATCAAAGCTATCATATATGGAATAAACATTCTTATAGGAAAAAAATGCTTCAAAGTATAGCTTACACTCTTTTCTCTTCTTAGAATGGTGTCACCCTCGTATGCCATAAGGAATGAGGATATCATATATGCAACAAGAATGGCAATTGTTATATAAGAGTATTCCACATTCAGTATCTTAGCCAAACCTAAGCCCAATATTATATTTACAATCAGAGAAACTGCTGAAATAAAACCTGCTTTATGTTCCTTGTTTTGAGCAATCAGCATATTGGAATATCCGTAACTGTTAGTATTCATCAACACCGCAAGTGCTATCATATTCATAGAACTTAATGCTGGCATATATTTCGGTATAAACCATACTAAAATCGGGAAACAAATCATTGCCAAATAAACAAGCATATGTGAGGTTAATATATAACCTACTCGCATTTTCTCTAATGCATCAGCCTTTTTCTTGTTATCATCAGAAGACATCAAGTCAATTGTTTTAGGAAAGAGAATTGTATTAAACGAATCCAAAAGAAGCATCACCGCATTAGCTATAGTAAATGAAAACGTAAAATAACCGAACTCTTCTACTGTATAGTTTACACTAATGATGGTACGTATAGATATCAATATGAAGTAAAAACAAGAATTATATAAGAAAAGGTATAAACCCTTCTGTAGTATAGACTTTTGTTTCTGTAGTTGCAAAGTTCTGCTTTGTCTCCGTGGAAATACTCCCTTTCGTATGCAAATAACAGCCGTTAATATGCAAGCCAAAAGATTTGCTAAAGTTAAAGCAAACACCAATGTATTTTCCTTGAAAAACCATACAATACACAGATTTAAGAATACTCCAATAGACCCGATTACTGATAACGCATTCACTTCATTTCTAACTCGAATAATAGTTGTAAGAATCGAATTATAATATGTGAGTATAGAAATTGCTATAATCAAGGGAAAATATGATCCAAGGTCATATTCACCCCATTTAGTCCAACCAGCTATACTTACAATTACGGAACCTATTACAATAGCCATGTTGAGATATGTATACAACGCAAAGGCATTGTATGAATACAGGTCCCCAACTTGTCGGTTCTCCTTATTATGAATAAGAAAGACATTCAATGCATGTGGTACTCCAAAGTTTACTTGCCCGAAATAACTGATAACCAGATTTACCATACCATACACACCCAAATAGAAAGGACCTAATCTGACGGCTATTGCGAGAGATAAGAGGAATTGTAGTGCGTATGTAATATAGCGAGTAGTTACATATATAACTATCTTATTCTTGAGTATTGGCATAAAATTTGGGTTTTATTTCAAATGGTCCCCAATATTTTTTGACTACTGCAATTTGTTCAGGGGTAATGATAGGCTCTCGTGAGTTAAATACAGCTTTAATCTCAGCATATTCCCTGTCACGTATAGCCTGAAGATGATCAGAGGCTTGCGCAGATGCTGCTTTTTTTATAGACGTGATGTCTTGGTTAAAAATATAATGAGGAGTTCCTAAACAAATACTATAACCTATATGCGTTCCTATGTTGTTAGAAATAGTCATATCTGCCAACTCCATCAAATCCCTTTGTCTATTCAAAAAGTAAGGATCATTACGAGTACCTGATGATACTATTCTATAACCTTTATTCCTATACTGTTTGTCAAAACCCTGCTGTATATCATAACCTATCATTGAAATAAGAACTGTATCATAATCTTTCGCCATTTCGTCAATACATTGAGAAAACTGATTGAAGTCGTATAAATCATCGCAATCTTCAAAACTGTGTGTTGGAAAAACAAGCAATATTTTACCGAGTTGAGCCTTTAATGCTTTCAGTTTATCCTTCGATTTGAAATAATCGACATATTGGATATAAGGCCCTACCATAATAATTTCTTTATCAAAGTTTTTACCGAACTCTTTGAGTATAGCATTCTTTCGATAATTACTATACGTATAAATTGTATCAATACAGGGCATTATACACTCATCCTTTAACACATATTCTGCAAAATAAAGCCCATGTTCTATCATGCAATGCTTATGAAAGTTCTTTCCAGTTGCATTTTTTATAGCGTGAATATTACCGTAACATTTATTTCCCAGTATACCAGGAAGGTATGGATAAGCATACAAGGGAATGTCATGAGAAAATCTCTCAGGATGGAAGTAATCCACGTGCATTCGGAACAGCCTCATTATGTGATACAATATTCCAAAAATGCTATATTTCAATACGTCTTTATACATAATTTGCGTTAGCGTCCAATTTTGACATGTATCCCCCAAAAAGCCGCCACAAAGCTGTTTCCTAATAAATAACGTCAAAAAGGATATTGATTTTTAAAATTTGTTATTAGTTCACTCCGATAGTCAAGGGCAATAAATGCTCATAGCCCTTACGACCTTTAACAATCTCGCTGAAGAATCTCTTGAAATAATCCAGCACTGACACACCCTGCATCTTACATGTTGAGATGATAAGATGGGACTTCAAAAGAGACTTTAAACCTGTTATATTCAACATAAGCCCTCCAATTTCTCTACCAGATTTTTCAAACCTGCGTAGCTTAAATTCTTCTGACTGATATACACACTGTTGCTCATACGGATATCCACCAATATACAAAGCCCAGCATTCGGAAGAACGGGGGGCTTCGACTATCGGCTTTTAATTCACACTTGGCGCAGGTGTTTTCACCGAATCCACATCCGTTGGAGGGCACCCAAGACTTGGACAGGTATTATCTTGCTCTGGATATCCTTGTACCATTTTTCAAATAAGTTATAAGGAACCTTATTGGACAAACTAAATTTCTCTATCGAAATTCCAGAGGGAACGCTTTCCTATTTATAACGCACAAAAAGATGTTCAAAATCATTGTAACTATACATAAACTTTGCTTTTGAGTTAACAAGAGCAAAAGTCTGATTTTATTAGTATCTTAGCAATACGTCAAAATAGGACGCTAACAGTCATACAATGAATGTTGACCAAATTCTATATGGGTTTACTATTAAATTTGTTCTATTGCTGCATAACAGTTCCTTAAAGCCAAATGCCGATGAATACTAAAACCATTTTTATTCACCCCGTCCACATCATGATATTTTCCTATATAAATACGATCACCATTATGATCTATATCATGACACCAAATAAAATCATGATACCACAACAGTTCTTTGCGGACATGGTAATAAGCAAAAAAAGTATAGACACACAAGATTGCCCTTGGAAAGTTTATATGTTCTTTCAGTAACTCTGAAGGTTGAACTGCACGAGAACTCTCAATAGCATCTTTCTTCAATAAATACCAGCGTAGATCCAAAGTATCATGAATAAACTTTTCATTCATATACCAGTCCTGATTATAAAAACAGGGTTCTGAAATATCGGGATTCATTCCAAAACATCTACGAAAATTAGCAATGGAGAGTTTTTTATCATCTAATTCGGGAATACCTAATATTAGAATATAATGTTTTGAACAATTTTTCAAATCATCCAATGAGTAGTGTACATCCGGAATTTGAATGGAAGATAACGGAAGTTCCATCCTTTCAAAAAGAGGTTTCAATTCTTTCCACCCTATGAAATTTGGGCCAAACAGTTCTTGCGCCTGCTCTATTGTAATTCTTTCCATCTTTGATAATCTATCGCTTCTCCATATGTAGCCAAATGACCTAATTGAAAATATTTTTCAATACGGACAAATTCTTGTTCCAAACGTTCAAACCGTACACCCCACTCTGTTTTTTTGAACCACCCTAAATTCCTTACAGGAGCATTGTAAAGGATAATACCACTCTTCTTATCCAACACCTCACGCAAAAATGTCAGATAGGCACGATACTGATGCTCATGACTAGCAACTAGGACCAACCGTTTCCACCGATTTGTTATCGCCATTCGTACCACTTCAACAGCCTGTTCTCTTGTATTCAATGATTTGTCTTCATGTATAACAACATCCATAGGAATACCTTCCTTTAATATATAAGGCAATACATCCGAGAAAGGGAAACTTCCGTATTCATAATCAGTAATATTACCACTAAATACTATTTTGGTGGCAACATTCTGATTATAAAGTTCTATTGCTTTCCGATAACGATTTAAACCGTCTCCTTCCAATAAAATAATTGCATCGGAAGATCTTAAAATATCATTATCGACAACTGCTATAAATCTTTCACGTTCGGTCATCATCAGAAGTTATTCCAAAACAACGGTTGACCTTTTACTATGTCCTCTTTACACTCTTTCCCAATAATCATCGGTTTGAATTTTGGGGGTATACCTAAAGCGGGACGAAGTATATCTATATCTTCAGAAGTCATTATATGTCCCTTTTTAAGATCCTGTTTTGCATATAAACAACGACGTTGGACATATACCGTTTCTCCTTCCTCGGCAACTACCTCTTTACGGGTACTTCCCATAGCGCGTTCTACCTCACGAATGGAATCAACCATAAATCTAAATTCCTGAGGTTCCATCGAATGCGGATGATCTGGTCCCTTGTCAGTCTTGTTTAAAGTAAAATGCTTTTCAATGACACGACCGCCGATAACTACAGATGCCAAAGCGACCACATGTCCGGGTGCATGATCCGAATAGCCTGTCAAAACATCAAAAGCAGACTGATAAGTTTTCAAAACATTGACATTGGCACTTTCTATTTTGGACGGATAATTGGTTATGCATTGCATCAGTACCAGATCCTTATTTCCTGTAGCCTCAATCGTACGGACTGCTTCATCTATTTCAGACATGGTGGCATCACCCGTAGCTAACATTACAGGTTTTCCTTTACGGGCAATATAATCCAGCATTTCGAGCCAAGTGATATCACCTGAACCGATCTTGATAAAAGGTACATCCAAATCAACACACAAATCAACTGCCTCCTTAAAATAAGGAGAGGTGGAAAAGTCAATACCCACAACCTTACAATAGTCCGCTATTTCCTTGTGCCACGCTACAGGGAACTCCGCATCCTTAAACACCTCACTGACAGTACGTCCCCAGGAACCGTGCACGCCTTTCAACTGCATATGGGAAAAACCGCCCTCAGACACAATACGAGGAGTGGAAAAAGTTTGGAACTTTGCACAATCAGCTCCTGCTTTCTTAGCCGCATCAATCAAGTGTTTAGCTTTTTCAATACTTCCGTCAAAATTCGCTCCTATTTCTGCGATGAAATAAGTGGGATGAGTATCACCTATAATCTTATTTCCAATCTTTATCTCTTTATTAAAAAATCCCATAATTTTTACCTTGTAAATTGCTCAATAGTTTTATGAAGAACTTCCGCTTGTTTTTTAGCTTCATCCAAATTCCAATAGTTAGTTTTCAACTGCACCATACGTTTTTGTAAATATTCCGCATTAGGGCAAAGATCGGCATCATACTTTTGCCAAACCCCAGGCATATACTGTATCTCGTTTTGAAACAAAGGTTCATTGTACGAAAGTTTCCAAGCTGCGTAATAGCCATCACCTCCATTTGCTTGAAACAAGTCACGAAAAGCATACCAGTCCTTTTCCGGACAATCGGTATCTAACACCATGCTATATGACCAATATGAATTTACATACCCTTCCGGCTCTGCTTGCCTTTTCAGCAACTGCTGATTTTTAATGGCTTCATCAAATATCCTCGCCACTTCAATACGTTTACCGACCAGTTCATCCACACGTTCCAACTGTCCCAGAGCGCAGGCTGCCTGTAATTCTGACATGCGGTAATTGAATCCCAATGAAATGTGTCGGCTATACTGGGGATCTTGAATATCATTTCTTGTGATTTTTCCTTGTCTAGCACTTACACCAGCATACCCTAAACAATTAAAACGACGGGCGTTGTCCGCTAATTCCTCTTTGTTACATAAGAGCATACCACCCTCACCAGCAGTCAAATGTTTACTCGCCTGAAAACTAAAGCTGGAAAAGTCGCCAAATTCACCGACATATTTGCCCTTATACTTCCCTAAATAACATTCCGCATTATCTTCAATAAGATACAAATTATAACGTTTACATATATCCAGAATCTTATCATAGTCTGGAGCCAAGCCAAAAAGAGAGACTGTCATAACAGCCTTAGTTTTAGGAGTGATTACCTTTTCTATACTTTCAGCAGAAATCTCAAACGTATCCAAATCGCTGTCTGCAAACACAGGTATTGAGCCGTTATGCAATACTCCAAAAGAAGTACTAGTCATAGTCAAAGCAGGCACCACCACTTCATCACCAGACTTAAGGCCTAAAGCTGCCACTGCCGTATGCAAGGTAGCAGTACCGTTACAATGTCCAATGGCATAAGCCTGATTAAATTTTTTAGCAAAAGCGGCTTCCAATCTGTTGTTGAATACAGAATTCAATGAAGTAGCAAAAGCATTATCCAGAACCTGATTCACATAATCACGTTCTAATTGACTGATTCTTTCCATAATTATACTGATTTATACATTTCGCTTCGAGCCACATCAGAATTCATCTTCCCTATTTCGGGATGTTCTCTAAGTAACTGAAGAATATCATTCATGTGAAATATCTCTGAATCATTTTTGTACAAGGATGAATATATACGAGTTACCATCTGGAAATCTTTTTCCGTATCAACTGTCCAACGCAAATAGGACAGATTCTCCCCAACATTAGAAAGATTGGATATTTTAAAGTCTTCTGGATGATGATAAATATACTGAGTCACATGTTCCCTTTCAAAGTCACTTGTAGAAAGTTTCTCCTCTTTTTCCAAAGCTGTCTTGGTGAGTACTTCTATATCCAACCCTTCTGGATAAGAGGGAGGGCAGTTATTACAAACGAAATCATATCCTCCTTTTTGTAACGCATTTACTGCCTCATCAATCAAAACCGGTTCTTTAAAGGGATCATCAGCCGTTATTCTAACAATTACATCCGCTTTTGAATAAACGGCAGCTTCATAATAACGATTTAGCACATTACTCTCGCTTCCACGATAAACATCCACTCCATTTTCTTTAGCCCAATAATACAATTTATCATCCGACGGTCTATCTGTCGTTGCTAATGTAATATGGTCAAGTGTTTGTACAAACTTCAACCGATTTATCACATGCCAAATAAATGGTTTACCACATAAATCCGCAAATACTTTATTAGGAAAACGAGTAGAAGCACAACGTGCCTGAATGATAGCTACAACTTTCATTTTACTTCAAAATTTGGATCTACAAATTTACGTATGTTTTCACGCATAGACTCCACAGTTTCCCATTCAGTATTTTTGTCAGAACTATAATGGAAACCTTCAGGTACAGCCACAGCATTATGGTGTTGAATATATTCTTCCCTATTATGCTTATCTGATACGGAAGGAAGAATCACATAATATCTACCCAAATCAATAGTATCAATAGCATCGGTCACGGTAATCATCTCCTCGTGTAGCTTCTCTCCCGGACGTATGCCTACTTCTACCTGCGGTAAATTGGGAGCGATGGCAGTAGCAACATCTTTGATATGATAGGATGGAATTTTCGGGATGAAAATTTCCCCACCCAAATGATGACCGATGGCATACATTACCAAGGCGACACCAGCTTCCAGCGAGATATTGAAACGGGTCATCCGCATATCAGTAATAGGAAGTTCCTTCGCTCCATTATCACGCTTATTGATAAAGAAAGGAATGACGGAACCACGAGACCCCATCACATTACCATAACGGACCACAGAAAACTTGATATCTTTGGATCCACTGATATTATTGGCTGCCGTAAACAATTTATCAGATGTCAATTTGGTTGCACCGTAAAGATTAATAGGAGCACAAGCCTTGTCTGTGGATAGAGCCACCACATGATGAACACCTACTGCTAAAGCTGCTTTGATAACGTTTTGTGCACCATGCACGTTGGTCTTGATACATTCTTCAGGATTATACTCAGCTGTATCCACCTGTTTGATAGCAGCGGCATGGATAATTACATCCACCCCTTCACAAGCACGGGTCAGACGTTCGAGGTCGCGTACATCACCAATGAAATATCTCATCTGAGGATACTTATTCTCCGGATACTTCTGCTTTAGTTCAAACTGTTTTAGTTCATCACGAGAATAAATAATGATTTTTTTTACTTGCGGATAATCACTCAGAATAGTTTCCACAAACTTCTTACCGAAGGAACCTGTTCCCCCTGTAATCAAGACAGATTTGTTATTAAGCATAATAATAAAATATTTTTTTTAAACATACTCCCATGGATAAGGATTATCCACCACAGTCTGAAACTCGTTGATAGCCTCTTGCTGTTCACTAGTAAGTGACACCGAATCCCAAGAAGCGATAATTGCACGGGCTTCGTCAGCCAA